>Ga0164293_10002205_pt1 | contig 16516 bp, 14 predicted proteins | sample GEODES118metaG_FD_111487 | JGI IMG/M metagenome (GOLD analysis project Ga0164293, IMG submission 111487) | Eutrophic lake water microbial communities from Lake Mendota, Wisconsin, USA - GEODES118 metaG | ecosystem: Environmental > Aquatic > Freshwater > Lake | place: USA: Lake Mendota...
CAGCTTGTGTAGTGGGCGACACGGCCGAAGCCGGCTTAGACGTCTTGCCAGCGCGGTCAGGGATCTCGATGGGGATGTCGACCGCGATCGGGCGGGGCTGGCTGTCGAACACCAGGGGAAAGCCGATCACGCCGGCGAGCACCAAGACGGCCGCGCCAATCAGGCGGTGGAGCGCGCGCCTGCGCAGGGCCTCCACGCTCTCAGCCGGCGAGGCGGCAGCAGCGACTGGGTCGCCACCACTTTTTCTGAACTTGAAGAAGGCCATGTACGCGTCGAGAGGGCAGAGAGCGGGAACCATGGCCGGCGACCAGCGCCCCTGGCGCGGCCCCCGGGACAGGACCTTCAGGACGGCAGGTGCGGGGCCTGCAGGCGGGGCACGCCGCCTTCGAGGATGCCGCCCACCGTGTAGAAGGAACCGAAGACGACGATTCTATCAGCGGGGTCGGCCGCAGCGGCGGCTGATTCGAGTGCGGCGCGGGGGTCGGCATAGACGCTCACCGGGGCCATCCCGCGCGGGCCGGAGGGACCCAGGGCACCGGCTTGGGCCAGCCCTTGCCATCGGTCGGCCAGGGCCTGGCCCGTCTCGGCACGCGGGGTGGGCAGGTCACAGAAGTACCAGCGGTCGGCCAGAGGCGCCATTTTGGCGAGCATCGAGTCCAGGTCCTTGTCGCCCATCGCGCCAAAGACCAGGTGGGTCGCCGGGAAAAAGCCCATCGCGTCCAGGTTGGCCACCAAAGCGGCCACCGAGTGCGGGTTATGGGCCACGTCAAGCACCAGAGCAGGCTGGCCCGGCACCATCTGGAAGCGCCCGGGAAGCTCGACCATGGCAAGGCCATTGCGCACGGCCTGCGCGGTGACAGGCAGGCGGTCGCGCAGTGCGGTGAAGGCGGCCAGCACGCCCGAGGCGTTCAGCAGCTGGTTGGCGCCGCGCAGCGCGGGATAGCCCAAGCCCGCATAGCGGCGGCCGCGACCGGCCCAGCCCCACTGCTGCTTGTCACCCGAGAAGTTGAAGTCACGACCGAGCAGCCACAGGTCACAGCCCAGGCCTTCGGCGATAGTGACCACCGATTGCGGAGGTACCGGGTCGCTCACCACCACCGGCCGGCCGGCCCGCATCACACCCGCCTTTTCCTGGCCGATCGACTCGCGGTCCGGGCCCAGGTAGTCCTGATGGTCGAGGTCGATGCTGGTGATGATGGCGCAGTCGGCGTCGATCAGGTTCACCGCGTCCAGCCGGCCACCCAAACCGACCTCCAAAATGGCCAGCTCCAGGCCACTGGAAGCCATCAGGCCAAGGATGGCCAGGGTGGTGAACTCAAAATAGGTCAGGGACACCCCCTGGCGGGCCTGCTCCACCCGCTCGAAATGCGGCAGCAGCGCCGCCTCGGTGGCAATCTCGCCGCCCAGGCGGCAGCGCTCCTCGAAGTGCACCAAGTGGGGCGAGGTGTACACCCCGCAGCGCCAGCCCGACTCGAGGGCGATGGCCTCGAGCATGGCGCAGGTCGAGCCCTTGCCGTTGGTACCGGCCACGGTAATCACCGGGCAGTCAAAGCCCAGGCCCATGCGGTCAGCCACCGCGCGCACGCGGTCCAGCCCCAGCTCCATCGTTTTGGGATGCAGGCGCTCGCAGTGCGCCAGCCAGTCTTGCAGGGTATCCATGGGGAGTGATTGTCGGCCCTCGAAGGGCGTCTGCGCAGCGACCACGGCCAACAAGCCCTCGGCGGGGAGGGCCGGGGGCCCGTTGGACCTAAGATGCAACCATGGTCATCGTCTACGGCATTCCCAACTGCGACACCGTCAAGAAGGCGCGCGCCTGGCTCACCGAGCAGGGCGTCGACTACCGCTTCCACGACTTCAAGAAGGAAGGCGTCCCGCCCGAGCGCCTCGACACCTGGCTACAGGCCGCCGGCTGGGAGCTCTTGCTCAACCGGAAGGGTACGACCTGGCGCAAGCTGGACAGTACCGCCCAACTTGCGGCCCAGGGCGCCGCCGGTGCGCGCGCGCTGATGCTCCGGGAGGCCAGCGTCATCAAGCGACCGGTGGTGGAGTGGGGCCCGGGCGCCGGCGCCATCACCGTGGGCTTTGACGCGCAGGCCTGGCAGGCTCGCCTGGGGCGTGGCTGAGCGGACCAGAGGACCGAGCCGCCCCGTCTGCCAGGGCCAGCTTTACGATGGATTTACACATGGCTGGGGCCTGCCCCGGCCAACCCAGTCAACCCGGTCGAGCCCGAGGCCGTTGAAGCTTCAGACCCCTTTACTCCCAAGAGGAACCCGTCCATGAACAAGTCACCTCTCCTCGCCCTGGCTGCAGTGGGCCTCACGCTGGCCAGCCCCCTTCTTCACGCTCAAGAAGTGGCCCGCGTTCTCTCCACCGTCGCCATCGTCCAGCAGATCGCGGTGCCCCGCCAGGTCTGCACCACGCAGCAGGTGTCCGTCGAGCAACCCAAGTCCGGCGCAGGGGCCGTTTTGGGCGCGGTCGCCGGCGGCGCGATCGGTAACCAGTTTGGCGGCGGTGACGGCCGCGCCCTGGCCACCATCGCAGGCGTGGTCGGCGGCGCCATGCTGGGAAACCGTATCGAGGGCCAACCCGGGCCCCGCATCCAGGAGCAGACCGTCTGCAGCAACCAGACCGTCTATGAGAGCCGTACCGTGGGCTACGACGTCACCTACGAGTACGCCGGCCGCCAGTACCGGGTGCAAACCCCCCAGGATCCGGGCCCCAACCTGCGGGTGCAGGTCAGCCCCCTCGTGCCGCCGATGCCCTCCACCGGCCCAGGCACCCTGCCCATGTCGATTCCGGCTCGGCCGATCAGCGCGGTGCCGGCGGGCGTGGTGCTCGCCAGCCACCCCCCCGTCGCGCTGCCCCCGCCCATGGCCTACCCGGTACCGCCCGCCCACGGCTGGCACCGGCATCACGGCAACTGGCGCTGAGCGAGCTGGAGGGGCCCGGCCGGTCCCTCTGGCCCGGCCCTTGGCTCGGCCCTTGCCTCGGCCCTCTGGCCCGTCACCTCTAAAATGTCCGGTTTATCGCTGCACGCGCACAAGGCGCGTGCAGCCCTTTACCGGACACCTCCATGAGCACCACCCAGATAGACGGCGTGACCGTCAACACCCAGGCCAGCGTCTACTTCGACGGCAAGTGCGTGAGCCACGGCATCACTTTCCCCGACGGCACCAAGAAGTCAGTCGGTGTCGTGCTGCCCTCCACCCTCACCTTCGGCACCGGCGCGCCCGAGATCATGGAATGCGTGGCGGGCCGCTGTGAGTGGCGCATGGCTGGAGAGGCAGACTGGAAGTCTTCCGGCCCCGGCGAGAAATTTTCCGTTCCGGGAAACTCCAAGTTCGAGATCCGGGTGACCGAGCCCTACCACTACATCTGCCACTTCGGCTGATCGCCGGGACACCCGCACCATGTCGACCATTCTTGAAAACGTCCCCGTCGGCCAGAAAGTCGGCATTGCCTTCTCCGGCGGCCTCGACACCTCCGCGGCCCTGCTCTGGATGAAGCAAAAGGGCGCCCTGCCCTACGCCTACACCGCCAACCTCGGTCAGCCCGACGAGCCCGACTACGACGAAATCCCGCGCAAGGCCAGCGCCTATGGCGCCGAGCTGGCCCGTCTGATCGACTGCCGCCGCCAGCTGGCGCAAGAGGGCATCGCCGCCTTGCAGTGCGGGGCCTTCCACATCTCCACCGCGGGCGTGACCTACTTCAACACCACGCCCCTGGGCCGCGCTGTCACCGGCACGATGCTCGTGGCCGCGATGAAGGAAGACAACGTCAACATCTGGGGCGACGGCAGCACCTTCAAGGGAAATGACATCGAGCGCTTCTACCGCTATGGCCTGCTGACCAACCCCGGCCTGAAGATCTACAAGCCCTGGCTGGACCAGACCTTCATCAATGAGCTGGGCGGCCGCACCGAGATGAGCGAGTTCCTCATCGCCAACGGCTTCGACTACAAGATGTCGGTCGAAAAGGCCTACAGCACCGACTCCAACATGCTGGGCGCCACCCACGAGGCCAAAGACCTCGAACACCTCAACTCTGGCATCCGCATCGTCAACCCCATCATGGGCGTCGCCTTCTGGAAGGACGAGGTCGTGGTGAAGGCCGAGGAGGTGTCGGTGCGCTTTGAAGAAGGCGTGCCGGTAGCCCTCAATGGCCGAGAGTACGCCGACCCGGTGGAGCTCATTCTGGAGGCCAACCGCATTGGTGGCCGCCACGGCCTGGGCATGAGCGACCAGATCGAGAACCGCATCATCGAGGCCAAGAGCCGCGGTATCTATGAGGCTCCGGGCCTGGCGCTGCTGTTCATCGCCTACGAGCGCCTGGTGACCGGCATCCACAACGAGGACACCATCGAGCAGTACCGCGACAACGGCCGCCGCCTCGGCCGCCTGCTCTATCAGGGCCGCTGGTTCGACCCGCAAGCCCTGATGCTGCGCGAAACCGCCCAGCGCTGGGTGGCCCGCGCCGTCACAGGCACCGTCACCCTGGAGCTGCGCCGCGGCAACGACTACAGCCTGCTCAACACCGAATCGGCCAACCTGACCTACAAGCCCGAGCGTCTCACGATGGAAAAGGGCGAGTCCATGTTCTCCCCGCGTGACCGCATCGGCCAACTGACGATGCGCAATCTGGACATCACCGACACGCGAGACAAGCTGGGCGTCTACGCGGGCGCGGGCCTGCTGTCAGCGGGCGACGAGCACCACCTTCTGCGCCTGACCGGCGGGAAGTAAGCGAGGTCTGCGGCAAACAAGTCGCTCCCAAGCAAAGCCCGCCTCGGCGGGCTTTTCACTTTTGCGGCCAGCGGCAGTCAAAGGAACTGGCGTAGCCACAGCCACAGCCACAGCCACAGGCATAGGCAACCGCTGACGCGCAGGCGCGCTCGACACCGCTGGCCACAGGAGGAAGCCGCGGCGAAATTATTGACAGCACAAATTGATTCACGAGGGGCTGCCATGTCCATGCTGCGCAAATTTTTCGTCTTGGCTTTAGGCTCCGGTCTGGCCAAGACCGCCTGGGACCGTTACCGCCAGAAGAACGCCAACGCCGCCAGCAGCGACGACCTTCGCCGGCGCCACTCCGACGAGCGGAGCATCCACGGAGCCGCGGCCCTGCGACGGGCCGACCGCGAGACTCACAAGCACAAGATCTGAGGCGCAGGCCTCAGACCACCACCGGCTCGGGCTCGAGACGGATGCCGAAGCGCTCGTACACGCTGGTCTGGATGGCCCGCGCCAAAGTGACCACCTCCCCGCCGGTGGCGCCGCCCCGGTTCACCAGCACCAAGGCTTGCTTCTCGTAGACCCCGGCCTGCCCCACGGACTTGCCCTTCCAGCCGCAGGCGTCGATCAGCCAGCCGGCGGCGAGCTTCACCGTGCCGTCGGGCATGGGGTAGTGCACGATGTTCGGCTCGCGGGCAATGATGTCCGCGCACTGGTCCTGGGTGACCGTGGGATTTTTGAAAAAGCTGCCGGCGTTGCCGATCACCGCCGGGTCGGGCAGCTTGGCGCGGCGGATGGCACAGACCCAGTCGTAAATCTGGCGCGCGCTCGGAGTCGCGATACCGGTCTCAGCGGCCTTGCGCTGCAGGTCCAGGTAGGAAAGTTCGGGCTTCCAGGGCTTGGGCAGGCGAAAGCGCACACGCAGGATCAGGGCCTGACCTGCCAGGCCGAAGTCCCCTTCCTTGGCGGGAACATGCTTGAAGACCGAATCGCGGTAGCCAAAAGCGCACTGGGCGGCGTTGAGCGTGAACACCTGCCCGGTGGCCAGGTGCATCGCGTCGAGCGACTCGAAGCGGTCTTGAAGCTCCACCCCGTAGGCACCCACGTTTTGCACCGGGGCCGCGCCCACGCTGCCGGGGATGAGGGCGAGGTTTTCCAGCCCCGGTAGTCCCTGGTCCAGGGTCCAGGTGACAAGGGCATGCCAGTTGACGCCGGCGCCGGCCTCGACGATGACCGCCCGGGGGCCGTCTTCCACCACCCGCATGCCGGGGATTTCAACCTTGAGCACCAGGGCCTTGACGTCGCCGGTGAGCACGATGTTGCTGCCTCCACCGAGCACGAACTTTGCGCTGGCGGCCCGCCCGGGCTCGGCTAACAGGGCCCGAAGGTCGTCCTCCGAGCGCACCCGAAGCAGCTCGCGGGCCCGGGCAACGATGCCGAAGCTGTTGTGCGGCTGCAGCGGGACCTGGTGCTCGACGATCATGGGAGAATTGTCGCATCCGACCCCCGGCCGGGCGCGCCCCGCGCCACCCGGCCCCTGTGCATTTGCCCCCCGGAGACACCATGCCCTCTTTCGACACCGTCTGCGAACCCAATCTGGTCGAAGTGAAGAACGCCGTCGAGAACGCGGCCAAGGAAATCGGTACCCGCTTCGACTTCAAGGGCACATCAGCCGCCCTGGAGCTCAAGGACAAGGAAATCACCCTGTTCGGCGACGCCGAGTTCCAACTGCAGCAGGTGGAGGACATCCTCACCGCCAAGCTGGCCAAGCGCAATGTCGACGTCCGCTTCCTGGACAAGGGCGACGCGCAAAAAATCGGCGGAGACAAGGTCAAGCAGGTGATCAAGGTGCGCAGCGGCATCGAGTCCGAGGCGTCCAAGAAAATCCAGCGCCTGATCAAGGACAGCAAGCTCAAGGTGCAGGCCGCCATCCAGGGCGACGCGGTGCGCGTCACGGGGGCCAAGCGCGACGACCTGCAGGCCGCTATGGCCCTGATCCGCAAGGACATCGCCGACCTGCCCCTGTCCTTCAACAACTTCCGCGACTGATCGTCGACTGATAGACGACTCATGGGGCCACCCGCACCCACGCCCCCCGCACCAGCGTCCGAAGACAACACGGCCCTCGGGCCCCTGCGCGTGCCGGCCTTCCGGCTGGTCTGGCTGACCTGGCTCACCGCCAACACCACGATGTGGATGAACGACGTCGCGGCCGCCTGGCTGATGACGTCACTGACCAGCACCCCCTTGTGGGTGGCCCTGGTGCAGGCGGCCTCCACCCTGCCCGTCTTCCTGCTGGCCCTGCCCTCGGGCGCCCTGGCCGACATCGTCGACCGCCGTCGCTACTTCATAGTGACCCAGTTCTGGGTGGCCGGCAACGCCATCCTCACCTGTGTGGTGGTGCTGGGCGGCTGGATGACGCCCGGCCTGTTGCTGGCGCTGACCTTCTTCAACGGCATCGGACTGGCGATGCGCTGGCCGGTGTACTCCGCCATCGTCCCGGAGGTCCTGCCCAAGCCCCTGATGCCCCAGGGCCTGGCCCTGAACGCGGTTGCGATGAACGGCTCACGCATCATCGGCCCGCTGGTAGCCGGCGCCCTCATTGGCGCGGCGGGCAGCGCCTGGGTATTCGTGCTCAACGCCCTGCTATCGGTGATGGCCGGCTTCATCATCATGAGCTGGAATCGGGTCCACAAGGAGCATGTGCTGGGTCGCGAGCGCCTGCCCTCCGCAATGCGAGTGGGCCTGCAGTACGTCGCCCAATCGGCCCGGCTGCGCGGCGTACTCCTGCGAATCGGCTTGTTCTTTTTTCACTCGACCGGCCTGCTGGCCCTGCTGCCCCTGGTGGCCCGCGCCCTACCCGGTGGGGGCGCTGGCACCTTCACCCTGTTGCTCTCGTCCATGGGCGCCGGCGCGATCACCGGGGCCTTGATGATGCCGCGCATGCGCAAAGCCATGAAGCCCGAGGCGCTGATCCTGGCCGGCTGCGTCACGCAAGCGGTCGCGATGGCCACCACGGTCTACGCGCCGGGTTTGGCGCTGGCGATGCCGGCCATGTTCCTGGCTGGCACCGCCTGGATCTGGGTGGCCAACACGCTCGCGGTTGCCGCCCAGATGTCACTGCCCGACTGGGTGCGGGCAAGGGGCATGTCGATCTACCAGATGGCGGTGATGGGCGCGTCTGCCAGTGGCGCGGCGGTCTGGGGCCAGGTGGCCACCTGGACCAATGTGCAGGAGTCGCTCACCCTGGCGGCGATCACCGCGGTGGCTGCGGCGCTGCTGATGCACTGGCGCAAGCCACTGCCGTCCAAAGAGATCGACCTCACCCCGGCACAGGTGACCTATGCGCCCGAGCTTCCGGAGCGACCCGGGCGGGGCCGAGTACTGACCCGGGTCGAGTACCAGATCGACCCGAGTCGGGCCGACGAGTTCCTCGCGCTCATGGCTGACAGCCGCCGCGGCCGCCTGCAACAGGGCGCGCTCGAATGGCAATTGCTGCACGATGTGGGCGAGCCCGGCCGCTATGTGGAGCAGATCGTGGACGAATCGTGGACCGAGCACCTGCGCCGCTTCGACCGCGTCAACGTGACCGACGCCCAGCTGCGCGAGCAGCGGCAGGCGCTGCACATGGGCGATGGGCCGCCCAAGGTCACGCGCTACATCATCGAGCAGACCTGAGGCTGGCAGCGGGGGCCAGCCAAGTCACGGGCCGTCATCGGCGGGAGATCCGACCCCGACCTCTTGTCCCGAACAGCTTGTCCCGCGGCTTTTTGCCCGGGCCGTTTTACGTCAGCGCTCCTTCGCACCCAGGCGCGACTCGGTACCGGCTACCAGGCGGTTGATGTTCTCGCGGTGGCGCCAGACCAGCAGCAGACCCATGATCACCAAGGCCGCCACCAGCGGCGGCCGCGCGACCCAGACCACGCCGCTGGCGAGCAGGAAGTAAACCGGCGCAAAGGCAGCGGACACCAGGGAGGCCAGCGAGGAGTAGCGGAAGAAGTAGGCCACGATCAGCCACGTGGCACCGGTGGCCAGGCCCAGGACCCAATCAATACCGAAGACCGCGCCCAGGAAGGTGGCCACGCCCTTGCCGCCCTGAAAGCGGAAGAACACCGGGTAGAGGTGGCCGAGGAAGGCCGCCACCGCGACACCGGCCACCACGCCCTCGCCCAGGCCCCAGGCGGCACCCCAGTGCCGAACCGCCAGCACCGGCAGCAAGCCCTTGCAGGCGTCTAGCAGCAAGGTGACCAGCGCGGCAACCTTGCTGCCCGAGCGCAGCACATTGGTGGCGCCGGGGTTACCGCTGCCGAAGCTGCGCGGGTCGGACAGGCCCATCAGCCGGCTCACGATGATGGCGAAGGCCAGCGAACCCAGCAGGTAGGCGGCCAGCACAGTCAGCCCGGGGGCCGCGATCAGCAAGAGGGGGGCAGCAGAGTTCATCGCTGACGATTGTGCCAGCGCCTCCCGACCGCCCCACGGGTTCAGGAGTGGGTGTACTTGGACAGGCCATTGAAGGTGCTCCTCGCGTCTTTGCCGATAACGCCAAAGCGATTGAACAGCGGTTCACCCCCCAGCTTGGTCCCACCGAGGCCAGTGTTGCGGGCCTGGACCTGGGTGCTGCCGCCAGACGCATGGATGGCGCCGAGCTGGCGCGAGCGCGTCTCGGTGACCGGTGCGTCCAGCGGCGGCACCACCCCGGTGGTGGCGATCTCGATCACCATCTGCCGCGCCTGGGTCTCGGCGGCGGAGGTGCGGTCTTTGCCGCTCTTGCAGTTGATCAGGGTGGCGGTGGGCCCGCCCAAACGGCTGGCCAGCACGATCAGGCGGGTGGCGAGCTTGTACGGGTCGTTGCCAGCGCTCTGATGCGCGTCGCTGGCGTAGAGGGTTCCGATTTGCGCGGCCAGGGTCCGCAGGATGGTCTTTTCGCGCTCTGGAACGCCATCGGAAGCGAGCTGGCCTCTCAGCCAGCCGGTGACGCCGGCAGGTGCCTGGCCAGGCCCGCAGGCCGCCCAGGCCTGCGGGGTTGCGCCCAGCAGGCGCTGCATCGCCCGGCGGTTGTCTGCATCCGTTTCGGCATGCGCACCCAGCACAAACTCCATGCCCTTGCCGCCCGTACCCTGTTCGTTGACTGGCACGTTGAGCGCCGCTACCTCGAACTTCACCTGCATCTGCCGAGGCGGTGAGTTCTCGCCGCCTGAGCGCGCCATCAACAGGCGCCCCTGCTCGTCTCGACGCAGTTGGCCTGATTCATCGATTGCAGGCATGGGCATGTCGATACCCTTGAGCGCCTCGAGGTCGTCCCAGGCCTGGCGCTGGTCGTGCCACATCGACCGCTCGTTCCCCTTGTAGCTGCCAAGGGTCCGCCAGCGATCGGGGGTCATGAGCGAGACCGAAGTCAGGCGAACCGTGACCGGATCGCCGCGCTGGCTCTGGAGGACCAGTCGGATGATTTCCTCGTCCGGCAGGGCAGCCATGGCGGCCTGGGCCGCCTCGCGAGCACGGTTCAGGCTGGCCGCACGCCGGACGACATCAATCAGGGGCGGCTCACCACGGCGCGCCCGGTCTGCGCGCGGCACTGAAGCAACACCTGCGGCACCCGCGCCGGCTGCTGGCGGGGTGGCCTGCGTTCCACGGGGCGGCCGTTTGCCCCGAATCCGGGTGGCTGCCGCAGCGGGGTCGCCCGCCGCCGCTTCATCCTGCAGGCTGTCCAGACGCGCGTCCTTGAAGAGACGCCGGTGGTCGTCGCGGGCCAGGTCGCCGGCCACACGATGCAGGTCTTCGTCGCGGAGTTTTTTGATGCCTTTGCGGGTCAGCTGGTTGGGGGAGAGCACGCCATGGCGGACGAGCGTCAGGCCGCACTGGCCGTCGGCCGCGGCCATCTTCGATACGTGCAAGGTCACCGCGTGCTTGTGCTGGGTCCGCTCATGGCAATGGGCACCCTGAACACCATCGGCGGCGTAGTCCGCGTGGAGGGCGTCGGAGACCCAAATGGCCGGACGCTGTTCGCAGTTGAGCACCAGCGCCTGGCGCACGGACCGTCCCGGGCTGATCCCGGATTGGGTTTCGATCGGCACGACCACCCGGGTGCTAACGACCTCGTTCGGCCGTCGACTGAGCATCTGGGTGTAGACGCGGTCGAAGGCTTTCTCGACCGCCTTGTTGCTGGTCCGCTCGTTCCACCAGCGTTTGACTTTGGCCAAGGGGCTGGAGCCGGTAGGCCCTGCCTGCCCGGTCGCCTCGCGGGCATCTTGTACCACTCGCTTGACGCAGGCCAATGCAAACGCACGCTCGTCCATCTGGGCCACTTCGGGGAAAGCCCCGCGCAAGATCGCATCACGAACCAGGCCCTTGCCGCCGCCGGGCAGGTCGCCCGCGGATTTGCCGAGCCCGAGCACATCACCGGGCTCGCCCAGGCGCTGTGCCTGCGGGTCGCGCGCCTGCGCGTGCAACTCGCCGGCACGCTCGCGGAAGATGCCGCTCACATGCGCGAACGGCCGAGCGGCCTGCGCTAGAGGGTCACGGTCAAGATCAGGGTTGTGGTCGTGGTTGAGGTCGGGGGCCAGGGCTGCGCCCTTGCCACCGGGCGCCAGCGCGCTGGCGCCCGACTTGTCGGGGGAATGGTCAAGCCGCGAAGGGCTGACACCCAAAGCGCGTTCGGGTGAGGCACTGGCCGGCAGCACGCTGGCCCGGGAGGGGCTGGCGGTGCTCCAGGCCGCGCTGGACAGGCTCGCGGCGGAGGATGTGGAGGCGCTGGACGTCGGGCTGGCGGCGGGGCTGGCGGTGGGGCTGGCAAAACCAGCCAGGGAGCCGGGCGCGGCCTTCACCGGCGTCGACAGGCCCGCCAGGGATGCGCCACGCTCCGGGGTCAAGGCTCGGACCGCGCGGGTGTCGATCGGCCGATCGAAGAGCAGCTCGTCCAGGGTGGCGGCGGCGGTGTCCCAGAACAGCGCCTTGGCATCGAGCATCCTGGGCAGGTACAGGGCGTGATGAGCCTCGGATTCCGCCAGGTAGCCCGCCCGGGCTTTGAGCATGTCGGTCAACTCGGCCTCCAGCAGCTGACTGGCCTGGTGGACCTCGCGCCAACTCAGTTGGGCGCCGGCGGGGCGCGATCCTGCAGCGCCAGGGGCGGGGCCTAGGCCGGCGGCGGCACCCTTGGCCAGGTAATCGGCCGGCAAGGCGCGGTCCCAGCGATTGAAGGCGCGGCGCAGCGAAACGGTCTGGTCTTGTATTTGGCTGGTGAGCGCCTCGCGCGCCTTCGGCCGCGTGATGCCACCCGGCTCGGCCAGATCCAGGGCCTTGTGGACCTGGTCACGTAGCAAGGTCAGTTTCCGCAGCACTTCGGGGGCGTCGGGGTCGAGCGCGGGGGCTTCAGCGCGCCGCCCGGCAGACCGGGCGAAATGGCTGCTGCCACCGCTCGCCAGCACCTGGGCCGAGAGCCGCGCATGCGCCTCGTCAATCAAGTGGACGGCGGCTTGGATGGGCGACGGGGCGGGCGAGTACGGCCCCGTGCTCTCAACCGCCCGTGTCGCGAGGGGTGTTGAGGCTGCCGCGCCCGAGGGCAGGCCCTTGAAATCGCCGGCGAGACGACGGGTGTGGACCTGAACCTTCCCGTCATCGCGCGGGGATGACGGAGGGGTGCCCTCCGGTGACTGCGTCGGGGTGCGGGCGAAATCCTGTCGGTTGAGAGAAGAGGAGGACGATTGCATGATGGCGGCTCGCTGCATAGGACCGCCATCTGTAACCCGAACCCGGGCGCAGTTCAGGTCACAGCTTAGGCCGCCGGGTCACGGATCTCGGCGCGGACCTGATCAATGGCGGCCAGCAGCTCCGGCGAGAGGCGGGTGCCCCAGGCGTCGATGTCCTCGTCAAGTTGCGCCAGCGAGGTCACCCCAATGATGGTCGAGGCCACCTGCCACTTGGTGTAGCAAAAAGCCAGCGCCATTTGGGTGGGCGTGAGGCCGTGGTCGCGCGCGAGCTGGTTGTAGCGGCGCGCAGCTTCCAGGGCGGCGGCACGCCCCCAGCGCTGCCTGCGCACCGACTCGTACTTGGCGATGCGGGCCTCGGCCGGTGCGGCCGGCCCGGCAAGGCCGGATGCGTCGTACTTGCCGGTGAGCAGGCCAAAGCCCAGGGGCGAGTAAGCCAGCAGGGAGACGTCCAGCCGGTGCAGGGTCTCGTCCAGGCCGTTTTCCAGCGCGCGGCTGACCAGGCAGTACGGGTTCTGCACAGTGGCCACCCGCGGCAGGGCGTGCTGCTCGGCGAGACGCACGAACTCATGCACGCCATAGGGCGACTCGTTGGACAGGCCGACGTAGCGGATCTTGCCTTGGCGGACCAGCTTGTCCATGGCTTCGAGCTGCTCGTGGATCGAGGTCTGGCTGCGCTCCTGGGTCGGGTCGTAGTAGAGAGCGCCAAAGGTGGGCACATGGCGCTCGGGCCAGTGGATCTGGTAGAGGTCGATCATGTCCGTCTGCAGCCGGCGCAGCGAGCCCTCGCAGGAGGCGACGATGTCGGCGGCAGTCATGCCCAGGCCCTCGCGGACCCAGGGCATGCCGCGTGAGGGACCAGCCACCTTGGAGGCCAGTACCACCTTGGCGCGTGCCCCGGGGTTCTTCGCGAACCAGTTGCCCAGAATGGTCTCGGTGGCGCCAAAGGTCTCGGCGCGTGCGGGCACCGCGTACATCTCGGCGGTGTCGAGGAAGTCGATACCGCGTTCGAGGGACCGGTCCAGGATGGAGTGCGACAGGGCCTCGGGCACCTGCTCGCCGAAGGTCATGGTGCCCAGGCAAATGGGAGAAACCTGCAGGGCGCTACGGCCGAGGCGGACGGGGGTCATGGTCATGGTGTGGGTGGCGGGGAAAGAAATTCTGGAGACCCTCGATTGTCCCGTGCTTGACTGCCCGCGTCGAGGCTGCTCCGTATGATCAAACTGATGTACACCCCGCGCCGTCCCTCCCGCCTCGAATCCGTCCGCCTGCGCGGCATGCCGCACCAGGTGCGCCTTTGGGGCAAGCCGCAGCCCGGGCGGCCGCCGCTGGTGCTGGTGCATGGCTGGATGGACGTCTCGGCCTCCTGGCAGTTCGTGGTCGACGCAATGCAGGAGGACCGCTTCATCATCGCCCCCGACCTGCGCGGGTTCGGCGGCACCGAGATGGCGGGGGTCGACCACTACGTGTTTGCCGACTACCTGGGTGACCTTGAGTTCCTTCTTGACCATTACGCGCCAGAGCAGGCGGTGGACCTGGTAGGCCACAGCATGGGGGGCAATGTCTGCATGCTGTACGCCGGCGTGCGGCCCGCGCGGGTGGCCCGCCTGGGCAACCTGGAGGGCTTTGGCATGCCCGCCACCCGGCCGTCCCAGGCGCCAGGACGCTACGTCGCCTGGCTGGACGAGCTCAAGGCCTTTCACCGCGGCGAGACAACCATGGCCAGTTACGACGACGCCCAGGGCGTCGCCCGGCGCCTGATGAAAACCAACCCGCGGCTGCCGGAAGAAAAAGCCCTGTGGCTGGCGCAGCACTGGGCCCAGCCCGATGCCGACGGCCGCTGGCGCATCCTGGGCGACCCGGCGCACAAGCTCGTCAGCGCGACCCTCACCCGAGTGGAGGAAACACTGGAGCTTTACCGGCGCATCACCGCCCCCGTGCTCTGGGTCGAGTCGAGTACCGAGAGCTTGTCTGTCTGGTGGAAGAAAGCCAACTTCACCCTCGCCGAATTCCACCAGCGCCTGGACGAGGTGCCCCGCATCCGCCGCGCCAAGGTGATGGACGCGGGCCACATGCTGCACCACGACCAGCCCGAGGCTGTCGCCCTCGAGATTGAGACTTTGTTGGCAGAAACGGCCTGAGCCTCGCGTCGGAGCGGCGGAGATATTGATGTAGGACGCCTCCTGCGCCAAGCTGCACCGCATGTTCGATGAGGTGGCTGTCTTGACCTTCCGACACGCAATTTCCGCCCGCTTCAGCGGGATATCCAAGGCGGTATCTGGCACCGCTGTCTCTGCTGCATTCGCCGTCGCGGCGCTCTTCGCCGCCGACCTGGCCTACGCCGCCCCGGCGCATGCAGCCGATCACGCGCAGACCGACGAAGCGGGCCTGGCTACGCTCTGGGAGGCGCTCTGGCACCAGAGCGGTACGCCCACCCGGCTGGTGCGCTGGGAGCAGCCGGTGCGCTGGCGCCTGTCGGGCCGCAACCTGCCCGCGCACCGCGAGATGGTGCTGCGAGCGCTCGAGGCGGTGAGCCAGGAGACCGGCATCCCTTTCACCGAAGCCAATGCAGGCGCTGAAGACCCCGATGGCGCGGACGCTGCCACCGCGCCCAACCTGCGCATCGAAATCGTCGCCAACACCGCGCTCGAAAACCGCCAGCCCTGCGTGACCACGCTGGACTTCCGGACCGAGACGCAGATCGACAGCGCCCTGGTGCAAATGCGCGAGCGCGACGTCTTGCGCTGCGCCCACCACGAGGCCATGCATGTCATGGGCGTGCGCGGTCACCCGGCCGGCAAAACGGTACTCAGTTACTTCCCGGTCAAGGTCGACAGCCTGCTGCCGCTGGACCGCGCACTGCTGCGGGCCTGGTACTCGCCGCGCATGCGGCCCGGAATGACACCTTTCGAAGCCCTGCCGGTGCTGGCGCAGGAGTGGCTGGCGCTGCAACCAGACCCGCAGGCGGCGGCCGCAGTGAGGGACCGCTTCTTCGCCGACACGGTGGCAGCAATGCGCGCCTACGCCGAGGGCACCGGCGACATCCCCGCCATCATCCGCCGCTCGGGCAAGGCCACTGCGGAGGGGGTCCGCCTGGGCCGCAGTGAAATGGGCTACTTCCTGGGCGTGGCCTACCTCGAAGGGGCTACCGTGGGCACCCCAGATCGCGAGTCGGCACTGCTGTGGCTGGAGCGCTCGGCCCGCATTGGCAACCGCACCGCCCTGGCCCGTCTGGCCGGCATGCGCTGAGGGCCCAAGGTCCGGCGATTGCCGCGAAGGCGCGAGAGGCCAAAGAGGCAAGACGGGCCAGAGCGGGCCTGCCCAGGGGCGCTCCCCCAGTGAGCCCGGTCCGCATGCGAAAATCGGGAGCTACACCGAACACCTTCGAATCGAGCCCCCCATGGACGCAGAACAAATCAATGCCATCGGCAGCACCCTGACCGACCTCCAGGCCCGCACCGCGGACCTCCGGAGGTATCTTTGACTACGATGCCAAAGCCGAACGCCTGAGAACCGTCAACGCATCGCTGGAAGACCCAGCGGTGTGGAACGACCCCAAGAAAGCCCAGGAACTGGGCAAGGAAAAAAAGCAGCTCGACGACATCGTGCTGCAGATCCAGACGCTGGACCGGGACCTGGCCGACAACCTCGAGCTCCATGAAATGAGCAAGGAAGACGGCGACGAGGCAGGCCTCGCCACCATCGAGGCCGACACCGCCCGCCTGCGTGCCATCGTCGAGAAGCTCGAGTTCCGGCGCATGTTCGACAAGCCGGCTGACCCGATGAATGCCTTCCTGGACATCCAGGCCGGGGCCGGCGGCACCGAAGCCTGCGACTGGGCCAGCATGCTGCTGCGGCAATACCTCAAGTACGCCGAACGCAAGGGCTTCAAGTCCAACGTGGAAGACGAGACCGGCGGCGACGTGGCCGGCATCAAATCGGCCACCATCAAGATCGAGGGTGAATACGCCTACGGCCTGCTGCGCACCGAAACCGGCGTCCACCGCCTGGTGCGCAAGTCCCCCTTCGACTCCTCCGGCGGTCGCCACACCAGCTTTGCCTCGGTCTTCGTCTACCCCGAGA
>Ga0164293_10002206_pt1 | contig 16512 bp, 27 predicted proteins | sample GEODES118metaG_FD_111487 | JGI IMG/M metagenome (GOLD analysis project Ga0164293, IMG submission 111487) | Eutrophic lake water microbial communities from Lake Mendota, Wisconsin, USA - GEODES118 metaG | ecosystem: Environmental > Aquatic > Freshwater > Lake | place: USA: Lake Mendota...
AAGAGGAGCAGCACTTTACACAAACCCAACACAAGAAGGAATTTTGCAAGCAAACGAAGAACCTCCTTGTGCAATAGACATTGCAACTTTTAAGAATATGACTTTCTATGCAAACACTAAGTCAAAGCAAAATATATTTATTACATTGATAGCAGTATCATCAACACCTTCCTCTCCTAGCACTACAAAATTAGTTTATGACGATACAATTACTATCAATGGAATTACATATACGGCAAAGGCAACAGAAAACTCAGGAAGTGGACATTTCAAATTATTTAATGGTGGATCGGATGCAGCAAACATAGCAGACACAGCAAAGAGTCTTGTTAAAATTATCAATCTAAGACAGGCTAATGTAAGTGCTTATTATATTTCAAACTTTGGAGACTTGCCAGGTAAAATACAAATTATAGCCAATGACTATTCTTTGCCACAGTTTGCAGTCATATCATCCAAGGCTCAGTGTTGGAATCCTGTATTGAAATCAAGTGGAACAGATAACTCTTCCACTAATGACGTAAATCCAAATAGGATTTATTTCAGTAAAACACAACAACCAGAAGCAGTTCCAATACTTAATTATCTTGATGCAGGCGTGGCAACAGATCCGATTTATAGAATTATTCCCTTAAGAGATTCTGTTTTTGTTTTAAAGGGAGCGGCTATTTTCAGAATCATTGGCGAAGATCCTACTTCATTAAGAATCTCATTATTTGACAATACGGTTTCCCTTATTGCTACAGAGTCGGCAGTCGAAATGAATAATCAAATCTATTGTTATACAGATCAAGGAATGTGTGCGGTCAGCGATAATGGAATACAAATCATATCCAGACAGATAGAAGACCAAATACAGCAAGCAGAAATACTAACCAATTTTCAAACTCTCTCTTTCGGTGTGAGTTATGAAGTGGATAGGAAATATATATTATATTGCAAGGCAATAGAAACAGATACTTATCCGACTCATGCTTATGTTTTCAATTTCTTCACCAACGCTTGGACTAAATATATTAATAATCGTTCATGTGGTATCACATTCGATAACAGATTATACATGGGTGGGGTTGATGGATATATATATAAGGAAAGAAAACAATTAAACTCTTCAGACTATGTAGATGACGTTTACAATGTGACTATCAATAGTATCTCAGGGAATGTAATAACTTTACAAGATGCTACCAATGTAGCCGTCAATATGGTGCTTGCAAAAGGGAACATATACTCAGTTATTACAATAAAAGTTGGAAACAATATCACAGTAGAGTCAGGCGTGGGATTTACTGCAGGGGCAGCATTTGTCTATGAAGCAATAGAATCTATAATTCAATGGTCTCAAAATAGCATACAAAACCCAGGTATTTTGAAACATTTTAGAGAAGTGACAATGCTATTTAGAACAGCAGATTTTAGTTCTATTGAACTTGGATTCTCATCAAACTTTGATCCTAATCCAGAGTATACGGAAGTCTCTCCTTTGAGGTCAGACCAATGGGGGTCTTTTGCGTGGGGATCAATTCCATGGGGTTTTGGTTCTGGATTGGCTTACCCGATACGAACATACATTCCATTGCTTAAAAGACGTGCTTCATGGATATTCTTTAAAGTAAGATCTAAGAAAGCACAGTCTTATTTTGCAATACAGGGATTGAGTGTGCAATACGAAAACATGTCGGAGAGGTTTAAATAAATGGCATCTCTTCCAACACTTACTAGAATACAAAAAGAAGATCTCGGAACAGATGCTCCTGATTGGATCAATGGAATACTCTCAGTCATGAACCAATTTATGGAAGAAATCTATCAGTCTTACAATAGGAATCTTACTATACCTGAAAACGTAGCAGGACAGATTAAGACTTTAGATATAGTCACTACTAGTACTTATACAAGTGGGGACTTTGCAGAAATTAGATTTTCTTCTGAATTAAAAAGAAGAATGAACATCCTTTTAATTGGTCAAGTAGTACAGAGTGATGATCCAACCACAAAATATGATTATTGTTTTCCTTCATGGGAAGACAATAACGGGACTATTGTAGTCAGATTTATTTCTGGACTAGCAAATAGCAAGAAATACAAAATAACATTCTTAGGAATATAATATGCTATCTATAAGACAGGATCAGGAAGAAAACCAAAACGTAGCACAGGCTCCAACGCTAGGAAGAACGGCAGGATCAATCTCTCAAGGTGGAGGGACACAACCACAGAGAAGAAACGTGTCTCAAAGAGGGAGCGGGTTCACCAACCTACAGCAGTATGTTACAGCAAACGAGAATAATGCCAACCCTGAAATAGTAAGACAAAGAACAGCACAGGCAGGCACTGGACTACAACAAGCACAAGAAGGATTTGGAAGAGTAGCAACACAAGCAAAGTCTGGATTAGAGGGAATACAGGGAGTCAATACTTTTGTTAAGAATGTTCTAAGAGATCCAACAGCAGCAGTAGCAAACCCAGCCAATTTAAAAAAATTCCAAGCACTCAGAACGGGAACAGAAAGAATTGCCAATCCAACAGATGTATTACAACCATTTACTCAGGCACAAACTGGATTTGAATCACAGAGAGAACAGTTAGCAGGAGGTCTTAGAACAGATGTCACTGGAACAGGCTTACAAAATTATATAAGATCACAAAGGGCAAATCCATCACTTGCAACACAGGGTGAAAATGTCCTAGATAGATTTTTAACAGAATCAACTACAGCAGGTAAGACAGCAATTCAACAAGCACAAGAAAGAGCGGGTCAAATCCAAGCTACTCAAATCCCGGGTATCTCAGGAGAAGTAGAGGCACTAAGGCAACAAGTAGAGCCATTGCAATTTAGAACACAACAGGGAATACAAAGTGGAATAAATCCATTAGTAAGAGAACAAGAAAATTTTATCACAGGTCTTAATAAAAACTATGTAGCACAGCAACTAGGATTAAATGTAGGTGATGCAGAATACATTCAAGGACAAATAAATAAATATCAACAAAATAAAAATGAATTAGAGGGAATGATTAGTCAATCACAAAAAGCAATTGATGATCTTAATAGATCAATAAACTATGAACAAAATATTATTAAAAATAGTGATGCAAAAATTAACGATCCATTAGCAACTTTTGAAGAAAAAAATAATGCTCAAAAAGCTAAAGAAACTGCCATTAATACAATAGATTTTAATAGAAGGGAAATCGGAAAAAGAAATAAAGCAATTGAACCAAATAGATTTTCTTTAGATGCTCAAACTAGATGGTATAATGATTATATAGCAAGAAATCAACCAATTCTTGATAAATTAAATACATACAATCAAAATATAGGAAATACAAGACAACAATTATTACAACAATACGATCTTCCAAGACTTCAAAGAATCCAAGCTTTACAAAGTTTATCAGGTCAAGATCTAAGCTCATTACTATCACAAGGAGTATCATAACATGCCAGTAACAGCAGCCATAATCGGAGGGTCAACACTAGCAGGAGGACTACTAGGTAACGTACTAGCAGGTCAACAAGCACAAGCATTAGCAGGGTCTAATAGGCTACAACAATTATCTGCATTGGCTCAGTTGGCTAATCGTCCTCCTGAGATTGGAAATATAACCTATCAACAATACGCAGCACCGATTGACTATGAACTCGCAGGCACTCTAAATCCTGAACAATTGCAAGAAACGGAACTAAGAAATATCCTAAGAAACGAACAAGCACGACAAGCACAGCTAGACGTTTTAGGAGAATATCAAGATTTATCCCAAACTGGATTAACGGCAGTAGATAGGGCAGCCTTGACCGATATACAAAACCAGATAGCCACACAGGAGAGAGGACAAAGGGAAGCTATCCTGCAAAATATGGCACAAAGAGGATTGTCAGGGTCAGGGACAGAACTAGCAGCCAATCTCTTAGCAGGTCAATCAGCAGCACAGAGAGCAAGCCAGATGGGTATGGATCAAGCAGCACAAGCACAGCAAGCACGATTGCAAGCACTCGGAAACGTAGCACGAATGGGGCAAGGGCTAGAAGAGACAGACTTTCAAAGGGCAGCACGAGAAGCGGAAGCTAGTGATGTGATAAACCAATTCAATACTCGTAATAAAATTGTTGCAGAAGCTGAAAACTTAGCCAATAAACAAGATATTATGAATCTTACAACTCAACAAAGAAATAGACTCAGAGAAGCGAATACGGATCTTATCAACCAAGCACTAACTGAGAATGTAATCAATAAACCACTTGCCCAATACGGTCTACAATCGAGATATACTTCAGGAGTTGCAGGTGGTCTACAAGACGTAGCAGGATCAAGAGAGAGACAGGCTACCAATAGATACAACACCCAATCTCAGATGTTGGGAGCAGGTTTACAGACAGGTGGATCATTAGCAGGTGCTTATATGAATAAACCTGCAAGCGGAAAACGACCTACATCAAATAGTTTTCTTGATTCTTTAGAATATCCATCGACTACATAGGAGAATAGTATGTTATTAAAAAGACCACAAAGTAATAGTTTTCTTGATTCTTTGCAATATCCAAGTATAGACAGGGATCAACCTTCATTTAATCCAGAAGATGTATTTTTATTGCCAGAAGATGTAAATAATTTTAAAAAACCTAGGAATATAAAAAATCCAATTACATCTACTCCACCAATGGCACAATCAAGAATGCCCACAATGACTCCTTCTTCTATGCCTACTCCAAGATCATCCATGCCAATGAACATGCCATCAATGGAAGAACCAGAACAAGACAGCACTAATTTTCTAGGATCTCTTCTAGCTCAAGGTACTGCAATGCTAGGAGCAGGCATCCAAGGTGGGGACGTCGGGCAAGTAGGAAGATCATTCGAGGCAGGTAGACAGAGAGCGGAGCAAGACAGGAAAGCAAAGGCTTTGGTTGATCCAAACAGTGCGGAGAGTAAAAGAAGAAGAATGGTGTTTGAGAAGGCACTAGGCTCTAAGATTCCAGAGGATTACAGTGCTACCGATTTGAATGATCCTGTTGTATTGCAAAGTATCCGAGATAAGAAGATGCAGGAATTAGCTCCAAAGGGTGGGACTGGAATTGGTGGTGGTGTTCGTGGTGGTGTAGCACAGGCAAAGCCAGAGAAGAAAAAAAAGTTAGGAGTAGAAGAAGCAAAAACATTATTTAATATATCTACTGCTTATAATGCAATACAAGATTTGAAAGATGCAGTTAAGAAAAATGTAAATAAATATAGTTTAATTGGAGATAATGAATATACAGAATCTGCTAATAGATTTAAAGAAGGAATTGGTAGATTATTATCAGGAGGGGCAATTGGAGATGAAGAAGGTAAGAATTTTTTAAATTTAATACCTACAATTAGAGATAGCGATGAAACAGCAAAAAGAAAATTAGAAAAAATGGATCAAGATTTAACATTTAAATATAAAACTCTTGGATATAATAAAGAAGATGTTTTGTATGACAAACCTAATGAATTAATAACTAATATTGATCCAGATGAAAAAAAAGAAGCAATTAAATGGGCAAACGAAAATATAAATAGTAAAGATGAAGCTACAAGAAATAAAGCTATTAGAATATTAGGAGAACAATAAAATGCCAAAATTTGATCCTGATGCATATATATCAAAACTAGATAAAATTAAGGTAGAATCTCAACCATCTCCTACTCCTCCTCAAATATCTAAAACAGAATCTGCAATACGTGGAGGCGCTCAAGGTCTTATGTTTGGATTTCCAGACGAAGCCACAGCCTTACTTGAATCAATCACAAAAGGTGTTCCATACGAGAAGTCGCTAGAAGAATCAAGACAGGCATACAAACAAGCACAAGAAGCCAATCCAATCACTTACACAGGATCAGAGATTGCAGGTGGTGTTTTACCTGCATTGATTCCGGGCGTCGGTCAAGCAGCCACAGGAGCAAAGCTTGGAAGACTTGCAACTATTGGAGCAGGGACAGGAGCTTTGTCTGGTCTAGGATACTCAGAGGGAAAAGACGTCGGGCAAGTGGCGAAGGATGTTGCTATCGGTGGGCTATTGGGCGGAGGATTGCCAGTGTTGGGAAGAGGTATTGCAATTGGAGCTCAAAAAGCAAAAGTATTGGCAGACGAAGCAATCAAAACAGGTCTTACAGGATTGACAGGTAAAACCAGAGCATTTTTAGATCAATTGGATAAGAACCCTGAACAAGTAAAACGTATTGAAGAAAAGTTTGCAGGAGATATAAAAACAGATGTTATACCTGAAATATATCAAAAGATAGAATCATTCGTAGAAAAAAATCCATTCAAAATAAAAGCACAAGCAAATAGTGCTAAATCAGTATCAGTGATACCTGAAGGTGTTAGAATTCAAAAAAAACCTGCTTTAAATATTCTTGATAGTACTATTAAAAGATTAGAAAAAGACAAGGCTACAGATACAGCGATAGAAGCAGTAAATAAATTAAAATCATATAAACAAAGAATAATAGAAGACTTAGGTGATCCTGAATTTAAGGAAATAGTAACTAAGCCAGGTATGCCATCTATAGGAATTCCAGACGAAACAATTAGAGTCCCTATACCTTCCAAAGATATATCAGGAAGAGATTTAAAAGAATTTTTACAAAACATTGCAGAAGATGTTAAAAAATATGGTGGCTATGGGAATCCATTGGCTAATTCTAAAGTAGGAGATACTTTAAAAAATGTAAGACGGTCATTTGATAAGCAATTGAAAGATGAAGTGCCAGAATATGCAAATATTATGAAAGGTGTAGAAGCAGACACAATTAAATCAATAAGACTTACAAAACAATTTATGAATAGAGAGGGAATTGATTCTTCCAAAATAAATAAATTTATAGAAAGAGCATCCTCAAAACCAGAGCTACTTAAAACTGATTTACCGACAAAAAAGGCTATAAATATATTAGAAGAAGGATCACAAGATTTAAGCACACTCGGTCAAGATTTATCTGATATATATATGAAAAGAGGAATTGAAGCAAGAGGAAACCAAGGATCTAATGTTATGCTACCTCCTGCTATTGGTGGAGGTTTTGCAGGTTCGGCACTAGGAAATATAATTGCAGGAACTCCAGGAGGTTTTGCAGGTGGAGCATTAGGAACATTCTTAGGTGGTATTGCAGGAAGACAATTAGAACAAAGAGGCGGAAAAATATCAGAATCCGTACTAAGAGGAACCAAAGGCATCCGAACACCAACAGCCATTCCAGAAGCAACTCAAAGAGGATTCCAAACACAGCAAGGTTTACAGAGAGGATTACTAGATCAATTCTTGACAGAAAATGCAGGCGAGGTAAGACGTAAGAGAGAGATGGAATCAAAGTTACCTGAAAACAGGGTAAGGAAATAATATGCCAGCAAAATCAAAAGCACAAGAAAAACTCATGAAGGCAGTGGCAAACAATCCTAAATTTGCCAAACAAGTAGGAATCCCTGTTAAGGTGGGAAAAGAATTTATTAAACCTATAAAGAAGAAAAAATGAGATTTAGTTTTGACTTTAAAGACATTATAACATACGGATCCTTTATCGTATCTCTTACAGTGGCATACTATACCCATGAGGTAAGACTCGTTAAACTGGAATCTGAAACCCAACAAGACAGGCAAGTAGTACAGGAAATCAAGCTAGAACTCAAAGAGATCAAGGCAGATATAAAGGAATTGCTAAAACATACGAGGTAATACAATGGGAGAGGATGAATTATATGATGTCTTACATAGACCAGGTGAAACAAAAAAGTCAAGAATCAAAGCACTAGAAAAGTTATCTAAAATTGTAGACTTAAATAAAATAGATTATGATTACAACGCAGCAATCAAGGCAGGCATGGCACCAGATGAGAGAGGACATTGGGAAAACAAATTTAAAAAACCTTCTCACATAACTTTTGGATCAGATAGTGTTTATTCTAATCCAATATCTAAGGGAGGAGAATGGGAAGAAATTGCACCACTACCAACAGGAGAAAGTTATCAATTTACTCCTTCTCTATACCAACAATTAAGAGTTCCAAAAAAAGAATATGAAAACTATTTCAAAGATTTTGAATCTGGAAAAGGTGGAGCTATATTAAATTATCCTAAAGAGGAAAATAAAGCAATACTTAAAGATTATATAATATCTAATATACTAAAAAAGAAATGAAAATTAAATTCAAAATAAAATCATACTATCAACCAACACCAAAGAAGATGCGTAAAATTGGCGATGCATTACTAGGGGCAAGTCAATTTCTTACAGGTTATTCTATTGTCATGGATGAGAAGTATTTAGCTTTCACTTGTATTGCAATCGGTACCATAGGTAAGTTTATGACTAACTTTTTTGTCGAGGAAGAAGAACTACAGGACAAAGGCTTTACTTGAAAAAGATTCTCGACATACAACAGAATGACCAAATAGACAATAAGCTACTAGGTAGGATTAAGCCAAGCGGTCAATGTGGTTATACATCGGCGGCAATGCTATTGTCTTCAGTGTATGACAGAGCAAAGACAGATGAATTTATAGTCGAACTAATATTAACAATGGATAAGGCTTTTATTGATAACAAGTCGGACGTCCGGAACGGGGCATTTCTTGCCAAGTATCCAGACTATTTAAATGCAATACTTAAGAAGAATAATATCCCAAAGAAAGCAAAATTCTTGGCTCACTCAGGCACAAATCAAGACATTATAAATGCCATAGATAAAGGATCTCCTGTGATGTGTTCTACTATGATCACAAAAGACGGTCACTATATTTGTATTATTGGTTATGACAATGATAGGAAGGTTTGGATAGTGAATGATCCTTATGGACATTATAGCTTTGCAGATTCCAAGTATGCAATCATTGGCAAGAACTCAGGGCATAAAGTAGAATATCCATATACTCTTCTTGGAAATGCAATGGTCGCATCTAGTAAGATTGCATCGGGTGGGTCAAAGTCAGGGTATAGACTACTATGGTTAGAATAGTATTATTAGTTTTACTCTTTGGATGTGCTACAGATAATCAGATCAATAAACCAATAGACACAAAAGAAGCAATTCAAGACTTACAATCAATTGAGATATCTACAATCAAAGATTCTGCTATCAGAGAGAGAGTAGTGAGAGTCTTACAAGATTGTGGAGAATATGGGAAGGAAGCCTATAAAAGTGCTACTGCTTTACAGAGTCGAGTATTCGAACTAGAAAAGCAATTGCTAGAACTAGAAGAAGAAATAAAGCCATATAGGTATTTTAAGAGATTCCTTTTAGTGTCTATAATTGCAGTTCTAATATTTTTTGGAATTAAATTTTATTTAAAGTTAAAACCAATTTAGTAATTTTTAGCGTGCTTAATAAACTTGGCAGGCTTTACCTGTAAGCGGTCTGACCATTCCAATCTAATCAATTCCAGATCCTCAGAGTTAACCGTGCCATCTGCTAGTGTTCTAAGTTTTCGTTCTTTCATAAGTCTCCTGATTGTCGTGTGGTGACAATTGAGGTATCGTGATGCATCTTGTATTTTCATATTCATCTCCTATAAAATAAAATGAGTTATTCGGAAAAACCGAACAACTCAGGTGTAATCAATTCTAATCTAGTTTTATTTCTTGCCAACTATTTTTGTAAGTTTCATTTATATTTTTTATCTCACGATCATACTGTTGAACTGCCAATTCAGTCAGATATACTATGATTGCAATGGGTAGAACAGACATTATCAGAGCTTGGCTAAATGCGAGTAGTGTCCCCGGATCATCAATCGGTTGTTTGCAAGCACCGGCACAAACAAGAAATGAATTGGTGTTTGCAGTAGTAGAGATCAAAAATGCCAGTATCACGCTACCCCACATCAAGGCATATGTTCGCATCAAGTGAAATACAATAATAGCTATGTCTAGTGCAAGTGATATTCCCAGAGCATAGATTGTAAGGGTAGTCTCGGATTGGATCAAATCCATACGTGTCTGTAATAAATAATACTTAATAGCTGAGTAGTTTGATATTATCCCTACAGTCCCAAAAAAGATTGCTATACTTAATTTGAGTCTTTTAGTTTCGAAGAATTGAAAGAATTTAGATTGGTTTGTCATGGTTGTTATGTCTCCTGTTGTGTTTATCGAATTTTTGGAAAAAAACTTAAATGAAATAAAAATCATTTTTTTTCTTTTTTTTTCTTTTTTTTGTTTACTTTTTTGGATGGGTAAACGATAATAAATATATAAGAGATCAAAGGAGATCAAACACCATGAAATTAATAAACAAATCATCACTCAAATTTACAGCAGAGGACAAAGCAGTCATCCTCAAAGATATTTCTAGCAGAAATGCTTTTCATAACTATACATTGCATTCAATAAAATTGCAATTGTCCATTGGTATAGTTAACATAATTGCACAATCAAAATTGTGCGATGTTTGGGTTATTCACAACAACTAGCCTGACGATGGGGAGCTTGCCACTCCCCGAAACTCTACGGAGTCGCTAGAAGCACAAGGAGATCACAATGAAGTTAATTAATAAAACTGCAAAAAAAATCAATAGAATAGCAATAGAGAATAAAATCGATGCTGGATCATATTTTGGCGAAAAATTGGTTGTAATTGATTACGATTTAGTAGCAATTCAAAAGAAAAAATCTTGGATTATAACATACAGATAATAAGGAGATCACAATGAGCAACAATACAACAATCAGAGTAAGCAAAGAGCTAATTGAAGCAGCAATCGAAAAGCACAAAAAAATTAAAAAATTAAACCCTGAAGAGAAAATTTTTGTTCAGGGATTTATTGCCAGTCTGCTTGCAAAATACGCAGCAGGCAACTTGATTGAAAGGGAGATCAAAAAATGAACGACATAGTAATCCAAAACAACAACCCACTCGAAAACATTCGTCAAAGTACAGACGTAGCAGGAGCTTGTAAGGAGATTGTAAGCAAAACAGCAATAAAGATCCAGAATAAAAAATATGTCCCTGTTGAGGGATGGATGAGCATTGCAACTGCTCATGGATGTGTATTGTCTGCATCGGATGTAAAACAAATCGAGGGTGGGATCAGTGCTAGGGGAATTGTAAGACGTGTCAGTGATGGTCTTATAATAGGCGAGGCAGAAGGATTCGTGGGAGATGACGAAAAAACATGGGCATCACGTCCATTGTTTGCCCGTCGAGCAATGGCACAAACTCGTGCAATGTCGAGGGCTGCACGTTCTGTTTTTGCTCATGTAGTGGTTCTCATGGACGCAGGTTTAGAGACAACACCAATGGAGGAGATGGAACATCTAGCACATACTCCAACAGTAGTACAGCCAGCAACACAACCACAAAAACAGCTAACAAAATCAGGCATCGAAGAGACATTCAGCAAATTTAAAACAGCTATATCTGAATGTCTTATCACTCTCAATCTAGATAGATTTATAAAGGCATCACAAACTTTTGATAAATACGTAGAAACTTTACCAGAGGAGATCTACGAAGAGTACAGTCACTACATGACTAAAACATTGACTCAAATTACAGAACAAATTGAGTCAGGAGATTTTGCAACTAGCGAAGTACAGAGAGATCAGCTTATTAAACTTTATCCAGTTTGGAAAAACGAAATTACAAGAGTGTATAACAACCAACCAAAAAAGGAAGAGGAGAGAATATTTTGAATACCGAAACTAAAATCAATCAACAGAGATATTGGAACATTAAAGAAGAAAAGTACATTTATAGTGTACAGAGTTACTTAGGAAACCATAATTACATTAGATCTGAATGGACTGGACTAGTAGACGTAGATCTGCAACCAATCTATGAAGATGATATAATACATGTAATTGAGACAGAGAGAGAAGACTACTACGCTATCGCAAGATACGACTACAAGTCCTACAAAGTCTTCGATACCTATCCAGTGCGACAACCTTACACATCACTTGGATTGGCATGGATAAATGCATCCATTGTCAAGTCAGTAAAAATAGTAGGTAACATCCGAGAGGAGAAATATAAAAAATATAGGGATTTAATAAGTAATTGATATGAAACAGTATTATGGCTATGTTTTTGCGGGATTTAACAAAATCGGTGGAACACTAGGAAGTATCACATCTTGCGAAGTGGTTCACATTGAACTCTCAGAGGAAGATGCTAAAAATAGGGCAGTCAGACAAAAAAGTCTGATTGCTACTATAGATAAACTATGGAATGAAAGGAATCTAAATGGAAGAAATTATAAATAAATTCGAACATCTGAAGCCGACTCACAAGTACTATTGTGACAATTGCCAGGACACCGGTAAGATAGAAACTTTGGTCTACACTGGTAAAGATATTGGCTATCTTACACATGGACAAGTGATTGTATCGTATGACAGGTTTGCTCGCATCTGTTGGAACTATCATAGATCACTATATCCAAGCTTGCCAGAATACAATAGATTTCTAATGTCTAACAAAGAAGCAATAGAAACATATTGCAAGTCTGTTGAAAAATACAATCCATCTGCACACTACGACATACAAAGCCTTGATCCTTGTAAATGCAGTCGAGGAAATTGGACAAAGGAGAAACGCAAATATGATTGATCTCAAGTTTAAACTATTCGATTGGATCATCTGGATCAAGTCGATAGATAGATTACTATTTAGCGAGAGGCATGAGATCTCTTGCAAGGTCTATGTTTTTTGGTATATGGCTATTGTAGTAAGACGAACACTAAAATAAAACTTTACAAAATAATAAGACATAACAAACTAGCACTAAGCCCGTGCCTCTAACACGGGTGGATCTTTTAGAGGAAGATTCCAAAGCCTGCCAAAATATCCATCCTTATAGACACGGACACCTTAACTAAATAGGAGTCCAAGAAATGGAACAAAACTTATTCAACCAATCTAAACAAGATAATCAAATCTCTATATTTGATTTTGAAACCCAACAGGTTAGAACCGTATTAATTGACAATGAGATTTGGTTTGTTGCCAGTGATGTCACTAGGATATTACAATACGTCAATGGCAAGCAGGCGATCATAGAGCATTGCAAGGGGGTCTATAAAAAATACCCCCTTATGACATCTGGAGGAATGCAAGAATTATCAATAATAAATGAATCTGGAATTTATAAATTAGTCTTAGCATCGAAGAAACCAGAAGCAATTAAGTTTAAGGAATGGGTCACAGAGAAGATCCTTCCATCCATCCGAAAAACTGGATCTTACTCAGTCACTCCGAAACCTGAATTGAGTATTGAGGAAATGACTTTATTAGTTATCCAGAACATGCAATCCAAAATAGCAGATCAATCCAGACAACTCGAAGAACAAAAACCCAAAGTAGAATTTGCGGACAAGATTAGTACAATAGAAAATGCAGTGTCTATTGGTGACTATGCCAAAGTTATTGGATGGGGTCAAAACAAATTATTCTCTCAATTGAGAGATCTTAAAATATTAAATGACAGTAATATTCCTTACCAAAAATTCATTGATGCAGGTTATTTTAAAGTTATCGAATGGATTTTGGAGAAGAAAAACCAAGCTAAATTTAAAACATTGATAACTGGAAAAGGGCAATTATATATTGCTGAGAGGATTAAATGAGTAGAAAAGAAGCAGAATTTAAGATAGAAAACAAGATCCAGTTTACACAGATGGCTAATTCTACCGTTAGGGATAAAAACCTAACGGGATTAGAAAGAGCGATATTGATGTATATACTATCACATGATTTGGACAGGTTTAAATTGACTAGATCATCTATCTATGGAAACTTTCCAGATTCCAAGTATAGCATAAAACAATCTTTGATGGGATTAAAAAATAAGAGTTATTTGAAAATATTAAGGAATGGATTTAATAGTTGGAAGTACGTAATTAATGATTTTGGTTTACCATTTGCACACAGTGAACGACAGACAGACAATGTGCGACAGACAGACGATACGGTGGTCAAGCCATTTAAGAATACCAATTTAAAGAATAAAAAAGAAAAAATGTGTGAAGAAGAAAAACGGCTCAACGTGAATAATCAAGTACAACCAGAAATAGAAGAAGAAATTAAACAGTTACAAGAAGAGAATAATCAGGCAATACAGAGAATACAACAGACAAAAACTCACACAGATATTTCTCACACACAGATTTTGAAACCTATCACAGTGGAAGAACTGCAAATCAAATCAAATGATTTATTACAGAAAATAGGATTTGGATTTACCAAAAACCCTAGACAGATAATGAATGCCATTTATAGACAGTTGCCATCCGACTTTATGGTGAAAGAAGATTTAAAAGATTTGGAGGCAATTCAACAGGCAATTAGTAAATATGACTCGGCTCCCATTACAGAGCGTGAAGCAGTAGCTAAGAGACTTTATCAAGGTATTGAAGGGATGGCAAAGCTTTATTTAATTAAAAAGCACGGTGAAGAATTTAGAGATGTCTTATACCCAAAAATACTCAATGACAATCTACTATTGTATCTATCCTGTAATCCTACACTAAATTATTGTCTCAAAGGATTTAGTAACGATATAGACGGAGTATATAACGAGATAGTCAGAATTACAAAAAAGAAACGAGAACAGGAAGAGAGGGATAGAATCAAGGAGGAGCATAGATACCTGGAAAGGGAGAGGATCAAAGCCGAGGCACAAGCACGACCACACTACTCGGACGACCAGATCCATGCTATGGGATTGAGGACAGTTCCAGAACTCCTTCAGGCAATGCAGGACAAAGGAAGCCAAGTCGATTTATTGGATAAAAAATATCAGGCTACGGACCAGACGATAACCGATGTAGAAAGGGAGAGACTTGGAGAGTTACTGAGGATTAAGATGTCAAACGGGAATTTGGATCTTAGCGAAGAGAATGAATTTTTGAATTTGAATAGGAAGATGAAAGGGAATGGATAATGAGTTGCACTGGTTACTGTTTGATTTAGAAGAAACTTTTAATGATACTGAATATTATTTAAATAGATTAAAAAATTTTAGTATAAATAATAATGATATAAAAGGCGCAAAACATAGAAATGAAATAAATTATATAAAATTTCAAAAAACTTTATTTTATAATAAAATATTTCTTAGGGCATTAAGGGATAAATTAGAAAATGAATGATAATACAGTAGAACTAATTGGAATCTATGGAGATGATGAGATTATAGCATGCAGTGCATGGACAAGCACGTCAAGAGAATTGACAGAGGAGAAAAGAGAACGTATTCCAAAGTTATTGAATGATCTTTGGAATAATGGTCATGAGACTCCTTTCGAAAAGGGAGTAGTGCATTTTCTTATCAATTGTGATATTGCAAGCCATATCCATTTACTTAAACATCGTATCTCAAGTCTGAATGCTGAATCAGCTAGATACAAAGAATTGAAAGAGGATAAGTTTTATATTCCAGAGGATTGGAATGGAATTAGGCATGATGGACAAGTAGAATATAATCATGAATGGAGATACATACTCGAAAATTATTCTAAATTAGGAAATGAATTATATCATAAATGCTTGGAAGACTTAACCCCTATACTCGGACGGAAAAGAGCTAAAGAATCAGCAAGGTATTTTAAAACTTATAATTCCCAGATCCAATCCGATATAATGTTCAATATGCGAAGCTTTGCAAACTTTTTAAAACTTAGAAAGTCAGAGCATGCACAATTGGAAATTAGTGAGATTGCTAGTAGGATGTTAGCACTTGTAAGACAGACGGGAAAATTTGAGCATACTTTGAATGCGTGGGGGTATGATAGGATAGTAGACAACGGAGATATGGCATGAGCAAGCAGTACTACACTAAAGCGGAAATAATAGAAAAGTTTCAAATTAAGAAACACCTTTACCAAACTTTAGTTAATAGCGGAAAATTAATTAGAATAAAAGTTGATGATAAAACAAACTATCATCCGATAGATAATGTAGAGGAAGTCATGAAAGAAGTCGAGGAGAGGAAGAAGATGCGAGTAAAGAATTGGGAGAATGGGTATAGATCATGTTGAAAGAGATTTTGTTTATGATGTTTGCAATTGTTTTTACTATGTTGTTTGGAATATATACAATTAAGCTAGCAGTCAGGAATCATAACGGAACTCATAAGATAGAGAGAACAGTTGAACAGATTGATCCAGAGTATGATAAGAAATACCCTAAGAGGAATTAATATGAAATCTGGATCTGTTATCGAGTTTGTGTTATTTGGAGTAATCTCTTTTATATTTGGCTATGTATCTGGAATGATGCCTATTCTGGATAGTATCACATTTGGGGCTACTTATGGATTGTTACTATTTTTATTTATTTTTCATGATTATAAAAAAAATAATAGACTTAATTAAAATGATAAATACTATTATCTTACTAATAAAACAAGGAGATAGAAACTATTTATTATGTCTGAATAGGGATGGTTGCTCATCCCTATTAAATTAAATAAAATGAGACAGTACTTTTCACTATTAAAGTTTGCGAGAAAAAGATTTCTGCAATACAAGTTTGATAAATTGTCTCACA
>Ga0164293_10002207_pt1 | contig 16511 bp, 24 predicted proteins | sample GEODES118metaG_FD_111487 | JGI IMG/M metagenome (GOLD analysis project Ga0164293, IMG submission 111487) | Eutrophic lake water microbial communities from Lake Mendota, Wisconsin, USA - GEODES118 metaG | ecosystem: Environmental > Aquatic > Freshwater > Lake | place: USA: Lake Mendota...
GGTGTAAACTTTTCAACAAAGTGGAATACTCCATTGGATAGATTAGATAGATTAGAACGTTCCGAAGAGTTATTTAAGAAAATTGGAATACCTTATTCTATTTATAATAGAGGATTGTATTTAGAACTAAAAGAAAAGTTACTTATTGAACAAAAAGAAGCAGAAGCTGAAAAAAGGAAACAAGAAGATGAAGCATTTTTCAATTTGTATCCTGATTTAAAGTTATTGTAAGTTATGAATAAGGTTTCCGAAATATTTTTAAGTTGGAGAAGAGCTGCAAATCCAACACCACAACAAACTATATTGGCGGCCAAACGATACACAATATGTCAAACCTGCCCATCCAAACAACCATCCGTTGTATTTACGGAAGTATGTGGTGAATGTGGGTGTCCATTGGGTAAAAAAATATTCACACCGGTAATGGACAGCTGCCCTTTAAAAAAGTGGAATAAAATAGAAAAATAAAAATTATGAAAATTTGTATAATATCCACCGGCCGTTCCGGTTCCACATCATTATATCAGCTGATAAAAAAGCATCTACCAATTGATTATTATACGATAACAGAACCATGGAATAAAGGTTGGAAAAGAAATAACGAATTAACCGGAACGGAGCTTGATATAATTTTAAAACACAATAATGTTTTTATAAAAACAATAGTAGGTCAGTTACCGGAAAACGAAAATATAAAAACTTTTGAAAATTGGTTGTTTACTTTTTTTGATAAAATAATATTATTAGATAGATTGGACGATATGTCACAAGTTGAAAGTATGGCCTGGCATGGATTATTTAATAGAGGCAAGTCTTGGCACGAAAAAGAATTTTACGATTTAGAAAAAATTCCCAAAGATGTAATTGATAAACAGAAGTCTACCCTTAATGATAGAAAAAATATCATTAACGACTATTCAATTCAATATAATAAAAAAATATACTATTATGAAGATATTTTTATTTATCATAGTATGGGTGTAATAAACGAAATATTTGATTCATTGGGGTTAAAATTGAATGAAAAATATTTAGTTGAATATGTGATTTCAAAAGAAAAAAAAGTTAGAATCAATAAAGATGAAATTAAATTAATATAAAATTTTTATGATTGATATTAATCCGGCATATAAAAAAATTCTACAAGAATTATACGATATTACGAAAGGAAATATTGTTATAGGTGGTTCTTTAAGTCTTAAATTGAGAGGTATCATTGATAGAGAAATAAACGATATAGATGTGAGTTTATCCGAATCGGATTGGTTAAAATATAAATCAATATTAAATAAAAATTTTAAATTTTATTCCCCCACACTAATTATTAATAAAGACAATACTCAAAATAATACTATATTAACATGCTTACCAAAAAATAAAAATAATCAATTTCATTTATTTATTAATCATATTGATTTTCCGTATGAAACAATGATAATAAATTCTATAAAGTATAAACTTATATCGGAACAATTTATATTAAAAGATAAAATGTGGATATTGGAAAACAAACATCATCCTGAATTCGATAAGCACAATAAAGATGTTGAAAATATCAAAATTTGGATAAATAAATTATAACATATGCAATTTGAAGAAATAAAAATAAACGAAGAAGCATCATATTTTAAAACAAAAATTGAAAATATTAATTTTGAACAATTAATAAAAGACATTCAATTGAATTGTGAGATTAATAAATCAACAGGTAGAGGAAAAGCTGCAGCACATATTAAAGCAGAGAGAACAATAGGAACACAATCCCAAATAATCATCCAAACGGTTACATTATTAGACATATATGATAAAATTATGAATAAAATTTTTAATTTGCTTAATTATAATGGGGAAAATATGTATCCATATTATTCTGTCAATTGGGCTTATATTTCTGACAAATTTGAACATATTTCATACTATCACCACCATATAGAAAGCAATCACACTGTAAATGTAAAAATGGATTGGACATTTGTTTATTATGTACAAATGCCAAATAATTTAAAAAATAACGAAGGAAAATTGTTTTTTAAAACAGAAAATGGTTTTGAGACTGGTATTTTACCTGAAGTAGGGGATTTACTTTTATTTTCAAGTAAACTATTACATAAACCGGAAATCGCACCAAATTCGGAGTTAGAAAGAATAGTTTATGCAGGTAATTTTGTGAAATTAGACTATGAAACCGATTATCTAAAAAAGAAAAAAACAATTATTTAAATAGAATAATAAGTATACTTATATTTATACTAAAACAAAATAGAATATGAAATCAGTACTAATTGGCTCGGATTTTTTAAAATTAGAAAATGAAATAAAGTTTTTAGAAATAAATACCGATATCGATTTATTTAAAACCACATCACAATTTTTAGAATTGGGTAATTTAATAACATATATGAAAGACAATTCGTATATTAAATTAGTACTTATATATAAAACAAAACATATTTCTAAATTCGTTGTTGATTTATTTGAATCAACCTGTTCAAATAATGATATAATTTTAGAAAAAATAGTAATACCACCCAACGCCATTAGTATACCCAGTATTTCCGAAGAACCCAATGTATTTTATTTAAGATGTGCTTACGATGTTACTGCTATTGTTGATGATATGTATTGTAGAGATAAATCAGAAATGGTAAAATTACTATTTGAATCAAATAATCAGGATATTCTACCAAAAACATATGTAATTAATTCAAATGACGATATTGTATATGATAATTTTACCGAATTATCTGATAATGGTATGAATCCAAATACAATAGTAAAAAAGATTATTCCAGATTTTACAAAAACAGAATTTCCTGCTTTTTATAAAATAAACTCAACCGAAGAATTATCAAATCTTAAACAATCACTACCATCCGATGTTTTAGTTCAAGACTATAAATTTAATAATAATAATATAGTAAATGGTAGAATCTCAGATGTAATTAGAACTTGGACTATATTACTTTCTGATTTAGAAACAATTATCGATTTGGGAGGATGTGTTTATCAAAATGTTATACCATTAAATTCAAGTGAAATTACATACACATACAATAAATTGGATAAAAAATGGAGAAATATGTATTTTACCAATCCAGTCACTTTTGAGGGTGTGCCATCGGATTATAATGTCATTAAAATTGAAAATAATGAAGAAATTGTGGTGGATGTTTCTACATTAGTTGTTGGAGATGTGGTAAAATCGGCACATTTAGTTGGATTAGAACAAGACGAATCTTCTATTGTCCACACCGAATGGACATCTTCTTTATCTCTAATGGAATTAATGCAATACTCCACAGGTTCCGTAATTACTAAATATGATAAAATGTATGAAGGTTGGGTTTCAAAAATTAATTTTGAATATGAAACCACTTCAGGTAGTTTTATAACTACAAATTCGGAAGTTTTATTAATAAAGGAAGATACTGGTACTATAAGATTTAAAAAAATCTACGATATTCAAAATACCGATTCAGTAGTTATATCAAATCAAATTGCTGCCAATGTGACATCAATTGATTTAGAATGGTATAGTGGTAGTATAACATCAATTAACATCGAACCAGATGATGTTTTTATTGCGGGTACCGATTTAAATGGTGTAAGTTCAAATATAATGGGAAACATTTTTACAATCCATAATGAAGGTTTCTTTAAATAATAAATAAAAATAAAATAAATGTCAAATTTAATAACAGGACCCACTCCAATGGCCATTCAAACAGCTGACAAAGTCGCGTGTATACAAATACTACAAACTATATTTTCTAGTATAAAATCTGCACACACATAATTTTTTTAAATGAATAAGTTATGGACATTTGGTGATAGTTTTACATGGGGTTATGGGTGTAAACAGGATAATATCAAAGAATCTGGTGGATATCGAAATACTTTTAAAAATTATTTAGACACTTCTAAATTAATATGGCCTGAAATAGTAGGTTCAAAAATCGATTTAGAAGTATCCAATCACGCACGTAGTGGTGCAACTAATGATTATATTTTAGATACAATATTAAAGAATTTTGTTAATTTTAAAAAAAATGATATTGTAGTTATACAAATCTCATCATGTGGTAGATATAATTTTGCAATTCCTAAAAAAAAAGGTTTATTGGGTGATGTGGAAATGGAAATGTGGGATGAAATATATAGCCCTGATAACAAATCACTATACTATTTACATCCAGTATTTGCGAATCGTTTTATCAAAGATTACGAAAAAGGAGGAAGATTGAGCTTAATAGCCATTTCACACCTATCAGATTCGGAAAAACCCCCCAATAACTTAATTTTAAACAAAAAAAAATATGAATTAATTAGAGATTTTTTCTCAGAATTCATATCAACGGAAAAATATTACGATAGAGAAATATGGAGATTTATACAAATTGGAAATATTTTAACATTTTTAGGAATTAATGTTTGTATGATTCATTTGGATAGATGGTCACTTAATACTGAAAAACCGGAATATCTAATTTCAGCATCCGACGATGGATTGGGAAACGAAATTAAAAACAAAGGACTTTCTATATTTAAAGATACCAATGGTATGATAAATGATTATCATCCAAGTTATTCCGGACATGAATACATCGCAGAAGAAATCATAAAATATTTAAAAAAAAATAATATTATTTAAATGGAACATTTTTATCAAAATTTAGGTGAAGATTATTTTAGTTATCCAAATTTATATAAAGAAATGGTAGATAGAAGCCCAATCGATGCTACCTCACATTTTGTAGAAGTTGGTTGTCATAAAGGAAGAAGTGCTAGTTTTATGGGTGTTGAAATTATCAATTCAAATAAAAAAATTAAATTTGATTGTGTTGATTGTTGGCTTCGTAATGAAATTTATAATGAATTCATTGATAATATAAAACCAATAAAAGATATTATAAATGTCTATAAAGAATATTCAATAAATGCAAGTAAGCGTTATTCGAATAATAGTTTAGATTTTGTTTTTATAGATGCATTACATGACTATGCATCGGTATTTGACGATATAACACATTGGTATCCAAAAGTAAAAGAAAATGGAATAATTGCAGGACATGATTTTTGGGTAAACAAAGGTCATATCAAATGTTTACCAGGAGTGGTTAACTGCGTTACCCAAATATTCAAAGATGATTTTATAACCACCGAAGAGGGATGTTGGATTCATACAAAAAAGAAAAATACAATAATATCAATGATATGATATACAAAACAAAATAGTCATGAATAAAATATGGGGTTTTGGTGATAGTTATACGTTTGGACATGGGTGCAGACCAGATGGCCCCAATCCTGAATATTATTACAATTATAAAAAAGAAGATGATAAAATTTGGTTAGATTGGTTGGGTAGTTATATGAAGATGAGACCAATTAATTTTGGTGAATGTGGTTCCAGTAATGATAGTATTTTTGATAGGATAATTGAAAATTGGCATAATATTAAAAAGGATGATATTGTAATCATAGGTATTACATTCCATAGTAGATTCGATGTTCCTATACATAATCAATTAAGTCCATTTCTTTGGGCTCATAAATATTGGCTTGAACACGGCAAAATACCAGCCCACTATAAAATTACAGAAAAAGAAGTTGAAACTGTAATAAATTTTAAATATTATTTTTCAAATCATGAATTATACAAACAAAGACAACTTAAAAGATTTCATTTTATAGAACGACTTTTAAAGGAAAAAAATATAAAATATTTAATATGGAATGTAAATGAGTATGTGGAATTTGATTCAATACATACGATTAAAGAAGATACAAATGGTTTAATAGATGACCTCCACTTTTCCTTCACAGGTCATCTGAATTTTGCAAATATAATTCATAAAAAACTAACAACTACCAATATAATATAATATGAAAATTTGTATACTATCATTCGGAAGAACAGGGTCTACATCATTATTTAGAGCGATTTTTAAACATTTAGGCCAAGACTTTTATTGTGCATGTGAACCATTTAACTATGGGGCACTCAAATTTGGTGAAAAAGATGAAAATGCGTTTGACCAGATATGTAATGAAAATAATGTTTTTATTAAAACTCATATTCATCACCGACCAAAAGGCAAAAGTATTGAGTTTATGCACGAATGGATTTTTAATTTTTTTGATAAAGTAATTTTATTGGATAGAAAGGATACTATTGCATTAACAGAAAGTCATGCATATATGAAGTATTCAAAAACCAAAGACTGGCATAGTAAACAATTTTATGATATTTCCACAATCCCAACAGAATTTATTAAAGAATGGGAAACACGAATAGGTGATTATAAAAAAACAATAAATGAGTTATCAATTAAATATGATAAAAAAATATACTATTATGAAGATATTTTTTTAGATAAAAATATGGAAATTATTAATGAGATTTTTAATTATATTGAAATTAAACCAAATTTTAAAATAATAGAAAATGACATTTTATCCGATAATAACAAAGTAAGATTAGAAAATATAAAATCATTAATATAATGAAAAATAAAAAAGGTTTTTGTGTTGCACCATTTAGAAATGCAGAATTTCTAACATCAGGTGAAGTTTGGCAATGTGTATCAGGTGGATGGAATGAGGAGGAAAAAAGATGGATAAATGCATGGATAACATCAGGTCCAGCAGGTAATGTATTAAAAGATGACTGGGATAGTATTTGGAATAGTGCCACCGCTCAGAAATTAAGAGAATCGATGCATGATGGTAGTATGAAATATTGTGATGAAAAAGAGTGTGGATTTTTACATAGATGGAATAGAGAAGAAATAACGGATGATGTTTATGATAATGGATATTTTCCAATATTTGATGAATCTACTTTTCACAAGCTTTGGAACAATAAAACAATCAATCCAACGGGAGAGGAGAAGTATAAAAAAATAATTGATGAGAAAATAACCGATTTAGAGTGGGGCCCGGAATGTGTAATATTTTCACATGATAGAAGTTGTAATTTAAAATGTCCATCTTGCAGGCCTGACTTTATTCAAAGTAGTGGTGAAGAACGAAAAAATTCAGAAAAAATACAAGAAAAGATATTAGACTACGCATTAAACGATGCAAATGAATTATACATTACTGCAAGTGGTGATGGTTTTGGTGGAGAGTTTTGGAGAAATCTATTAAAATCAATTACGATGGAAAAATATCCAAATACTAAAAATTTACATTTACATACAAACGCGAATGGTTGGACAGAAAAGATGTGGAATTTTTTAAGTAATCTACATTCAATACCAAGAATAACTGCAGAAATTAGTATAGATGCATGTACGAAAGAAACATACGAACAAATTAGATTGGGTGGAAAGTGGAATATTTTATATAATAACTTACATTTTATATTTACAAAAATACCAAATTTAGATTTTGTTAGATTAACATTTGTTGTACAAAACAATAACTATTTTGAAATGTGTGGGTTTGTAGAAATGGCAGACTACTTTCAAACGATGAATGGTATGAAAACGGAAGTTAATTTTATACATATAAATAATTGGGGTACATTCAATGAAGGTCAGTTTAATATAAAAAATATGGCAAATCACTCTCACCCAGAATATAATATGTTTTTGAATGAAGTGACTAAATTAAAAAAGTTAAAAGAATATTATCAAAACTTACAAATCTTTACAAATTTTTAAATATGAAAGAAATAATATTAAACAATGAAACAAAGATATATGTTGCAAAAATTAAAAATTACAATAAAGAAATACTATTAAAAGAATTTAAAACAAATTTTCAATTTAATAGTTCTAAAGAAAAGGAACACAATGGAACATCAGGTAAATGTGGAACATCGGGTAAACAGAGTATCGTTGTGGTACAATCCAATGAAATTAATAATTTAAAAAAACAATGTATTAATTATATTGAAACAATATCGGTTAATAAAAGTGGGTTGGCATATAATCAGAATTGGATTTACATAAACGATAAAGACACCAATAATATATTTTTTCATAACCATCTTAAAAATAAAGAAATAACATTTTTAAAAAATGAATGGACATATACATTTTATTTACAAATGCCAAATAATTTAGAGGGTGATGATGGATATCTTTTGTTTAAAACAAATGATGGTGTCATTCACAAAATATTACCAGAAGAGGGTGACATTATCATATTTCCCGCATATTTATTACACACACCAACTTTAGCCATCAATTCAACAAACGAAAGAATTGTTTTTGGTGGAGTTTATAGTAAAATAGATAGTGATACCACACATTTAAAAGTCACAAAAAGCATTATTTAAATATGAAAATATTAAACCATACAGGACATAGAACTGGTTCCAAGTCATTTGGTGAATGGTTATCTTTTGAATTAAACCTACCATATTACCATGAACCATTTGATGTAAAATCTGATATTAAAAACTTTTCAATAGAAGAAACTCGTAATGGCATAATTAAAATATCACCGACTGATGGGTTTAGTTATGAAAATTTAAAAGAACTATTTGATAAAAGAATTATATTATATAGAGAAAATACTAAAGAACAAGCCGAAAGTGCTCTTTGGGCATATGAGAAACAATTATGGCATCATGATTGGTATAAAGCTACGGAAAACTCTAAGTTTACAAATGCACACTATATTATACCACAAGAATGGTTAGATAAAAATGCAGAATCAATTAAAATTTTAGAAACTCGCTTAGAAAAAGAAAATGAAGAATTAAAATTATTGAAAGATTGTTTACATATAACGTATGAAGAACTATATTATTCCAATGAGGGTATTAAAAAAACGGAGGATTATATAGGATTTAAATCTAAATCAAAGTTTAGTAAAATAGATAAACTTAGAAATGTGACATTTAAACATACATTGATATAAGTTTAATATAAATTTGGTAATGTCAAATATTTGTCGTATATTGGAGTATTATAAACAATTAAACTCTAAAAGATGAAACAAAAGACAGAACAAGAATTAAAGCAAAACTACGATAAGTTTATTGCAATAATCAAAAAATATTTTAAAGGTGAAAGATTGGAGAAATTACTCCATATGTATTCCGAAGAAGAATTGGGTGTTAACCTTACACTATCTGCCGCATCTGGCTCAAAACACTACCATAACGCATATATAGGTGGGTATATAGACCACATCTTTAATGTATGTAAGAACGCTCTTAAAATGAGAGACCTGTTCGTAACGCAGGGTGGAGAGATAGATTTTACCGAAGAAGAATTGATATTTAGTTGTTTACATCATGACTTAGGAAAGTTGGGTGTTAAAGGTGAACTACATTATTTACCAAATCAGGAAGAATGGTCTCAAAAGAAATACGGAACTTTATTTGTTCGTAATGAGAATATCCCATATATGACCCTAACCGATAGAACTTTCTTTACATTGAACCACTATGGTATTCAGTATAATGAGAAAGAATACTTTGCAATCAAACTTACTGATGGCATGTATGATGAAGATAATCAAAAGTATTTAGCAGGTCACGACTTAAAGAAACAATTGGTTTATAAGTTACAATTTATTATGCATTGGGCCGACCATATGTCGACAATCATTGAAAGACAAGATAACATAATGTAATGACATTTTGTCAATAAAAATAATTTGGTATAGTAATTGAACTATATAGAGTATTATTAACTAAAAAACATTTATATTATGTACATGATTGAATTCGACAGATTGTTTGAAGAACTTTTTAGAGTTGATACACCAAAAACAACAACATATGTTCCTTCAAAATTCGCAGTAGACATTAAAGAAGATACTGCAACATTAGCACTATCCGTAATAGGACATGACCCCAAAGATATTGAAATCAATTGCTTTGAGGACAAGATTGAAATTAAAGCTAAAAAAACACAAGAGGACAAAGAAAGCCCTTTCAATCAATTAATTTCAGACATCGAAGAAAGAATTACCGTAGGTAAAAACTTTGATGGCAGAAAAGCAAAAGCTGAAATTAAAAATGGTATTCTCTTAATTACTATTGAAAGAAAAGAAGAGTCCAAACCAAAAAAATTAACCCCGAAATTAGGTTAATTCAGTTATTTTTCGTATATTGAAAAGGTAGAAGATTAAACACTTCTACCTTTTTTATTACAAATAAATACTTATTACTATGATATACAACGAAAAAATACAAAACCTTTTGGAATCTTTAGACGGAAAATTAAGGATTTTACAGAACGGAATTACCGGTGCACAAAATATGACACCATCAGAAGCACACACTACGTTGGAAGATGCAAGAAAGATTGTAGAACGTGTTGCAGAATTAACCAGAATAAATCGATAAATGAATTGGCTTAAATATTTAGTCGGATTTTCTGCACTAATTATTGCCGGATGTGCAGCTTACTTCTCCGTAACGGGTTTGGGTGTTCTATTTAGTGGAGCAGCCGTATCGGTTATGGTAATGGCGGGTGCATTGGAGTTTGCTAAATTAGTTGCTGCAACTTATCTTAAACAAGAGTGGGAAAACATTAAGGGATTTAATAAGTGGTATTTGACCTCTGCCGTTGCATTATTGATGTTAATCACTTCCGCAGGTATATTTGGATATCTTTCAAATGCATTCCAATCTCAGTCCTTAAAATTGCAACAGGTAGATAGAGAGGTTTTAGTCTATACTACAAAAATTGACCAAAATACTACACAAATTACTCAATTAAACACACAATTGGGGCAATTATCCTCAACCCAATCAACAATTTTAGACAAAGGTAAGGTAAATTCTCGTCTCTTACGTTCAATTGACCAAAAAGACAGACAAACTGCTCAAATTAACAAAAAAATTGAAGGTTTACAAATAGAAAATGCTAAAAATAACGAAAAAATCAATGAAATTAAGACCTCAAACTTAGATTTGGAGAAAGAAGTTGGTGGTTTTAGATTTATTGCAGAAGCATTTGGTATGGAATTGAAAAATGTAGTAAAATTCTTTATATTTTTGATTGTAATAGTGTTTGACCCATTAGCAGTTGCTCTAATTATCGCATTTAACGGATTGATTGGAGATAAAAAGAAAAAACAAAGAGAGATTTTAACCGAAATTATGGAAAGTGACGAAAAATTGGGATTATACGAAATATATGGTGACAAAAATGAGATTATAGAGGAAAATATTGTTAACGAAACTGAAAAAAATGAGATTAACGAGAAAAAAGAAATTGAACCTATTGAGTCTAATGATGTTGTGGTTGATGATACATCTGATATTGGGAATTTAAAGTGGGAAGAATATATGCATCCGGAATTTCCTTGGAATAAAAGAAATTTATGGATAAATAACCCAAAGGCCGTTAATTATTGGTTATCAACTAAGGGTGGCAGTGTTAGAGAGTTATCTAGACTAAGAAATGAAAATGAGAATATTAAAACTTATTAATATTTGGTAAATTAGAATTATTTTCGTATATTAGAAATACGAAATTATAATTTATGAAAAAATATGCATTATTCATCGGAAGATGGCAAACATGGCACAAAGGACATGAGTGGTTAATCAATCAACAATTAGAAAACGGAAAGAATTGTTGGGTTGCTATTAGAGATGTACAAAAGGATGAAAATAATCCAAAATCAGCACAAGAAGTATTACAAGAATTACAAAACGAACCCTTTTTTACAAACAATTGGGATAAAATCCTCCTTTCAATTATTCCAGATATTGAATCCGTAAATTATGGTAGAGGTGTGGGTTATGATGTAATATATCACGAACCACCAAAAGAAATCGAAAAAATTAGTGGAACTGCAATTAGACAAAAATACATTGACTCAAATGGTGATGTCATTGTTTATAATATAGAAAAAGAAAATGATAGTAGAGCGTAAAAGACACATTGCTAAAACTATTTCATATCGTATTGTATCAACTTTAATTGGATTTGGTATAATGTGGTGGGTAAGTGGTGATATTAAAGTAGGTGCAGCATTTGGTATAGCAGAATTAGTATACAAACCTATTCAGTATTATCTACATGAAAGAATATGGTATAAATTTATAAAATACGGAATTAAAAAATAAAAAATGAAATTAATAGTAGACAAAAATCAATTAGGATTAGAAACAAAAGAATTTAGAGAATATCTAAAAACACCTACACCTAAAACAGAAATTACACAACAAGAATCGGATGAGTTGAGAATACAATTAACCGAAGCTATGATAAAGCATCCAGGATTAGGAATTTCCGCAACACAAATTGGAATTAAAAAAAGAGCATGTTTAATTCAGTTTGGTGACGAAGAATTATTTTTAGTAAATCCAATTATTAAAGAAAAGTCAAAAGAAGGATTCTTATTCTTTGAAGGATGTTTATCAATTCCATCAACTATTGAAAGACCTGTTAGAACTATTAGAGCTTCCAAAGTTATTGTAGACACCGATAATTTAGGTGAGTTAACATTTGAAATTAATCCTGATGGAGATAAACAAAATGAATCAATTTCAAAAGAAACTATGATGACCGTAATTGTTCAACACGAAATAGACCATTTAGACGGATTTACAATTAAAGATAGAGTATACAACACACAGGTTGTTAAAAAGGTTGATTTTGGTAGAAATGATAAAATTGTAATGAAATCGAAAGAAGGTGAAATGGTTGAAGTTAAATTCAAAAATGCAAACAAATATTTTTTACAAGGATACGAAATCGTTTAATTATGTTATATACAATAATATCAATATTATCAGTATTAGTAGTTGCATTATCATTTGCAATTTATAATCTTTTAAATAAATTAGAAAAATACGAAGATATCATTGAAGAAAATGATATTTTTTTACAAACGGAGTTGGAAAGAAACGAAGCATTACTGGAAGTATTACGATTGATAGATAGTCGTGAAATGTTTGAGAAGGATGATGAAGTAGGTTCTATATTTTATCAAATTAAAGAAACTATCGAAAAATTCAAAACAAAACAAAATGCCAATTAGAAAAAAAAGAGGGCCGAATAGACAATACTTTTCAAAGGATACCGAAGATGCAATAATTGAGTATAATCTAACCGATGACCAATATATTAAAGATAAATTATATAGAGAAAGAATTGCATCTGCATTTGATAAACTGGCAGAGATAGTTTATAATAAATGGAAATTCACTTACTTTGATGATGACCCAAAGGATGTAATGGCGGAAGTTGTTGCATTTATGATTGAAAAAATTCATATGTATAAAGCCGGAAAGGGTAAAGCTTTTTCTTATTTTACTATTGTTGCAAGAAACTACCTTATTTTAAATAATAATGCAAATTACAAACGATATAAAGATACCGATGTAATGTCTGGCCTACCCGAATCATTTGATACTGAAAATAATTTTAGAGAAGAGGAGAGAAATGATGAACATAGAACATTTAATATTAGAATGTTGCAATATTGGGATAAACATTTAGAAAATTACTTCCCAAAGAAAAGAGATATGCAAATAGCAGATTCAGTATTAGAATTATTTAGAAGAGCAAATTATATAGAAAACTTTAATAAAAAATCATTATATTTACTTATTAGAGAAATGACAGGTCACCCTACTCATTATATTACCAAAGTTGTCAACAAAATGAAAGAAAGACAAATGGAATTATATAATGAATTTGACAAATATGGTGATATAAAAATTTAAGTATGATACAATTAGGTCTATCAGGATTTTATCATGATTCAGCTGCAGCAATTGTAATAGATGGTAAAGTAATATGTGCAATTGAAGAGGAGAAACTATCCGGTGAAAAACATGATAGTTCTTTTCCGTTTAAAGCAATCCAATGGTGCTTGGAATATACAAAAATAACAATTGATGAAATTGATATGATTTGTTGGTATGAAAATCCGAACGATAAATATGAAAGAGTTAGACAAACTATTGGAAAATGGGGTGGTTTAAGATTTCCACAAAAATGGAGAAAATTTAATAAAAGGTGGAATGAAACTGAGGGTAATTTAAAAGGAATATTGAAATCTATTGGATATGAAGGAATTATTACTTATACACAACATCATTTATCACATTTAGCACTATCTTACTACACATCACCATTTGATAACGCAATCGGATTATCAATCGATGGTGTAGGTGAATTCCATACCATACACTCTACAATGTGTGATGACAATGGGTTTCATAAAATACAAACATTACAATTTCCACATTCTTTGGGTTTGATTTATTCAGCATTTACTGCTTATTTAGGATTTAAACCAAACGAAGGTGAGTATAAAGTAATGGGATTGGCACCATATGGTGACAAACAAAGGTATCATACTATATTTGATAAGGTTGCAACAATCGGTGGTGAATTTGATATTGTAAAAATTGATATGAAGTATTTTACATGGGAAACATCGGATACCGATATGTTCAATGATAAGTTAATTGATTTAATTGGATTCCCACCAAGATTTAAAGATGAACCAATCGAACAACATCATAAAGATTTGGCAGCATCATTACAGGGGTGGTATGAAAGTGCTTTATATTTTACTATTAATAGAATCACTAATATATGGGATAGTGAGAATTTGGTATTGGGTGGAGGTTGTGCATACAACGGAACCGCCAATGGTAAAATCAAAACATATACTTCAATTAAGAATGTATGGATTCCATTTGCACCATCGGATGCGGGCTCTGCAATCGGAGCTTGTTTATATCAACATCATATTGTATTAGGTAATTCAAAAGTAAAAGGTGGTGATAATCAATCTCCATATTTAGGCCCTGATTTCGGTGATTCGGAAATATTGAATACTATTAAAGGTGATAATGAATTAACGATTAAAATTATTAGAAATAGAGAAAGTTATTTAAAAACTATTGCAAAGTTAATTGAAGAAGGTAATATTGTTGGGTGGTTTATTGGCAGAACCGAATTTGGTGCAAGAGCATTGGGTAATCGTTCTATATTAGCTAATCCACATTTAGCGGATGTTAGAGATAGAATTAATAAGGTTGTCAAAAAGAGAGAAATGTTCAGGCCATTCGCTCCATCGGTTACAATTGAAGATTATCAAAAGTATTTTCTATCGGAAGAGGATGTTCCATATATGAATCAGGTTGTCAAAGTTAAAAAAGATGTAAACATTCCGTCAGTAACCCATATTGACAATTCTGCAAGGATACAGACACTTAAAAGAGAAAGTAATCCACTTTATTACGACTTACTAAAAGAGTTCGAAAAACTAACAGGAACACCCATTCTATTGAATACATCATTTAACTTAAAAGACCACACAATGACCAATGACCCACAAAAAGCAATTTGGACATTAAAGAATTGTGATATGGATTATTTGGTTATGGGTAACTATATTATCAGTAAATCTAATAAGTAAATAATTATTAGTATATAAAACACAATTATGAGTTCAGAATTTCAATTATTTGATGGTAAAAACTTATCATCATTATTTAAAGATATATACGAAAACCAACAAAACAAAAAGAAAAACATTTCAGACCTAATAGAGTCATTGAGAAAATTAATTCGTAATGTTGGTGAGGCAACAGTTATAGCTCCAATTATAAAAGACTTAATTGAGGTATCGGTTAAAAACGATGACCACTTAATTAAACTTGCAACAATTGCACAAAGATTAGCAGCAGCTGAAGCTAAAGGTATTGGTGAAGATGGCTGGTTAAGTGAAAATGAAAAAGCTCAACTACTTGCAGATATGGAAGATACTATAAATGCGGTTGAAGAAAAAGCTAAAGAACAAATGACGGATATTCAAATAGAAATAGAAGAAATTAAAACTAAATTGTAATGACCGAAGTAAAATCATTTTTAGCCATTGTCAATAATGTTTATCCTACAAATTCTAAATTTTTTACAAAAGATGAAGAGGATGTGGTTTCTATACATAATGATAATAAAGATTTTTCGGATTTAGATACCAGAATGTATGGTGCAATAACTTATGAATTTGAAGATACTTTTGAAACGGATGATTATGCATTTCCATTTGACAAAAATAATTTTACATTTCCAATAAAGGGTGAAACGGTTGTTATATTTAAAATGTTTAATCAGACATTTTGGTTACCATATACCAATACACCATATTCAAATTATAGAAGAGATGAAGTAACTTATACAGCAACTAGGCCGGTTGATACACAGGGAGATTCCAAATCCGGACAATCTTTATCCAATACTTCAAAAACAGGAGGTACAACCAATTCTGGCAAAACTAAAAAGAATGATATTGGTTATGAAATAAATGAAAAGATTAAATTTTTAAATCCAAAACAAGGTGACACCATTATAAGTGGTAGAGTTGGTAATACAATTCGTTTTAGTGAATTATATTTGACGGAAGATGGTAAAACATCATCACCTGGTATATTCATTCGTAATAAACAAAATCCAGATTTAGATTCTAAAAAAATTGGTGAATTGGTTGATGAGGACATAAATAAAGATGGTACATCAATTTACATTACATCAAATAAAATAAAAGTACCATTTAAAGAAAATATA
>Ga0164293_10002208_pt1 | contig 16510 bp, 15 predicted proteins | sample GEODES118metaG_FD_111487 | JGI IMG/M metagenome (GOLD analysis project Ga0164293, IMG submission 111487) | Eutrophic lake water microbial communities from Lake Mendota, Wisconsin, USA - GEODES118 metaG | ecosystem: Environmental > Aquatic > Freshwater > Lake | place: USA: Lake Mendota...
ATCGAGTCGGTGCCGTCGCGATAGAGGTTGGCGAGAACCGAGTTGAATCGAGAGCCCGCAATCTCGCCGGCCCGGTCGCGCAGACCGGCCAGTGTGTCGGTCCACGGTTCAGGGTCGCGACGCCGACCCGAATAGAGATAGGAGACTCCGGGGTCAGCGATCCAGGCCGACATCCGCGGTTCGGGAACCTCCTTGCCGAACAGCGTGATGGCGTGGTGCTGCCACGGAACTTCCGTGAGAAGTGTGGCGAGCATTTCATCGGCCTCCGCAGGCTCCAGAAACGACTCGTGGAGCACGGCGCTTCCGTCGCTGGGCAGAACCTCGCGTGGGTCCGATTCGAACTGGAGTCGATGCATCATCCTCGAATCAAGGCTACGTGTCGTTGACCTACACTCGCCGTCGTGGAGTACAACCCTTTTTCGAAACGTGTTCTTGCCGACCCTGCCGCCGCCCACAAGGAATTGCGCGAGCAGTGTCCCGTACACATGTTCCGTGAACACGAGCCGCATTTCACCACGTTGACCCGTCACGAGGACGTGCTGGCTGCGTTGAAGAACGTCGATGTGTTCTCCTCGAAGTGGGGCCAGGGGCCTCAGCGCAAGCCGGCCATCGCGTTGTTCAACGACCCTCCGGGTCACACCCGCTTTCGTCGTCTGGTCAACACGTCGTTCACGCCACGGGCGGCGATGGCGCTGGAGCCGATGATCACGGCGCTCGTCGACGAGTTGGTCGACGGGATGCTGGCGAACCCCGACCGTTCGGCGGATCTTCACGACGCGTTGGCGATGCCTCTACCGGTCATCGTGATCGCCCGCATGCTCGGGGTGCCCGAGGAGATGCGCGAGACCTTCAAGGAGTGGAGTGATTCGCAGCTGCAGGGCATGAACGGCAACGACCCCGAGCGTGAGGCGCGCGCCCGACGGGCGATGTCGGAGTATCTGCTCGATCAGGCCGAGAAGCGCCGGGCCATCATCCGCGACGGTGGTCAACTGCCCAACGACATCATCTCCGAGATGGTCGAGGCCTCGATGGCGGAGAGCGAGCCGATTTCGGACGCGGAGATGCTCTCCCTGCTGGTGCAGATTCTCGTTGGTGGAAACGAAACGACCACGTCACTCATCACCAACCTGATGTGGCGGCTCCTCGGTCAGCGTGAGTTGTGGGAGGCCGTCGTGGCCGATCCTGACCGCATCGACGTGGCTGTGGAGGAGAGTCTGCGTTTCGACCCGCCCGTGCTCGGCCTGTACCGCACCACGAACTGCCCGGTGACCATGTCCGGGGTGGAGATTCCGGAAGAGGAGAAGGTCATGGTGCTCTACGCATCAGCCAACCGTGACGCAGACGTGTGGGAAGACCCCGACAGCTTCCGCTTGGATCGTGATCTCAATCAGTTGCGCCGACACCTCGGTTTCGGATTCGGCATTCACGTCTGTCCGGGAGCCGCCTTGGCTCGCACCGAAGCGCGGATCGCGCTGAACAAACTCGTCGCTGCAGTGCCCACGCTCCGGATGACCGGTGAGCCGGAGCGCATCGAGACATTCCTGCTCTGGGGCAAGCGCACGTTTCCCGTCGCCTGGTAGGCGATCACCATTCACAGTCGGGGTCGTAGACCGCGTTCTGGTTGCCCATCGCGTTGCCGGCATCGGCCACCAAGAGTTGTCCGGTGATCGAACGTGCCGCAGGTGAGCACAGGAAGATGATGTGCGCTGCGGTCTCCTCGGGGCTCTGCAGCCGGCGAATCGGAGTGTCGCGGATGATCCTGGCGGTGTACTCGGCGACGTCGGGCGAGATGTTGGCGACTTCTTCCTCGCGGAAACCCTGTGTGTCGACCGGCCCGGGGGCAAGTGCATTGACAGTCACTCCTCGATGGGCGAGGTACAGCGCGGCGGTACGGGTCATGTTCACGACGCCGGAGCGCGCTGCGCCTGAGTGCATGAAGAGCGGTGCTCCTCGTTCTCCGACCTGATTGTGCACGACGTTCACGATGGAGCCGTCGCCACCGGCGATGAGGTCGGGAACGAACCTGCTCATCATGTTCCAGGTTCCGTGGAGGTTGAGATCCACCACGGCGCGGAAGCCGCGATCGGAGATCTGGGAAGGGCGCGCCGGGAACTGGCCACCGGCATTGTTGATCAGAAAATCGAGTTTTCCGAACGTGTCGATGACGTGGTTGCGCAGGGCCTCGACGCTTTCGGTATTGCGAATGTCGGTGACCATCGAGGTGGCGTGGACACCGAGGTCGAGGAGATCGTGCAGGGTCTTGTCGAGGTTGTCGGCATCGCGGGCAGCGATCGCGACCTTGGCACCGAGTTCCGCGAAGCCCAGTGCGGTGGCGCGACCGATACCGCGCCCACCGCCGGTGACGAGGACTGTGCGACCGGCGAAGAGTCCGGGGGCGAATGTTTCAGCTGCGGTTCGTGGGGTACTCGTCATGTCGCGACAGTAGCGAACTACGGTACGCATCATGCGAGCCGTCATCTGTGAACAGTTGGGACCTCTCGAGAATCTGCGTGTCACCGAGATGCCCGACCCCACGCTTTATCCCGGTCACGTGCGGGTCCGGGTGGCAGCCAGCGGAGTGAACTACGTCGACGGTCTGCTGATCCAAGGCAAGTACCAGATCAAACCGCCCACTCCGTTCGTGCCCGGGATGGAGGTGGTCGGCGAAGTGATCGAGATCGCCCCCGACGTGGATCCAGAGTCGTCGCCGAAATTGGGTGAGCGCGTTCTTGCCAATGTGGGTTTCGGTGGCTACGCCACCGAGGCGGTGGTGCGTGCCGACAGGGTCGTGCGACTTCCGGACGCGTTGAGTACGGGCCAGGCGGCGAGTTTCCTGCAGAGCTATCTCACCGGATGGTTCGCGCTGACCCGCCGAGCGCAGTTGTCGTTTCGGCACCGTGAGGCGAACGCGGAGAAGTGGATGCTCGTGCTCGGCGCGGGCGGCGGTGTCGGCCTTGCCGCGGTCGACATCGGTGTGGCTCTCGGGCTCAACGTGATCGCCGCTGCTTCGCAGCAGGACAAGCGGGAGCTGGCTCTGTCTCGGGGTGCGATTGTCGCTCTCGACGTCATGAGCGACGACGTGAAGGAGCGTGCAAAGGAGATTTCTGGCGGCGGAGTCGACCTGCTCTACGACCCGGTCGGAGGTGAGTTGGGTGAGACCTGTCTGCGTGCTCTCGGCGAAGACGGGCAATATCTCGTCATCGGTTTCGTGGGCGGCATTCCGAAACTGCCGGCCAACCAGATTCTGTTGCGTAACCGCCGTGTGGTCGGCGTCGACTGGGGGGCCTGGGCGGGGCGCCATCCGCAGGAGAACGCGGCGATGTTGGACGAGATCCTGGATCTCATTGCAGCGGGTTCGTTGTCGCCGGTGGAGCCGGCGCAGTACCCGTTGTCCCGAGCCGCAGAGGCACTGGCCGACCTCGAAGCACGGCGGGTTGCCGGCAAGGTCGTGCTTGTTCCCGACAACTAAGGTGCTTCCATGGCTGCAAAGAGAACCTTCAGATTCGGTGCAAAAGCGAAGACCGCCTCGAGCGGCAAAGAGTGGGCGGACATCGCCAAGCAGGCCGAAGATCTCGGTTACGTGAGCCTCCAGATCGACGATCACTACACCAAGCAGTTGGCGCCGGTGCCGGCGTTGATGGCCGCGGCATGCGCAACCAAGACTCTGAAGGTCGGCACACTCGTGGCCGGAAACGACTTCCGCAACCCGGTGGTCTTCGCCAAGGAGGCGGCCACCATCGACATGCTCTCCGACGGTCGTTTCATGATGGGTCTCGGCGCTGGCTGGATGAAAGAGGACTACACGATCACCGGCATCCAGCAGGACGATGCAATGACTCGTATCAATCGTCTGGAAGAGGCCATCGATGTGATGCGCGGGTGCTGGGGAGAGGGCGCCTTTTCGCACCAAGGTCGCCACTACAGCGTGTCGGAGATCGACGCCCAGCCGAAGCCGATCTCGAACATTCCGATCATCGTCGGTGGCGGCGGTGAGAAGTTGCTCGGCATGGCCGGACGCAAGGCCGACATCGTCGGTATCAACCCGAAGATCGTGGGTCGTTCCATCAATCCGCGTTCGATGGCCACAGCGGCAGCCGACGTGGTCGACGAGAAGATTCGTTACGTGAAGGCCGGAGCAGGTGACCGATTCGATCAGATCGAGCTGCAGTTGCAGGTGTTCGCCACTGTCGTGACCGATGATCCGATGTCGGTTGCCGAGAAGATGGCGCCAATGTTCGGTCTGCCACCCGAGGTGGTGCTGCAGGCTCCGTACTTCCAGATCGGCAGTGTCGAGCAGATCACCGAGAACCTCACCATGCTGCGCGAACGGTGGGGCATCAGCTACATCGCCTTCCAGCAGGACGCCACCCAGGCCATGGCACCGGTCGTGGCCAAGCTCGCCGGTACGTGACACAGGAATTCGTCACGCCGCGTCTGCGGCAGTTCGGCACCACGATCTTCGCCGAGATGTCGGCGCTGGCAACACAACTCGGCGCGGTGAACCTCGGCCAGGGATTTCCTGACACCGACGGTCCGCGCAGGGTACTTGACGCTGCCGTGCGCGCCATCGAATCGGGCGTGAATCAATATCCCCCGGGTCCGGGAATGAAGGTGCTGCGTGATGCCATCGCGCGTCATCAAGATCGTTTCTACGGTGTGGCCTACGACCCGGAGGCGGAAGTGCTCGTGACGGCTGGTGCAACCGAAGCGCTAGCCGGGGCGATCCTCGGAATACTCGAAGAAGGAGACGAGGTCATCGTCTTCGAGCCGATGTACGACAGCTATCAGGCGTGTCTCGCCCTCGCCGGGGCCACGACGGTTCCGGTTCTTCTCGAGCCGCCTGACTATCGCCCCGACTTCGAGGTGCTGCGGGCGGCGATCACCCCGCGCACCAGGGTTCTGCTCGTCAACTCGCCGCACAATCCGACGGGCATGATGCTGACGGACGACGAGCAGGAAGAGTTGATCCGGATCGCGGAGGAGCACGATCTGATCGTGATTTCCGACGAGGTGTACGAGCATCTCGTCTTCGACGGCAAGCGCCACCGTTCGCTGGCGGCCGTTCCCGGGGCACGCAAGCGGACGATCGTGGTGTCGAGCGGTGGCAAGACGTTCAACACCACCGGCTGGAAGATCGGCTGGGCCGTTGGTCCGGCAGCATTGATCGCAGCAGTTCGCGCGGCCAAGCAGTTCCTCACCTACGTGAACGGGGCGCCGTTTCAGCCGGCCATTGCGGAGGGGTTGGACTTGGACGACGAGTACTTCATCGGCATTGCGAAGGAGTTGCAAGCTCGTCGTGACCAGTTGGTGCCGGCGCTCAGCGACGCCGGGTTCGAGGTGTTCCCGTCTGCGTCGACGTATTTCGTGACGGTCGATGTACGCCCGCTCCAAGAAGACGGAGACGGTATGGCCTTCTGTCATCGTCTCGCGCACGAAGCCGGTGTGGTGGCGATACCCAACGTGGTCTTCTACACGCCTCAGCATCGTGACCGTGGCCGGCACTTGGTGCGGTTCGCCTTCTGCAAGCAGGAGCACGTCATCGCCGACGCTGCACATCGTCTGAGAAGCTGGGCATCATGAAGATCGCCGCGGTCCAACACGACATTCGGTGGCTCGACCGCGAGGCCAACTTCGAGCGACTCGCACCGATGATCGAGCGTGCTGCCGGCGACGGTGCCCGGCTGGTGGTGCTGAGCGAGATGTTCTCCACCGGTTTCGCGATGGGAGAGCAGTGGGCCGATCGATTGCCGGAGCCTTTTGACGGGCCGTCGTCGCGGTTCCTCGCAGAGATGGCGCGTCGTCACGGTGTCCACGTGGCTGGGTCCTGTCCAGAGCTTCCTCGAGATGCAGGCAGTGATGCACGACCTGCCAACACTCTGGTGCTCGCGTCACCCGACGGGGCCTTGCACAGATACGACAAGATCCATCCGTTCACCTACGGCGGAGAAGACCGTTGGTTCCGTGCCGGAGGCTCCACCGTCACCGTCGAGATCGAAGGCCTCTCGGTCAGCATGTTCGTCTGTTACGACCTGCGGTTCGCTGATCACTTCTGGAAGTTGGCGTCCACCACTGATCTGTTCATCGTCCCTGCGAACTGGCCCGCGACACGTGCGGCTCATTGGACCACGTTGCTCAGTGCCCGCGCGATCGAGAACCAAGCATTCGTCATCGGGGTGAATCGTGTCGGTACCGGCGGCTCGCTCGAGTACGCGGGTGGCTCGCGGATCATCGGCCCGTTCGGTGAAGTTCTCGCCGACGCCGGATCGAACGAGGCGATCGTCTACGCAGAGGTGTCACACGAGGCCGTGTTGGAGACACGGGAAAAGTTCCCGTTCCTGCGGGACCGCTGACTACTTCAGCTTCGGCCAGTTGCCGAAACGTTCCAGTGCGGCGATGGTCGAGGACATCGCATCGGGACCGACGGGATGCGAAATGAGAAAACCCTGGGCCTTCGCACAGTGCAGATCAGAGAGCGATTGCAACTGACGGATGCTCTCCACGCCCTCCGCCACGGTGTCGAGGCCGAGTGAGTCGGCCATGGCGATGATCGTCTTCACGAGCGAGCGTGAGTTCACGTCGTCGGCGATGCCGCCGACGAAAGAGCGGTCGATCTTCAGGCGCTGGATGGGAAAGCGTTGAAGGAGGGAGAGCGAGGAGTAGCCGGTGCCGAAATCATCGATGGCCACTCGGACGCCAAGGGAATTGAGTCTGCGGAGGGTCGTCAGGGTTTGTTCGGGTTCGGCGATCATCACGCCCTCGGTGATCTCGAGCCAAAGTTGGTGGGCATCCACGCGTGAGCGGGTGAGGGCTTCGTTCACCACCGCGACGAAGTTGGGATCATGGAGTTGTCGGGGTGAGACGTTCACCGACATCGATGCATTGGGAGGGCAGATACCTTGGTCGATCCACGCGCGAAGATGGGAGAGCGCTTCGAGGAGAGCCCACGCACCGATCGGCAGGATGATGCCGGTCTCTTCGGCGATCGGAATGAACTCGGCGGGTGAGACGGTGGTGCCGTCCTCTTGCTCCCAGCGCATGAGCGCCTCGAAACCGAGTACGTCGCCGAACTCGATGTCGATGATGGGCTGGTGGACGAGCCGCAGTTCCCGACGCTCGAGTGCGCGATAGAGCGCGGTTTCCACGGCAAGTCGCTGCGTCACGCGTTCCAGCATCGACTCGTCGAAGACGGCGACGCAGTTGCGGCCTGCATCCTTGGCCCGGTACATCGCAGTGTCGGCATTGCGCAGGAGTTCCTCTGCCGAGATCGAGCTGTTCGGTTCGGCAACGGCAACTCCGATGCTGGCGGAGACGAAGACGTCGCCGGCGGGAAGCGACAGCGGCTCACGGAAGGCGGAAAGGACACGATCGGCGAGTGCAATGGCGTCGGTGGATCCACCCGAAAGCGGATCAAGGACGACGAACTCGTCGCCGCTGATGCGGCCGACGATCGTGCGGTCGGGGACAGCGTTGGTGAGGCGCTTCGACACCGCCACCAGAACGTCGTCTCCTGCGCCGTGTCCGAGGGAGTCGTTGATGTTCTTGAAACGGTCGACGTCGATGAACAGCAAGGTGGGCTGATGGCTGGCTCTCCAGGCATTCTCGAGAGCATCAGAGACGTGGTCGATCATCAGGTTGCGGTTCGGCAGTTGTGTGAGGGGGTCTGTCTGGGCCGATCGGATGAGGATGGCCTGAGTCCGGGCATTGTCACGAACGGCCTGGATGACGCGAGTGGTGACGGCTGCAGCCAGAACACCGAGGGACACAGTTCGGACGACGCGGTCGAGCGTCGACGTCGCATCCACAGCGGCGATGACCATGAGGGGCACGATCAGCGATGCGGTCGTGAGGACGAGGCGACCGAGAAGCGGGCGGCGCTGACGCGTGGTTCCACGGTGGGTGAGGCCGCGTACGGACGGGTGCAGGAAGGTCGCCGAGGCGAAGAACAGACTGGGGATGTACGGGGCATTGAGAACCGACTGTCCGATCGAGACGTGCCCGGATCTGTCGATCGCGTACAGGAGATCCCCGAGGAGTGCACAACCGATGGCGCCCGCGAGCAGCCACACCGCAGGCGTTCGGTTCGCGTCGGTGAAGAGAAGCGACACCAGGAGGAAGAGCACCACCGTGCTGATGGCAAGCGTGACGCCTCGGATGGCCGTCAGGACTGCCGGTTCGTTCACTGCGTCGATCGAGGGCTCGAGCAGGACGACCCAGATGAGGATCCACGTCCCGAGTGCGACGATGAGCCCGTCACCGAGTGCATTGATGAGCGAGTTGCCACCTCGACGGAGCGTGACGACGAGAAGTGCAAGGGCAAGAGTCACTTGGACGGCCAGAAAGCACAGCTCAGCCGCCACCAGCAGTGCATCTGAGGGGTCGTTGCCACCTTCGAGGAGTTGTCCGGCGACCGAGAAGAGTGCAACGAAGAGAACCACACCCCAGGTGCGTGGGTCGGGCCGATTGATGACGTAACCCGCCACCACTCCGGCCGCGAGTTGCACCGTGGCGGCGAGGTAGAGCGCATCCTTGGCGGCCGAGGAGGGGAGAAAAAGGTGCACGACACCGAGGACCACTCCGATGGCGGCCACGGCCCAGGCGATTTGGGAAAAGCTTTTGCGCACTGGGCTTTCAGGCTACACATGACGCGTTTTGCAGGGGTGGATCAACTATTTTTGACGTAGGCGGAGTGGCCAGTCACGAGTCGTGCGACATGCGCGTCCCGTGTGGTTCGTCGTTGCGAAAGAGCCCCCGTCCATGCACGTCACGCGTCATACACATATCAGCGATCCGCGCTTGATGGATCAACTGTGGACGCTCTACGTTCGCGCCTATCTGCCGACGGCTCAGGACACCGTGACCCACGAGATGCTGGAACGTGCCGAGTTCACCGCGCAGCTGACACTCGAGACGAACCGTGCTTGGGTGGTGTGGGACGGCTCGCGGCCGGTCGCCATGACCCTCATCTCCACTGACGTCCGTTCCACGCGCTGGCTGTCGGAGCTCTACTTCGAGAAGCACTTCCCCGAGCGCATGAAGGCCGGACAGGTGCACTACATCGTCTGGGCCGTCGTCGACCCTGATCACGTGGCGACAGGAGCCGTGATTCATCTCGGCAAGCATGCTCTTGCCGCCGAGGCACAAGACGGCGCTCTTCTGGTCTTCGACACCCCCGAGACGAATCAGCCCAAAGAGACGGGTGGCTCGGCGGAACTACTTGTGCGCTTGGCGAGGATGGTGTCGGAGGCAGAGCTGCTTCCGATCACGGTACAGCGCTACTTTGCGATCGATTTCGCCCCGGGCAGGAGTCCCTCCCGGGGGCAGGGCACTGCCGATGCCGAACAAGGTCAGGGTGACGAGAGGGTGCTCTCCGGCTGATACGTGCGCTACCGTTGGGAGAACACATGGCAAGTTCCCCAACACGTGCCGCCAGCGGCGAGTCCGTCGACGTCGTCGTCCCCGGTACGCATCTGATGGCAGATCTCCTAGGCCTGCGTGACGAGCACCTCCGACAGATCGAGAGGTCGTTTCCCGACACCGACATCACCGTGCGTGGCAACGTTGTTCACCTCGAGGGTGCCGATACTGCGCGGGCTGGACGTCTCTTCGAGGAGCTCGTGACACTTCTCCAGCGTGGGGAGTCGTTCGACTCCGGTGTTCTCGGCCGGGCCATCGACATGGTGCGCGAGAACCAGAGTCCGAGCGACGTCCTCACCGAGCAAGTCATGCGCGGCGCAAAGGGTCGGGCGGTCAAGCCGAAGACCGCCGGCCAGAAGCGCTACGTCGATGCCATCCGGGAGAACGTCATCACCTTCGGGGTCGGCCCAGCCGGTACCGGCAAGAGTTGGCTGGCCGTGGCAATGGCCGTTCAGGCCCTCCAGGCCAAGCAAGTGCAGCGCATCATTCTCACCCGCCCTGCGGTCGAGGCGGGTGAGCGACTCGGCTTCCTGCCCGGTGATCTCATGGCCAAGATCGACCCCTACCTGCGACCCCTGTACGACGCTCTCTACGACATGCTCGATCCGGAAGGCGCCGCCCGACTCGTCGAGCGTCAGGCCATCGAGGTGGCACCGCTCGCCTTCATGCGTGGACGCACACTCAACAACTCGTTCATCATCCTCGACGAGGCGCAGAACACCACGCCCGAGCAGATGAAGATGTTCCTCACGCGCATCGGTTTCAACTCCAAGGTGGTCGTCACCGGAGACATGACCCAGGTCGACATCCATGACGGCAAGAGCGGTCTCGTGGGCCTGGAAGCGGTGCTCGCGGGAATCGAAGGTCTCGCTTTCGTCCACCTCGGCAAGGGTGACGTCGTGCGTCACCGCATCGTGGCCGACATCGTCGCCGCGTACGAAGATGCCGACGCCGGCTCGATCGACCGCAGAAAGAAACGCTGAGCACGATGGTCGGCTTTCTCTCGCGTGTCCGCCGTCCTCGGCGAGTGGGTGGTGAGGGTGCCGTTGCGGTGTTCTGTGCATCGGAACAGGACGACGTTCCACTCGATCTCGATCGCTGGCAACAACTCGCCCGCAACGTTCTCGAGGCGGAGGGAGTGCGTGGTGCGGCCGAACTCAGTCTCTTGTTCGTCGAGCAGGACGTGATTGCCGAGATGAACCGTACCCACATGGGCAAGACCGGCTCCACCGACGTCCTGGCGTTCCCCATCGACGCCGTGATGATGGGGTCTTCGCCCGGTCCCGGCGCCGTTTCCCGTGGTCCCGACCGGTCACCTCCCGATGCCGACGATTTCCCGTTGCTGTTGGGCGACGTGGTGGTGTGCCCGGCCGTGGCGGCTCGTCAGGCTCCGGCTCACGCGGGCACGTTGGATGACGAGATCGCATTGTTGGTGACGCACGGGATTCTTCATGTGCTCGGTCACGACCACGCCGAACAAGGCGAACGCGAAATCATGCGCGCCAAGGAGTTGTCGCTCTTGGAGAAATTCCACTGGGACGGACCCGCCCCGGCGGAGTTCCGCCAGGCACACGGCGACGAAGAAGAAGAAGGAGAATCGTGAACATCGTGTTGGCTGCAACGCCCACCGGAGGCGATTGGTTGATGTTGGTCGCCATTGTCGTCCTGCTGCTCATCTTGATCTTTCTGGCGGCAGCCGAGATGGGTTTGTCGAAGATGACCAAGCCCAAGGCGGCCGCGATGGCCGACCAGGGGGTCAAAGCCGGACGTGCTCTCAACCGTCTGGTCGAGGAGCCGGCGCGGTGGGTCAATCCGATTCTGCTGTCGGTCAACATGTGTCAAACCGTGCAGGCAACCCTCACCGGTGTGTTGGCGGCACGACTCTTCGGGCCGGCAGGTGTGGTCGTCGGTGTCGCGCTGAACGTGGTGGTCTTCTACGTCTTGGCCGAGGCCGTACCGAAGACGTATGCAGTGCTCTATCCCGAGCGCGCCGCGTTGCTGACCGCACGTCCGGTTCTGGCACTCGTCTCGTTCTGGCCGCTGCAGATGGTCTCTCGCGGTCTCATCTCCCTCACCAACGTCATCGTGCGTGGCAAGGGTCTGCAGCAGGGCCCGTTCGTGTCGGAGCAGGAACTGCTCGGGATCGTCGAGGCTGCCGCACAGGACGAGGTGATCGAGCACGAGGAACGTGAACTCATCGAATCGATCATCGAGTTTGGTGACACCGTGGTGCGCGAGGTGATGGTTCCGCGCCCCGACATGGTCACCATCGACCACAACATGACGGTCACCCAGGCCCTCGACATCGCGATCAACGAGGGCTTCAGTCGTCTGCCCGTCATCCAAGAGGGCGAAGAAGACATCGACGTCGTCGGCCTTGCGTATGCCAAGGACCTGATGAAGGCCGAACGCGAGGGACAGGGTGAACAACTGATCACAGCCCTCATCCGCAAGGTGCGCATCGTTCCCGAGAACAAGCCGGTCAGCCGGCTCATGCGTGAGATGCAGACCGACAAATTCCATCTTGCCGTCGTGGCCGACGAGTACGGCTCGATCGTCGGCATCATCTCGTTGGAGGACTGTCTCGAGGAGTTGGTGGGAGACATCGTCGATGAGTTCGACGAAGAGGAACAAGAGATCAGGCGCCTCCCGAACGGTGATTACCTGGTGGTGGGCAAGACCTCGGTGGGCGATGTGAACGAGCTGCTCGACATCCGCGTTCCCGACGACGACTGGGACACCCTTGCCGGTTTCGTCTTCAACATGCTCGAGCACGTGCCCGAAGTGGGGGAATTCGTCGACCACGACGGTTGGCGTTTCAGCGCCGAACAGATGGACGGTCGCCGCATCGCCGTCATCCGCGTCTCGGCCTTGGCCGAATCACAATAGAGACGGTCTCGGTGCTCTCCGAAAACCACTAGTTTCGGCACATGGAGATTTCGTTCGAAGGCAAGGTTGCGCTGGTCACGGGTGCATCGAAGGGCATCGGCAAGGCCATTGCGAAGACCCTCGCAGAGAGTGGTGCGAAGGTGATGATGTCGTCGCGCAAGGAAGATCAACTGCGGGCGGCCGCGGCGGAGATCAACGGCGAGACCGAAGTGTTCGCCGCGAATGCCGGAGACGTCGCGGCAGGTCGCGCCTGCATCGACGCCACCATCGAGCGTTTCGGTGGTCTCGACATCCTCGTCAACAACGCGGCTACGAACCCGTACTTCGGCGAGAGTCTCGGTGTCGACGAAGCGCGTTTCGACAAGACCTTCCAGGTCAATCTCCGTGGACCGCTTTTCTGGACGCAGATCGCCTACGAGCGTGCACTGCGTGAAAAGCCTGGGGTCATTCTCAACATCGCATCGGTGGGCGGTATGCGGTCCGAGGTTGGTCTCAGCATCTACAACCTCACCAAGGCCGCGCTCATCCATTTCACCCGCCAGCTGGCCAGTGAGATCGGGCCGAACCGTGTGGTGGGCATCGCTCCCGGATTGGTGAAGACCGACTTCGCCGCAGTGCTCGTCGACAACTTCGGCGATTCGCTCGCCAAAAGGCTGCCGCTGAAGCGTCTCGGCGAGCCCCAGGACATCGCCAACCTCGCGACATTTCTCGTCTCCGACGCGGCGAGTTGGATCACCGGTGAGACCTACGTCATCGACGGCGGCGCAGGCGTTTCGAGCGCGAACTAGACGGAGAGAGCCCGGGCGTAGTTGGTGACGGGTGGGGCGCCGATGGCGAGGGTGACGGCCATGATGATGCCGCCCACCAGGAAGGGTGCGGCGTAACCGTGACTGTTGGCGATGAAACCGCCGATGAGTGAACCCACGGCGATGAAGCCGGTGCCGAGGAATCGATAGGCGGAGTTGACCCGACCGAACAGGTCCTGCGGAATGATCTTCTGGCGCAGCGAGACGGTCACCACGTTCCAGATCGTTCCGGCCACGGCTGTCGCCATGGATGCAGCGACGGCAACGGGGATGTTGCGGAAGATTCCCATGGCCAATGCCGCCGTGGCGAACGTGGCGTAGGGAATCAACATTGCAGGTGCAGTACCGAAGCGAGCCCCGACCTTGTCTCCGAGGAAGCCGCCAGCGATGGAACCGACGCTCATGACGGCAAGAAGTACGCCGAACCCGGCACCGGTGACGCCGAGTTCGTCGCTGGCATACTTCACCAACAAGACCTCGCCCATCATGGTGGCCATGTTGCAGATGCCGAGCATGATCGCCATCGTCCGCAACAGGCGATGGTGCATCAGCCAGGTGAGGCCCTCGCGAAGCTGCGCGAAGAAACTGGCTGGCAGGGTCTCGGGTTCGGCGTTCTCCGTCGAAACAGGCATCGGCACTCGAATGGTGCCGACGAGATAGGCGGCCACGCCGAAAGATGCGGCGTTGACGGCGAAGGGCGTGCCCGATGCCGCAACGAAAGCCCACGCGCCGAGTGGCAGGCCGATGAAGCTGTTGCACATCACTTCGGTGGCGAAGAGTCGTCCGTTCGCCTTCTCCAGCATCTCAGCGGGCACGATGGCGGGCAAGAACGCCTGGGCGCTCATGTCGAAGACGACCTCGCAGACGCCTACGGCGGCGATGATGCCGATGAGGAATGCGATGGAGATGGATCCGGCCGCTGTCAGTACGGCGATTGCTGCGAAGAGGGCGCATCTCACCCAGTTGGCCGCCACCATGAGTGTGCGTCGATTGGTGCGGTCCACCACCACGCCGAGGGGCAGCGACAGAACGAGCCAGGGGAGTGTCTGGGCGACACCGACCCCGGCGATGAGACGTGCGTCGCCGGTGAGGGATGCAGCCAGCAGAGGTCCCGCGGCACCTTCCATGCCGTCGCCGATGTTCGACACGGCAGAGGCGACCCACTGCTTCTTGAATGCGACCGGAAACGTCACGACAGCGATTCGAGTTGCTTGACGAGTTCGTTGCGTCGAGGCTTGCCCAGGGCAGTGCGGGGAATTCGTTCGACGATGACGAGTTGTCGCGGTGCGGCGAAGCGCGGAAGAACCGACGAGACGTGGTCACGCAATGCATCGAGTGAAATCTCCGAGCCGTCGGTGACGATCCAGGCAACCACGCGCTGGCCCCATTCGGCGTCGTTTGCGCCGGCCACCACGACGTCGCGGACGAGCGGATGTGTCGATAGGGCACTCTCCACTTGTTCGGGCCAAACGTTCTCGCCACCGGTGATGATGAGGTCGCCGGCCCGACCCGCGACGTGGAGTTCCTCTCCGCGTAGTTCTCCGAGATCTCCGGTGTGCAACCAGCCGTTTTCGTCGATGGGGTGTCCGATATCTCGGGACATGTTGCGGTAGCCGCGCATGATCATCGGACCGCGGAGGAGGACTTCGCCCGAGGCGGAGACGGTGACCTCGACTCCGGGAATCGGCTGGCGGTCGTAGACGATGCCGCCGCAGGACTCGGTGAGGCCGTAGGTGGTGGTGACATTGGCGGGGAGGTTGGCAGGCGGTCGTGATCCTCCGAGGAGGACACGGGTGAATCGTGTGGCATCGATGCGCTGCAGAGCGGTGGCCACGAGTGACACGTGCGAGGCCCCGACATCGAGTACGGCGACGGGATCGAAGGAGGAATGAACGGTAAGGCGTGCGCCGGTGTGCAACGCCCGGGTGACGACACCGAATCCGCCGATGTGCGAAAGGGGCAGGCAGGCCAACCAATGGGCGTCGGCACCACAGCGCAATGCGGTGGCGCTGGAAAGTGACGCCGAGCGCAGGCCATCGTGGGTGTGCACTACGCCCTTCGACATGCCGGTGCTGCCCGAGGTGGCCACCACGAGAGCATCGCCGTCATCCATCGGGGGGTTCGTCGTAGAGAGAGTCGTGGCTCCGCCCGCTGTGGCGATCTCATGCACGCCGAGTTCGGTGACCAGTTCGCGCTTCGCCGGTTGGGGGAGACGCTGGTCGACAACGAGGACGGCATCGCCCTCGTCCCAGCGCTGGAGAACCTGTTCGACGAGGGTCGGTCCGGCGGCCATGTCGAGAGCCACCAGTTTGCGCATCGTCACAGCGTATGGTGAATGCTCGTGAAGCTGTGGATTGCCGGAGCCCGTCCGCGCACCCTTCCTGCCGCGGTTGTTCCCGTGGCTGTGGGTGGTGCCGTTGCCGCGGGGTCGGGCGAGCCAGCGTGGTGGCGTCTGGCCCTCGCACTCGTCGTCAGCCTTGCCCTTCAGGTGGGTGTGAACTACGCCAACGACTACAGCGACGGCATCCGCGGAACCGACGAGGTGCGTGTGGGGCCCGTGCGGCTGGTGGGCTCCGGTCTGGTTTCGCCGAAAAGGGTGAAGGCCGCTGCCTTGATTGCCTTCGGCATTGCCGCGGTGGCAGGAGGGGTGCTGGCCATCGTCACGACGCTCTGGTTGGTGGCTGTGGGGATCGCTGCCATTGCGGCCGCCTGGTTCTACACGGGTGGCAAGAACCCCTACGGCTACATGGGGCTCGGTGAAGTGTTCGTGTTCGTCTTCTTCGGTGTCGTCGCCACTGTCGGGTCGACCTTCGTCGTCGTCGAAGAGTTGCCCAGCCTCACCTGGCTCGCAAGCATTCCAGTTGGATGTCTTGCCTGTGCTCTTCTCGTGATCAACAACCTTCGCGACATCCCGACGGACAAGGAAGTCGGCAAGCGCACCTTGGCGGTACGTCTGGGAGATGCGCGAACGCGTTCCTTCTACGGTGCGCTGATTGCACTCGCCGGTCTCTTCACGGTGTTGGCCGCCGTGCAGCGTCCCGCCGCCGTCTTCGGGCTGTTCGGTGTCGCAGCGGCACTTCCCGCATGGCGCGTGGTGCGCTCCGGTGCCGTGGGGCGTGACCTCATCGCAGTCCTCGGTCTCACGGGCCGTGCGCAACTGGTGTTCGGGGCGACCTTCGCGATCGGTCTCGTTGTCGGCGCCTGATCAGCGCAGGAAGTCGTTCAACACCGCAGCGAACAGGTCAGGCTGTTCGAGTGGCACGGAGTGTCCGGCGTTCTGCACCACGACATGAGCGGCGTTGGCGCCGATGGCCCGGGCAGTGCGTTCACCGATCTCGGTGAACTTCTTGTCGTTGGCGCCGGTGACCACGAGGACGGGCATCGTGAGGGTGCTGAGCCTG
>Ga0164293_10002209_pt1 | contig 16506 bp, 25 predicted proteins | sample GEODES118metaG_FD_111487 | JGI IMG/M metagenome (GOLD analysis project Ga0164293, IMG submission 111487) | Eutrophic lake water microbial communities from Lake Mendota, Wisconsin, USA - GEODES118 metaG | ecosystem: Environmental > Aquatic > Freshwater > Lake | place: USA: Lake Mendota...
CAATAAGCAATAACCAACCGGTCTTGGGGTACCCTACTCCCTAGTAGATAGAGTATCTGATCTGAGTCTATATAGACCCTACCGTTAATCCTATTCTTCATAGGGGTTATCTTACCCTGCTCTATATAGCGGCCTAGTGTACGGGTAGTTACACCCAGTCTCTTCGCGGCTTCGCGGCTGCTGATCAACTCGCCAGTAGGGGCGGTCTGCGGTATTGTAGGTTGTATCTTCATATAGGTTATTTATACAGACAGCCCGACGCCCGGTGTCCGCAAATGTCCACTAGTGTCTACGTTTCCAGGCTGGTCGCCCGACCCGAGGGTTTCCGTAGCGGGCCCGAGACGAGAGACGCACCACTCCGTAGTCCTTAAGCTGGACCAAGTGGTCTAGTCTGGGTCAGCAGCAGGCTGGCACTCCGTAGTCCCGGTACCCTGGGCAGGGGCTGGTCTGGCTAGAGTCTATATAGAGTACTCCGTAGTCCCAGTCTGGTGCTATATAAGAATGGGTATAATATAGAATAGAGTAGACTGGGTAGGTCTTATACCTAGGGTTAGGCTTGTTCTTTCTATTATTAATATAAGTAGATAGAGTATCTTGTGTAGTCTAGATACTAGTACCCTTATTATAGGTAAAGAGCCGCCCCTCGGAGTTTTGGGATCCCAGAAAGTCCAGAACTGGTAGGGTCCGCTGGGAATAAATATTAATATGAAGAAGATAAAACAATTTAGAGGCTGGCTGGTGGAGAACACGGAGGTGGGCCGCCTACTAGCACTGGGTCTAGCCCAACCCGAAGAAGTAGTTAAGGACCACTTTACTAAGATTGCAGCTGGCACCAATTGGCCAGTAGAAGACTGGACCGGTGCCGAGCTTGACGATGACGGTACAGAGGACAGTGATATCCATTTTATAAGAGCGGTGATTGGCGGTGCTGCTAAACCTTCTGGTTTCTTACAGAGTCTCTCCTTTGCGGTTTGGCCTGATGGTGGAGTTCTACTTATGCTCGACGATCTAGGCCAGGTACCATGGCGCCGACTCAATACCCAAGCTGAAGTCGATCATATCCTTGATTGGGGTGCTTACGAACCAGTTAAGTGGGACAGGGTTGAGTCAGAGGACTGGACCGCGGTATGGAGTGATGCCCTTAAAATTTGGGAAGACGGTCACCTTGAATAAATAACCTAGAATAAAATATTTTTAAACAATGACTGAACAAGAATATCAAGCCAAACTTAAGGAGCTCTACTTAATTGAAGAGGCTCAATTAACATTACAAAAACTTTATAAACAGGGCCATTTTAGTTTTGGCGCAGGCGGCGTAACTGGCCCAGCACCAAACTGGATATCGGTAACAAACACAGTCTATCTCTATCCGATTCAATATATCGAAGAGGCCCTGACTCTTACTCAAGCCAATGTGACTCGTACCGGTAACCGATTTACCTTTGCGACCATTGCTGATATTGATTCATTTTGGTATGATATGTGGTATCGTACTTTTCTTGCGCTCGCCGTGGATCCACAAACTGGCGGCTTTGCCTGTGCAGTCGGTACCCAGTTTACCGGTTCCCATAATGAAATTGACTTTATCCTCCAGAGCGGTCAGCGAATTGCAACCCTACAGGAGGTAACTCAAGTAACTGATCAAGCAACTCTACCAAATGGCGGCAACTCTCCACAAGGCACGGTCGGCTATGTACCAATTTGGGTAGATGGTGACGGCAACTGGGTGCCAGATACAATCCTTGAAAATGCAGTTGGTAATATTGATCCCCTACGAGTAGTTGAAATTTAAGTCTTAACCTATTATAAAAAGAAAGGGCCCCAAATCGAGGCCCTTTTTTTATGAAGTATAGTTGGATTAACAGGCAAAGAAGCCTTCAACCCAACCACAGTTATTAACCTGTAAGGTTGTACCGCCTGATGGTATAACCGAATCATCGATACTGTACCAGTTATTACCGCCAACAAATGGCTGACTCAAGGCCTGGTCCAGCCAAATCCTGTCGACTTGCTGCCATTGATCCCTTGCAACCCAAACGGGTTGAGTATAGGGGCCATTAAGCTGGCATGAAGTTGCAGAAGGTCCACTAAGAAAAACTTGGATATCGGACGGCTGGTTAATTTGGGTTACTGCAGCAATTCCGCCGCCGGTTTGGTAGGTAAAGATTAGTTCATTAATTCTATACCAGTTACCGTCTACTAGGCTAATCTCTTGGGTTAAGCCTGCATCTAGATAGAGTCGAGTTCCTACTCCAAGTTGAGGCTGGTCTGGCCATACTTCAACAATATTACCAAACACTAACCCTTCCCAATCGGCTAGCGTATCTCCAGTTGCTCCAGTCAAACCGCCGATCTGCTGAGGCTGCATATATCTAAATTGTACAGAGGCCGAACAGGCTGTGGTTGAAGCGGAGCCAGGTCCACCTGCTCTGCGGCCTAATAGGGTGTAATAGTAATTATGATTCATAGTATAATATAGTTGTTATAGCTATTTATTCTCGGGATAAATAATAAGAAAAGAGTAACACTCTACAATGAAAGCAAAATCATTTAAACAATTCCTTCATGAAAGTGTCCACGATGAAATGGCACAGCGCCACCAAGAAAAGCGCAGACTACAGGATCTTGGCCTAGCCGATTCTCCACTAGATCAATTGGAAGAGATGCTGGTACGCAGACGCTGGAAATACAGCAAAAACTCTGAAGGTGGATTTCAAATTGAATTAACCCGTTGGGAAGCTGAGTCAACTTATCTTTCACGAATGGGAGCACGTCACCAAAAGAAATATCCAAATACCTATGTGTTTGATGTTACTGAATTTGGTGCAGAACCTGGTAAAGTTAGAATCCTATGGTTTTCAAGCAAAGACTCTGTAAAGGAGGTTGAGGTTGACTCAAATCCAGAAGGGATTATTCGTAAAATTGATCAACTATTTAGCGAACGCAGTGTTGATTAATAGAGCCAACATATCAGAAGCCTTTTCATTTGGGGCATGGCAAAGACTTGAGGATTTGGGTCTAAACGAAGAGGGTATTGTTGCAAAGCGTATTGAACTCCACCGTAAGTTGGTAAGTCATTTAGTGGATCCAGAAGAATTTAAAAGAGTCCTAGTTGAACTTGGTCTAGCCATTATTAAGGTTAAAGTTACCCGCAATAAAGGCTATGCTATGCATCAATCGGTTGCGATAGCTGGGCCAGAAGAAGCCTTTGGAGAATTAAATGGGTGGTGGAATAGTCAAACAGGTCGAGACTGTCCACTTTACCTGCACCTTGAGCCTCACCATGCAAATAGTCCGCTTGTTAGGGATCGTTGGGAAAGGGCAGTTTCAAGTGGAACTCCATTTACAGTTGGTGCACTTAGCGATCATGATGCAGAATTATAATAATTAAAGAGATGAAGATACAAACATTTAAAGGATGGTTAAACGAGGCAGTAGCTCCAGTACCATCAACTATGATTGAAGATGGCCTTGAAATAATACAAGGTCTAGTCGATAGAGGAATTGATGCTAAAACCGCCGCTGCTCTTACTGGTAATATGTGGCAAGAGTCTAAGTTTGATCCAGCCGTTAGTCCAGAATCTGCCACTTATGTTGGTCTTATTCAATGGGGCAATTATCAAAATCAAAAAACTGGACCGGGCGCACGTAAAACAAAACTAATAACTAAGCCTAATTGGAAAAATCTTGATGTGCAGCTCGATTACCTTAAAACTGAATTAGACGGCACCTATAAAGGGGTTGCTAACCAAATTATAAACGCTCCAACTATACAGAAAGCCGCCGAGATTGTTGCTCTTAAATATGAAGGTACTAAATCAGAAATTCCAACCCGAATCAATGCTGCAACTCAGCTCTATACTGCATGGCAAGCTAAACAGCCGACCCCATCTGCATTCGATCCAGTTCAAGTAGATACCCCAGTTGATGATGCGGCATTTGGTAAACCTGCAACTACAATTTAGTTAAGCCAAATGAAAAAGTTACTTATCATATTACTGGTATTTGCAAGCCTAACGGTAAAAGCGCAAACTGCAACTGATACCCTAAAGCTGACACCACAGGAACTATTTGAATTTAATTCTCAATGGTTGGGCTTGGGAACAACCCAATCCTATATTGATTTTTCAAAGGATGTCCTAAATACTTCGGACCTTTCGCTTGGTGTGGTAGGTCGTAAGGTTTCAACTACACTTAATCTTACCCTTAACCGGGCCTCGACTAGTGGTAAGTGGAATCATGCTGGAATCCTATCCATAAATCCAGGTTGGAAATATTATGGTGTAGGTTATGGCCTTACGCGAAAGAGCGATAAGCGTAGCACAACTCTACAGGTAATTGGATCAGCCGATTTTGATTTTCAGAAAAATATTAACCTTTCGATAATTGATATATTTAAAACCCGCCGCTTTGGTAGCTTTGGTTATAACTTAACTGCAAGCCAAACCTTTTGGGGCGAGTGGCAAGGCCCATGGCAAGGCGAGTTTACTGTAGATTCACTAGGTAATTGGGTTGCTAACATCTATCCAACCATGCCACCTTCTAGACAATTAACAACCCGTGCAATGATTGTCTATTCCTATCCAGTTAAATTGAGACGAGTTACCCTTTCACCACAGCTTATTTTAGTTAGTGATATTCATAGATCATTTAGTGATGGTACTCTTAATATTAGTTATCTAGCAGATTTTAATCTAGATGCATATTATGGAGTACAGGCTGACTGGAAAATAGGTAAGAACTTTATCCTAAACAGCGGACTAAGATTTAATAGTACTGTTGAAAAAAATAACCAAGGTTTTAAAAAGAGTAATCCTATTCTTTTTTCAATTGGGACCGGCTTCTAGAAAATAAATAAAGTATATGAAACACGTATCAAACTTTAATAACTGGAGAGAGTCTAGCCAAATTAATGAAGGCTATGAAATAACTCTTCAAGCAGCAATTGCACTAGCTGTAATTGGGTTTGCTGGCCTACGTCAAATTTTCTTAAGTCTTGCAAAAAACGTTGGTTTTAAGGCTAAATTAGAAGAGAGCGATCTACTTAGACTGGTCGATGAAGGAATTGATGCAATTAAGAAAGCCGATAAAAGCGGGTCATCTTTTGCTCAATTAGAAAAGGAACTTAAATCAAGAGTTAAGTCTGGTAAAATTCAAACTATTAACGATATTATTAAATCAATTGACGAGCTAGATAAATGAAACACTTAATGCTATATGAAGAATGGTGTTCAGCCGGAAGCCTTCCACAATCTGCCGAACCTATTTTTGAAATTGACATGGATTGGTCAACTATTCTCCATGCAGCTGGCGATATTGCAGCAGCAGTCGGCGATGTTGTTGTACCTGGTTCTGGAATGGTTATTGACGTTATTAATATGCTCTCGTATTTTGTAGAGGCATCACTAAAGAATCCCAAAACCCAGCTTAATGATATTATTAAACTTTCGCTTAGCGGCTTAATTCAATTTATTGCAGTGTTTGATCCTCTTAATATTGTATCAACTCTTAAACAGGGTTTAAATACAATTTTCGCAGGGGCCAGAGCAGCGGCGCCTCAAGCAACCGTTGCTGCAGCACGATATGCAGCAGAAGGTGTTAGGCGAGGTATACTAAGTCTGCAAAATAGTGCTCTTCGTGTTATTGGTAATGTTATAACAACCTTATCTCAATCAAAATTTGGCCAAGTTATTTCATGGTTAAGTGGAAGACTTGGAATAACTGATGTACTTGGCTGGCTTAGACGATTTGTAACACAAACTCTACCAGGTTATATTAAAACATTCTTAGAACTATTGGCTAGATTAAATCCAAATGCAACTGGTGCAAGCGGAGCAAGTGGAGAGATTAAGGAACTTATTATTAAAACTGCAGGTAAAACCGCATTAACTGATTATGGTGTATCTTCAGGCGGAGATACAATTCATGGTATAGTTAAAAATACGGCCAATACATTTAATCCTTTTTATAATTCAAATGGCGGTTTTAATATTAATTCATATTTGACAGCAGGAATCCACACTAATTTTACAGGATCGGGTAAAGCCCAAGGCAATTTACCCTGGTTAGCTCAACCTAAATCTAAGTAATCAAATTCGATATACTGAGTACAAGATAAATAATTACAAATAAATTTAACAATTTTAAAATGGCAACAATTAAACTATTTGAATCTTGGTTGCAGTCTCAAGTACTAAATGAACTTGCACCTATCGGCAATCTAGATTTATCTAAACTTACTATTTCTCAAGCTAAAAAGAATGAAGTATTAGCTACTGAAGAGAGAAATATGATATTTGAAAGAATTAAAACTTTTTTAAAGAAAAATGGTATTAGCTTTTCTTGTGATACTGAAACTGCTGCATATATTTTGGCAAAGCACCTCATATGGGCATATAGAGAAGAGAAGTTTAATGAAACTAATATAGGTTTCACGCAAAGTGAAACACTTAAATTGATGGATTATCCAGACGATCCTAATCTAGTTCTTACGACTGGTATCTTTAATGAAGATCGAATTGACGAGCCTGCCGATAATAGTTTAGGATCAGACTATGCAACTATTTCAAAGTTTTTAAATAATGCATCTCTAATTGCGATTGCTGAAGGCGGGGCTACTTATCCAAACGGTAGAGGGTACCGCCTAATGATTGACCCTACTACAAATTCAGCCAAAGCCATACCAAATCCGGACCCGGGTCTTAGATTTTATGGAACAACTACGACTAATCCAGCTATGTCTAAACAGGAGGTAAAAACTACAACTTGGGAAATTCCACAAGAAGGAAAAACCATTACTAAGAAATTACCTGGCACAATGTTTGCAACTGGCTCCATTGAATTATCCGATAGTAAAGAACTGGATGCAGCAATTGCTGAGCTAAAGGCTTTACTTGCTGATAAACAAACAAAAATTACTAAGATCCAAATTCAATCAAGCGCATCCGGCGATAGAACTGCGGCAGACGGAAAAACTGGTTATCCTACCGGAACTACTGGCGCTACTTATCCACTAGGTAAGCCATACAAACCTAAGACTCCAACTGAATCTGGAAATGCACAATTAGCATTTGGTAGAGGCCAAACTATTAAATCAAAATTATCATCAGCACTAGGAGCTATTAACATGCCAATTGAAGCCCAAATTCAACAGGGCGGAGATGCTGCTCAATTTGCTAAACTTATTGTAACAATTGAAATGGTTACTAAAGCTGGTGTAAGTTTAACTAATAGCGAGTTGAATAATCTATTGCTAAAACCTAAGAGCGTAGAAAATCTAGCATCGACTAAAGTTCTTAAAGTATTCGCATTTCAAAACTACGGCTAGTATTCTAAATTAAAGCGTACTTTTATCTACATAATACCCTAACTGAAAAACGATATATGCGATTTTATAGTTAGGGTATTTTAGGATATTTACTGAGATAGCTCCATATTTACACAATAGTACACCAGATACTTGTGTATCTCCAAACTGAACTGTTCCAGTATCTCCAACTGTTTCTTGCCTTGGCGCAATGATTCCACTCACATGATATTTAGACTGTAACCATTTGGTTATAGCAGTCTCTGCAATATATTGGTAATTATCCTCTGCTTCTGATAAGATTGGAACAGCAACAATCATTTCTTGTCCTCTAAAATTTTCCCAGGCTTGGCCTCGATTGTGACCCCATTTACCGGTTGTTGAAATTTCATTATTCCACCGTTTGGCCGAGTTATACCAAAAGTCAGTCCAAATATAGGGTTTTTCTTGTATGGTTCCTCTGTATGTATTAATATGGTTAAATACATATTTAGAGAGTTGCCTATCCTCTATAACACTAGTTGGAATCCCATATTGAGAATATGCTCCAGTTGATAACAGAGTAAAAATTGAAGAAATAATTAACTTTTTCATAAACTATAATACTAAATATTAGTATAGTTAATATACTAATTTTTGGATTGAGGTAACCATTAATTCAAATAAGTCGTTAGCTAAGTCACAAGATAAATAACTACAAATAAATTAAAAATCTATACAATGGCAACAATTAAACTATTTGAAAACTGGTTAAACGAACAGGCTCCTACGAAACCTGTAGCTAAACCTGCAGTTAAGCCGGCTGAAGGTGGAAGCGGAACTCAATATGCAAACGCTGATGCAGCTGGAGTAACTGGATATGGTAATCCTGGAGTATTCGCAAAGGAAATTTTAGCAAATTCTACTAAAACTCCATTTGTTTCTAAAATCAAACCAGGTTATATTGTGGATGTAGTATTTCCTCCAACTTTAACTCGTGATAAAACCGAATGGTTCTTTGACGTAAATGCATACAGAATTTTCCCATCTAAAAATGATACAGCTAAATTCTATTTTGAATTATGGCAAGAAAGCTATTCAATGCAATTACCTGAAACTCATCCATCTGGTAAAAATACTTCAGCATTTTCAACTCCAGATTTTCCAACATTCTCATTAGAAGGAAATCCTGCACCAACTGATCTATTTTTAGGAAAAGCTGGAGCACAAATTTCAGTTGCAGCCAGTGATATATTCAAAAAACTTGATGGAGTTGGTCCACTAAGAGCAATGCCTGATCTTTACGCAGAGTTAACCGATTACGCAGGTCCTGCTACAATGACGCCTGATCAATTTGCTAGTTTAGTTGATGCAGCTGCTCCTGGCGCAAAGGCTTCGCTTATTGCTCAAATTCCAGCAATTCTTGCAGATAGCCGCAATAACGCAAGTTATAAAGCACTTATTGATTGGGGTAAAACTCAAACTCCTGCTCAAGGATAATTTTTACTACTAATATTTTCTAGAAGGGGTGCAATTGCACCCCTTTTTTTTGTATAATAAATCTAGAAACAAATCTTAAAAAGTTATGAAAAAGATTCTCTTAATTCTAATCGCAACGGCCTTCATCGGAAAAGCCAATGCACAATGCGCTACACGTGAATATATTGATATTGCAAATAAGGTTTTTAAACTTGAACTTAATAAAGACGACTTTAGTTCAAGCGGCCTCTTTGTAACAATGGACACAATAAATGGCCATGATAAAAATGCGCCAAGTTCATATACTGAATATAGTTCGCCTGAGCCAGTAATTGAAGCGTTTGCAGCGTTTATTAAATCTAAACAGTTTGACGGTAACTTCTTCAACTACTATGAATTGTTTGATAATTTCTTGTACAAGAGCCCACTGCACCAAAGCTTTTTGGTAAATGATTCAACTAATACATATAAAATTGATATTTGGAACAATGCCCAAGATATTACTAAAGTCGATGGGTTAACTATTTCTAAATATCCAATGAAATTGGCAAAGACCCCATACTAAACACAATACGTATATTTAAACTAAAGGACGGGCTAGACTCGTCCTTTCTTATTAAGGAAGATAAATAACTACAAACAGATTTTAATCTAGTGCGATATATTAAATTATTTGAAGACTTAGAACCTTTCTATCAACCAAAACTTAATCCAAGAGTTTGGGGAGTTACTGATGTAAACACTTCTCCTAAGATCCATCCAGGTTTAAGAAACCGTCTATTAGTTATTGCACAAGATTTTTATGAAGCACTTAAAGTTGAGATCCCAATTGAAGATATTCACTTAACTGGATCCCTTGCCAATTATAACTGGACTAAGTATTCAGATTTTGATGTGCATGTACTTTTTGATTTTACTAAGATCAATGAAGATACTGCCCTGGTTAAGAAAGCACTAGATGGTCAACGTTTTATGTGGAATCAGCGCCACCCAGTTCAAATCCTAGGACATGATGTTGAACTTTATGCACAAGATATTAGTGAACCGCATATTGCGAGCGGCCTCTATTCTCTCTTAAAAGACGAATGGATTGCAGTTCCACTTTTTAATCCACCATCCATTGATCCTAAAGACGTTAGCCGTAGAGTCGAAGCCCTAGAAACTGAAATTGAAATGCTTGCTAAAGAGATTACTACAAGCGATTTCGGGTTAATTCAGGAGCCTCTAATTTCAAGAGTTGATTGGCTTAAAGAGAAAATCATGAAGGCTCGTAAGGACGGTCTGAGTGAACGAGGAGAGTTCTCTGTTGAGAACCTAACCTTTAAAGCTCTAAGAAATTCAGGCTATATTGAAAAACTAATTGACCTAGGTAAAGAAGCCTATAGACGTAGGCATTCAGATGGAAACCCTATTGCATAATAGAGTAGAATACAATAAATCTCTAATATTATGCGATCAAAAATTAAAGCCCTTTCAAGTTTTGCACTATCAAGTATTTGGAATTTTGTCTTTACTCTATTGAGTATAAGTATTGCACTTCGCTTTATTGCACTATTTGTTAAGTACTGCATCTTACAGAATTAATATGAAAGATCTCGATTATATTGCTGTTGCCAATTGGATTGACAAAATAGTCGAGTCTTCAACTACTAGAGCCCACCTAAAAACCTGTGAAAAATTATTGGATCGTTATCAAGATCTAATCATTAGACTGCGTGACTCTTCTCTTTGGGTCCACCATCACAGAATCCGCAATAAAATTTTTACCAAGTCCATCTCAATTAAGGTATAATAATACTATGAAAATAGTATACATGGAGCAGACCATTAATTGGCTAGCTCACGTAGATCCCGAAAAGGTCAATGCCCTTATACAATCTGGTAAAGTTAAACAGACAGAATCCGGTATTAATTATTTAGTAATAGAAGAAGATGGAAACACCGACACAAAAAGCAATTAATGAAGCTCGTGAAATCATGGAAAGTTTCGATGAAGCTGGAGCCATGACAATTGGTTTTGATCAACCAACTTACACCTTAACTGCAGAGCAAATGACTAAAATTGCAGGTGCTCTCTATTTGGCCGATTGTGAAATTGGCGAACTTACCTCTAACCAATGCAAATGTAGCTAATATGCCAACTCTAATTAAAATACACCAAGACGGCCGAGAAGAATTTATGGAGCAAGGAGCAAGGGTCCAAGCAATTGCCTGGAATGAAGACAAGACTTTTAAAGAGGTCGTTGATTCAAAACCAGTAGTTGGTTGTTCACTCCTAGTAGGATCGGTTACTGCTCGTAGCTATTCTGCTCAAGATTATTGGTTAACCACTGTCGTAACTGAAATCTTAGAAGAAGAAAAGGATGACAAAGGTTACTTAAAATTTGTCAGATTCAAAACAAAGAATTCAGAATATATTTTAACCAATAGATAAGATGGCAAATAAAAAGATTGAAATAGAATTAAACGACAAAGAACAAGCAAAGTATGAGGAATGGATTGGCCACATTAAGGCTTTATATGGTGAGGTTGGGTTACTTACTTGGAAATATACACCTAACGGAATTGGTATGGAACTTAGTGTCTTTAGCCATTTAGCGAAGGCGGAATTAGATTTAACAGATGTAGAAAGCTGGTAATATGAAAGTAATATTTTTAGATCACGATGGAGTTATTTGCTTAGCCACTGAATGGGGCGGCAGATTTAAGAAGCAACAAAAGGTTGGTAGAAAACTGAGTCAATCGGTTTTGTCTCTTCCGGTAGATTGTAGATTTGATAACTTTAATAAGAAAGCAGTTGCAATCTTAAATGAAATTATTGAAGAGACTGGTGCAGAAATTGTTGTAAGTTCAGATTGGAAACGTTGGGCTACCTGTGAAGAGATGGGAGAGTATTATGAATCTAAAGGAATTTGCAAGAAACCTATTGCATATACACCAGATTTAAGTGAATGTAATTGGTATACTGCTGGTACATTTGTTTGGGCTCCTAAATGGGATTTAGAACAAACTCGAGCAATTGAAATCAAGCAATATTTAATAGATCATCCAGAAATAACACATTGGGTTGCAGTCGACGATTTAAATATGGGAGCTCCATATACAGATCCAGATTGGGGAGATATGGATAGAGATTGGGGACTCACAAATTTTGTCTTAACTCCAAAATCAAGAGAAGGAATAAAACAAAGCGGAATAAAGGAATCAATTTTAAAATTTTTAGGAAATGGGAACTAACTATTATAGAATTCCAACTGTAGAAGAAATGGAAGAACGCAGAGCCCGACTGGCTAAGCGCGTTCAAGAATTAGAAATGACGCCAATGAATATTGAGCGCAGATTTTCTACGATTCCTACTCATGATTCAGATTATGTATGGGAACACGAATCTCCATGGGACGAGTTCTGTAGTGACGCCGCTATCCACTTAGGAAAGAGATCAGGTGGTTGGAAGTTTTGTTGGAATTTCCATAAAGACAAATACTTTACAAATAAAGAAGAACTACTTGCATTTATCAAGAGCGGTCGAGTTGTAGATGAGTATGGTACTGAATGGAATGTTGATGAGTTTATCGAAATGGCCATGGAATGGGGCCAACCTGATGGATTAGTTGCTGATGAAAATTATATGAAGAGTAGAGAATACTACTTAGGAAATAATTGGAAAACTTATGCTGATCGTGAAGTCGATGGACTCCGAGTTTCTTCTTCAACTGAATTTTGTTAAAATAAAAAATAAAAATGAAAACAATTAAAGATTTTATTATGGAAAAGAAATCTAATTATGATTTCTCATGTGCAATGCTTTATTTAGATTTTCCTGAAATGTCTGAATTGCATGGTCAAATTGAAAAGGAAGATGTATATGTAGATCCACAGGATTCTACCTTTGGTTTAGAAACAGAACCTCACGTAACCCTATTATATGGTTTACATAGTAATGTTGGATTAGACAAGGTTGAACCAATTGTATGCGAACCAACTTACTCAACAGTTAAAGCTCATAATGCATCCCTATTTGAAAATGACAAATATGATGTCTTAAAATTTGATATTAAAGGGGACCAACTCTCTGATGTTAATTCTAAACTAAAGCAGTTTCCGTTTACTTCAGACTTTCCTGATTACCATCCACATATGACAGTTGCCTATCTTAAAAAAGGCATGGGTAAAAAATATGTAGATCAACTTAAGGGCAAGGAATATCAAATCCATCCAAGTCATGCTGTTTATTCAATGGCAAATGGCGAGAAACATAAAATGGCAATTCAACGTGATTAAATTTATACAAAGACTATTCAACCATGAAATTTGGCATAAATGTGCTAAGTGCAATAATGAATATGACCTAAGATCTAGTTCATACTGCGATAGCTGTGGACACAGATGGAGTCACGGAGACCCAATTTAATAATTTAAGTATAATATAATATGGAAAACCAGGAAGTCCTAATTTGCGAGTGTCACTCAACTGATCATCAGATCCTATTTATGTGGGAATACGATCCATTTTTAGATGATCAATTGGCTTTTATGCATATTCACTTGGCAAATAATCGAGGTTTTTGGCAACGACTAAGATATGGATTGGCTTATGCCTTTGGTAGAAAGAGCCGCTTTGGGGCCTTTGATGAAATTATCCTAAACCCAAAGGATGCTGATAAACTACAGAGAGTAGTTAATCATCTCAAAAATATAAAGAAACAACGTGAAAAGAAAGTTAAGAGAACTGATGGATAAACTTGCCAAGAAGGCAGGTTATGTAACAGTTGCCGAGGCTGAGAAGCTTGTAGTAGATCAACGCGAAAGATGCGCGGTTCGAGCAAGTCAAAGATTCCAACATGCTAAAAGTAATAGAGACATGTTTGGCGCAGTAATAAACACATGGTTAGTAACAGAAAAACACGACTAGAAAACATGCAAATTGCCCTAATTGCACACGACGGAAAGAAAGCCGAAATGGTTGCTTTCCTAATGGAAAATCGTGAAGCACTTAATGGAATTAATCTTATCTCAACCGGTACTACCGGAAAATTCGTTGAGCAGGCAGGACTTAAGGTAACTCGAGTCCTGTCCGGCCCAATGGGCGGAGATGCACAAATTGCAACTAAGGTTGCAGAAAAAGAAATTGGCGCTGTTATATTTTTTAGAGATCCGCTTGATGCCCATCCACATGAGCCTGATGTACAAATGCTAATGCGTATTTGTGATGTACACAATATCCCTCTTGCAACAAATCCTAGTTGCGCTCGCCTTATCTTAAAAGGCCTCCATAGTAATTGATAAATATTTCCAGTTATGCAATTTATAGATTTTTATATTACAACCTATAACTCAACTACTGAAAGAGTTATTGAAACTATCCTTACTCAATTGGCAGATGGAGGACATGTTAAAAAATGGAAGACTCACGAAAGTGATTCAACTCTGCACTGGACAGTAAATGGTAGTTGGGCTGCTTATTCAACAGTTTCAGCCATTGATAAAAAGAAATCATTCTCTGAATCAGAACCAATCCTTTTTAGCTTAGAACATTTTGAGGGTGATTAACAAACATGTGTTAATTTGATAACAATTTGTTAATCGAAAATTATAGATCCAATTATATAGCAGACAATAGATAATATTGAAAAAATTTTATTGACTGCTTTTGCTAAAATCATTTTTGCTAGCCTTGGTTTTGTTGCCAACCCTAGCCTATTCCCAAATCAAAGTCGACGGCTTTGTTAAATCTAAAAACGATACTCTGGTTGGAGTCGTTGTCCAATTCACAAATACAATTGATAATTCTCTCTATTCAGCAATTACCAATAATCTTGGTTATTATGAAATCACTGTGCCTCAATCCAAATATTTAGTTAAAGCTTCTTATATTGGATATAAACTTGAATTAAAGGAAATTTTAATTAATGAGAAAACTCAGCTTAATCTTGAATTAATTGAACAAGCTCAAACTCTAGGCGCAGTTGAAGTTAGAGGTATTGCAAAAAGAGAAACTATAAATTCCGTTATAGTTGCCGTAAAAAATAATACCTCGGTTGCAGATGGAATTTCGTCTGAGACAATCAAAAAAACTCCAGACCGAACTGTTAGTGATGCACTTAAAAGAGTAAGTGGCGTAACAATCCAAAATGATAAGTTTGTTTTAGTTAGAGGCCTCGCTGATAGGTATAATTTAGTTCAAATTAATAAAACACCATTACCTTCAACTGAACCAGATCGACGCGCATTCTCATTTGATATTATTCCAACCTCTCTTATTGATAATTTAATTATAATTAAATCTGCTGCTGCAAATTTGCCAGGAGATTTTTCTGGAGGCCTTATTCAAATAACAACTAAGGAGGCCGGCGAAAACTTTATTTCAGGTGGAATTTCATTGGGTGCAGGTACACTAACTACATTTAATAATTTTAGACAAATTGGATATGTTAATTTTCCAAAACAATTTCCATCAACATATAAGTTTAGAATAAGCGATATTTCAGATAGAAAGTATTTTACCTCTCTTATTAACAATCCAACTGGCTTTTCTAAAATGGCTTTACCTAACTCCACATTTAATTTAGCTGGAGGATATACAAAGGGAAAATTAAATTCAATTTTAAGTGCAACTTATAGAGAAGCGTATTCAGTTACGTCGGCCGAACGACGTGAATACTTTTCATCAACCGATTTTGCTTATGAATATAGAGATAACTCGTATACTAAAACTAATACTCTAAACGCTCTTTTTAATTTAGCATACTTAGGAAAAACCAGATTAAACTTCAAGAATATTTTTAATAGAGGCATAGAGTCTTCTTATCTAACTAGAAATGGTCAAAACTTTGATAATATTCAAGAAATTAATTCAACCCTTTCTAATCATATAATAAAAACTATTTTAAATTCTCAATTTGATCTTAAAAAAGATAATTTAGATTTTGCATTAGGTTATAATTTAATGCTAAGGGACCAACCCGATTATAGAGTTCAGCCTCTTGCCAAATCGCTAGGTACACAAGATCAAATGCTTCCTGTTTGGAGAGATACCTATAGATTTTGGAGCGTAATGGATGAAAACTCGGTAAATGGATCAATTAATTATTCTTTTGATAAAATTAAAATTGGTGCTTCTTACTTAACAAAAATGCGTAATTTTAAAGCAAGAACCTTTAGATATGATAATTTTGATTTATTAAATGAAATAACAAATAATACAGATAGGTATGGCGCCCAATTTGATTTAGCAAGTGGCTACATAATGTTTGATCATACCATTAATAAATTTAAAATAAATTCTGGAATTAGAACTGAATATAATTGGTTTACTGTTGCAACTTCAGATTTTGGTGGAGCTCCTCTTTTAGTTAAGCGAAATTATTTAGATGTTTTACCATCAATAAATTTAAGCTATTCGCTAACCGATAAAAACAAACTTCGGTTATCTGCAAACCAAACCTTAGCAAGACCAGAATTTAGGGAAGTTGCAAACTTCTCATACTATGATTTTGTTAGAGGCGCTCAAATAATAGGTAATCCAAATTTAGAAAAATCTAAAATAAGTAATTTAGATATTAAGTTTGAAAGATATCCAAGATCCGGTGAAAATATTTCTGTTGGAATATTTGCAAAACATTTTAATAAGCCAATTGAATTAGTAGTTGATGCTGGATCAGTTCCATCTAACTTATTAATTACTTATTCAAATCCAGCATCGGCCATCGTAACTGGAATAGAATTAGATTTACGTAAAAAAC
>Ga0164293_10002210_pt1 | contig 16503 bp, 16 predicted proteins | sample GEODES118metaG_FD_111487 | JGI IMG/M metagenome (GOLD analysis project Ga0164293, IMG submission 111487) | Eutrophic lake water microbial communities from Lake Mendota, Wisconsin, USA - GEODES118 metaG | ecosystem: Environmental > Aquatic > Freshwater > Lake | place: USA: Lake Mendota...
TCCACCGTAGCTCAGGTAGCCGGCAGCACCCCCGTAAATGCCGCGGCGCACGGGCTCGAGCTCGTCGATCATTTGCATGGCGCGAACTTTGGGTGCGCCGGTCAGTGTGCCGGCGGGAAACGATGCCCGCAAGACATCCATATTGCTCATGCCAGCCTCGAGCGTGCCCGTCACGTTGGAAACTAAGTGCATCACATGAGAATAGCGTTCGATCACCATGGTGTCGGTGACCTTGACCGAGCCAATTTTGGCGACACGACCGACGTCATTACGCGCGAGATCGATCAGCATGACGTGTTCGGCGCGTTCCTTGGGGTCGGCGAGTAGCTCTTCTGCAAGTGCGGCGTCTTCTTCGGGCGTCGCACCGCGTTTGCGCGTACCCGCCAGCGGCCGAATGGTAATTTCTGTTTCCGCCTGTGTGCCTGCGGGGGCACCTTCGGCGATGGGCAAGGCTTCTTGGCGTACCAAGATTTCGGGCGAGGCTCCGACAACTTGGAAATCACCAAAATTCCAGAAGTACATATACGGGGAGGGATTGAGCGAGCGCAGCGCGCGGTAAAGCGAAAGCGGCGAGTCGCTAAAGGGCTTGGTGATGACCTGTCCGACTTGGACTTGCATGAGGTCGCCCGCGGCGATGTATTCTTTGGCGCGTCCCACAGCGGCTAAGTAGTCCGCCTTGGCAAAGCTGCGCTCTTCTTTGGTCACGACGCTTGCATGACTATAAGGAATCTCAACAGGTTTGCGCAGCTTGATCCGCAGCTCTTTAAGGCGTTTTTGCGCACGACTAAAGGCTTCGGGTTCTGTGGGGTCGGCATACACCATCAGGTAAATACGACCGGCCAAGTTGTCCACAATCACGAGTTCGTCGGTTTGTAGCAACAGAATATCTGGGGGGCCTTCGCCCATGCCCGCAGGGTAGGGTTTGAGCGCTGGGCCGAGCTTAGGCTCGATATTGCGCACGGTGTCGTAGCCAAAATAGCCCGCCAAGCCGCCGGCAAAGCGCGGCATACCGGGGCGCAACGCGACTTTAAAACGGCTCTGATACTCGGAGATAAAGCTCAGAGGGTCGCCTTCGTGGGTTTCGACAATGTGGTCGTCACGTAATAATGTCGTTTTGCTGCCACGGGCTTGAATGACATTGCGTGCGGGCAGGCCGATAAAGGAATAACGACCAAAGCGCTCGCCGCCCACCACAGACTCGAGCAGGCAGGAGTTTTTGCCGCCCTGTGGTCCAGTATGTGCCAGTTTGAGATAAATCCCCAAAGGGGTGTCCAGATCGGCGTAGGTTTCGGCGATCAGCGGGATGCGGTTGTAGCCTTGGGCCGCTAGGGCTTTGAATTCGATTTCAGTCATCTGTTCGGGCGGTTCTCGCAGTTAGCAGACCGGGTTTACTAAAAAAAAAGCCCGGCCATGGTTGGACGGGCTTGGTTTGTATCGTTGGCTTGGAGGTTATAGCCTCGCGGCCGGAGTCAGACGAACCGTCACCCGGAACACAAACGCCACCAGCGCCAAGAGGCGCGGGGAAGTGCTTGGTGGTGAGCGGGTGTGTTCATCTAAATTAATCCTAGCGGGCCGCAACCCAAAGGGCTGCCGCATCAATGGAGTCTACTATAGCATCGACATCTAGAGTATGCACGCTCTGTCCCTCGTTGTAGCCGTAGGGGACGGCGAGGACTGAGCAGCCCGCAGCGCGCGCCGACAAGGCGTCGTTGATAGAATCACCCACTGCACAGGTGCGGGCAGGTTGGGAGCCGACCAGTGAGCAGCCATGCAGCATCGGGGCAGGGTGGGGTTTGCGCTCAGGGAGCGTATCGCCACAGACAACGCCTTGCATAAAGCGTAGCAGGCCGGTGCGCTCGAGCAGGGGCATGGTGAATTCAGTGTTTTTGTTCGTGACGACAGCCATTTTCAGGCCCATGCGCTGTATACGTTCAAGCCCAGGGATGACGCCATCGAAAATGATGGCGTTGTCGCCATTAATCTTGTGGTATTCGGCGTAATAGATGTCGCGACCACGTAAAAACAGATCCTCTGAGGCGGGTTTGCCGCCTTGGGCGGTCGCCAGGATGCGACGCATCAGGTTGTCAGAACCTTTGCCGATATAGGTCGAAATCTCCGCCCGTGGCATGGTGGCGAAATCCAGCTGTGTCAGCATGGCATTGACGGCGATCGCCAGATCGGGGATCGTATCCATCAAGGTGCCATCCAGATCCAGCAGGACGGCGTCGTAAGACTTGGAAGAAGACATGTTATTGACCAACCTGTTGATCTGCAAGGGCGATTTGCTTGCGCATTTCTTGGATGACATGGGTGTAGTCTGGCTGACCAAAGATGGCTGAGCCCGCGACAAACGTGTCGGCACCCGCAGCGCGAATCGCACCGATATTGTCAGTTTTGACGCCACCATCGACCTCTAGGGCGATGGATTGTCCGCCAGCGCGGGTGTGCGCATCAATCAAGGCGCGCGCCTGACGCAGCTTGGCGAGGGTGCCAGGAATAAAGCTTTGACCACCAAAGCCGGGGTTGACCGACATCAGCAAAATGATATCGACCTTGTGCATGACGTGTGCGAGCCAGTCGAGCGGTGTGGCGGGGTTAAAGACCAGGCCTGCCTGACAGCCCTGGTCACGGATGAGTGAGAGGCTGCGATCCACATGAAGAGAGGCTTCGGGGTGAAAGGTGATGACATTGGCGCCCGCTTTGGCAAACATCGGGATCAGGCTATCGACAGGCTCGACCATCAGATGAACATCGATGGGGACTTGTACGTGGGGGCGAATAGCCTCACAAACCATAGGGCCGATGGTCAGATTGGGAACGTAATGGTTGTCCATGACGTCAAAATGAATCCAGTCCGCGCCTGCAGCCACAACATTTTTAACTTCTTCGCCCAGTCGGGCGAAGTCCGCAGATAAAATACTGGGAGCGAGGCGAGCTGTCGGTAAGTTGTGAGTTTCTGGCATGATATGCGAGCACCGATTCTAGTTAGCCCTCATTATTACAGTTTTCTTTGGATGTGCCTGTGAAACCTTTTGAGCTCTCAGTTGTGGTTGAGCCGCATTTTGTGCCGGAGCAGTCTGATCCGGGCAAACAGCAGTTTGTTTTTGCCTACAAGGTCCGGATTACCAATACGGGTGAGCGCCCAGCGCAGGTCATTAGTCGCCACTGGATTATTTCGGATGGTGAACGGGGCGAACACGAGGTCCGCGGCCTAGGCGTGGTCGGTCAGCAGCCTCTGCTCGGTCCAGGCGAAACCTTTGAGTACACCAGCGGCTGTCCGCTCAAGACACCCGTGGGTACGATGCGTGGCAGTTACCATTGTGTCGGCGAAAACGGGGTCCCATTCGAGGTGGATATCCCTGAATTTGTTTTGGCCATGCCCCGAACTCTCCACTAATTTTTTATGACAGACCGAGACACGATCACGATGCAAAAAAGAACGCTTCGCCTGAGTTTGGCCACAATCGTGGTGTTGATCGCGGGTTGCTCGACCGTATCGATACCTCCTGACTCTGCATCGCCTGGCGTCGCCAGTGTGGCCGCGCCTGATGCGCCGTTGACGGTGCCCGCCATTGGCGCGTTGCCTGATAGTGCCGCTCGCAATTTGCAGGGCAAGTTTGTGGAAGCGACTTGGTCTGACTTGCCGGGCTGGAACCAGGATGATTTACGCAATGTTTGGACAACGTTTGTGCGTAATTGTCGTGGACTGATGCGACCAACGACGACCAATCTGGCAGGCCCCACACGCGCAACACCGCGGGCTTGGCAACCTGTCTGCGCCGCTGCGTTGGATCCAAAGCGCGCGCCCGCGGCAAATGACGCACAGGCCGTACGTCGCTTTATTCAGACCTGGCTCTCGCCATGGCGTTTACAAGCGCCGGACGGCAAGACGGCCTCCAACATTGTGACAGGCTATTACGAGCCTTTGGTCAAGGGTTCGCGCACCAAGGGCGGTGTGAACCAGTGGCCGCTTTATACAGTCCCCGCTGATTTGTTGACGATTGACTTGGGTCGCGTGTATCCAGAGCTTGCGGGCAAGCGTGTGCGTGGCAAGCTCGAGGGCAAGCGCGTCGTTCCCTATGACAGTCGAGCCGCCATCGAGGCGTCTGGTCGCCGCCCACCGGCCATCGTGTATGTCGATGATCCGGTCGACAATTTCTTTTTACAGGTTCAGGGCTCGGGTCGCGTCCAATTGCCCGACGGAAAAACGATTCGCTTGGCGTATGCAGACCACAATGGACATCCGTATGTCTCCATTGGAAAATGGCTAGCCGACAAAGGTGAAATCCCTCTGGCGCAGACGTCGATGCAAAATATCCGTGCTTGGGCCAAGCGTAACCCCAATCGCGTTCAGGAAATGCTCAACGCCAATCCAGCGCTGGTGTTTTTTCAGGAAGAGCCTGTGACCGATCCGGAAATCGGACCCAAGGGTGCGTATGGCATCCCTCTGATGGCGCAGCGATCGATCGCGATCGACACTAATTTTGTGCCATTGGGTACGCCGGTATTTTTATCCACCACGATGCCCTCTTCAAAAGAGTCGCTCAATCGTCTGGTATTCGCTCAGGACACAGGCACAGCGATTAAAGGTCCAGCACGCGCAGATTTTTACTGGGGTTTTGGCGAGGCGGCGGGCAATATGGCGGGTCGCATGAAGCAACAAGGCCAGATGTGGGCATTGTGGCCTAAACAAGCAGGTCAACCTTCGGCGCGCTAGGTGCGCCGAGATCCTCAGCTCAATGATAAAAAGCGCCTTATGAACTCGCCTATTGTTGTTTGTGGCACAGGCATTGTCGGACTAGCGACCGCATTAGGTTTCGCCCGCCGAGGCGAGCGCGTGACCTTGTTAGGTCCGAAACGCAGTTTTGATCCTGCGGTTGCTGAGGTGTTTGACGCGCGGGTCTATGCGATTTCGCCTGCAAGTCAGAGGTATCTCGCGGCGTTGGGCGTTTGGGACTTGCTGGATGCCCGACGAATCACATCAGTTGAGGCAATGGAGATCCATGGTGACGCGGATGGTTTGTTGCATTTAAATGCCTGGCAAACCGCGCAGACTGAACTGGCCTGGATTGTAGAGTCGCTTGAAATAGAGCGGGTGTTGAGACAAGCCGTGCAGATGTTTGGCGTACCTTGGGTCGCCGAGAACTTTGCAAGCTATGCGCCGGGGCAAGTTGCGACGGATCAAGGCGTGATTGTGCGGGCGGACTTATTTGTGGCTGCCGATGGTGCGCATTCCGCACTTCGCGCGGCAGCTGGCGTGCCCGTGACGGTGCAGCCCTATGGTGCAACAGGCTTGGTAGCGCATTTCACGACTCGCCTCCCACACCAAGGTACGGCAATGCAATGGTTTACACCGGAGGGCGTGCTGGCACTATTGCCGATGCCAACGACCTCGGATGGTCCTCAAGTGTCTATGGTGTGGTCGGCGAAAGAGGCGATGGCCAACGAGGTGTTGTCCATGCCCGCTTTTGAACAGGCGCAGTACTTAAACGCCAAACTCACTGAAATGACTGCTTCTCGTCTGGGTTCGCTGACCATGAGGAGCCCGTTGCAAGGTTTTCCCTTGAGCCTGAATCAATCGCCGATGATTGCCGAGGGACTGGCGCTGGCGGGCGATGCGGCGCATCGGCTCCATCCTCTGGCCGGGCAAGGCTTGAATCTCGGACTTGGGGATGTCGAAGCGCTTGTTGATACCATCGCACATCGAGAGTCTTTTCGCAGTCCGGGTGATGCGATGTTGCTGAGACGATATCGTCGTGCTCGGGCGGAGCCCGTGTTGGCGATGCGTTTAGTGACGGATGGGTTGTTTCGTTTGTTTAATGCGCAACAAGCGCCTGTGGCGTGGTTGCGTAATGTGGGGATGAATGTGGTTGAAAAACTGCCGTTTATCAAACGCCATTTAATTGCAGGTGCCTCTCGCTAGGAGTTGTGATGTTTTTTAAGCATGTATTGCTTGGTTTGACCTTGGTCTGTACATCTTTTTTCGGCACAGTGAGTATTGCCCAAGGTGCGCCGAGTGCGCAGAGTCCGTCCAGTGCGGCCACCGAGGCCAAGTTGCAAGCAGTCAAAAAGTTGTTCTCGCAACGTTTCGATAACCCGTCCATCACGGCGGTACGTCTGACGCCCTATGGTTTGTATGAGATCCAGCTTGGTCCTGAGTTGGTTTATACCGATGAAAATGTCACGTTTGTTTTCGATGGGACGTTGATCGATGCAAAAACACGTCAGGATTACACCCGTGAGCGGATGGATGCCATTGCGCGCGTTCCCTTTGACCAGTTGCCAGTCGAACTGGCGATGAAGCAGGTCAAAGGTGATGGTTCGCGCAAGATCGCTATTTTCGAGGATCCCAACTGTGGCTATTGCAAAGTGCTGCGTAAAGCATTGGGCGACATTGATAACCTAACGGTTTATACCTACCCCTTCCCAATTTTGTCGCCTGACTCGACACAAAAGGTGCGTAACGTCTGGTGTGCAAGCGATCGCGCCGCGACATGGGATGCCTGGATGCTCAAGGGCAAGGTGCCCCCCAAGATCGATTGTGAGGTTCCGATCGAGCAAATGGTCGCGCTAGGAAAAAAACTCATGGTGCGCGGCACGCCTGCTATTTTCTTTGAAGATGGTAGTCGTGTCGGTGGCGCAATTCCGAAAGACGAAATCGAAAAGCGTTTGAAAGCATCGACAACAGTAAAGTAAATTAATCCAATAGAAAAACACAGGAGAGCGCTATGCGTATTGCCGTACTTGATGATTATTTAAAAGTGGCAGAAGGTTTGGCCAACTGGGGTTCACTAAAAGCCGAAGTCACTTTCTTTAATGCATTTATCCAGCCCGAAAAGCTTGCCGCCACACTCGCACCTTTTGATGTGATCGTCGCGATGCGTGAGCGTTCGGCATTCCCCGCTTCGGTGATCGAGGCTTTGCCCAATCTAAAGTTGTTGGTGACCACGGGGTTGCGCAATAACTCGATCGATCTAGATGCTTGTCGTAAAAAAGGTGTTGTGGTGTCGGGTTCGCCCGGAGACCCGATGAGCACGGGTGCGACGGCTGAGTTGTCTTGGGCGTTGTTGTTAGCCTTATTTAAAAAGATTCCGCTCGAAGACGCCAATATGAAAAAGGGTCTGTGGCAGACCTCGATGCCTCCGACGATCAAAGGCAAGCGACTCGGCCTCTTGGGCGTAGGGAATTTGGGTCAGCAAGTCGCGCGCGTCGGATTGGCTTTTGGCATGGACGTGGTGGCCTGGAGTCCTAACTTAACTCCTGAGCGTGCCGCCGAAGCGGGTGTCAAGTTGGTCAGCAAAGAGGAGCTCTTTAAAACGTCAGACGCGATCAGTGTGCATATTGTGTTGAGCGAGCGTACGCGCGGGATTGTGGATGCTGCAAGCCTTCAGTCGATGAAACCGACTGCCTATTTGGTCAATACCTCGCGCGCAGGCTTGGTGGATTTGGATGCGCTCAAAAAAGCGCTTGAGCAAGGCAAAATTGGTGGCGCAGGTCTTGATGTATATGAGTCAGAACCTGTGTTGGCAAACGACCCTTGGCGCCAAGTCCCACGAACGGTGCTGACGCCGCATCTGGGTTATGCAACGCCTGAAAACTTTGCGGTGTTTTACAAGAACGTGGTGGCCAATATCGCCGCCTTTGCTGCTGGTACACCCACCAGAGTGCTGACCTAATGCAGCCCGTACTCCCGTTCCAGATAGTTGCGCGCATCCTGCTGGTTTTATTGCTGGCCGCGGGTGTCTATTTTTTTAGTGGCTTTGTGGTGCCGGTCCTGGCGGCCTTGATCGTGGGGTTTGCCAGTTGGCCGATCTACTCGCGATGGGTCAATGTTTGCGGGGGGCGAACGACGCTCGCCGCAAGTGGAGCGCTCATTTTTATCACGCTGGTCTTGATTGCGCCGATTTCTGCTGCGTTGTATTACGCTTTTACAGAGGTGAGCCATCTGCTAGCGTGGTTGATTGCCGCCAACAAGGATGGCGTAGGCGCGCCGATGTGGATCACGGCCTTGCCGCTGGTGGGCGAGCGCTTGGGCGGTTATTGGGATGAGTACCTTGGACAGCCGCATGCTTTGGGCACTATGGTCGAAATAGTCAGCGGTCAGCATATTGGCAATATTTATCGTCTCATCTTATCCGCGACAGGGAATGTTTTTCATATTTTGTTGACGCTGCTGTTTATGCTGATTACGCTCTTGTTTGTCTACAAGGATGGACACCGGATGGTGGCTCAGCTCGATGTATTGGGTGAGCGCATCTTGCCTAATCGCTGGCAGCGCTTGTCACGCGTGATTCCCGCCACAACAAGTTCGACCGTGACGGGGATGGGCTTGATTGCGATCGGCGAAGGGGTGGTGCTCTGGTTGGCCTATTGGATCGCGGGTGTGCCTTCGCCGGTGTTATTGGGCGTGATCACAGCAGTGATGGCCATGATCCCCGGCGGTGCTCCACTTTCGTTCACGTTAGTGTCTCTTTATCTCGTGGGTTCTGGCGAGGCGTTGACAGGGCTCGCATTGTTTGCATGGGGTTCAATAGAGTTGTTTATCGTGGACAAGACCTTACGCCCGCGATTGGTGGGCGGACCTGTCAAGCTCCCATTTTTGCCAACGTTTTTTGGTTTGGTTGGTGGCGTGACCACGATGGGTTTTGTGGGTCTTTTTATCGGACCCGTCTTAATGGCATTGATCGTTGCGTTGTGGCGAGAGTGGGTCTTAGAGGTCCAAGAAACTGACCGACTACCTCCCCCTAGCTGATTGTTTTATTTGGCTCGGGCAGCAAGCCGGTTCCCTCAAACATGGCGATGAGATCGCTTAAGGATTTGGCTTGCATTTTGCTCAAGACGCGAGCGCGATGCAGCTTGATCGTCGCAGCTGCAGAGCCGCTGATTTCAGCGATTTCCTTGTTGGAGCGCCCAGAGATGATGTCCGCGCACACTTCCTTTTCACGTGGCGTGAGCAGATTGTAGCGCTGCTGAATATTGAGTGAACGCAGCAACAGAGCGTGCTGTTCAGCATCTTTGGCTAAGCCGCTATCGACCGCGCGCAATAAGGATTCCATCGAGAATGGTTTGAGCAGAAAGTCGGCTGCGCCTTGTTTCATCGCCCGCACAATCTGTGCGGGTAGACTTTCACCACTAATAAAAATGATAGGTGTGCGCCATTTGTTGGCAATAAGTTCTGCTTGGACTTCGACACCGGATTTGCCGGGCATCCGCATGTCGAGCAAGACGACAGCAGGCGACACCGGTACTGCGCTTTTCAGAAATTCATCGGGCGCATCGTAGACGCTCACGGAATAGCCCAAACGTTCGAGGGTGCCGCTGAGGGCCCTTCGAATGGACGCATCGTCGTCGATTAAATAAATATGACCTGAGACAGAGGTATCGCCAGAAGTATCCACGCTGCACCGAAATAATTATTGTTTTGATTGATCGCACTCGAACAGTACAAAACTTTTTAGACCGCGCATATACGCCATTGAGCTTACCTTTAGAGCTTTCTTATCTCTGAACGCCCTGCGTCAACACTGAAACGGCTGAGGGTAAACACCTCTGAATTAGGGTCCCGGATATTTTTAACGGCACGCAAGCTGGTGGTTAAAGAGTGTTGCTGCACATCCACAACACCATAACCTCGATATTGGGCATTGGCAAAGACAAAATTAGGACTGTGTTGCAAAATCCTCTCGACCTCGGCCTCGGTAGCGCGATTGCGCGAGCTGATGCTTGTGCCACAAAACTCTACGGCGACAGCTTTACTATCGGGACGTGCATAATCCGCAAGAACATGGCCGACCCAGTTTTGGTGTACGTCGCCACCTAGAACCACAGGATTTTTCAAAGCTGTCGACTGCATGGCGTCAATGAGTCGTTGGCGCGCGGCTGGATAGCCCCCCCAACCATCGTTCCAAACTCTAGACATGCCTGCGCCCATGTCGCGCGGCCCAATCAGACTTTGCTGACCGATGAGGTTCCATTGGGTTTGGCTGCGTTCGAATTGGCGTTTGAGCCAACCCTCTTGTCGCTCGCCTAAAAGCGTTCGGTACTCTTGTCCAAGCAGTTCGCAATGCTGGGGGTTGATCCTGCCCCCTCCGGGGCGATCGCCGGGGGTGCAGGCTTGACGATGCCGATGTTGGCGATTATCAAGGTTGTACAAGGTGGCAAGTTGGCCAAATTTGGTACTGCCAAAAACTTGTACCTGATCGCTTTGACGATTGAGGAGTTGAGCAAAGTCGGCGTATCTCACCGGCATATTTTCATAAAAAGCTTGATAGGCATCTCGCCTGCGCGCGGCAAAATCCTGAACTGGCGCGCCTGAGAAACCGGCGTGTAACTCGGCGTAATCATTTTGGACTTCATGGTCATCCCATGTCACGATCCAAGGGCATGCGGCATGCATGGCTTGTAGGTGAGGATCGGACTTGTGGAGCGCATAGCGATCGCGATATTCGTCCAAAGTCAAGACCCAACCCCCTGTTGTGGGTCTGACATCGCGAGAAGCGGAGGGTGGATACTCGTAAATGTAATCGCCTAGAAACATGACTACGTCGAGATCTTGAGCGAGCATATCTCGATAGGCGGTATAAAAGCCATCGCCCCAACGCTGACAGGAAGCATAGGCGAGACGGAGTCGCGCAGCCAAACTGTCAGGTGCAGGAAAGCTGCGAGTTCTCCCGACTGGACTGCTGGCGTCTCCCGTCAAAAATCGATAGTAGTACTGACGTGCAGGAGAGAGTCCTGAAACCTCGGCATGCAGGGAATGGCCAAGTTCGGGTCTCGCCTTGAGTTGGCCAGATTGGGCGATGTGGGTAAATTGCGGGTCGTGGGCGAGTTGCCAAGTCACGTCGACTGTGGTGTGGCTGCGACCCGCTTGCACGAGTGCTGCGCGTCCAAGTCGTGTCCAGAGGACCATCGACTCGCTGGTGGGGGAGCCACTTGCTACGCCCAGGGAAAACGGGTCTGTTGACCAGTTTACGCGTCCCCAACTCGTTTTAGGCAAGCCAATCAAGGCCGCAGAAGCGGCCGCCAAGCTTAGGAGTTGGCGGCGTTTCATCACGAGGACGTTAGTGATTTGAGCGAATCAACTTTTCGGTGTAAGCAATCGCGAGGGCGGACACCACAAAGGCCAGATGGATGATGGTTTGCCACATCATCGTTGAGTCATCCATGCTGGGGGCATTGATGAAGGTTTTTAGCAAATGAATTGAAGAAATACCGATGATGGCTGTCGCAAGCTTGATCTTGAGCACACCAGCGTTGACGTGGGAAAGCCATTCAGGTTGATCGGGATGATTTTTGAGTTCAAGCCTCGAGACAAACGTCTCCCAGCCTCCAACGATGACCATGATCAAAAGGTTTGAGATCATCACCACGTCGATTAAGCCCAACACAATCAGCATAAGTTCGGTTTCGGTGACCGTTTTTTCAACAGTCATCATGCCAATCAGATGAATCAACTCTTTCCAGAACTGCCAGACATAAATGCCTTGGGCCACGATCAAGCCTACATAAAGAGGGGCTTGGAGCCAGCGGCTCATAAAAATCCAGCGCGGCAACGCACGCATAGTGTTAGTTCGTGAAGTCGTCATGATTCTAAATAAAAAAGGGGGGAGTCAACGGCTTGAATTAGATCACAGTTCAATGATGTGAGAGGTATGTCTCAGACCGGATATGTACCGGGTAGCAGGAGACTTTTGTCTACAGTTTCAATGTCTGTATGACCACAAAAGGCCATCGTCAGATCAAGCTCTTTGTGAATCATCTCAAGGACTTTAGTGACACCAGGGCCACCCATGGCGCCCAATCCGTACAAAAAGGCACGACCGATATAACATCCTTGGGCACCAAGCGCGCGGGCCTTGAGTACATCCTGACCGCTACGGATACCGCCATCCATATGGACTTCGATGTGTTTGCCGACCGCATCGACAATCGCGGGCAGACACTGGATGCTGGATTCAGCGCCGTCGAGTTGCCGCCCGCCATGGTTGCTGACGATCAGCGCATCGGCGCCACTGTTCAGTGCGAGGCGTGCGTCTTCGGGATCTTGGATGCCTTTGAGGATTAGTTTGCCACCCCATCTTTTTTTGATCCACTCAACATCATTCCAGTTCAGCGCAGGATCGAACTGTGATGCTGTCCATTCACTTAACTTACTCATGTCGGAGACGCCTTTGACGTGTCCGACGATGTTGCCAAACTGACGCCGCGATGTACCGAGCATCCCAAGCGCCCAGCGTGGCTTGGTCGCGATGTCGAGTATGTTGGCGAGGGTTAATTTAGGGGGCGCGCTTAAGCCGTTTTTCAAATCTTTGTGGCGCTGACCGAGTATTTGTAAATCTAGCGTGAGCACGAGGGCTGAACAATTGGCACGCTTTGCGCGTTCGATCAGGCGCTCGATAAAATCGCGGTCCTTCATCACATACAATTGAAACCAGAAGGGGTGATGATCTGTACCTTCGGCGACATCTTCGATCGAGCAAATGCTCATGGTCGAGAGCGTAAACGGGACACCAAAATTTTTGGCTGCGCGTGCGGCCAAAATTTCACCATCTGCATGCTGCATTCCCGTCAGGCCGGTGGGGGCGATGGCAACAGGCATTGCGACGGGTTGACCGATCATGGTCGTGGCGGTTGAGCGGTGCTCCATGTTGACCAAGATGCGTTGACGCAGCTTGATTTTTTGAAAATCGCTTTCATTGGCACGATACGTGCTTTCAGTCCAGGAGCCAGAGTCCGCGTAATCGTAAAACATGCGTGGAACACGTTTTTTAGCCAGAACGCGTAGGTCTTCGACATTGGTAATCACTGTCATGGTGCCTGATCTCCGGACATAAGTGCATGAATGAACTAAAGTAGTGCGTACGCATTGTGACCTTGCGCAATTGCAAGTTTAACGGGCATAGAATGTTTATGCAGGTAATTTTTGAGGAGTCATCAATGGAAATAAAAAAATTAGCTGTTTTGGGAGGTTTGTGTGGGGCTAGCTATCAGGCGGCAGCTCACCCCGGTCATGGTGACAGTCTGTGGGAGGAGATTGTTCACACCTTGACGACGGCGGATCATCTTCCGTTCATGCTTGTTGTGGGTGTTGTGCTAGTGACGGGCGTGCTGCTTTGGAAGCGCCGTCGCTAGCGGCAAGACTGACTTAAGTGCTTCGTTTGAGCCACCGAGGCCACGAAGTCTGATTGATAATCAGTACGCCCAGCATGGTGATGAAGATGCCTACGAGTACAGTCGGTGTGAGAGGCTCATCAAAAAGTATCCAAGCCATGATTGCCGTGCTAGGTGGGACCAGATACATCATGCTGCTGACTTTGGTAGCATCGCCGCGACGTAACAAAATAAACCACAAACTCATCGCACCGATTGAAATGGCGAGAACGCCCCACAGCATCGCGCCAATCATGGGCACGGTCCATTGAATCTCCCGAGTTTCAAAAAGAAGCATCATGATCACGCACAGCAAGGTACTAATCGAAAACTGTATGACCGAGCCTGTACGAAGGTCAAAGCTTGGGCAGAACCGTTTTTGGTAAAGCGTGCCTGAGGTAATGGCGAACATTCCAGCAAAGGCGAGCAGGATGCTGATCAGGGAGAGTCCTTCGAGGCGGATATTGGTAATGAGTACGAGCGCGACACCGGTTAAGCCCAAGATGAGGCCAAGCCATTGACGAGGCGTGACACGCTCGGAGACGAAAGAAGCAAGCAGTCCTGTCAGGATGGGTTGCAAGCCAATAATCAGAGCGGCTAGTCCTGCGGGCATCCCGAGCTTGACGGCTGCCCAGACGCCACCCAAATATCCGAACTGAAACAAAGCGCCTGCGATGGCGATATGCCAGATCTGGCGTCCACGCGGCCAGGGCGCTTTGAGCCAGAGCACGATGGGGATCATGCACAACACGACCGCACCGAAACGAATCGCCAGAAAAGTCATCGGCTCGGAATAGGGCATGCCATAGCGGGCAATGATGAAGCCGGTGCTCCAGATCAGGATAAAAACCGGGGTAAACCAAAAGGTGCTTGTCATGGCTAAGAGTGTACGTCCAGATGCTGGCTTACAAAGGGGGTTTGAGTCATGTTACGCTGCATGCACATCGTAAATGCACCCTATGAACAACACTCCGGCCTCTGCTGACCTGATTGACTCGCGCTACGCCTTTTGGCGTCTGGTGATTGCCTTGTTGGCGATGCTGATGGGTAGTAGTTGTATGTTCGCCGTGGCGGTTGTTTTGCCCGAAGTACAGGCCGAGTTTGGTGTTTCGCGTTCCGATGCCACATTGCCTTATACCTTAATGATGATTGGGTTCGGTGTGGGCGGTGTCTACATGGGCAAAATCGCCGATCGTTACGGCGTCACGATTTCCTTGTTAATTGGTTCGGCGGGGATTCTGATTGGTTTCATCTGGGCGGGCTTGAGTACCAGCATCATGGGCTTTGCCATGGCGCATGGTCTGTTTCTGGGTTTGCTCGGGACTTCGTCGACGTTTGCGCCATTGGTGGCCGACACCTCTTTGTGGTGGAACAAGCGGCGCGGCATTGCTGTGGCGGTTTGCGCCAGCGGCAATTATCTCGCAGGTGCAGTGTGGCCTTATTTGGCGCAGTGGGGTGTCACAACCATAGGCTGGCGTGAGACCTATCTCTGGATGGGCGTGGTGTGTGGCGTGAGCATGGGTATTCTTGCTTTGTTCCTGAGGCGACGCCCCCCGCTTAATGTGGTTCCGACCGTGGCGAGTACAACGGCCTTTGCTTCGACACGCCCTTTTGGCTTGAGTATGGGGCAGGCGCAGACGTTGCTGATCATTGCGGGACTCGCATGTTGTGTGGCGATGTCGATGCCTCAGGTGCATATCGTGGCCTACTGTGTCGACTTGGGTTATGGCGCCGCGCGTGGCGCCGAGATGCTCTCTCTGATGCTGGCGTGTGGTGTGGTGAGTCGGCTGATTTCAGGGATGATTTGCGACAAAATTGGCGGGATCAGAACGCTCTTGCTGGGTTCTTCGCTCCAGGGAATCGCACTGTTGATGTTTTTACCTTTTGATGGCTTGGTATCCCTTTATCTCATTGCCGCGACGTTTGGTCTGTTTCAAGGAGGCATCGTGCCTTCTTATGCCATCATTATTCGCGAGCATTTTCCTGCAGCGGAAACAGGTCGGCGTGTCGGGGCAGTCATCATGGCTACGATGCTTGGCATGGCCTTAGGTGGCTGGATGTCCGGCAAAATATTTGACGTGACGGGATCCTACAAGGTCGCCATGATCAATGGTTTGATCTGGAATGGTCTAAACCTGACGATTGCTTTTTGGTTGTTCTGGCGACTCAGACGTCAGAGCTTGGGCGTGTCAGGTAAAGCGTTTGGCTAGGACGAGCTGATAGCGCTGCTCGAGCTCGTCGGGCGAGGCCACGCTCACGCCTAGATCACGAGCAAGACCATCCTCGACACCATACACCCAGCCATGAATCGTCACGGGTTGACCGCGATGCCAAGCATCTTGCACGCTGGTCGTCTGGCAAACATTGACAACTTGTTCGATCACATTGAGTTCGCACAGACGATTGAGGCGCTCGGTTTGATTAGTGAGTCGACCGAGGTAGGTGCCATGTTTATCATGGACATCTTTGACATGGCGGATCCAGTTGTCGGCAAGACCGATACGTACGTTTTCCAAGGCTGCTCGGACGCCACCACATCCATAGTGTCCCACCACGATGATGTGTTTGACCTTGAGCTGGTCAATGGCAAATTGAATGACGGAAAGTGCGTTGAGATCAGTGTGAACGACGACGTTGGCGATATTTCTATGGACAAAGACTTCGCCAGGGGCCAGGCCCGTGATCTGGTTGGCGGGGACGCGCGAGTCCGAGCACCCAATCCAGAGGTATTCGGGGGATTGCTGGTTGGCGAGGCGATTGAAAAAATCAGGATCGCTGTCGATGACAGAGGCGACCCACTCTCTATTTTTTTCGAAAAGATGGGTGAGTGCGTGAGGATTGTTCGTTTTGGTCATCAGGGTTGACTCGCGCCTGCTTGTTTGAGTAGGGCTTGGACCATGGAGAAGGAAGTATCGTCGCGCAGGTTCACCCGCGTCGTTTTAATACCCGAATCAATTCCGACACTCAGTGGGGAGGAAAATTGAACATAGGCATTGCCTATAACCTTTACATCACGACCCTCTGTCGAGATCACGAATTTGACATTGTCAGTGATGCTTCTGGCGAACTCATCGTTGACAATATTGACCAGAATTTGCTCACGCGCTAGGTCAATATTATTGCGAACACAGAGGACTTCGCTTTGATCAGGCTGAATGCGCATCCGGCTTTGGGAGCATGCGCTCATTAGGCTATTTTTGACCTGAACGGCCGTTGCGTTCTTAAAGAAAACTTCTGCGGGGCGCTCAGGCACGATCGTCGCTCGTTTTTTCTTGTCTTTGTCAGAGCTGCCGCAACCCACCATCATGGAAAGAAGTGCGGCGCCAAGTATTGAATGAAAAAGTACGCGCATAA
>Ga0164293_10002212_pt1 | contig 16498 bp, 16 predicted proteins | sample GEODES118metaG_FD_111487 | JGI IMG/M metagenome (GOLD analysis project Ga0164293, IMG submission 111487) | Eutrophic lake water microbial communities from Lake Mendota, Wisconsin, USA - GEODES118 metaG | ecosystem: Environmental > Aquatic > Freshwater > Lake | place: USA: Lake Mendota...
AATTTCACCTTTATGAAAAAAGCCCACTCAAAAGAGAATTTTTAGCTAAATGTCAGAAACTTTGTTCCAACATCATACTCTTTGATCAAATTACATCTGAAATGAAGGGTACCAATCTGGTCACGGCCCGTGCGTTTAAGGGTGTTGATGTTATTTTAGATATGACCCGAAAGTATTATGCATCCGGGGGTCAATATTTATTGCTAAAAGGGCGCAAAGAAAAAATTGATGAAGAGCTCATGCTCGCTCGAAAAAGTTTTAAAGATTTAAAGTCTAACCTAGTTCAAATGAAGTCACCAGTCATGGATGTTGAACGCCATCTGGTGATGATTAACTGATTTTATTCCAGTTTGTCTCGCTGGCGAACATTTCGATCACATCGACCCGTAAATTGATTTTGAACTGATCTGTTTTCTGGTGATTCTTCTAGAAACCGTCTTAAGCCAGGAATGTTTAATCTGATCATTTCTTGAATGTTTTGCTCAGTGGGGTTGTGTGACAATCCCATTTCAAACAAAAGTGACCAAATCCCGTGTTTCCAATAGGCAAAATCCTCGAAAGTTCCGTCTGCCGCATAAAGTTCTGCCGTGGAGTTTCCAACCGTGTATCCACTTTCCTTGGTCGCTAGCCTGGCAAGGTCCACATATTTAGATTGATCTAATGTCATTGTATCTCGAGTCGAAAAACCCCATGGATACAGAACACCAGGCATATAGGTGTGCAAAGTTGCAGAAGCCACAATATTTTTCTCTTCAACAAAATGAGCTAAATATCGGGTGGATTTCAATTTGTGAGCTACGCCAGATCTGCAAGGACCTTCGTAATCACGGTTGGCATCAAAGGACTGATTGTTAGGACCACGCTCGTTTCGAGATCTTACGTTGTAGCCTGAAGCATTCAGAACTGGAATGATGTAGAGGGTCCGATTGCGAAGCGGGTATTTAGCAAAGTGTTGAGCAGCTGCAACTGCGACAGCCGTGGAGCCATACTCATTTCCATGATGTGTTCCAACGATCAATGTGGCAGGACCTGATCTGCCAATTTGTATCACGATAAGAGGAAGCCCCTGATCTGATATCCCAAGAGAGAAAATTTTTGATGTGCTTTGATTTTCACTTTGAATGCTTTGAATTCTTTGGACGACTTGCTCGTAAGGAGTTGAATTCCGAGAGAATTGAGATGGAAAAAAAAGACCTAGTAATAGGGGTGTCAATGATTCTAACATTTGTTCATTATCTAACGATTTCTTTAGTAATTACAATTTCAATTATTTAGAAAATCCGTTGACCTCAATTTGTTTCTTCCGGACATTAGACCGATGCGTAATTTGTGGCAAGGAATTAAACTCTGCCATTCTCTTTTTTCCGGCAAAAGATTTGGACTCAAATTGAAATGAATTATAGATCAGAGCTGGCCATCGGTTCAAATTCAGAAACCTGAGAAGGTTCAGATTGATTCACGCCTTTCAGAAACTTGTACCAGTAGTAATTTCTCATAATAAAAGAAACATACTCTCGAGTTTCACGGTAGGGAATTACATCAACAAATAGCAAAGGATTTTCAGTCGGATATCTTTTTATCCATTCATCAACTTTACCAGGGCCTGCATTATATGCGGCTAGCGCAAGATGTGTTTCTCCTTTGTATCTTTTTAACAGATGCTCGAAGAATCGAACGCCTAATTTGACGTTGGCTGTGGGATCAGCTAACTCATATCGATTAATGTTAGCCATTCTTCGGGCAGTTGAGGGCATCAATTGCATAAGGCCTGTTGCGCCTACTGAGCTTCTAGCCTTAGGGTCAAAGGCACTTTCCTGTCGAATCAAAGATTGAATCAGCCAGGGATCCACCTGTGAGGAGTGAAAGGAAACACTTTCAAAGTACCAATTTGGAAACAACATGCTTTTAACTGATTTAGTTCTAAAATTCTGAGAGTTATTAATTAATTTCGAAAGGATTTGAAATTTTCGAACTCCACTTTGGCTGAGATGCATAAGGTAGGCCCAGTGCAATCGAAATCCAGGCTCTGCATCTTGCAGGCGATTCATACTCACCCTTTCAAAAATATATCGAGCACTGGGTAAATCGTTTTTCACAATCAAAGATTCGGCTAAACTTAGCATTTGATTTAAAGCTACATCTTTCGATTCTAATTCAAATGGGGTCTTATTTTGAGAAAGTTCTTGATCACTCAAAGTGTAATCAGAAAATTGATTCATGATCAGACGGTGATAAGAAAAGTAGGGCATACTGGAAAGAGCTTCAGACTTTACCACCTGAGGTTGTCCTAAGCATGACCACTTCCAATACAACGAGCGCGATTTTAAATATTCTTCAGAGGACTGAGCGGCTTGTTCTAAAAGTGGAATTGCGACGTCACATCGGTTATCAATAATTCTTAACATTCCCGCTCGGTAGGCCGACAGTGCAGAGGTTCTTAAGTGCGGACATTTTGTATTCGCCTCGAAAAGACTTAAAATTGTATACATAACTTCTTGATCCGGTAGAAAATTTTCTAAAGTAGCTGCAAGTGCATGGCGGCTGTCTGTAGAAAAACACGACGTGTCGTCAAGTAAATTTTCAGAATATTGCATGAGTTTATTTTTTTTAAGTCTTCCAAAAGCTTTCAATGCATAAGCCGTCGATACAGATTCGAGTTCTGAATATTGTGATTCTTGAATCGTCTTGAAATAGTCCTGGTCGCGCAAATGCATATTCTTTATGATTTTTTTCGGGGCTTTCGTTCTTGTTTCGCATAAGTTTTCATGAGTCTGACAAAGAAAATTGAGTCTTGCTTGCCAAGTCAAATCCGAGCTGATTTGGCGATTTTTGATTTGAGTCATTCTGGATGGCCACTGATTTCGAAATTCTTCAAAACTAATTTTTGAGTCAAAAAGAGCAAAAGATTTCGTACTGGTACAATTTGCTAACAAGAGCACAAAAGAGACAGAGAAAAATATTTTTAAATTCATTTTTATTCTATCGTCAGAATGGTAGCAGATTTTGAGTTAAAACTTTCTTAAGAGACCTGTGACAAGACCTTTTATCTGGACTTCGGATTCTGAGTACCATTGGGACTGAAATTGTGAATTAGACGGGCGAAGTTCCACACGTTTGTCGGGTGATTTTTTTTGATGATAATAGATTCTTTTGACTGTGGCTTCCTGTCCAGCATCAGACTGAATAGAGGCCACAACAAGATCGCCATTCTTTGCAAATTCTTGTTTAAGAACCACAATCCAATCTTTGTCATGAATTCCTTCTTCAGCCATGGAATCACCGGCCACTGAAAGTGCAAAAGTCTGATCTGGGTTTTTCATCAAAAGTGAGGGAACAGAAATTGTTTCACCGGTAGAAATTCTTTCGATTGGTGCACCTGCTGCGACTGATCCTAGAAGGGGAATGGGCCGAATCCCTGCAGGGCCCTGGAGGAGTCTATCCTGCAGGGATTCGGTCGTCGTCCGTTCACTTGCTTGATTCATAATTTGAGAAGAAAAGGCTGTCGCATTTCGCAGGACTTCAAGCCCGCGTTTTTGGTTAGGGTGGGTTTTTAAATAGCCTTTTTTAGTCAGTTGCTTGACGTAGTTTTGAACCGAGTTAAAAGAGGCAAACCCAAAATGCTGACAAATTTCTTGGTAGCTGGGCGAAAGACCCGAACTGAGAGTGACAGATTCAATGAAATTTAAAAATTTTCTTTCATTAGAGGTGAGAGATGAAACCCCACTTTCAGGTGGGATTGTCTTTAGAGCTGCTTTTTTAGGGAGGAGCGATTTCTTCATAACTTACATATAATTTACAAATAGAAGAAGGTCAATGGGGGTCTAGGTTTTTATTTATTCGGCACAAGGCGCTGCAGATATGTATCGGCATGTCTGAGCTTCAAATTTTTCAATTGAAGCTATGCGTCTTTCGGCAGGTGAGCTCGCTAATTTATGTGCATGTGCTTGTGAGTGAGAAGGTAAAACAGAACAGTTTTGGTAGAACAGAATAACGATGGGATTTACGATAAACAAAATTGCAAATTGGGCTCGACCGCGAGTCTGCATGGGTTTTTCCTCCATGTGTTAAATTTATTCTTTAAGTCTACAGGACTCTGGTCTGCATCAGAGAGATCATTTTTGTATTTTCTCAATTTGGTATAGAGAGTTTTTTTATTTCGTGCGAAGCTGATTACCATGAAATCGCTGTCGTTCTTTTTTACGCTTTTATTATTCACTCTGGTAGCTCAAGCGGACATTCAAAAAAAATGTGTAGAGTTGCTAGGAAGCATTCAAGGTCCGTTCTTAAAGAAGAATGCAGAGAAGGTTTGTATCACGGTGCAGGCTTTAAATGGCTGCCAAAGTGTTAAAGGCGCTCCTATTCTTCATTACGATCGAAATGGTCATGAAAAAGTGAAAAAAAGAATTTTAGTCTTCAGTTTGATTCATGGTGATGAGACAGGGGCGGGCAGTCTGGTCAGATATTGGATGGAGAGATTGTCTGAAATTGAACCGCGAAACGACTGGAGAGTCGTACCTGTTTTAAATCCTGATGGTTTCATTGCAAAGACTCGAGTGAATGCAAACCGTGTCGATTTGAATCGAAATTTTCCGACAGAAGACTGGAACGCCCAGGCTGAAAAGTTTTGGAAAGATCGAACTTCTTCAAATCCTCGAAGATTTCCGGGCTCTGTTGCTGGCGGAGAGCCTGAAGTGCAATGTGCAATGAAACACGTGGCGGATTACAAACCAGATTTTGTTGTGTCCATTCATACTCCATTAGGCGTTCTTGATTTCGATGGGCCTAAAGTCAAACCACCATCCTTCGATTATTTGCCCTGGAAATCCTTGGGACATTACACGGGCAGCTTGGGAAGATTTCTGTGGGCCGAAAGAAATATTCCCACATTGACGACAGAGCTCAGATCCAGTTTGCCTGGAAGTTTTCGAAAGTTTGATGAGCTTCAAGATGTTCTCGGTCAGCTCGCCAAATATGAATTGCCAACTAACAGCAAACCGGAAGTGACCGGTAACGATCATTAGAATTAGTGAATTTGTGAGTTGTTCCCTAAAGCCTGATTGATTTGCTCGATTCGATCTGATTGGCTGAGCACGTGCTCTTGAATCGCCTCTAATTTTTGAATCAGCTTTTGCTTCGCCATTTTAATGGCTTCAAAAACATCCGAGTGCAGCGCTTCTTCATGAATCTGAGAGCCGTCCTCTTTTAAAGTAATCGCAATCCGATACATTTTAGAAAGCTCTTGTTTGCTGATCTCTTGGCCCTCCGCGATCAACTGAGATCTCATTTTGAGAGGGTCCTTGGCAATCACGGCAACGATGGTTTGCGGAGTTACGTAAGGCTCGAACTCAAGTATCTGCTGATAAACGAAGGATCTTATTTCAGGATTCTGGTCTAATTCTAGAGTCAGTTCAGGCTGATTTGCATTCGACATAGTGCCTCCTTCCTAAGATATAATTTCAATAGATATAGTATAACAATGAGTCATCAAAAGAGCTTGGCAAGAGTCCTTTTGGCTGCGAAAAGAAATTTGAATACTTCCCTAAGGTCGAGATTCAGGGCACATTCGAGGAACTCAATAGATCAATTAGAGATGGATTATTTTAAGTCATGTTACATTTAAAACTTGAAAATTCTTGGAAAGAAAAATTGCAAACCGAATTCGATCTAAACTATATGCGAAACCTCAAGAAATTCCTAAAAGTAAGACAGCAGGAAAAGGCTGAAATTTACCCCAAAGAAGATCATTATTTTGCTGCTTTGAACGCAACAAAACTTGATCATGTGAAAGTGGTGATCTTAGGTCAGGATCCCTACCATGGTCCAGGCCAGGCCCATGGACTTTCGTTCTCTGTCCCTGTGGGTGTGGCCATGCCGCCCTCGTTGCAAAATATTTTTAAAGAGCTCAAAGAAGATTTAAAATTGCCAATCCCGCAATCTGGATATTTGCAAAAGTGGGCGGATCAAGGTGTTCTGCTTTTGAATTCAGTGTTGACGGTGGAATCTGGCAAACCTGGTTCCCATCAAGGTCAGGGTTGGGAAGTATTCACTGATAAAGTTATAAGCCTTCTAAATGAAGAAAGACAAAATCTTGTGTTTGTCCTTTGGGGCGCCTACGCTCAAAAAAAGGGAGCGATTATCAATACTGAAAGACATCTGGTTTTGCGTAGTTCTCATCCCTCTCCTTTATCTTCTTACCGGGGATTTTTTGGAAGTCGGCCATTTTCTAAAATTAATGAATATTTAGTTTCGACTCAACAAAGTCCCATCGATTGGAGCCTTAATTGAAAAACATCTGTCAGTTCAGCGATCAGTTACCGAAGTGGAAAGATAAAAAATCCACGCTTCTTATTTTTGACCAATACCTGCTTAAAATTCCTAGGATAATGAAGTGGATCACGCAATTTCCAAATCGCTACGCAGTTAAATCCGGTGAGGGTTTAAAAGAGATCGGTCAACTTCCAAACCATGTTGAAAATCTTTTAAAATATATTTCGGTCACTCAAAAAGTTTTGGTGATGGGCGGAGGTAGTGTTGGTGATTTTGGTGGATTTGTCGCCTCCATCCTAAAACGTGGCATTGCTGTCGAGCAAATGCCGACGACATGGCTGGCAGCTTTGGATTCAAGCCATGGTGGTAAAACTGCGATGAATGTCGGCGGTTATAAAAATCAAGTGGGCACTTACCATTTTCCCACAAAGGTTTGGATTGTAAAATCAGTTCTTCAGTCCCAACCCGAGCAAAGATTATTTGAAGCCAGTGGCGAGTTCATGAAAACAGCCCTGATTGGCGGAGAAAAATTATTGAAAGCGATGCAAAATTGGAATTGGCAAAAAGGTCAAATTCGCTGGTCAGATTTGAAAGATTTTATTGATGTAAAATATCAAATCGTAAAAAAAGATCCCTTCGAAAAAAAGGGAATTCGCCATCAACTCAATCTTGGTCATACCATGGGGCATGTTTGGGAAGCTCATTGCCAAGTTCCCCACGGATTAGCAGTTTTCCACGGCCTTTTATTTGATCTGGCCTGGAGCGTGCAAAAGAAAATGATGAGTGCTGAGCGATCTGTGGATTTGATGGACGAAATGCCCTGGTCTTATATTTGGGATCGTCAATTTCAAAATCAATTGGATCAAACTCTTTATGGATTATCGGAATCGAAAATAAAAAGCTATTTGCTGAAAGATAAAAAAAACAAAGATGGAATGATTCAATTTACTTTTGTCATGAGGCCAGGAAAAGTCGTGATTAGAGAAGTTCACATAGATGAAATACTGCGCGAGTATCGTCGACAACAAAGAGCTCTTCAGGAGCTTTATGAAACACTTTGAATTTAAGGGTGAACTCTCGGCTTCCAAATCTCTTCTGAACAGGGCCCTGATATTAAAGGCCTATGCACCAGAATTACAAATCGTTGGGGATTCTGACAGTCGAGATGTTCAATTTTTAAAAGCGGCGTTAAAAAGCTCAGCAACTGAGTTCCAAGTGGGTGAAGGAGGAACGACTTTACGCTTTCTAGCCCTCTACCTTTCACGAAAACCTGGCCAATGGAAAATTTCAGGGAGTGCCCGGCTTTTTTCTCGTCCGATGAAGGGTCTCACGGATTTACTCACTCAACTCGGTGTCACGTATCAAGTTCATGAGCCATGGATGATGATTCAATCTGAGGGGTGGAAGATTCCTGAGATTGTAAATGTAGATGTCTCAGAAAGCAGTCAGTTTGCATCAGCTTTAATTTTGAATAGTTGGAACTTATCACAAAAGCTCGAGATTCAATTTTCTGAAAAAAAAGTTTCAGATGGTTATTTAGAAATGACTCTGAATTTAGTCAAAGAAGCGGGTTTGGAATTTGAGAAAAAAAAAGATCAGAGTCTATCAATTTTTGCTGAACAAAAAATTAAAGTTTCTGAATTAACCATCGAGCCCGATTTAAGCTCAGCCTTTGTGGTGGCAGCTCTTGCTGCAGCTCGAGGTCATTGCGAAATTCTCAATTTTCCAAATCCCAGTCTGCAGCCAGATCAGATTTTTGTTGATCTATTTCAACAAATGAATGTGCCGCTCAAGCTGGATAAAAATTCTTTGATCATCAGCCGGGCTGAAAGTATGAATGCCATTCGAGTCTCTTTAAATTCTGCACCTGATTTATTTCCTGTTCTGTGTGTCTTGCTATCAAAAGCAAACGGAGTCAGTGAGATTTATCAAACTCCTCAACTGGTGCACAAAGAATCCAATCGTTTGCAAAAAACCAGTGAGCTTTTGACTTTAATGAAGGTGAGTCATCAAGTTTTTGAATCCGGAATCCAGATCTCTGGTCCAACAAGACATCATCACGAGTTTTTTGAGTTTGATTCTGATCATGATCATCGTTTAGCTTTTGCAGCGGCTTTGGCAAAATCCATGGGTTATCGGTTAAAGGTCAATCACCCAGAAGTTGTTGACAAAAGTTTTCCTGGATTTTGGAATCTGATTTCTGGAGGACCAGGCTAATGGTTCAACTTCTAATTGGTCACCGGGGCACAGGGAAAAGCTCTTTACTTAAAAGATGGAAAATCTACGACCCGAATGCACAGATTTTTGATTTAGATTTAGAAATTGAAAATCAGCAGAAGATGACAGTGAGTGAAATTTTTCATACTTTAGGCGAAAAAAAATTTCGTGAAATTGAGAATCAAGTTTTTCACAGGCTCTGTCTTCATGAAAATGCAGTGATTGCATGTGGTGCAGGTTTAGACACAAGTCAAATAGTTCCAAATACCAAAGTGATTTGGATCAGACGGGATTCAGATTTTGAGGGGCGAATTTTTGTTGATCGTCCCAGGCTTAATGAATCGGTGTCTGCAATCACAGAATTCATCGAGCGGTTTCAAATCCGAGATTCCCTTTATTCGAAGGCAGCTCATTGCACTTACACCCTACCAGAAGGTCTCAATGATATTGACGCTCAGGAAAAGGAAATTTTATTAGGTGCTCCTCGAATGCAGGGGACAATGACAGTTCTAAAGAGCGAGCTCAAAGGTCATAGAAATTACCAAGATGTTGTTTTTGAATGGCGAGACGATCTGCTAAGTTTAAATGAGTTTTTGAAGATCGAAAAATTTTTGAATCAGCAGCAGATCCTTTACTCGGTCAGGACAGATCAAGAAATCCCCACTTTCGTCATCCAAAAAAAAATGAAAATAGATTGGGATTTAAAGCGGCCTTTTCCTAAAGATCTTGATGTTCATTATGTTTCGACTCATGAAGATCAATTAATGAAGGCTTTGGATCAGTTGAGGCCTTATGAGCTTTCGAAATATCATCTCAAGCTTTGTCCATTGGTCACAGATTGGAAAGAGCTCGAAGTTGGATACAATTGGCAACAGACTGATCCACAAAGAAGAAATTTTTTACCTCGGTCAACGGATGGATCCTGGAGCTGGTTTCGGCTGATGATGAAAACAAAACAAAAGCTCAATTTTTTTCGTGAGGGCGGTCTTGGTTCAAGTTTAGATCAGCCCACAATTTGGGAGTGGCTTAGCCAGCCAATCACTGCTCAGAATAAATTTGCTGCGGTCCTAGGAACTCCGATTCGGCATAGCCACTCACCGGTGTTTCATAAAAACTTTTTCAGCGCTTTTCATATTCCCTTTTATAAAATTAAGATCGACTCACAGGATTGGTCTGCATCCACGGCCGTGCTGAAAAATTGGGGCCTTTCGTTTGCTGCAGTTACCTCGCCTTTGAAGACGCAAGCGGGGGAGTTGGTGAATCAATCAGCGCTGAACACCCTAGCCCTCGATTCCAGAGGAAATTCTTGGATAGGAACAAACACAGATTTTGTAGCACTCGAGAAAATTCTGAATCCTTTTCAGAGTAGCAAAGTCGTCATTTGGGGTGGGGGTGGTTTACTTGAAACTTTCCAAAACCTTCTGCCAAACGCCTTTCTCTATTCAGCCCGAACAGGCTTGCCTCGAGTGGGTCAAGTGGAAGAAGTGTCAGCACCTGAGGTTTTAATATGGGCAGCGGGGAATTCTGACATCTTAAAAGTCCCTGAACACTGGCGACCGCAGGTCATCATTGATATGAGCTATAAAGAAAATTCTCCCGCACGAGAGTTTGCAGCCTTCCGAAGTATCAAATACCAATCGGGTCACGAGTTGTTTGAGCTGCAAGCAAAAGCACAACAGCAATTCTGGACAACTTACGCTTGAACCACTTTTCTAAGATCAATTTTTTGAGCAGGGACTCCGGCCCAGATTTCACCTGCTGGCACCACAGTTTTTGGAAGCAAAACTGAATGTGGTAAAATTTTAGCTCCATCACCAATTTCACAACCACCCATGATTGTAGCTTTTATTCCGATTGTGCAATTGGAGCCAATTTTAACAGGTGCAATCACGAGCATTCCACCTTGGCCGTAGTGAGCAACAATCGTGACAGAACCGCCAATCGTCGTTTTGTCTTGAATTTCAATCAGTGAGGGATCAGATATCCATGTGGAATTAATCACGACCCCTTTGCCGATCTTCATTCCCATCATTTCATAAAAAAGTTGAGCAATGGGGGACGGCGTTACGAACTCTAGAAAAGTAAATCGAACCAAATAAGTTAGCCCATTGTGAATAAACCATTTTAATGATTCAGAGGAATAATAATTTCCCCGCCATTCTTGAAGTCGTCCAACAACGATCTTGTTCATCAGTGGTACAACAAAGATCATTGTGACCCCGTACACGAAGTATCCAAAGGCAATGGCAAAAGCGTAAATAAAACTTTGAAACAGAAAATGAGTTTCTTGAGCCCATTCTGACATCAGTCGAAAAAGAAAAACACCAGGAGTTAAGCCTAATGCAAAAACAAAGCTTGCAAACAAATAAAGTGGAAGCATCGTCACAAGTTGTGTGACCACTTTGAATTTTCGAAGAAGTCTTTCAAACAAGCCGCTAAGTCCTGGCTTGTCACTGTTGGTAGTTTCCAGATCAAGTTTTTGTTTCATAAGAAATGATCTGCTAAAAATCCCAGATTGTGAAGTGTTTGGTGAGCCAGATTACTTATAACCAATATAAATGTAGGCGACACCAAAACTGACAGGATAAAAATCGGTCTTTTTAAAATTGTGGGCTTCCCTCATGAGATCCACAAATTTTTCCTGGCTTGGAAACTGAGAGGAAGATCGTTGAAGATAATCATAAGCTTCTGTTTCTCCTGTGACCACGCCCCCCATCCAAGGCAAGATTTTATCTGCATAAAACTGATAAAGATCTTTGATAACAGGCGTTTTCATTTGTCCAAACTCTAAAATTAAAACCTGGCCACCAGGTTTCACCACTCGGGCCATTTCTTTAATGGCCTTCACGGGGTCTTGAACATTCCGAATTCCGAAGGAAATACTACACATATCGAATTGTGAATCATCAAACGGCAAATTCATCACATCAGCCACTTGATACTGAATTTCTAAATTTTCTTTTGATGATTTTGAGGGCGCTGTCGTCATCATCTCGGCACAAAAATCAGTGCCGATCACCTCGCCTGTTGGACCTACAGATTTTTTGAATTGAATGGCGAGATCACCAGTTCCCGTCGCGCAGTCTAAAATTTTTTGTCCCTCTTGAACTTTGGCGAGTTTCACAAGTTTCTTGCGCCACAAATGATGAATACCAGCTGATAAAATATCATTGGCCTTATCATAACCCGGAGCCACTTTTTTAAACATATTCCGAATTGTATCGGGGTTAGGTCCTTGATAACTCATGATGGATTAGGTTTTATCCAGAGGTCTACCGATGGCAACTAGAATTTTCTCTAGCTGTTTCACCATGGTTTCAAACTCTGAAAAATTCAAAGTTTGCTGGCCATCAGAAAGGGCCTTTTCAGGATTCGGGTGGACTTCTACAATCAGCCCGTCACAACCCGAAGCTGCAGCTGCAAAGGCCATTGATGGCACTAATGATCTGATGCCGATTCCATGAGAAGGATCCACAATAACGGGTAAATGGGTTCTGCTTTTAACGTAAGCAACTGCGTTTAAATCAAGAGTATTACGAGTCGCTGTTTCAAAAGTTCTTATTCCACGTTCGCAAAGAACGACGTTTTCATTGCCACCTTGTCTGACGTACTCAGTGGATTTAATCCACTCGTCAATCAGTGCGGCAAAGCCACGCTTGATCAGAACTGGTTTTTTTGTTTTTCCCACTTCTTTAAGTAAAGCGTAGTTGTGCATGTTTCGTGATCCAATTTGAAACATATCAACGAAGTCATGGATTTCTTCAATCTGTCTGGGATCCGTAATTTCACTGACAAGGCTGAGATCATTCTTTTTCAAAGTTTCGCGAATAAAATGAAATGAATCCTGACCTAAACCTTGGAATGATTCAGCAGAAGTTCTGAGCTTCCAGATGCCCCCACGAATGAGGTTAGCACCCATGGATCTGACAGTTTTAGCCGTGAGCTCAAGATGCTCTTGGCTTTCAATGGAGCAAGGACCCGCGATGAGAGTGAAATTTTCGCCGCCAATAAGGTGTTTACCAACTTGGACAGGGCGAGTCTTTGGGGCTGTGAATTCTTTCTCAGTTTGCTTCATGGTCTTATTCTGGTTAAAGATGAGGAGTTATGTTTAATACAAAAAGCCATCAATTACCAGTAACAGATTATCATGCAATCCTTTAACCTCCCAAATTTTTTAAAATGTGGTGCTATCCTGGGCTGGTCTAATTCTTGGTATCTGTTTCAAGGTCCTTTTGAGACACTTTCGACTGTTAAAAAGCAACCTTGTGATCTGGCAATTCAGCACTTTTTTGATGTCCAGCTCTGTCAGCTGTCAGCCTCCCAAAAGTCGGTGCTGTCGCCCGATGAATTCCGATCTTTCCTAGGGCCTGGTCCTGCAAAACTGCCAAAAATCCAGTGGCTAGAGCCCAGTCACGATGAGTACTTAAATAGCTTCAATCATCATTACGAAAAAATTAGAATATCAGAGCTCAGCAAGGCCGTCCCTTTTGTGTTTGATCGCTCTGATTCTCGACCCAATTCAGATCAGATTTGGCATTTTTTAAAGCAGCTTTCTGGTTTTCAAAATCCTCTGATTCCTTATGGTTATTGGAACGAAACTGAAGGATTTTTGGGTTTAACTCCCGAGATTCTTTTTCATAAAAAGGGATTATCAATCGCTTCGATGGCACTGGCAGGAACAGAAAAAAAAACGAGCAGCCCTCCTCGACTTCAGATGGATGCAAAGATAAAAAAGGAACATCAATTTGTTGCAGATGAACTGAGTCAACGATGGAGTGAATTAGGTCATGTGGATCAAAGTCCGCTTCAGGTCTTAGAACTTCCGACTCTTTTTCACCTGCTGACGAATTTTCATGTTCAACTCAAGAATGAAATATCGGCTGAAAAAATTGTTAGTCTATTTCATCCGACTTCTGCAGTGGGAGTCATTCCCCATGAAAAGTGGAAATCATTAGAAGACATTCCTGGACAAAGGGAAAGGGGGTTCTACGGAGCTCCTGTTTTGTTTCAACTTTCTGAATCAGAACAATTAGCTCTGGTAGCCTTACGTCAAGTTCAGTGGGATAAGAATGGTATGCGACTTGGTGCGGGTGGTGGTATCCTATTAGAAAGTAGACAAGAGCTCGAATGGGACGAGGTTCTTGCAAAAATTGAATCTGTAAAAAAATTATTAAAAACCTAAGAGAGATCAATGTCGAATATTGAAGTGGCTCAAATTGTAATAAAAGAATTGCTCGCAGCAGGTGTGCAAGAATTTTGTTTATGTGCAGGCGCCAGGAACTCACCTTTTGTTCAAATTTTTGATAAAAATCCTCATATCAAAGTCTATCATTTCTTCGATGAGCGAGCGGCTTCCTTTTTTGCGCTCGGCAGAATTGGTGGATCTCGAAGACCGGTGGCAGTGATCACAACCTCTGGAACTGCAGCCGCTGAAATGCTGGCGGCTTGTGTCGAGGGCACTTATTCTTCCCTGCCATTGATTTTAATTACTGCCGATCGACCTAAAAAGTTTCGAGGCACTGGAGCTCCACAATCCATAGAGCAAGTGGGATTATTTTCTTACTACATTGAAGTTTGTTATGATTTAGACGAGGAAAATCATCACATTTCCATGAGGGGTCTGAGTTGGAAAAAACCGATCCACATCAATGTTTGTTTCCAAGAACCTTTAATTGATTCAGAAATACCACAACTTTTGATTCCAGAAAAAAAACCTCGAGCTAAATTTCCTGAATCCTTTCCGATGAATATGAAAGATGAAATTCAAAAATTTATAGAAAATCACAAGCCGCTTGTGATTTTAAGTACTTTACCTGATCGCGTGGTCGAACCCGTGACTCAGTTTCTTTCACAGCTGAAAGCTCCTATTTACGCCGAGGGCATTTCTAATTTAAGAGGTGATCCTAGGCTTATGCCTTACACTTTAAAATCAGGCGATAAGTTACTCGCCCAACTTTTTGAATTGAATGCTTGTAATGCTGTGATTCGTATTGGTGGAGTTCCTACAATTCGTTTTTGGCGAGACCTTGAAGATAAATACGAAGACGTTCCAGTTCTATCATTAGGTTACAATCACTTCACAGGCCTCAGCCGCGAAATCATGCATTTTCTAGATCTAGAGGATCTCAGCCGAATCGATGTTAAATTTCCAAGAATTTTAGATGATGAGCACTGGCGACTTGATCAAAGACTTTTTGAACAGCTGAACTTGCTGATGGACCGCTATCCATTAAGCGAACCTGCCTTGGTTAAGAAGTTGTCTTTAAAAATGGGTCAAACCAGTCTTTACCTAGGAAACAGCTTGCCCGTTCGTGAATGGGATTTAGCAGCCGATTTCCAGCAAAGACCTCGTCGGGTGGTTGCCAATCGCGGAGCCAACGGAATCGATGGTCAGCTTTCCACATTTCTTGGATGGGCAAAACCAGGCCAAGAAAACTGGTGCTTAGTTGGTGATCTCACAGCTCTTTACGATTTGTCTGCGCCTTGGATCACCGGTCAGCTTGACCCTACAGCCTTAAGAATGGTTGTGATCAATAATGGTGGCGGCATGATCTTTAAAAAAATGTTTGGAAAAGACATATTTTTAAATCGTCACTCTGTCGATTTCAAACCCTTCGCAGACCTTTGGAAATGGAACTACTCAAAGTGGAACGACATTCCTGAAAAAATGGATTTAAGCCAGCATCACATGATTGAATTGGTTCCCGATGAAAATCAGACCCAGCAATTTTGGCAAGAGTGGGATTTGCTGAAGTGAACCCGCTTCTGTTTTTTCATGGTTTTTGGGGATTGCCATCTGATTTTAATGCTCAAGTGAACCAGATGAAACTGTTGAATGCTCACAGTCTTGATTATACAAAAATTCCACAATTGAATCCTGAAATTTATTTTTCTGATTGGGGATCGCAGTTCATTGCGTACTTAGATCAGCATTTTCCTGAGGTACAAATTTCAGCTGTTGGTTATTCTCAAGGTGGTCGACTTCTTTTGAGTGCTTTCGCCCTTCAACCTGAGCGGTTTAAAAAACTGATATTGATTTCAAGTCATCCTGGGCTTCAAAATATTGAAGAGCGTGAGTTGAGATTAAAGTCAGACCGCAGCTGGGCTAAAAAGTTTAAAGAGATGGATTGGAATCAACTGCAAGGCCTTTGGAATGCTCAAGAGGTGTTTAAAAAAGGAAATTCAATCTTTAGACAACCTGAGCAGTTTGATCGTGAAACTCTGGCTTTATGCTTAGAAAATTGGTCTTTAGCTCATCAGCCTGATTATCGCCCTTCGATGATTGATCAAAATCAAATCGAAGTCATTTTAGGCGAAGAAGATTCAAAGTATGTCCAACTTTTTCGAGATTTGAATGTAAAAGTCCACAAAGTCAAAGGGGCCGCTCATCGCGTCCCCTCAGATCAGTCCATCCGTTTGACTGAAGTTCTTAGTTTAATTTTAAAATAGTTACCTGAGTGAAACAATGGCTTTGCTGATAAAGTCCATGTGGAAGTTTGCGTAAGTGTAAACACCGTCTTGTTCACAACCTTTGTCACCGTAGCTCACGATGCCCACTTGCTCGAGACGTCCAAAAGGACTAACGACAAATGCAGGTCCACCAGAATCCCCAGAGCAAACACCCTGCGCACGTCTTTGATCCACACCGAATTCGCTTTCAGAAACATTCGGATCTAATACAGAAACGCGTGTTTCACGTAGTAAACCTGAACCAAATTCTAAGCTGCCAGTGATGATTCCGTAGCCAGAAGACACCAAGCGAGTGCCTTTGCGAAGTGAACCACTGTGAATGCGAGTGACTTGAAAGTCAGCTGGCTTAGGCTTAGCAAGTCTGAACACGGCAATGTCCCCGTTGTTCTTATTATTGATGCTGCCATTCCACCAAGGATGGATTCGAACAGATTTGATCGCAATCACGTTTTGATTTTTCAAAAGATCATCTCGAGATTTTGCTTTGTCTAAAATTCCAATGGCATCAATCGCAAAGATTGCATAACCACGTTCCATGCTATCA
>Ga0164293_10002214_pt1 | contig 16493 bp, 13 predicted proteins | sample GEODES118metaG_FD_111487 | JGI IMG/M metagenome (GOLD analysis project Ga0164293, IMG submission 111487) | Eutrophic lake water microbial communities from Lake Mendota, Wisconsin, USA - GEODES118 metaG | ecosystem: Environmental > Aquatic > Freshwater > Lake | place: USA: Lake Mendota...
TAACTCTTAATCACCGGGGCGAAGCTTCGAAACCCTCAGCGCCCACAATGACTTGAGTACCGAATAACCCTTTTTAAAATCACTTTACACTCGCGCTGAGATTGAATTACGAGAGCATTAGCCAACTCCGCGCCACCAACTTGGCGGTACCCATGCTTGATATTCACCAATCAAGTAAGGGATAGCGCTATTTCGGTACCAAGTATCGACACCTACTCCAAATGTTGCTTGGAAGGAGACCTTCCAGTCGGGGGTGTTACGTATTCCGAACCACCACTCCATGATTTTTTGATGTCCAAACTCTGCCATGAGGCGTTCATATAGAAGCATTCCGGTGTTGTAATGAAGATTGCCCGGGTCTAGTGAATCATTACATGGTGCAGGAGCTAAAGATTTCAGTGCTTCAAACCATTGAGTCTCGCTGTACTTTCGTAAATCTACTTTTGGTTTGGAGTCAATCCACCTTCCAAGTATTGAATTTCGATACTCTAAATAGTCCATATCAAGGGCTCTTGAAGCTACAAGGGCTCCATAAAACTCCGCACCACCTTCAGTTCCCCAGCAGCCAAGTTGCTCAAACTTGGCGCCGGTTATGCGCGATTGAATTCCATGGACTACGTGATGAGTTACGTAGACCTTTCTCCATGAAAGATCACCACTGGGAGATCTAATTCCCCGAAGGATTTCAGGCGGTGAAACTATTGTTAAGTGACCTTGAGGTGATCCCCAGTAGTTGACGATAACTCCATTGGGTGATCGCTTTCGAATATCATCTTCTCGATAAGGCTCGTGGAGACCACTCTTCTTCCATTCTTGGATTACCCAGTCGAAGTCAGAGAGAGCGCCATAAAAAATAGGAAAAGGTCTTGGGTCTTGGTAAAAGTCCACAAACAAGTCCATCGTTGCATTTGCAGCTTTAACAATTAGATCAGAGAAGTCCTTGTCTGCATTCGGTCCAAAATTAAAACTAACCTTTTGAGATGGATCTTTACTTTTTGGGAATTGACCAAAACTCTCAAGTACTGCGATAACTCCCTTGGGGGTTGGTTTTGATGTTGGAGTAGGCGTTGGTGTTGGAGTTGGTGTTGGAGTTGGTGTGGGAGTTGGTGATGGAGTGGGCGTTGGAGTTGACGTAGGTGTTGGTGTGGGAGTTGGTGATGGAGTGGGCGTTGGAGTTGACGTAGGTGTTGGTGTGGGAGTTGGAGTAGGAGTAGGTGTTGGAACTATCTGGACTCTAAAGCCCACTCCTGGCCCTGACATAAAACCTGCAGCCCCTAAGGCGCTAGAGAGGAATTTCCAAGGCTTTGGTAGAGGATCTTTATCTTTTTGTTTTAGAAACTTAGTGAAGAAGCCTTTACTTCCAAGCACTTTGTTGCAAGCAATGCTGTATGAGTAGATTTGATAATTACCTTTTGGAAACTTAACTCCTGCAATAACTTCATTTTTCTTCACGTTATATGTTCCGCAGGGTGTGCCCTGCGGTTCTGCGCCATGAGAATTTGAGTTAGCGGTAATGGAAGTAGAGGCTGAGAAAATCAGTGAGAGAACTAGGATTAGGAGGCGCCCCTGCATAGAGAAAATATTAAGTCTTATGCCATCCAGTTTCTAGACCCGTAGCGCAATTATTAATCACCGGGTTGCTTCTTTATCCTGCAGATAATTCCCTATGCTCCTACTTACTCCCCAAAGTTCCACTCATACCCTCGCTCAACCTTTACTACCTTTATTTCATACCAGCTATAGAAGTGGCTCTTTCCTAGCTCTTGAACCTTCATATGCTCTGGGTTCTCACGCCAGGCCTTGATTGACTCTAAGGTTTCAAAGTAGGCAACTGTCACACCGCTTTGTGTAATGGAATCTCTATGGCTAAAGGAGGAGATAAAGCCAGGGACTTGTTTAACTAGCTCTTGCATTTGCTTGGAGTGGTGTTGATAGAGCTGCTCTGAATGCTCAGTTCTCGTGGAGCGGAAGATAACTGCGTACATGGAGTTAGGGTAGAGCGTAGGTTGGAAAAGAAGCAAAACTAGAGAGGCTCTATTTCGCTAATCTAGCTTCGCCCCAGATCTAGCGCTATTGCCTTTGAAATAACTGGTAGAGCTTTATCAAATGAAATTTCATATACCTTCTCAAATGCTGCATTAAAGGTTAAGCCAGTGCCAACCAATCTCCAGATCTCCATTGTCGATGCAGGACCTTTGATTGCAGTTAATATCTCGACCAACCTAGCTCCTAAATCGTACTGCCGCCAACTCTTATATTTGTTAAACCATTCTGGTGGTTGATTAACAACAAAAAACTCCTGAATCCAGGCTGAGGTAATTGTCGAATCCTTGATTAGTTCTTCGGATGTGTAATATCGATTTTTCAAATATAAATCATAGGATTGATAATAGATTGCTGCATTTTGTGCAAAGGTTGCTTGTCCCTCACGGTACCAGCTAGGAGGCCATTCACTTGTCTCTGGCCAGACCGTAGGACGTCTCATTTGATTTTGTTGAATAGCATGTAGATATTCATGGGCATCTAAAGTTCCGGAAAGGTGGTTATCGTCCAAGACTTCTGTTGTCACGACTAAAAGTCCATTACCTTTTTCGTCGGTGAACATGCCGCCACCCCAACAAGTTTCACGAGTGGCGCACGCTGTATAAGTAATCCATTGCCAGGTTGATTTTGGATGCAGAGTTTTCATCTGCTCTTGTGCCCAAATACGGTCATCGTAGCTAAAGCTCAAAACGGTCATGGCGTTTGTGCTTTTATACCCTGAATACAAACGAGCGACAAGATCATATGCGGCAGCCGGATTCTTAAATGCAAGAGTTGTCTTAGGGCCTGTTAATGCCGTAAAGGGTGGAGCAACATCTTTTGAAGATGTGATCGCAGCGCTGGACTTACTCCATGCGGCGTATGAAATGCCTGTGTAGTTTGCAATTAAGTCATTAAAGCTTGTTGGAGCATCCGGATATTTCGGGGTTGGTGTTGGTGTTGGTGTTGGTGTTGGTGTTGGTGTTGGTGTTGGTGTTGGTGTTGGAGTTGGAGTTGGAGTAGGCGTTGGAGTTGGCGTTGGTGTTGGAGTTGGGGTTGCAGCTGGCGCCGCCGTTTTAATCGTTACGCCTTTACTCCAAACTAGATTTTTTCCTTTTTTAATACAGGTGTATTCCTTACCTGCCTTCTTACTTACCTGACCTAATTTCTTGCATGTAGCCCCTGCCTTAACAGCAGCGTTTGAAATCAAAGGGCTTACCCCTAGGGTTAAAACGGCAACCAATGCGATGGCCAGAGCTCGCTTCATACTTTAAGGGTAGCAACGAAGTTGCAACGCCAAAAGAGATTTGGTTGTCTGATGCTGCGTTATTGAGCAAAACGGGCCTTTGTCATCTAAATATTTACATATGGAAAGGTGCGTAAATCCCTACTTCCTTTATCTCTAAATTTAGATAGAACTGAGATTGGAGTAGTAGCCTCGCTCTATGACCGAGCGACAGAAATTTGATCTTGTTAAGAAGATCCCAGGCAGTAAGGTTGAAATTCGTCGCTACCACCCATGTGTGATGGCTGATGTAATTGTTGAAGCTCCTTATTCGCAGGCCCCGAGCCTTGGTTTTCGCCCCCTAGTTACTTATATTTCCAAAAACAACATCGCAATGACCGCGCCAGTTCTTCAAGAATCAACTGATTTAAGCTCCTGGATAATCTCCTTTGTTATGCCAGCGGAGATGAAGTTGGAAGACCTGCCAAATCCTGAAGGCTCCAAAGTCACTCTGCGCACTCTCTCAGAGCAGCTCTGCGCATCACTTGCATTTAGCGGCATTACAACTACAGCCAAAGTCCAAGAGAAGGAAGTAGAGCTTCGAGCAGCCCTTACAAAAGAGGGCCTTACACCAATTGGAGCGCTTCGAATCGCCCGCTTTGATCCGCCTTGGAAACCAGGGATTCTGCGATATAACGAAGTGATTTTAGATATAAAGCCGTAGTAGTAAATTCAGCTTTTACTCTTAATTGTTTTAATTAATCTGCTGCTCAGATCTTATAGACCTCTTGAAAAGTTGCAGGAAAGTCATAAAAGTTCTGAAATTTACCGATCTAGGTCATACTTGGGATATGGAGCTAGTGATTGTGGCAGTTGCCATCCTTGTAATTCTTCTTGTTGCTAAGAATGGCTCAAGTAAGAGGAAGTAAGAGTTCATCTTCTAGCTATTTTTAGATCAATTTAGCCCTAGAAGATGGAGATTTACTTCACCTCCTTGCTTAATATGGATGATATCTAGGGATAGAGATAGGCTTTAACTCTTCTTTTAATCAATATTAATTCTCATCAATTTAGCAAGAGGCGGCAGATAGCTATGACAGATAGGCAGATTCAGGTTGGACTTCTTGCCTATGGCGCAATCGGTGATGAACATAATCAAGCCATTGCCTCTACTGCGGGTTTAAATACAGTTGCAGTCTGTGATGCTAAAGCAGATCGAATAGCTGCCGCTCTTAAGATCTCACCAAGTGCTAAAAGCTTTGAAGATGCTGATCAAATGCTTCAATCAGGCCTTCTCAATCTAGTAATTATCTCAACTCCCCCAAACACTCACTTCACTTGGGCAAAAAAGGCCTTAGCACTTGGAATCAATGTAATTGTTGAAAAGCCTATGGCGCTAACAACTAACGAGTGTGATGAGTTAATTGCCCTTGCAAAATCAAAATCACTTCTGCTTAGCGTTTATCAGAACCGGAGATATGACTCAGATTTTCTCACTATGCAAAAAGCTATTAGCGATGGGCTAATTGGCGATCTCTTTTATATTGAGAGCTTTGTTGGTGGCTATAAGAAACCCTGCTCGCTCTGGCACTCAGATGTTCTTATCTCAGGAGGAGCTATCTTTGATTGGGGAGCTCACTTTATTGATCAGATAGTGACGCTAATTGGCTCACCAATTGCTCATGTTTCAGGGCTTAATCAGAAGCGCCATTGGCACCACATCACAAATGCTGATCACTCTCAGGTGGTAATTACCTTTGAAGATTCAAAGCAGGCGATATTTATCAATTCAGATCTTGCTGCAGCAAGAAAGCCTAAGTATTACGCCCTTGGGACAAAGGGGGCCCTTGTTGGTAATTGGAATAGCGCAGCTGGTGATACTCCAGCAGATCTACCAGCGATAATTTCATTGATTAAAGAAGATGGACAAGTTGAGCTATTAGAGGAGATTAAGGCAGAGCCATATGCCTTCCATCAGGCAGTTGCTGATCATCTTCTTAATGGAGCCAAGATGGCAATTAGAGCTGAGCAATCAAGAAATGTCGTTGAGATTATGGCAAAGGCTGAGCAATCAGCTGCATCTAATGCAATTGCGATAAAGCCAGAGCTAATAAAGCTATAGGTAGATAGCGATGAGCGTTAATTGGGGATTTATTGGGGCAGGCGTTGTTGCAACTAAAGCTCTTGCTCCTGCAGTAAGAAGTGCAAGAAATGCCAATCTATATGCTGTTGCTAGTAGAGATATCTCAAGAGCGTTAAACCTTTCACCTAGCTGTGTCTATGATAACTACGATGAGTTAATCAATGATCCAAAAGTAGAGGCTATCTATATCAGCCTTCCCAATAACGTCCATGCTTCAATTGCTAGTAGAGCTCTTATTGCAGGCAAAGCAGTTCTCTGTGAGAAGCCGCTAACTATGAATTATCAAGAGAGTGAAGAGTTAGTAAGAGTTGCTAAGGCGAGTAACTCTCTACTTGTTGAAGCGATCTGGTTTCGCTGGCATCCAAGGCTAATTAAAGCTTGCCAGCAGATTGCAGCAGGGGTAATCGGTGAGATTAAAGAGATAGATGCCGCCTTTACCTATGTAAATAACAATAAGGAGAACTATCGCTTTGATCCAGCACTTGGCGGCGGAGCTCTTCTTGATCTTGGCCCCTATCCGCTCCATCTAATTGCATCGCTCTTTGGAAGTGAGGCAAGAGTTGAGCTCGTTGAGGTTAACCAAGATATTGGCCCAAGCGGAGTTGATCTAGTAACAAAGGGCAGTGCGCTTATTAATGGCAGCGTTAGATTCAACTTTAATCTCTCATTTGTTGGGCAGCTAAGCCAGGAGATCACTATCTCTGGAAGTAAGGGAAGTATTAAATTCCTAGAGGGTCAAGCCTTCACCAATTGGAATGAGCCATCAACGCTTTTAGTTAATGATGAGATTTACTCATTTGAAAGCGTTGATGCCTATCAATTGATGGTTGAAGCGGTATCAGATGTCATATTGGGAAAACCTGCCTGGATTCCGCCTCACTCTGAGAGCTTATTTGTGATGGGATTAATTGATCAGATAAGAAGGAGTGGTGGTAAGTAGGGCCCCTAAATGTAAGGGCCCTTTACGGTGTCTTTTAAAACACTAACTTCACCAGACTTGAGTAAGTGAAGCTACCGGGGTTTAGTTGGAGGTTCTATCGAATTTCTACTGCGAGTAGTTACTTTTAACAAAAGGCTAGATGGGGATTAGATCGCCCTATTGTTTTGCTTTGTTTTAATTACAATTCTATTTTCTTTAAATGCTGCGCGGACTAAATCTGCAGATGTTGGCTTTTGAACAATTACTATTGGGGCTGGAGCGGGTGTTGGAGCATTTACTCCAGCAAAAGCTGCTGCTGCCATCGCCATACATCCAACGCACATATGGGAAGGTTAGACCTTAGATAGCCAGGAAGGCAAGGCATCAAGGTCAGTGGCGCTTAAAAGAAGCATTCTCTTCCCCCGTTCCTATCCAACCTTAGATATCTCTATCGTTTCGTAATCCCCAGTGCCAACTACCTTAATCCGAATTCCCTCAATGGTGAATTTATCGCCTAGAACTAGAGACAGATGCTCACCTGAGTCTTAAGAAAAGTCCCAGAGCTTGAGTATTTCTCTAGTATGCCTATACCTGACATTTCATATCGGCTCTACAAAGAATAGAATGTGTGCCATGTCGCAGATCTCTCGAAGGCTCTTTTTCCTTCTTTTAGGTGCGCTAATTCCTGTTGTTATTAGTGATAAAACTATTTCTGCAACCAAAAAGAAACCGACTCCGACTCCGACTCCAAAGAAAAAGAAGACCAAACCTACCCCTACAAGTAAGAAGCCCTCGGCTTCCCCAGAGGCTAAGCCAACTCAGAGCAGCGTTATTGAAGGTGTTTTCATTGCAAAGAGCGCAGAGCTAAAGCTGCGCCAGCCCAAAGTGTTCTACTTGAAAGATTCATTTGGTATTTCAACTGGCTACTCTCTAACAAGAACAAGTAAAGGAGTAGTTGCATTTAATACAAGATGTACACATGCTGGCGCTCCCACTAACGTAAGCGGCACTCAATTACTCTGCCCAGCGCATGGGTCTATCTTTAACCCTGAAAATGGTGAGGTAATTCGTGGGCCTGCGCTAGATCCACTAAAAAGTTATCGCACTATTGAAATTAACGAAGAAGTGCGGATAGTTATCTCTTAATTTTGTAGCCAGTCGGACATTTAGGATTCTTGCCAGTTACTTTTATAGTCTTTCCATTCTTCACGCAGGTAATAGTCTTCTTATTGCTTGAAACAATGTTGCGTTTTGTTGAACTCATAGGAGTTGGCGATGATGAAGGCTGAGTTGAAGCAAGAGGGGATGGTGAACTTGAGGGATCTGCCATGACCATCTCCTCTGCGCTCATAGAGGGTGATGCAGATGGCGAAGGGGTTGGAGAGGCAGATGGCGTTGTAACAGGGGCAGGCGTCTGCAATTTATCTTTGTCATAGGCGACATTTCCTAGCGCATCTCGAACATTCTTTGGGAAAGTATCTGGCAAAGGAGTCTCAGAGAGATGTTTCATTACCGAGAGAACTTCTGGCCGGAAGTTTGGAAATACTTGCTCTGCTCCCTGAGCAGTAATTCCTGCTCGTCGGGTAAGAATTTCTGTTAATAGGCTTCGATAATCGGCAGTTACAACAAGGTCGCCATCTTTTAGTTGTTTCTCATCAAGGCCGGGGAATCTTCCATGAATCTTGCCGCCATTAACTCCTCCACCTGCGACAAATGTGCTTGTTCCCCAACCATGCTCTGTTCCGGTCGATTCGTTCTGGCTAACTCTTCTTCCAAATTCAGTGACAGTTACAACGGTAACTCTCGACCAGAGCACGCCTAGATCTTCTCTGAACGAGGCAATTGATCCACCAAGGTCTGCAAGATATGAGGTGAGCCAACCATTTTCAAGATTTCCCATATTTGCATGCATATCCCAATCGCCTTGGAATTCAATATCAACAGCGCGCACACCGATTCCTGCCTTTAATAGCGCAGCCACATCTCGCAGTCTCTGGCCAGTTCCCGTATTTGGATAACTCACACTGCTTCTCTGTGCACTTGCCTTTGCAATCTGATCAAGGGCTGCAATAGTGGACTTGGCTTGCGTTGCCCAGACATTTGTCCAACGACCATGAGTCTCATCGATAAAACCTGCCATGTCTTCAGCTTTATATCCATAGATAGAATCCAATCTAAAATTATTGATTGCATCTACATTTACAGGCGCTGCCTTGCCACCAATTAGTTGCCTTGTGGTTGATCCAATACCAACAGATTGAACTACTGAACCGCTTCCAGCTACATCTAAGAAGCGAGCAATCCAGCCGCTTCGCTTATCTTTCTCGCCATATGCGGCATAAGCAACATCTGAAATCTCATCAAAGTGACTTCGTGAATGCGTTGGCGCACCAATTGTGTTGACGATGGCAAGTTCTTTAGCTTGCCAGAGCGGGAGTAATCGCTTAAGAGCAGGATGGAGGCCAAACTCTCTATCAAGAGGCAATAGACTCGCATTTGGAATATAGATCTGGCCGCGAACTTTTCGCATCAAGTTCTCATCTGTTGGCACTACTGCGCTTAGCCCATCAAATCCTCCACGAAGGACAAGCGTTACCACTACATCTGGAACCTCAGTAGTTGAAGCTGCAAAGGTGTATCTAACTCCATTTGCAGAGAGAATTGTCATTCCGCCAAAGAGGGCAACTCCACGAAGGAACTGTCTACGAGTAAATCCCTCTCGTCCTTCCGGGCAACGTTCTATTGCTTCTTCTGTGATCATCGCAGACTCCATACTGGTAGTTGAAAAATTAGGCGCGCAATCAAGGCTGTGATATCACGGTATGAATTATTAAGATCTGGATTTGCTCCAAGCGCCTTTGTAATTGCATTTCTAACAGAGATTCGATCGGCGCTACCTAGTTCTTTAAAGAGTAGTAGTTGGGAGACTTGATCTATCTGTTTATCCAAATTTGTCTCTCGTACTGCAAGCAGCGTCTCCCAAGATGGTGGATTCCATGTGTTACCTTGGAGAAAATGTCTATAGACATTCCAGCGAACTACTTGGTAGCTCGCATTGACCCAATGCGTAGCAACATCTGGGTAACCGTCAGGAAAAGGCCAAGATAAAGGCGCGTGTCCCATTCCTTTTAACTCATTGGCTACGATTGCAGGAAAGCCAAACTCCCTGGTTACCCCTGGCCATTTTTGTAGTCTTGTGAAATCGGGGAAAACATCAAGGGATCTTGCAACAGAGATGTAATCCTCTCCTGGCCGCTTAAGTTTTTTGCCAATTGCGCTCTTAAAATCTGAATGTTTATAGACCGCTTGTAAGGTGGCCTTGATATCGCCACCACTTGATGTATAGGAAGAGGCAATATCGTTAATGAATTGCTGCGAAGGCACATCCTCCACAAAGCGCCGACCTAGCTTTAGAGCAATCGTTTTAGCAGTTTCAGGATGAGCAGCTAAATAACTCAAAAGTGATCTGATTGCAGGCATAACTTGATCAACTGAAGTAACCGTTCTCTGCCAGCCCAAAATTTTGAATGTGCCATAGTTTTGACGCTCACCATGCAACATAGTTGCAAATGGTGCAACATCTATAAGAGTGTTGTTACCTTCAAGTCGAGGCTTTCTTCCTCTTTGGTAATAGCGCTCAGGCCACTTCACCCGTAGTCCTGAAAAAAGTTTGGAAGCATCAATAAGGTCGGCTTGGGTATAGCCTGACTTTGGAGTCACTGTATGTAGCTCTAGCAACTCTCGACCATAATTCTCATTAGGAAGTTCTTTGGTGCTTAACTCTCCGTCTAGATAAACGATCATGGCTGGATGAAGTGCGGTGGCTTGCAGTAAGTCTTCGAATGTAGTTAAAGCATATTGGCGGATTACCCGCTTATTCCAATCGTTAGTATGCCAATCAAGATGTCCATCCTTTGTTTCATCTCCAAGGGTTGTGATGTTGAAATGGTCATGCCAGAACTCAACCATCATTTCAAATACCTGACGATTGGAGTGAGCTTGGCGAATAAGGGTATAGAGATGTAGAACACGGCCTGACATGTGATTTGAATAAAATATTTGACCTTTTGCAATATCACCTTCGGATTCAGCCAAAGACCATAGAAAATTCATATCTTTATGGATGTAATTGAAGATTTCTTGCTTGGCAAGAAAAGCATCTACCTCACTGTCAGATATTGATAGATGATCTAGCTGGTTTTCAAACCAAGCATCTGCGCCAATCTTGGTTACTTCAGAGACAAGTTCTTTTGTTGGGCCGTAGGTAAATCGATGTAGTAAGTGAATAATCGGATTACTAGATGGTGATGTTGCACCTAAGCTCCACCTAGACTCCATGGGAGTAGATTACTTTGACCTATTCTGAATTGATATCCCTATCAGCAATTTCTAGCAATATTGCTCAATATTCTTCTCAATAGTTGGGCCGATTAGCCGACTCTATGGATTTTTGCTTATTCTAACTCGGTCGTAATCACCATGGGCCAACATTTCTATCGTAATACCTTCGTAGGTGACTTTATCTGCCTCATGTAGCAATAGATCGCTGGTGCGAATTGCATAGCATGAATAGTTCTCAATATCTCTGCCGCTTGGTGAAATGGGAACAAAGTATTCACTCAAATGGCCCAAAGCAGAGTCGTATATATAGGCAAGAACACCATTTCGCTCAGTATTGGTGGTGCAAGAAAACTTACTTACGCGTCTGGACTCTAAGACTAAAGCCTTTGTTTGTGAGAGAGGAATAACTGCAAGTTTGATTCCTTGTGATTTATTGTCTATCAAGGGAACTAGCGTTATATCTAGTGTGGAGAGATTCGCCACTGTTCGGCAATAGACTCGAGTTTCAGGCATCCAGCCAATAAGAAATCTAATCCATCCACTCAAATCTCGTTCACCTTCAGTGCTTCCATGAATCAAATATGGCATCAGTGGAGTGGCAACTGATGCTCCATATTTAGCAACCCCAAGTCCCACCATGTAGTGATACATCCACCAGGACCAGTAGTTGCGTCCAGAGTTCGGTTCTTCTTGGAAAGTGCTTGGAAGCGCAAAGTGTTCTATCCGTGTGCCTTCCCCTGTTGTGTAATTCTTAACCACATCAAACCAAGAATTTCCTTTTATTCCATACTCAATTATCTTCTGCCCTGTAGGAAGAATAAATTGCACTCCTTGGATTCCAGTGAAATCTACATACTTGTCTGATTCGGTTATAGCTCTCTGCCAGACGCTTTGTTGTGCGGGTGAGTCAAATCCCTTGTTATCTGATACTGGAATCGCATATTCACGTGAAAGTCCAGGCAGACGTATCCACTTATCGTGCACCATCCACTCAATCTTTAACTGACCTTCACTAGTGTTCTCTGCCCACTCCGATGCAGAATCTATTTCTGGCTGAATTCGACTTAAAAAGTTTCTCTCTCCTGGTAAATCAGAGAAATCCAGCGGAATTAGAGCCCATTTAACGACACCCGTAGCTTTATATAAAGGTGTGGGCGCCGGAAATCCAGATTTTGTTCCATCGTTGCCAGTCTGTTTTATCTTGCAGAGATCTATATTTTCACTTGGCAAACTTGGCGCAGAATATGTAACTGATGATCTCTTTTGTTTTACTCCAGTTGTTGCACTTGGGTTTGCATTCGAGCTCTGAGAGGGAGTTGGTGATGGCGTTGCGCTTACTGTTGGAGTTGGCGAAGGGCTAGGGCTAGGCGTTGGCGATGGTGTTGGTGTTGGTGTTGATTGCGAAATTGATTGAACTCTAAAACCAACTCCTGGCCCTGATGAAAACTTTGGAGCTCCAATGGCATCAGATAGATACTTCCAAGGCTTTGGTAGTGGATCTTTATCTTTTAACTTTAGGAATTTAGCAAATAATCCCTTACTTCCAAGGACTTTAGAGCAAGAGATGCCAAAGGCATTTATTTGATAGCTTCCTTTTGGAAATTTAACCCCTGCAATGACTTCATCTTTCTTTACTTTGTATATTCCACATGGTGGTCCTTGTGGACCTGCGCCATGAGAATTGGAGTTAGCAGAGAAAGGAATTAGAGATAACACAAGAGCAAAGGCTAAAAGAGCTGCGCCTCTACTCTTGTTAATCATTAAATTCTTTTTTATTGATTAAAGAGCTCTGTGACCTTATTCCAATTAACTACGCTCCACCAGGCAGCGAGGTATTCCGGCCTTCTATTCTGGTATTTGAGGTAATAAGCGTGCTCCCAGAGATCATTTCCTAGAAGTACTTTCTTTCCCTCACTTACTGGGCAATCTTGATATGGGGTGGTGGTTATTGAAAGCTCACTTCCATCTTGAATTAACCAGACCCAACCAGAGCCAAAGCGGCTCATTCCTGCTGCTTCAAACTCTTCCTTAAACTTTGCAAAGGATCCAAACTTGGAATTTATTGCCTCTGCGACTTTGCCAGTTGGCTCGCCGCCACCAGTTGGGCTCATCCATTGCCAAAACAGGGAGTGGTTGTAATGGCCGCCGCCATTATTTCTAACCGCTGCTTTAATTTTATCTGGCACTTTATCAAGTGAGACCATAATTTCATCAAGGCTCTTTGATTCCCATTCACTTGCTGCAATCGCTGCATTTAATTTATCAACATAGGCCTGATGATGTTTGCCATGATGAAGCTTCATAGTTGCCTCATCGATATGAGGCTCTAGAGCGTCATAGGGGTATGGAAGTGATGGAAGGGTGAAAGCCATTTTATTTATCGCCTTTCAATGGGAGTGAGTCAAGAATTAGTTTAGCCCTGGCTGCTTAAAGAGCAAGATAGATCAAGGCCTAGCTATATAAATAGAGCAGGAGTGCAACAAAATTAAAGGTGCTCATCGCCATAAAGAGAAGGGCTAGAGCCTTTAATTGAGAACCTGATTTGGCTATTGATTGCGATAAGGCTGAGGCAGATTTAAGGGCCTTAAGTGAATCAATTACAGAAAGGCTATCTCTAACTGCTGCCACCATAGCTGTTACTGAGAAGACTCCCCCTGAGGCAACAAGGCCCACTAGAAAGAGCTTTAGATATTGATCGCTATCGCCGGTAATAGCACCTGTTGCACAGAGGGCTAATACTGCTGAGAGAAGAATTGTGGGAGCTAATTGAGATTTGACTCTAATGGCTCTTTGTTGATTCCAAGAATTAATCAGATTGTTTTCATCCATAGGCCAGATAATACTAAGGAGTAGTTTAAGAAAAGGGTTGCCTAACCCATAAGGCAGAGTGATATTTCACCGGCAAGGCTTAATTACTCAGGAAAACCTCTTGTTGAATGCAGAGTCTTGCTTTAGGTACCTCAAACTCCAAATAAAGTATAAGAAGATGGGAAGTGAAAGAGTTGAAACTACAATTACCAGCTCTAACGCTCGCGACGCCAGAAGATCCACAAGATCTCTCAGGGATTGATTTAGCTCTTCCATTTACCCCGAGTTTAACCATCTTGGCCTAGGTCACAAACATCCCTTATTGCTAATTTGGCTTCCTTGCAGACTAATTTACTGTTAACCCAAACCTGCCCTCGTGGCCATTTAATAATCAGGGCTTTTAGTGTCACACTTGGGCAATGACTAAAACCCTGCGCCGTGCGCTGCTTCCCCTGCTTCTAGTATTTGGGCTTCTATCTTCCAGCGTCCCTTCTCAAGCGATAGATCTTGGCGCATCTTCCAACTACATAATCAGAGTTACTCCTGAAGCAAAAGCTGCTATTGAAAAGACAGTTCTGCAATATGGCGGAAAGATTGATAGCAGGTATCAATATGTCTTCGATGGTTTCTTAGTAAAGCTGCCGGATATTGCAGTTGGATTATTAAAGAAGCTTCCCACGGTTCTTATAATTGAAAAAGATGCTCCAGTTGCACTAAACGCAATTCAAAATACCCAGTCACCAACGCCATCCTGGGGACTTGATCGAGTAGATCAAAGAGAGAAAGTTGGCGCAACTTCAAGCTTTGGATATCGAAGCGCTGGAGCTGGAGCTACTGTCTATATCGTTGATACTGGAATTGCTCCTCACAATGATTTTGGATCAAGATTATCAAGTAGTGGATTCTCTGCATTCAGTGATGGAAATGGTCCAGTTGATTGTCATGGCCATGGAACACATGTGGCTGGAAGTGTTGCTGGTAGTCAGTTTGGAGTTGCTAAGAATGCAAAGCTAGTTCCAGTAAGAGTACTTAACTGTTCAGGAAGTGGTAGTACCTCTGGGGTTATTGCAGGCATGGAGTGGATTCTCTCTCCTTCAAATCCAAACTCCAAGACTCAAGCGGTAGTAAATATGTCCCTAGGTGGAGGAGCTTCTTCATCTATGGATGCAGCGATTGCTAAGTTAACTAATAGTGGAGTTACAGTTGTTGTTGCCGCAGGTAATGATAATGGTGATGCTTGCACCAAATCTCCTGCAAGAGCTCCTTCAGCAATTACTGTTGGTGCAACAACAATCAGTGATACTAAATCTTCATTTTCAAATCATGGACCTTGCGTTGATATTCATGCCCCAGGCTCTTCAATTCTCTCAGCCTGGATAGGCTCAAATACGGCTACCTATAGCGCTAGCGGCACATCTATGGCCTCTCCTCATGTGGCTGGAGCTGCTGCTATTTATGTGGGTTTAAATCCATCAGCCTCTATTGCTCAAGTTTCACAATTCCTTGATGAGCAATCAACAAAAGATGTAATTACCGGACTTCCTGCAGCGACTGTTAACAAACTTCTCTATGTCTCACCAACTGATGGCTCCCCTGCTATTACTCCTCCAGTTATTGCTCTTCGCTCTGTTGGAGCAATTACTTATGATTCTGCAGAGATAGCGGTTGATGTTAATCCTGGTTTTGCTCCAACTGATATCACTCTTCAATACTCTCGTGACAATACCTTTACAACTGGACTTCTCTCGGCGCCTTTTACTCCAGCTCAAGTAAGCGGAGGTGTTGTTGTACAGGCTTTAGCTAAATTAACTGGGCTAAGCGCATCAGCAACTTACTACTTCCGAATCTCCGGAGTCAATGAATCTGGATCCTCCACTGCTCCTATTGGAAACTTCATTACCCTTGCGCCGCCTAAAGTTAAACCAACACCGATAGCTCTTGCTCCAACTGATGTAACGGCCTATAGCGCAACGCTGCAAGGTTCTGTTAATCCTGGAAATGATACGACTCAAGTTTCATTCGTTTATGGAACTGATCCAGAGTTTAAAACTAATACCAATACTGGTCTTGCATCCCCTGCAACAATTTCAGGAAGTACGCCCGTTGCAATTAAATTGCCCATTTCATTCCTTAAGGGAGATACTGCTTACTATCTAAAGATTGTATCCAGTAATTCATCAGGCAGTGTAACTTCTGAAGTAATTACTTTTAAAACCCCTATTTCAATTGGGAAACCACCGATCGTCTCTACCAAACCAAATGGATATCTCTTCAGCACAAGCAAGCCAAATCCAGTTCAAGGCGTCGTAAATCCTCAAGGACAGACCACTCTGGTCACTCTGGTTTACGGTCCGGAACAAACCCTGACTACCAATGCAAAATCAATCCCTGTTGGCAGTTATACAGGAGAACAAAATATCGATGTCACTGCATCCTTTCCTGCCGCAAGTCCTCCTGGAGGAAGAGTTTGGTATCGCTTTGATGCCTCTAATGCTTCCGGGATTACAAAAAGTATTGTTCAAACCAATGGAATAGAGAGACTGGCTCCATTTATTACCTCACAGAGAGTTGATAACTCTAAAGCTGGCGCTGCAACGCTCTGGGTAACAGGTGATGCGCAAGGAAGTAATACTCGTTGGTCATTCATTTATGGCAAGAGTTCTAACTTGTATTCTCTCTCAGCCGATGGTCTCATTACCTTAACTCCCGGATCAATTGAGGTAAAGGCTAACCCTGAAGCCAAAGCAGTTGCAGGTACTTTCACAACATCGGCGGTAATTTCTGGTCTAGAAAATAGTGCGACTTATTACTATGTCGTAAAGATAACTTCTTTAGGTTATGCAGATCCTGCAAGGTTAGTATTAGGTAAAGTTGGCACTTGGCAAACATTAAATGTTGCCCCTACACCTACACCTACACCTACACCTACACCGACTCCAACACCGACTCCAACACCGACTCCAACACCGACTCCGACTCCGACTCCAACTCCAACTCCAACACCAACACCAACTCCAACTCCAACACCAACTCCA
>Ga0164293_10002215_pt1 | contig 16492 bp, 34 predicted proteins | sample GEODES118metaG_FD_111487 | JGI IMG/M metagenome (GOLD analysis project Ga0164293, IMG submission 111487) | Eutrophic lake water microbial communities from Lake Mendota, Wisconsin, USA - GEODES118 metaG | ecosystem: Environmental > Aquatic > Freshwater > Lake | place: USA: Lake Mendota...
AGATACTCTTATACAAGAATACATTAAATGGTCTAAACATGATATTTTAAATTCATGGGGTTCATGTGCCTTCTATACACAAGACTTTTTAGATTTTTGTAAAGCAACTGGTAAATCTTGTAAAGTAGTTTATTTACCACACGTTAAGACTTCAGGTACGGATGTTGAAGATCATATCATACCAATGTACAACAATACATTGATTGACTTTGCATATGTACCAAACAAAGGAGTTTCTAAACATGATCGAATAGGAACTCCTCCAGGTAAAATAACTTCTTCATGGCCATTAATAAATTCAGCATCTCCTAAGCTTTTTGAAAAACAAGGAATGTATGGCAAATTAGGATATTTAAAAGATGCAGAGTATGCTGATTGGCAGTATGAAGAATATCCAGAATTGAAGAAAAATACATATCCTATTCAAATGAATAAAGTTCCTAAATACTCTTTAGACTCTATTAAAGACGGAACTCCTGATTTAAAATAATTGAGCTCAAAGATTCCTTTGGGCTCTTCTACTGAATATAATCAACAGGATGACGCGGGAAAGGGTTGACGAAGTCAGGCCCTGTATTAGCAAAATATATATACTACAATACGTATATATGAACGTACTATATATACAGTTAATACTATAACACTATATACAGACACAACTATAGCTACATAAACTACATTAAAAGCACCTCGAACAGACGCAAATCACTCTATATTTAATATCGCTATAAATAAGAATCAGACTCGTATAGGAAAAGGCAATTACTAGATCCTTATTAGACAGTTCTAGCATATACGGTAATCTATATAGGTGGCACGTAGATGGAATTAAGGCTATTGAGAATGGCGAGACGGCAATAGATTTTTCTGCCGAAGCAAACGAATTTTTTATATAGCGATTTCTTTTACTTCGCTTCGCTCGTATATATAGTATCTTCAATACCTTTTATCGCTCTTATATATAGTTCTTTATATACACGCGCGTAAAATAATTTAAAAATTCTTTCGAAATGATTTGGTTCGTATTGATATTATCCTTATCTTTATATATAGGAATTAGAAATAATAGACATTATGATTAGATTATCGGAAATAGACAGAATGAATGAGCAATTGAATTCAATTACTACCACTCAGGTTGGTTCGAAGATTGATGAGTTGAGATCGGCTATTGGTCGTATATATAGTGATAACCACTCAACGACAAATAGATCTCGTTTAGTATCTGTTTCGGAATGTGGGAATTATTGTTATACTGAGGAAGTTGCCTCTGAGTATAGTAAGACAGCCCCGATACGTTATACGGGTCTGTCAAAGCAACCTTCTTGGTTGGTATGGAATGGATTATTTTTTTAAAAATAGTTTGAAAAAGATTAGGATTGTAGGATTCTTTTTCTTATCTTTATGTATAGAAATTAATTAATAATAAATGACAAATTTTATGAAAGCAGTTGTAACTCAAGAAGGAAGATTTTTAGTAGCTAGATTAGCTGACGGTACCGATGTATCAAATCAAATTGATAGAGATATCAGAAGAAAGGCAGTTGAATTAGGTGTCGAGTGTATATATACCGATGGCGAATGGTCTGTGCCTGGTTATGCTAAATCAGCCTCTTCTTTTAGTTTTGCTAGACAAACAATGCCTGAGCCAGAGATTATTGAAATCGTAGAACCTGACGCGGGGCATAAGGAAGTAACCGACTTCATCCATAAGTCTGTGGGTCTTAAGCCTCAGTCTTTGATTATGAATGATTTGAAATGGAAATATTTAGTTCGCTCCGCTATGCGTGGAAGAAATATTATGATGACAGGTCCTGCAGGTACTGGTAAGACTATTGCTGCTAAGGAATTGGTTAAAGCGTTAGAGCGTCCAGACTTTTATTTTAACTTAGGAGCAACGCAAGATCCCCGAGCTACCTTAATTGGTAATACTCACTTCTCAAAAGAAGATGGAACTTATTTTGCGGAATCGTTGTTCGTTAAAGCGATCCAAACTCCTAATGCCGTTATCCTATTAGACGAGTTGTCGAGAGCTCATCCAGAGGCTTGGAATATCTTAATGACTGTATTGGATTTGAACCAAAGGTATTTAAGATTAGATGAGAAGGATGGTGCTCCGACTATTAAGGTTGCCGAAGGAGTTTCCTTTATAGCGACTGCGAATATTGGTAACGAATATACTTCCACTCGTATTATGGACCGTGCCCTTCAGGATCGTTTCATTACCATAGAGATGGATCAGTTAGATGAGATTACAGAGTTTGAGTTATTGAAGATGAAATATCCTTTAGCACATCAGCCATCACTTCAGGCTGTGGCAGAGATAGCTTCAACCACTCGTAAAGATATGAAGTCAGCCTCACCGAAGTTATCTAGTTGTTTATCAACCAGAGCATGTGTTGAGATCGCTTCACTTATATTTGATGGCTTTAGCTTAACAGAAGCCGCAGAGGTTGCTATTTATCCTTTCTTCTCTGAAGATGGAGGTGTGGACTCTGAAAGAACCTATGTGAAGCAGATAGTGCAAAAGTATTGTGTAAACCCTGAGACAGAGGGTGAAGATTTATTTGGAGCGGATGATGTGGCTAAGGACCAGTCTATGCCGTTCTAATTATTTGTTAATTTCTATCCGAAGAGTGGGGCCTGTCAGCCCCATTTTTCATGTAAAATAATCACGAAATGATTAGGATCTTATAGAATTAATACTTATCTTTATATATAGAAATTAAAAAATAGACAATATGGCAAAGAGCAGATTTTCAACCAAATCATTATTAAGTAAGTATAACAGATGGGATTCGAGATCATTCCGTACCGGTTATAAGAGTACCAATACTTTATATGGTAACTCTTCATTCTGGATGGATGATGAATTCCTTGCTGATAAGCGTGAGGCGGGCCAGAGAGTAGATTATATTAAGTTAGCTGGATATAAAAGAGCTATTGCGAACTTCGTAAGAATTGTAACCAATAAGGATAATATTCCAGTAGTATTCTCTTCAGGTAATGATTCCTATACCGATGGTACCAAGGTAGTTATCTCAGCTAAATTAGATGAGAAGGTGTTTGACTCGACTGTGGGTCTTGCACTCCATGAAGGTTCTCATATTGCCTTAACCAACTTCAATGTATTGACTAACCAATTAGGTTATGGTTCTCCAGAGACCGATGTCTTAGTTCAATGGCATTTGGATACCTTCGGTGAGAATGTATCGGCTAATAGTATTAGTCCTAAGGTAAAGGATTTAGTAAACATCATTGAAGATAGACGTATAGATAGATTCGTATTTAATTCGGCTCCAGGTTACCAAGGTTATTATTTGGCAATATATGATAAGTACTTCAATGCCAAAGAGATCGATAAGGCTTTGATATATGGATTAAAGGCAGAGTCTACCTGGGATGATTATATATTCCATGTATGTAATTTTGCTAACCCAAATAGAAAATTAGATACTCTTCCTAGCTTAAGAGCTATATGGAATACAATTAACATTCCTAATATCTCGAGACTTAAGACTACCGATGAGGTTTATGTAGTAGCCGTTGAAGTCTATAAGATGATAATGGAAGCAATCGGTGGAATGGAAGCCAATGAAGAGAAGTCTAAAGATGCTCAAGGTAAAGGTAATAATAGTCCAGACTCAATAGGAGAGCCAGGCGAAGGAGAAGGAGAAGATGGAGAAGGAGATCCTAATATGGACCAAGCCGGTACTCCCGGGAACGGTGAGCCGAAAGAAGGTAAACCAGGAGATGTTAAAGGTGACCAATCAGGAACTCCTAGACAGCCAATGACAGAGAAAGAGAAAGCAGAGCTTGAGAAAGTTAAAAGAACTCTAGGTAAAGCTATTGATGCTCAGAAAGAGTTTATCAATGGTAAGATTAAGAAAGGTAAGCTATCAAAATCCGATGCCGCTAAAATTAATGCAGCTGCTGAGTCTAATATGAGTTATGAGACTGTGGGTGGTGACATTCATAATAATACGGAAAACAAGTTATCTAATAAGACTACTCGTTGTATGGTTATTAAAGGTATGAATGCCAAAGTGATTGCAACCGGAATGTTGAATAACCATTTTAGTACTTATAAGACTCCAGATAGATTTACTGGAGACAATGACTTTGTTAATCAAGGTATGGTGCTTGGAACTCTATTAGGTAAAAAGCTTAAGACTCGAGATGAAGAAAGATCTCTTAAGACAACAAGAATGGAAACCGGTAGAATGGATAGAAGAATGATTGCGGAGCTAGGTTTCGGTAACGATAGAGTATTTTCTCAAACTCATCATTATACAGTGACTCCAGCATTGGTTCACATTAGTATAGATGCCTCAGGGTCTATGTCAGGTAGAAAATGGAAGTCAGCTTTAAAGACTGCCATTGCAATTGCCAAAGCCGCTTCAATGACGCAATCACTTCATTGTATTATATCGTTAAGGGGCTGTTTCCAATCTGGAGGTTATTCATCAGAAGCTCCTTTAATGTGGGAAGTATATGACTCTAGAAAAGACAAATTGCAAGCTCTTAAGAACAAATTTTATTCTCTTGAGTGTAATGCATCGACTCCAGAAGGGTTATGCTTCGAGGCTGTATTAAATGATACCATTAAGAACGCTCAAGGTAAAGACATGTACTTCATTAATATATCCGATGGAGAGCCTGGATACTCTGATCAAAACATCAATTATGGTGGAGAGTATGCAGTACAGCACACTAAAATTCAAGTAGACAAAATGCGTAAGGCAGGAGTTAATGTATTGAGTTACTTCGTATCCGAAGGAGGTTCAGAATGGGGTTATGGAAGAGCTAAAGCTTCATTCGATACAATGTACGGGAAGGGCGCAGCCTATATAGACCAAAATAACTTAAACGAGTTATCAAGAACTCTTAACCAATTATTTGAGCGTAAAGCAATATAATAAGGGTAGAGTATATATAGAGCGATAGAATACCCTAGGGAAGAGTTAATATATAGCTCAAGAACCCTAGGGTATACGTGCATAGAGTAAGGGTAGTCCCCTAGATAATCTATATAGAGTAAGGGTTCTCCCTATATCAAGACCTATATATTAAGGGTAAACCCTGGTATAATATCACTGAAAACAGAAGAAAAGATCGACCCGGAGGTGGCCTATATCACGTTTTTATTGAGGCAATAGTTTTTTTCATATAGACCTTGGTTTGGATGGTTAAGGTTCCCTTAATCCATTCCGCAGGCCGAAAGCCTGCTTCAAGAAACAATTTACGCTCGAAACGCAAATAAACAATATAACAATGAAAGCAAATTTACTAAATGCATGTATAGGAATCTATATGATAATTGTCGGCTGTATATCTATGCGATCAAAAGATTGAAACAAAGGGTGAACGAGCCTATTAGACCGGCCGTAAATGCTTCAATTTTCCAAAGCGATTAATAAGACCTTGCGGCCTGAAAAATCGGCATTCTAAAGGGTTCCATTCCAGTATTTCCCAGGCCGACAAATTTCTGCGGTAAAAATTAGGATCGTATAGAAATTCTTCTTATCTTTATGTATATTAAATTAATAGACTATGAAATGCAAATGTAATTCGGAAATACCCCAAGCTCGTATCCAATTAGGATATCGAGTATGTGTATCATGTTCGCAAGAGCAAGCCATATCCTGTGTAGACATTATCTATCACAAAACAGGTAACACCATTCAACAATGCACAAAAGAGCAAGCTGACGCTATTCGCAAAGCCTCTAGACGCTCTGGCTTTGGAGCAGCTGCCGGAATGCGAGCAGGAAGCGATCCTAAACCTAAAGTTACTTTAACTCGTCGCTCTATGCCGGCCCGAGCTCGAATAGCCACTCCAATGGAACTAGATGCTATAGGTCGTGAAATGATGTCTGTTATAGACTCGGAAGGTATTGAGCGACTTCAACCTCAATTGCAAAAGTACATTGCGGGTAATTTATGTACTCCCGCGCAAGCTAGAAAAATACATCAAGCGTGTCAAGCACTGCATTCTGCGACATCAATTAAACAATAGACAATGAATCAACCTAAATACACCCGAGACCAAAAGCGTCGCGCTGTGCAAGAGATAGTTCGTCGATTAAACGAATTCGATGGCGCTTTGAAGCTAATTCGCCAATTCGATATTTCCGAGCAAGATGTTATGGAATATCTTAACCCGCCTACCTCTCTGGCGTATGACCCGTATACCGGTCAACCTATAAGTGGATGGACTATGAGAGGTCGTCCTAAATCTAACACGACCTTTGATCAAGCAGTTGAAGACGCAAACGAGGCTCGAACTCGCGCAATAGAAGTGGCTCGAGAACGTGAGGAGATGCTGAAAGAAGCTCATACGTCATCTGTAGCTAGATACATGAAGCAGGCAGGAATGGTACCTCATCCGAGTTTGAAATCGTATATGGATTGGTCATAGAACAAATTATTTTAACCGCAGCGTTTACCGCAGATCTAACGCCCGGCCGCCGCCTAAAAATAATTGAAAAAAACTTACCAAAAGATTTGGTTCCTATTGATATTTTACTTATCTTTATATATAGAAATTTAAAAATAGACAAATTATGAAAAATGTATTTAAAGTGTTTTGTGAGACTTATAAGACTGACAAAAAAGAGTTTTTTGGTTCTATTGCGTTCATCATAGCATGGGTAGCGATGGTATATGTAGCATTAGTAATTGGTAGTTTAGAATAATATGAAAAAGATGCAAGTAAATCCGTCTCAAGAGTTTATTGGGATGAAGTTAGTATCTGATAAGCCTGTAGAGGTAAATTTCAGAAAAGGTAAAAAGAACGTTATAATTTGTAGCGAGATTGAATGTACAAAAGCTAATGCGACCGGTCGAAGGTTGACATTGACTTTCAGAGATGGTAAGGGTGCTGAGTTAGGCACTCGACGAGTTTATTTCGAGCATTTTGAAAAGATGGGTGATAGGTTCGGCATTGACATTTATGATAACTAAAACCAGAGCTATGTTTAAAAAACTAAGAGCGAAGTTTGCTTATAAGCCAGACTTACAAGAGACACAATTTATTAATATTGTAGATGACTTACTTAAGCATCCTAAGACTACGGTAGTTATGACTCCGTTAACGAATAAGTATTTTGTAATTAATGAGTCTAAGCACTATTACATTAAATTGCAGAGTCCTTGTATTCAGTTTACTAACTCTAAATTTTCATTCGCAAAGAATTTGAACTTCAAAGCGTGTGATATTATTACTGCTAAAATTCATGATGTTATTGAAAAGGATCGTCAAAAGATTGAAGACAGAATTTTCACTAATGAAACAGATATGCTAGACAGTGTTATTATTAACTTAAAAAAATAAACTATGTTTTACAAATTTAATAAAGAAACGTTAGACTTCGAAAGAGTTAATGTAACTAAAAAATCGTTATTTGGTTTTGGAGCTGCCGTTGGCTTATTATTTGTATTTGGGTTTACTTCTAATCCAGCAAATAAAGTACAAAACCTTTCGAGGGAAGAGAAACTGATTGTAATTAGAGAGTATAATGAGTTTTCAGAAGCGAGACTTATAGAGCAGATTAAGTCTCTAAATTTTAGATATCCGCATATTGTATTAGCTCAATCATATCAAGAGTCAGGACATTATAATTCGACTATCTTTCGAGAAAACAATAACATGTTCGGAATGAAAGAAGCAGTAGTTAGATCTAATTTAGCAAAAGGTACTAACCGAGGTCATGCTATGTATGACACCTGGCAGGAATGTGTAATTGACTATGCTTTGTATTATTCTACCTATTTGTCAGACATCAAGACTGAAGGTGAGTATTTCGAATTTCTTAAGCAGAATTATGCTGAAGACCCAACTTATGTAACCAGATTAAAAAGTATTATTAAAACTAGAAACCTTAAAGCAAAATTCTAAATGGAGCCAATTTACGCAGAAAGATTAATGTTAGATTACAACCCAATTACCGGATCAACTTATGTATTAGTTGTGGTAGATGTAACAAACGAAGAAATTGAAAATTAATTTAATACAAACACAAATGTCACAAAACTTACCAGGGCCTAAGGATAGAATCCTTTACATGGCAAAACAAGTAGATCAAGAATCTATCAATGAATTAACCAAATCTATTATCGCTATTAATGAAGATGATAGGCATTTGGAAAAAGTATATGCCTTACAAGATATTGAATACAACGCAAAGCCAATTAAAATTTATATAGATTCATATGGTGGGTATGTATACCAGTGTTTTGGTTTGTTAAGCATAATGTCTACCTCTAAAACGCCTATCCATACAATCGTAACTGGGTGTGCTATGAGTTGTGGATTTCTAATTGCAATTGCAGGTCATAAAAGATTTTGCTATCCAAAGTCGACTTATATGTATCATCAAGTATCTTCAGGAGCTATTGGTAAAGCTAAAGATTTAGAAGAAAATGTGTATGAGACTAAACGTTTACAAAAAATGTTAGAACAGCATACTTTGGAGTTTACGAAGATAACTAAAAAGCGTTTGAAGGAAGTTTACAAGACTAAATTTGATTGGTATATAGAAGCTGAAGATGCTAAACAATTGTTTATAGTAGACAAAATACTTTAGTAAAAATTAGGATTTAAGAAAATTAATTCTTATCTTTATGTATAGAAATTAAAAGATGAAGTCAATAGTAATTTATATTCACGGTTTTGCCTCAGGCCCCGGTCTTAAAGCAGATATATTAAAAAAGGCGTTTCCCAATTCAGAAATTGTAGCACCTCAATTAATAGGGCATGTAGAAGAAGATTTAGTAACTTTGAAGAAACTAGTTTTTCAATATTCAAAGCATAATAGTCAGATTCACATTGTAGGTACTTCCTTGGGAGGGTTTTATGCATTATGTATAGCTGCTTCTAATTTAGTAGAATTTCATATGGGTACAGAGCCTAAATTTTATGTAATTAATCCTTCATTCAGTCCTCATGAAACGCTATTGAAATATAAAGATCAAGAAGTTCCTAATTATAAATCAGGGCCCGGCGTTACATTAATTGATTTTGATTTTGACACTTTAAAGTCAAATAAAGAGTATATGATGAAGAATTTCAAAGGAGGTATTGATTTAAATGTATTTATAGGTACTGAAGATGAAGTGTTAGTATTTGATGAATTTCTTGAGTTTCTAGAAACGGTACCGGGTCTTATGACTAATATACATTATTCACAACAAGATCACAGATTTGCCGATATTGATAACGTTATTAAATCTTTAAGGTTAAATAGAGTTAGTTAATATTTATAAGTAAATAATTATACACTATGCTAAAACTAGCTGACCTTTTAAAAGAATTAGATATTCCAAAAAATAAATGGACTTCAATACCACACAATGAATTGGATGGATTTAAGAGGCAAATTTATTCTTTAATACATACAGCCTATTCTGAAGTTGGAGGGCACCCAAATTATATCAATGCCGATTCAGTTTCAAAAGAAGCTGCTGACACCGATTTTGAAGTAATTGATTTAGATGATGATTTAGACGTAGACGGAATATCCGCTTCTAAAAAAACTCAATCAGGTACAAAATTTGTGGCTACGGGACATGACGGATCTAAAGCTGCTAAATCAGCAGTTATTAACCATAAAGCGGAAATGCTTAAACATCCTGGGTATTACGTAGAGGTGTCTGGTAAGATTCAAGATATCTTTTTATCAAAAGGAGTTCCGCCAGTAAATGACGAGGCTATTGTTAGAAAAGTATTAAAAGGAAAAGATATTGAATGGCACGGTGATGGTACCTATACTAGAAATATAGGAGGTGAACTTCATAAGAAAATGTTAATAGGAAAACCTAGAGTATGAAGCTAGAAGAAAAACAATTTACGATTCAAGAGATATGGGCTGCGTCTCGACACCTTGTTCACAAAAACAAGAAGAAGTATCAGCGCAAGCCCAAACATCAAACACATGAAGAAAGAAAAGACTCATAAAATTTTCATAGACGAATTTTATAAGTTTTTAAAGGTTACGGCAATTCCAGGTTCCATTCTTACCACTTCAATTATTAAGAAGTGGGTAATGTCTTTGGATGCTAAACATCCGTTAATTCAATCTTATATAACGTTTAGAGACTTTGATGCTGAAGTAGTATTAAAGGCTGATGATTACAATTTAATTGTCTCGCAAATGAAACATTGCCCTGGGTATTATCAAGTAACTGCATATCAAAGAAGAGCAGGTACAGGAGTTTCTCCTAAGGTAGTAAATGTAAAGAAAAATAAAATAAAAATTGAAAATAATTAGGATTGTAGGAAATAATTTCTTATCTTTATAAAAATTAAAAAATATGAATTTAGTCAATCATGAGCCTATGATTAAATGTTATGGAAATGGGTTTCAAATTACCTTTCCTAATAGATACACTCTTATTGTGAAGAATGGAATAGGCGCGGCATGTACTCAAAAACCTGCTTCTGACGATCCAGCTGAAATGTTATTAGCATATAAGCTTGGAGGTAATTCAGGTCCTGATGTTCAAGTAGAAATTTTCTCTCCTTCTAAACAAGATATATCTAGTACCTTTGGAGATTTAAGTTTTATTACTCCCCTTGAATTAGTCAACCTATTATATATTTGTTCAGCCTTAAAACCCTAGATATGAGTGGAATTAGTTTAGATGCGTTTAAACAACTAGACGATGCAACCAGCAGCGCATTATTAAAGTGTATAGAAGAATGGTCGTGGGAATTTCATGATGCGGATATTGATCATCAAACAGCTGCTATGTATTTAAAGGTTAAATCAGATATATCATCTAAAGATATACGAATTACTAAACAAGCAGAATATCGTCGTCGATTATTTGATTTGGAATTGTATAAAGATTTTAGACAAAATGAAAGAGCAAGATCTATGTCAGTAAATCATTGGCCGGCTAATTTATCTAAAAAAGAAGTTGCTTTATGTAAAATTCAAATGATTGCTACTTTATTTAATATTTGTAAGTCCAATGCCAAAACTCAAGTAGAAGGAGCTGATTTAGTTAATATTATAGAAGGTTTATTAGAGTCAATTAAATCGTCTGTATATAAATGGAAATGGGATGATACTAAACCTAAAGAATTGTGGCCAGGTATTGATCCTGCAGCGGCAGAAATATTAAATACTTTATTTAAAACTTTCAAAAAAAACTTCCAAAAAGATTTGGTAGTTAGGTAAAAAATGCTTATCTTTATATTATAATAAAAATAGAAATTATGGATAATAAAAAAGTTTCCGGTAACGGAATTGGATTAGGAACTGTATTGTTTCTTATATTCTTAACATTGAAATTGGCTGAAGTAGGTCAAATCGCAACATGGTCTTGGTGGTGGGTAACTTCCCCACTTTGGATTCCAATTGTACTTGTTTTAGGCATAGCTGCTATAGCCTTAATATTAGCAGGAATCGTTCAACTATTTAAAAATTAATTATTATGTATTACATGGCAAGAGTTCAGTTAGAGTTTGAAAACGACAACGGACAAGTTAAAAAGAAATCAGAGACTTATTTAGTAAATGCAGAATCTGTGACAGACGCAGAAGCAATTGTGCATGCAGAGTTTAAAGACTATAAACACGAATTTGAAGTAAAATCAATTTCGCAGTCTAGAGTAATCGACGTATTAACCGCTCAATAAAAAAAGTACTATGGCCAAGAGAATTAAGAAAAGAAAATTTTCAAATAACCAATTAGTTGTATTTCGATTTGGCGATAGAAAAATTGTAGGCAACGTTGTTTTTGTTAAGCCTGTAGGTAAGCAGTTTATTTATGATGTCGCTGCCGAAGACGGTAAGACATATTACGAATTGACAGTAGACGGACCCGTTAATAATTCTATCGATACTTATTTGACAAAGCTATTTTATCAAAAATATAAAATAGATGAGAGTGCTATTCCAGAGATTGAAGATGACACTCCTTTAATTAACTCAAAGAAGTTAGTAGAGTCTATTATTGAAACGCCAGAAGAAATAGAAGAAGATGAAGAATATGAACTAGACGAAGAAGATTCTTTATTATTTACAGAAGAGGATGCAGATCCTAATTATTAATCAATTAAAAATAAAAAAATGAAAAAAGTATTTTTAGCATTAGCAATTGTAGCGACAGTATTAATGTCTTGCAAAAAAGTTGAAGCAACTTCAAACACTGAAGTAACTGATTCAACAGCAGTTCAAGTTGATTCAGTTCAAGTTGATTCTGTAGCAGTGGATACTGCAGCAGTAAAATAATTTACCAATGCTCGCTGTTAATTGAGAGGTAGAGTGTATTAATTTCCGAAAAAGGGTTTATAGTAGGAAGAGCTCACTCATTGCACTCAATCAGAAACCCTGAAAGACCAAGGTTGGTAAAAAAAAGAATCGGTTGGTGTAAGATCTGTATAGACAGGCAATGGTTAACATGGGCAGCATAAGCCGCCTAGATAAGGGTTCGAATCCCTTACCGATTCCAAAATTAAAAAGTATGACAAGTTTCGAATTTAACAAAAAGTATGAAGATTATCTAGAAGAAGGTCACTATGGGTTGGCAATTAATATTCCTTCAGTGGTTGAATTTTTAGATGAGATCTTTAGTAAAGTGCTTATTCATTTGCCTGATTTTAAATACAGTCAAATTAAATTGAAATTTAATTCTTCTAGAGTGTATACAAATTTAAAACACTCTGCAATGAATTATTGGATTGAAACGGAGATTAACAATTTAGTGAAAAAGTATGACAACGACAATAATGCAAATAGCTAATTACCTATTAATAGGAGCTTTATTAATGTTTTTAGTAGATTCAATGACACATTGGATGCAAAAAACTAATTCTGATAATGATTATATTTTCACTAATACTGAAAGAGTTATTGTAATTGTGTTTTGGCCAATAGTTGTTTTATTTGCTATCATCAGCGTTTTAGCTAATCAAAATAATCAAAATTAATATGAAAGATCAGTATGTAATAATAGACCTTAGAAATATGGATTTTTTTAAGGACTTAGAAGGTAACTTAAAATATTTTGATACAGAAGAAGATGCTTGTCTTACGGCAGGTATTTACGAAGTTGAAAATGCGTGGGTAATGAAATTGATTTATAATCATATAGAAGATGATAATAGGCCGTATACTCACGAAGAAAGAACTGAATTATTAAAACGAGCAATGGGTGAAGAAGCTTTTAATAAAGCAGTTGATGAATTAATGCCGTTTGGAGGAGGATTGAGTGAATATTATGATTCATATAAAATTCCATATACGAAAAATTAAGTTATGAAAAAGTATAATAAATCAAATAATCCATTAACTTGGAACTGGCCAGCTATTATTGTATGGGCAGTTATATTTACGTTAGCGTTTAATATATTCAAATTTTTATTGTCAGCAATATGTTAGGAGTAGTAGCAGGTAATTTTGATGTAATACATCCAGGTTACGTAAAAATGTTTAAAGAGTGTAAAGCAAATTGTGATGAGTTTGTTGTATTATTACAAACAGACCCTACCATTGAGCGTCCTGAAAAATGTAAACCTATTTTAGATTATTTAGATAGGATAGAAATTTTAGAGTCTATAAAATACATAGACAGAGTATATGTATATACAACAGAAAATGATTTATATACGTTACTCAAAGCACTCCGTCCGGATATCAGATTTCTAGGTGATGACTATGTAGATAAAAAATATACAGGAGATGATTTATACATTCCGATTTGGTGGATAGGAAGATCTCATGGATGGTCTACCACTAAATTTAAACAAGAAATAGCAAACCAAGTAGAAGTTCAACGATTGCAAAATTCATCGAAATGAAAGCATTAAACCCAGAAATTAAATTTGCAGGTTCAGGAGGTATATTTGACCTAATGGATAACGTAGTAAAAGCAGGATTCAATATTACAGATGACCAATATGATTTTATTTGTGATGAAGCCACTGATGAAGAATTAGACGCGTTAACTGAAGTGTTATTTGATAATAACATGGCTACATTTTCTCAAAGAAGAAAAGCTATTGAAATAAGAAATAAGTATATAAATTTGTTTAATTCAAAAGAATAACTTAAATTTATAGTATGAAAAAAATATATTTAGATGATGTTAGGACTCCGGTAGATAAAGACTGGGTAGTAGTAAGAAACTATGATCAATTTGTTGATACAGTTACTTACATTGGATTAGAAAATATAGAATTGATTTCTTTAGATCACGATTTAGGCGATTCTGCAATGGCTGAATGGCACAAGAATGTATATCACAATTATACCTTAAACTATGATAACATTACGGAAAAGACTGGAATGGATTGCACTAAATGGTTGGTTAATCAATGGTTGGATGGGGCTCCTGTTGTTGATGTTGTAATACATTCTGCTAACGCAGTTGGTAGTGCAAACATGATGGGGTATATTAATAATTACAGACATATTCACAGATTGCCACAAAATTGTGTGCGAGTTCAAATAGAACATACAGTATAATTATGAAAAATATTTTATCGATATTAGTAGGATTGTTAGTAGTAATAGGATGTAGTGATGCTAGCAGACAAAAACCTGATTCAAGTAAATTAGAGATGTTTAATGGGTCTAATTACTATAGACAAAACTATCACGTATATACTCTTGAAGGGTGTGAATATATAGTTGCTGGTGCTGGAAAAACCCAATGGGGTTCGCATAAAGGAAATTGTAAAAATCCAATTCATTATACAAAATAATATGACTTTACAAGATAAGCTAAGACAAAATTTAACAGGTCATTTATCAGATGATAAGTCTGAAGTTGATGTTAGAATTGCAGCTAGAATTGCTGAGGAGTTTGCTATTCAATTCCATTTATGGATGAGACAAAATGACACTGAAGCAAATGCAGAAAGATTCTTTCATTACACAGATGAAGATATGATGAATGTTTTTAAAGAAGAAATGGGGCTATGACAGAAGTATTACATATAATTGGACTTTGCCCAGATCATTTTACTCATTCAAACTTAATAGAGTTTTGTATTACAAATAGTCAGGAATTTTCTTGGATATACCAAAAGGTTAATTTATCTTTAAGCAAATTAAAAATTAAAAATTATGGGTGCAGAGAGTAATACGACAGTAGACATTGAATTGTGGATTCAGAAAATTATAAAATCAATTGACCATCCAACGCAATTCAAAGCCGTTAATAGATTAATTAAACGTTATATGGTTAGATTAGAACAAGACGGGTTGGATTGGTATATTAGAAATCATTATGATACTAAATTCGATACTTTAATTTCAAAACAGCGTCAAGTACTTCGAGATAAAACTAATGCAGAACAATGGGAAATACAAGAATCGTAATAGAACTTAATGATATGCAGCAAGCTCAATATGAAGATTGGTGTGCTACTATTAAAAAATTATACGGCAAAATTGGAAACATGACCTGGTCTGTGTCTGATTGTGGTATTGGGCAAACTATCAAAGTATATAATGATCTTACAAAATTAACATTGAATTTAACAGATATAAGTACTTGGTAATGAAAGTAATATTTTTAGACAATGACGGAGTAATTTGCCTATCCAGTAATTGGGGCGGCAGAAGTAAGAAAATACAAAAGTATTATAAAGCAAACCCAGAATGGAATAAAATGTACAGCACCGCTCCTGTAGATATAAGATTTGACAATTTTGATAAAAAGGCAATCAAAGTTTTAAATTCTATATTAGAAGAGACAGGTGCTGAAATTGTAGTATCATCCGATTGGAAGAAGCATGCAAACCTAGAGGAGCTAGGAGATTATTACGAATCTCAAGGAATCATCAAACGTCCTATTGCATTTACTCCTTCCTTTATCGGGTGTGAAAAACCTGAAGGATTTGAATGGATTAGAAGTTTACAATATGAGCAAGAGCGTTCTTTAGAAATTGCTCAATTCGTAAAAGACCATCCTGAAATTACTCATTGGGTAGCAGTAGATGATTTGAATATGGCTGTTGAAGTATTAGATTATTCAGTACCATGTACTCGAGTTTGGGGAGTTACAAATTTTGTACTTACTCCTAAAGAAAGTGAAGGTATCAAGCAGCATGGAATAAAAGAAAAAATATTAAAATTTCTTCAATAAGATTAGGATATTATAAAAATATATCTTATCTTTAAGTATTATTAATAAGATATATGAAAATAGTAGCAAAAAATATTTGGTTCACATCAGACTCCCACTTCGGGCATACCAATATTTGTAGAGGAGTTTCTAAATGGAACACAGGAGATGAAGAAGAGTTTATTAAAGCTACTCGTAATTTTCCAGACCTTGAAACAATGAATGAGCATATTGTTGATAACATTAATAATTGTGTTGGAGAAAATGATTGGTTAATACATCTTGGAGATTTTTCCTTTGGCGGAATTGAAAATATCGGAGTATTTCGTTCTCAAATCAAATGCAAAAATATCGTATTGATTTTAGGAAATCACGATCATCACATTGAAAATAACAAAGAAAATGTTAGAA
>Ga0164293_10002216_pt1 | contig 16488 bp, 30 predicted proteins | sample GEODES118metaG_FD_111487 | JGI IMG/M metagenome (GOLD analysis project Ga0164293, IMG submission 111487) | Eutrophic lake water microbial communities from Lake Mendota, Wisconsin, USA - GEODES118 metaG | ecosystem: Environmental > Aquatic > Freshwater > Lake | place: USA: Lake Mendota...
AGGTGTATCTCAATTAATTTTCCACCAATAAACTCACAATTAATTTTTTCATACCTAAGAGGAACGAGACCTAAAAAGTGTGGAAGAGGGTATGTTTGTTCTGTTTTTTCCCAGTAAGTAAATCTTTTGTATGGATGTTTACTGTGTTTAGTCCCAACGACAGATAATATTGGTTCGTATTTTTTATAATCAACACTGATGTGTTCGCCGGTAAATATTTCGCACCAAAATTCTCCAGGGTGCAGATGGCATGTATCTTGTTCAAGATACTCTACTCGGGCTCTCTCTCCCATACCTTCAATGTTAATAACTGGCTTTACAAAATATTCACCAGGTTTTGGTACGGGTATCCCACGTGGCCCGCATAAGTGACCAGCTTTTTTGGCAACAATTAATTTATCAAAAATCCATAAATCTTCTAATGAACACGTATTCCACGCATTCATTTCTGGTGAAATATTCATACTACTCTTCGTCGTCTGGGATCCCGTTACCGTTTTTATCTTCTTTATTGCCACCAGTTGAAATCATTAATCCAGCTAGTGTTCCAGTAATAAATGTCGCAATGCTGGACAAAACACTAAAAAACATTTTGTCATTTTCTGCTTGAGCACCAATTGGCTGTGTAACAAATACAAGAGCGTAAATAACTCCAATAGTTGTAAGGGTTAAAACGGTTGCCATAACGCAACCAACCACAAACTTAAGTCGAGCATCAAGTTCTGCTGGTGTTAAACGTTTTTTCATGGGGCGACTATCTCCTGTGTTGTTGTTGTTTCGTTTGGATTGAATCCAAGTAAAGTTTCTGTGCAGTTTCCATCTACTCTGCATAATGGCGGATTGCACTCTTCTGCTTCCCAGTTTTCTGGGTCCTGACAAGAGTATCTGTAATTTCCATTGTAGCCACATGCAGATAAAATAAGTATTCCAAATGCTAAAAGCACTTTCTTCATTTGGCATCTGCTGCTTTTTTAACTTTTTTGTCTACTCCATTAAAGACTTCATTTATTTCTGCAACAGATAATTTACCGTCATCAAGAAACGCCCTAGATAAACCTTCTACTACAGTTGCTACGCCAGCAATACCTGCCATGAAAATGGCTTTCCAGAGTGGCACACCGGCTATTGTGCCAGCACCAATTACGCCTAAGCCCGAAGCTGCGAAAGTCGCAACAATGCGCATTATAATATTTTTAATTTGTTCCATATAATCCCTCCTGTTTGCTGGGATTATAGTAATTGCCTATACGAGATACACCAGTTACTAGCTAGTTGGCTGGACGCCCACAGACTTTAAAAAGTCGTCTTCTTTTTTCCACAAATCTTTAAAGAATAAATCATAGTCAATAAGTTCAGGATCATAGACATATTCTTCTGGTTTTTCAGAGTCATAAAAATTTTCTTGATTCATACTATATTCCTTTATGGTTCTATAAAAATGCACTCACCAGGGCATTCTTCGGCTGCTTCAATTACATCTGCAAGCCTATCGTCTGCGAAATATGCCATTCCAGCTGCGCCTTCTGGGTTCCCCACAGCGGCCGCATAAATCTTGTCCCCTTCTTTTACATACGCAAGACCATCTGGCATCATGTGGAATACATCTGGTGCTATCTCTGCGCATAGTCCATCTCCAGTACATAGGTCTTGGTCAATCCAAACTTTCATTGTTTATTTGTAAACCTATTCTTCATCTGAATCATCGTCATCATCATCGTCCTTAGATGATCCCACAACTCCATCTGGTATAGCGGCTAATCTGCAGTACCCTCCAGGTTGGATTCTTTGTTTAACAATTTTACAAACAGATGCTGATTCATGAAGAATACAATTCTCGCAACGTACCCCAATCTCGTAATTCTCATTTTCTGCTTCAGGAACGTACCCAACCCAAATGCCGTTACCGTCGTTATTTGAAAGCTTACCATATTTTTTTACGATTGCCAATAAAGAATCAGCGAATTCTCTCTCAGCTGGGGCTACTGTGCCCTGCATGGGCTTATGTTTCATCTCGTTAATATTTTTAACTAACGATTTTTGATAGTTAACGTCAGAAAGCCAATAATTTTGCATACTGCTATAGTAGCACTTAAGCTTTTGGTATGCAATTTCTAGTGCAATAAGTTATATTGCCGTGCTCATACACAAGGCCTCTGTTAACTTTACTATTGCAGGTGGGGCAGATATGAAAGACGCCCTTAGCGGCACCAATATATTTAATTATCTTACCAATCTGTTCAGCTTGTTTTACGCTTCCTGACGAATTAACTTTAGCTGGTTTTTTGCCGGCCATGGTACACCTCCTAGATTATTGACATTTGGCTATAGTAATAATCTGAGAGAAAAACTAAGATTTAAAAGAAGCTTTTTTCTTTGCCGCTGCACATGAGGCGCACTTGCAATTTTTATCCTTATATCTTTCTGGGCTACCGTGTCCAAGTAAACTATTTTCTTTTGAGGTTTTCTCAATATGATGTGTTTTACATAGGACTTGGCACTTAGCCAATTCTTTTTCTCTTACTTCTTTTTTTCGACTCCAAATTGTAGCTATTCTAATATCTTTTTCGCTTGGGTCTATGTGGTCTACCTGTAAATCACTCCAAGAACCACAAACCTTGCACGGGCCATTTTCTTTTATCCATTGAGTTCTACGAATTTGCAGCCATGTTCTTTGGTATTCTTTTTTGTAATCAACTTTATTCAAATTTTTTTCTTTTAATGAAATTAAAATTTCTTTCATATACATCCATTCTAAAGGAGCGGTTGAAGGGATTCAAACCCTCACAAAGTAGGTCGGAAACATACTTGCTCTATCTTTAAGCTACAACCGCAAATCTAATCTATCATCCACTCAGAGTTTAAATATTCGCTGAGTCTTGATCGTTCAATGAAACCGATCATTTATAATCTTATTTACTTTTTCTAAAGTATTTTGGAAACGACTTCCATAATCAAGGCTGAGTTGAAGTTCCCAAATAGAATCTGTGATCTTTCGTGCAAACACATTTAGCTGGTCCCCTTCCACGGAATCACTTTTTAATGCGCTATATATTTGTTGGTATATATCTGTATATCCCATAATACTATTATTCCTTATCTAATTCTATTGGTTTAAACGCCACCATTTTTTCCCAACTAATAACATTAGCTTCTTTAAGTTTCCCATCTGTAAACTTAAGATCATACTCTAACCAATATCTACAATCTTCGGAAGGTATGGCTATATAAGTATAGCACCTAACATGTTGATGTACATAATGTTCTTCATATTTATCGCCATTTTTTAGATACACGAACCCTTCTCTATCAAGGTAGTAAACATCTAGCATGCATTCAAAATCTTTAGTCTGAAAATTGTCCGCAGCGATTGCATTTTTAATAAAAACTACATGTTCGCTTGTAGCATTTTCAGGCAAAGGTAAATCGTAATTTATATCTAAGTAATCAAACATCCCCATTATCCCCCCCAATAAAATTGGTCGATGATTTTATTATAGACTATGCCATCGTCATAGACGAGAAGCATATTCGGTGGAATATTTTCATTTTCCATTCTAGACTTCTCCATGTTTGCCCACTTTTCTTTGCCATATAGAGCCTCATTCTTCAGCCAGTTATCACTTGCTTCCTGTTTATACATGAGATAGTTTCTCGCTATAAATTTATTTCCGCTTGTTATTTCATTAACACCATGAAAGTATGGTTCTTTGCCAGGAAATAATGGTGATCCAGATGGAAAAACTATAATATCTCCAGCTTCTGGCTTGTAGTCAAACTTTTTTCCATACGCGTAGAATGTTATTTCTCCACCCTCGTAATCATCGTTAAAGTAAAAGTTGCACGTTAAAAGCATATTGTAGCATTCTTGCTCTACCTGATCGAGCCTAAAGTCGGTGTGGTATTGCATCGTTAATTCATTGTAATGCTGGGAGTCGGTCAAAACGTTTTTGTAGTACATACCTATATTTATGGCTTGTTGGATTTGAGATTCCTCCAACTGAGGAACATTATATTTTGCTATGTAGTGGCTGATAGCTGCGATTCTTGCTGTCTTTATTTGCTGTGCAACCATCGTCTCTTTTTTGTGAAGGTTGTGAGGATCGAGTAGATCTTCTTCTGATTCTGGCTTTAATAATTCATCACCAAGTATAGAAACATATTTCCCAAATACAAACCAATCTGTCCATTTTGGGAAAAGACCAAAATTTTTATCAGGGTTTTCTTCTGATAGTCGAAGAGAAGTTTTCAATACATTATGAATATCTTCTGGTTTTTTTATTAAATTTTTGTACACACAAACATATGGAAAAATTTCTTCATACTCTAAATTTAAAAACATGTTATTTTTTTCTCCAAAAATACTTTTCTAAGATAGGATTATACACCTGATTTCCGTCTAAACCAATGTACATGCAATTTAAAGACGGGTTAGCTTTATCTGATCTATCTTTTTCTAATCTATCCCACTCGTCAACGCCATAAAGCTTTTGATTCTCTAGCCATTCAGCAGTCCCTGGGTTTATGTATTTTATAAAATTTCTTGAAAAGAATTTATTTCCATTTTTTACAATTCCAACAGCATGGAAGTATGGCTCATCGCCGGGGAATAATGGAGAACCAGATGGAAAGATTATGATGTCACCAGCTTTTGGTTTATAAGAAATTAGCTTTTGACCTATAGAAAATATTACTTCTCCACCTTCGTAATCGTCATTAAAGTAAATGTTGCACGTTATTAAAAAATTTTCTCCAGGTCTTTCAGCGTCTTTGACACTAAAGTCTGTATGGTATTCCATAGTTTTATTACTTGGAGGACCATGGCCTTGAGCTGAATCTATATCCGGGAAGTATTTTAACGCAGTCATTATGTTTTCAATAAAAGAATTTTCTGGTAATTGTACGTTGTATTTTTTACAGTAAAGATCTAAAACGTTTTTTCTACAATCCCTTATTTCTTTGAGCACGTTTCGTTCTTTGGTTAGGGTTTCGTCTTCTTCAAAAAGAGGTATGTCTAATTCTGGACTGCAGTATGAGTAAGTCCCAAAAATATGCCAGTTAGACCAATTCAAATAAGTAGTCTTTTTCTCTGAAAGTTCCTCAGACTGTTTAATCACCTGATAGATGCTATCGGTATCAGATAATACGTTGTTATATACGCAAATATAAGGATGTAATTCAGTACAAGTTATATCACCCATGATACTATTTTACCACATTACTTTATGTCTAATGTATAAAAATTAGTATAAGAATACTTTATCCCAGAATTGATAGGTTTCGTAACATGGTATTTATCGCCGCTAAAGAATACAGTTGCCCCGGCATTAGGTTTTAAAGTAACCAAATCATCACCCATTATATAATCTTCTTTTAATACAATTTCTCCACCAGAGAAATCTCCATTGATATAGGTTACTGAACTTAAATGAACTTGAGACTTTTTGTGCTCCAAAACGTAAGGATCATTAGGCTCCCAATCTTTATGGATATTTATAAACTGCCCATTTAGATATCTGACTATACACTGTCCGGCAACGTTTAAAACTTTTACTCCATAAAATTTTTCTATAAAAGAAACTAAAGAATTTTCTAATTTAGAAATTAAAGAATATTGTTCAAACTGAGAATCTATACTTAACGTACGTATTCTCATTGCATCTTCGTTAGGGTCGTCTGGCAAACCGTAATTCTGCGGGATATGGTCAAATTTTTTATTTTTCAAAACAGCTGATATTAATTCACAATCATCTTTAGAAATAATATTTTCAGATATGATTGTTGGCAAAAACATTTACAAAGTCTCCCACCTTAAGAAGTCTCTAAACTCATTTATCGGGATAACTGTTGGGTCAACCCACCAGTCTTCATGGATTTCTCTAACAACAAGAGAGTATCCAAGGGAATCTAAAATTTCTCTTTGAGCGTCGCGCATAGCTGCATTTCTAAAATACATGTTAGCGTCATGCTCAAACGTAATTACAGTAAATCTATATTGGGTAAGGGGTAAAGAAATTAAACCATGTAAAGTGGTGTAGGCATTACCAAATGGTCTACACGATGGATCATAACCAGCGTCTATGTCAACCTGTAGGTAATCTATTTGTTTTGGGAAATTATTTTCTTCAAAATGTTTGATATAATCAAAATTAAGAGCGTCACCAAAGCATGGATTTTTTCTGTTGGCGTTAATTTCTGCTTTTTTTTCATCGTTTATTTCGAATGTAACGCCGGACCAATCATAATCTTGTTCTAGATAATATGTGTTTGATCCCTGTGTAGAATGGAACCCGCCGAGTTCGACGTAGTGACCGTTCTTTTTTTCTTTCAAGAGTTCTGTTACAAATCTTTCTTGAGTGCTTGTTCCTCTGTATGTCATAATTTTACCTCGTAACCCAAAGGGTGAGACCAACAAAAGCTGGCCTCACCCTCGGAGAGCATCTGACTTCGTATATACAGTATAGCATAACAATGCTGCTACGCAAACATTTTTGTATTTAAATTATTTTTTTTTGTGTGGCATTTAGATTGTTAAAAAAATGTTCATTTATTTCTGTTTTTAACTTTTCTGCCCATGCGTATCTTACAACATGATGTTCAAATGGCTCATTAGTTGTTAACGACCTATCTCCGTGACAAAAAAATCCAAGGTATGCCCATCTAATTCCAGAGGTAACTTCTTTTACTTCATGCGCCCCAATGTAATTTGATGGATACATTAAGGCTGAACCAGGCTTTGGTGTTATTTCTATATCCCAGGCAGGGAAGTAAACGCTTCCACCCGTGAATGCATCGTTCAACATAACTGACGCGGTAATCGTGTTGCCTAAAGTCGCAAATGATTTTGGGGTTACAGTTTCATCTTCATATGGCAATGAGCCATCTGAGTGCGGGCCCATTTTGCAACCCTTAGTATATCTAATAAAATGTGCGCCAGCATAATTGGTTATACACTCAACAGCAACAGGGAAAAGTTTACAATACTCAACGAGTGCCAAATAAGCAGCATCGTTTAAAGTTTGGAAATATGGTATAGTCTCAATCTTTTCCATGAACCTAGTGGGTATGTTTATAAGATCTGCTTCATTAGGTATTTCGTGACCGTTATGTAAAAAATTTCTACCATTCTCTTTTTCAATAAGGACTTCAGATGATTGAGAATAAATTAAATTTAAATCAATAGCATCTAAGGTAGCTTGATCCAGTAGGTCTTCAAATAAAACAATCCCGCTACCTAAATGTTTGATTTTCATATATATATAATAACACAAATCCGCAATCTGAGGCACTATTAAAAAAACATTTTTTTGAGTTAACAAAAAACATTGTTAAACGATTTAATTTAATCGTCGTCTTCTACTCCGCGGTCACCGCAGAATGGTTTTTGGGGGATGGGTCCAGAGCAGGCACAGGGGTTGTTGCGTTGTCCCGGGACTGTCATGAGTCTTTATCTTTCCTTGACTGTTCTTGAGTATGCTCTTCGGGTTCTTTGGTAGAATTTGAGATCTACGTTGCCTGTAGCAAACTGATCTATAAGTTCCATCATGTCGTCCATCAGTTCAGAATCTTTATTTCTTAAGAAGGTTTCTGCTGACTTTTGCATTTTCATTCCCTCGTACTTCGCTTGAAGTTCTGAGAGTGTTTCTTTAAGTTTCACGATTTCCTCGTTGTTCTGTTCCATATTATTTTATACAGTGAACAAAGGTTTGTTTCCGTAAACCAATTTGAATAATAAAAATAATATTTCTTGGAATAAAGATATAAGAAATTTTAAATCTGTAACCTTAGAAATAATCTTTTTAAAGTTATCTTTATTAATTATAGTTTGCACGGAGTGTCCTTTGTGAGATGAAAAGAGTAGTGAAAATATAATATATTAATTATGCTTGCGCGTCCTGCCGACTAAGGACGAAAGGGATGTAATTTCTGGCATTGTTCTTGCACCAGTGCATGGGTTCTTCCATTAGGCCAACAAATGTTTGGAAGGTTGATTTGCAATGCGGACAGAACCAGGAGTTCTTACCTTTGTATTTGACAGGTGTCTTAATACTTGTGTCCAAAACCTTGATGGTAGGCTTTCGTAGGGACTGGTCTTCTATGACGATTCTAGAGGCCTTAGAAGCTGTCTGAGGGGCAGATAGACAGTTAGGGCATAAGCGAGGCTTACGTCCTCTTGATTGTTCTCTTCGCCATGATGACTGGCATTGCTCGCAAACTAAACTTTCTTTAGGCATTTTATGCTCCCTCACTTCTAATTGCCAAACTCTGAACTTTGGATATTATATATAGGTAAGCAACAAAAAGTCAAAAACTAACTATTTACCTTGTTCCTGTATATGATAATGAAAAGGTGGACCTGTGTATGGATCGAACTTTGCCGCCGTAGACAAAGCTTTTAAAGCTAATTTTTTAGCTTGAGGTATAGTAAGTTTTCTATTAGTAGCTAAAGCCTGTAATGCTCCTAAAGCATAAGATGAACCAGAACCAAGAGCGTACATACCAGAAGAATCAGAGGTCCAGGAGTAATCTCCATCAACGACATAAATTATTCCATGTATAACTACAAGTATTGTAGAAGCCTGTTCCGCTATATGTTCCTTGTCTTCTTTAATATCAGGTATTGCATAACCTTGCTGTTCAAAGCATTCTCTTAATGCGGGAATAAACTTAGCAGTAAAGAACTGATCTAGCTTTTTGCCTCGCATATTTATTGGTGGAGTTGGTGGTTGGAATACATGGTGAAGAATATTGATGGCCCTAACATCACCTGCGGCACCCAAAAGGTATTTGCCATTAACTGCAACTTTACCGCACCCCTCTTTTAGGGTTGAAATCTGGGAAATATATCCACCGGAATCACTTGAAGATATACGAGAATCAACATAGACAACAGCAAAGTTATCGCCCTGTAAACCAACTATAGTTGTCATGCATTTATTATATCATCATTTTGGTATTCTTGTGTATAATAAAGTGAACCAAAAACTTGAACAGCTATTTTATTTATATCAGTTGAATTAGCTGGCTTCCACATGTTTTCGTAATAACTATAGTTCTTGTTACTGCGATGCTTCTTGTTCTTTTTTTTGGACATCGATATTACCATTTTCAATTGGATAATTAATTCTTTGAGATGAATATTTATTTCTTATGTTTTTATTAAAATATTCACCAACAGAAACAGATTTAATCAAACGGTTGTATGTTTCCTGGGTAACATCATAATAAACCCAAGTAGTTCCAGAGTTAAATTTTATATATAAAGAATCAGAATTTTCATCCCAAGAAACATTTATAATAAAAGAACTGTCGCGAAAAAAATAAGATTTGATTGTCATATGTACCTATGCATCGTTTTAGTGTACTGGTCAATATAGAAGTGTAAATCTAATATTTGAGTAGAATCTTCTTCTCTGGTTAAATGATAAAAACCATTCGACCACAAGGCACCTTCTACTATGTAACCTGGTTTGTAGAAACTTTTTGAGCGACTCACGCTATGATAAGAACCATCTTCTAACATTTTGTATCTTAAGATATCTAATGGTATAGAAGAATTTATGGTTTGATCAAAGCCGTTAACTTGGACCTTGACCCTAGCGTGAAGAGCGGAAAAAGTTGTTGCTATATCAAGGGTTTCTTTAAGTCCATATTCATCTGATGAATAATGATAAAATAATGGAAAGACATGATAGAAGTTTTCTACAAGACCAAAAGAACTTTGTTCATCCAAAGTAGATTCAACAGAATGAAGAATTTCTGGGCAATGGATAATGGCTTGCATCTTAGATGTATTCTATTCTCTCTAATTGTTTCTGCTCTTTGACGATCATTTTTACATAAAGAGTTTTCTTCTCTATGGTTGAAAGAAACTTTATTGCATTAACGCGCCACTCAGCTTCAGTGTTCTTGAAAGCGTTTATAGCTTCTTTAGGCTCTTGGTTTTGAACCATTTCGTTTACTTTAGCTTTGCGAGCAGCAGCTCTTGAAGATAAATGGTATTCAACGTTTCTTCTAATCGAAGATAAAGAATAAAGCCAAAGCTCTAAATTGGATTTTAATATTTCCAACTCTTCTGAGGTAGAAGTAGCCTTGACATCTTTGGTAACTAATTCTTCAAATTTAGTAAACTGTTTAGCGTCAAGATCAGATATAAGAGAATGGGTAAATATTGTTTCTTTCATCATACAACTTCTTTCTTAGATTGATGTATAAATTGATAAGCTTGAATCATATCAGAACGGAATTGTTCTACAGCATTAGCGCCTGACTTTAAAACATATCCAGGAGAATATGTTGGAAGTATTGGCCAGTAGCCCAACCATGAAACACTGCCTCGGTAATCTTTTATTTTAATATCAGTTCCAAATATAACGGAAGAAGCAAGACCGCCCATGGTGACTATAAGCTTAGGGTTCAAAGATTGTATTTCAGTGTGTAAGTATGGAGAACAATTAATTATTTCTTTGTTATCATATTTACCAAACTTAGGACATCTATTTACATACGTTAAGCATAAGTCACTTGATTTAAATCCAGCTTCCTTAATAGATTCTACCATTAAATTTATAGCATCAGATTCTATAGAAGGAGATTCAGCAACAATAACTACATCTGGATCAATCACGTTCCATTTAGGAAGTTCAGCTGTTGATGGTATCGCACACTTCTTGCAATTACGAGTAACAGTATGAACTTCTTTAGGAGTTATCACAACTTTTCTAGAAAGAAGCTCTGAACGAAACTCCTGAAAAATACTATTAAGTTCAGATTCAGGCAAATGCTTTGACATATACTGATGTGTTAAAGCAAGTAAATCTGTTTCTCCAAAGGATAGGTACATCCCAGAAGACGGTCTTAATAGACTCTCCCCCTTTTCGTTCAGGGCTTCTTCTATCAAAGAGTTTAATAACTCTTCGCTAAATTCTTCCATTAGAAGCTGTCTGGTACAGAGCTTTGCGTTTCTGTTTCAGATGATGTTCCAGTGGAAGCTGTCTTAGCTCCTTGAGTTCCAGCAGTTGTCGCATAAGAAATATGCTCTGCAACTACAACAACACGATTCTTGTTCTGATCGTCTTGCTTCCATCTTTCTTGCACTAAGCGTCCAACAATTTGAAGCTTTGCGCCCTTTTTAATTTTGTCAGCCTTTACTTGAGTATGAATAAAGGTTGCGTTCTTGCCAATGAAACCATTAGCGTCCTTAAGGTAATAGACAACATCAAAATATCCTGATGTATTATCTGAACCTTTTTCTGATCCAGCGTAATCTACCGCTAAACGAAACTTTGCAATTTTGTCGTTAACCAATTCAACATCGGTAACAACTCCTCCGGTAAGGTTAATTAAGTTGCGTGGGTCTATCATAGCTATTCCTTGCTTTCTGTATTGTTATTTAGGATTTGTTTAAAATTAGTTGATATTTCGTCAAGAAACTGCGTTGATAATTCTACAGCCTTAACAGGACCAAAGTCAATCGTGTAATCGTTAAAAAGCGAAACAAACAAATTGTATATCCCACTCTTTAAGTCAAGAACTTTATCAGTAGATACGTGCTCATCTACCTGATCAATTAATCCGTCTACCTTTGTGTTATCGTCTTCGTCCTGCATGTTATTGCGTCCTTCTAGATAAAGCTGAATCTATCATCTTACCAAGCTGTTTTACATCTTCAAACCCTTTGTCATACATGATTGATATGATTGGCTTTGGATCAATGTGGTTGTAAGTTATAAGTTGAAGATTAAAAACATCATTCAAGTTGTAAACTCTATAGTTGTTTAAGTCTCTTTTAGGACTAGGGTACTTATTGTTTTTTTCCCTATTAGAAATTGTAAGAGTAGAAACATTAAGTATTTGGGCTACTTCGGACCTGTTAAAGATTGGTTCAGTGATAGAATTACGGGACATTTTATCTACCTTTATTTAAGTTTATATATGATAATATAGTATCATTTATCTGATAAAAAATCAACCTTAATGGTCACACATTATTTGTGGTCATTACTTGAATTTCACGCTCAAAACTGCAATCAGCGGTATTTAATTCAGCACCGAGTGTTGCAATAAGATGAGGGAGTAAAGAAGAATAAGTATAAGTTATATCCCACGGTCTTCCAGAAGGGATGCTGATTAAACCATTGTCTAATAAATATGAGACATAATCGCCATGGTCATAATCGTCATTTTCCATAACTGCTTCTATATCCTCAGGGTCATAATGGCCAGAAAGGTAATCTGCTAAGTTATCGTAGTAAGCACTCTGGTCACGGACACTGTCGGTTCGATAATCAAAAGTGCGAGTAGGACCAGACACATTGGGCCATGACATTTCGCAAACATCGGATAAAGAAAATTTTTCCCAAACACTTAAAATAAGTTTAACTTGCCCTGGAGAAGCACTGTATCTGTTCATGGACATATTGCTAGTAGGAAAATTTAATTGATATACTTGCTCAGGGATGTTCTTTAGCACTGTTTGGTTCTGCGGCAACTGCATAGAAAGATGTAAACAAGCTTCTGTCAAATCATGGTTCGTGCCAGAATTCCAAACCCAGTCATAAGCAGACTGTATTATGCCTGCATGATTCTTAGGATATCTATCAACATCCTCCATGTTTGACATTGTTGGGGAACAAAGTAAACCGTCAGTATAAAAGTTTGGAATAGGTGGAAGAAATAGCTCTTGGTCAGTAGAAGACAAGCTGCTCTTCATGAAGAACATTCTTACTTCATAGGTATACATGTTAGGATTAAACTTAACAAAATATAGTTGCCAAGGTATTGGAATACGATAAACCTGTTCAAGATCTTCACAATCATCTGGGACATCAGATCTAGATGCAGGAACATAAAATATATTTTTAAATGTAGGAGGTTTTTCAAAAACTAAATAATTAGTTCCGATTATTTTGACTCCAGGAGGCAATATACCTGTATCTGTAGAGTTAGTTTTTACAGGATTAAAAACAGAAAAATATTCACCTATAGTTCTTTTCGCGGTGTCGCCAACAAGAAGCATGGTATTGTTTCTCTCGGCATCAAATAAAAAAGGATTAGTAATGTTTATATGAGTCTGAAGACTGGCGGCATTGTGTGTCCGATAATTAGAATCTTCTAAATTAAAGTCTGCTATTGTAAGTCTGTAACCTTTATCGTTCATACAACATCCTGTTCAATATTTTGTTTTGGCTTGCAAAGGTGGTCTATAGATCTTGCCAAAAATGATTCATCTACTGTATTAAACCAGGTTCTAAATCTAGATCTTTCTTGTGTTTCTTCAAGGCGTTCTTTGCAATGCGCAAGTATAGTGTTATATATTTCAGAAATAAATTCTCTATCATTATAATTAATAATTACTTCATAAGTGTTATCGGTCAAATCGTAAACAAAAGCAATTTGTTCATTCTCACTTCTATTAGCCATAAAGTCTATAAGCTGACGCTGAATTAAAGTAAGCTGTTGAGGAGGAATTTGTTGAAAAATTGATTCATGTCTAGATATCATAGTTCTATTTCTTACAAAATAAAAATCAAATACATTACTTTTATAGGTGTACTGTATAGAAGAATCAGTTAGTTTAAGTATTGAACTTACGCCAGAAGCGGAAGTTTCACAATGACTTCTACGCTCATGTTCTTCAATTAAATTTGAAAGTTTATAACCATCTATTTTATTTAAAGAATTGTAAGTTTGAATTTCTTTGATAAAATTAATTTTTTGTTCTAAAGTAAAAGCAGAAAATATACCAAAGTTTCTAGTGTAGAGTTTTTCTCTACTAATTCTAGACCTATTTAATTCAAAGTCTTCTTTATAAAATCTTTTAATTTTAGAAAAAAATTCTTTAGAAAAAACAGAAGATAGCTTAGAATAAAAATCTTTATCAGAACTAGGGTTAAGAAACAAGTTTGTTATAGGATAATCTTTATTATTCTTCATGTAACGAATGCGCACTAAGTTCTGTTCAAGATCAGCATTCCATCCACCCATCATATAATTATTAAATATGTAATTATAGATATAACCAATGTTTCCTTTTTCAAATTCTTCAAGATCTAAAACATCATTAAAGTCACTTAAGGAAGCAGAAAAACATATCTTAGAATTGCTATAAGAATTAGGGTAAAGACAAGGAATAAGTTGGTCATCAAGAGATTCAATTGGCCCACTGTTTAGGAAAAGCTGAACATCAGAAAAAGATCCAGTAACAAATGAGTTAGCCTTGAATATCATAACTGTCCAAGGAATCCAGATTTTAACAGCTGGCATTTTAGGATGCCCTGAATGAGCGCCACCCATGCGAAAATCAACTTCTAATTCAAAAGGAGGACGTTCTATAACATAGGTATTATTTTGGGAAATATACCTTACTGCCATTGGGTAAACAAAATCTTTATATCGTTCAAAAGAACGAACTTTTTTTATGCTGTAAAGTCTAGGAGTTGGAATCTGTATCATTTCTTGGAAAGCAACTTTTTCTAAATATGGAGGAACATACCTAGCAGAGTCGTAGTGTCTAATCCAATCAGTAAACTCTGAATAGGCATAAGGTTGGGAGGATTCAATTGTATAGATCCTCGTGTGGTCACTGTTAGAATCAAAGATATGTTGCATAATTGGGCCTCAAACTAAAGATAGAATATAGCTTTTTTTTTCAAAAGAATTTAAAGATTCTTCGTGTTTTTGATTTGGCTTAAGAATATAATGATCATAAGAAGACATAACTTCATCCATAACTGAAATTATACTATCTCTTAATTCTTGAGTATCTTTTTCATGAACAACATAATTTATTTGACTGTTTGTTTTGTCAAACAATTGGTAAGTTGCAAAACCATTAGATAATTTAATATATCTAATTTCAAAACTTTGAGCCTTAGAAGTGTTTGAATTAACCTCTACGGATTTAATGAGTTCATAATCATATTCATAAAAAGGACAAGAAGAAAAACCGTAAGTTGAATTAGAAGGATTAGAGTAAACGCAATGATGAGGGGTAAGCTTGTTTACATAAACCTTAGGACTAGAACAATTAGTGTCTACGGTAGATGGTTTGTTGGCAAAAAGATAACCAGAAGAAATATGTATAGAACCATCTTTGGTCATCCCAGTAAAATTCTTGCATACTGGAACAGGAACTGATGAAGGAGAAACTTTAAATATAAGAGTTAAATCTAGCATCCAACCATTTAATTTATCGTCTACATATCTTTCGGTCCAATGAGGAATTTGACTTTTGTCCGGATCTAACTGTTTCATGAAACTATCTTTCATAATATAGTTAGAATATATAGTTTGGATAGTTTCGCTCAAAGCAGTGATTTCACCTAAGTGTGCAGGATAATTAATGTACAATTCACCGCTATTAAAAAAATCATAAACTACTTTATTAACAGGAATTTTATTATAATTATTAATGTAAAAATTTACAGTGTGCTCACTGTCCATTTTTACTGTTGAAAACTTTGAACCTATTTCACTTAATTTTATTTTATACATAAAATCCTTTAAATATATTAGATGTTTATAATATTAATGCCAACTTAAAAGATAACCGTTAAGTCCCTGTTTTTGTTGCAAGTCTATTTGCTTGTTCAAGTGAAGAACAGCTGTTTCCAACTCTGCTATATAAGTACGGTAAGCTTCATTGTCTTTTGTCAAACTATCTAAACACTCTACTATCTTCTTAGCATGCCCTATAGAGTCGAAAGGGGTCGCTTCGAATACGTTGTTATGTATAGAGACTAGTGCTGCGTCGTCGGGTGTATATTTGGCAATAATGCAACCTTTGAAGCCAGTAGTGGAAGGCTCAAATTTATCTTTTATGAATAATGAACTATCAAATAACACATTGAACAAGTTGTCTTTTGCTGATGGAAGAACATTTTTAAACATGTGATTAATAAATTTAGTAGAACTATATGGATAAACATAGAATTCTCTTTCAGAATAAAAGTAATTATAACTACTTACAAACTGATCGTATTCTTCTTTGTTCGAAACAGAATATTGTTCTACATAATTCGTAATGCTAACATCATTTTCGATGTGAGCTTTAATAATATCTATCCGGTTAAACTTCCACAGGATATATAAATCAAAAGTTAGCCGTTTACTTCCGTGTAAATGTGGCATTGCGTCATTCCAAAAAGAATTAAAAGAAGAATGAGATTTAAAATCAGTTATTAGCATTAGTTAACCTCTATAGAGTATAGTTCTATTTTTGATTGTCGAAGATAAGTTAAAAGGGAACTTTCAACCATATGAAGCGATTTGAATTCAGGACAAATAGATTTAATAATTGGATAAATTTGAGACAGATAAGCTATATTCTGCAATAACAAATAGTTTTGTTTATCTACAAACAAAACACATTCATTGTTATTTATCTGTGTTAAATAACTTTTCCTTAACCACGTTATTAATGGCTCTGGCAAGTCCTGGATCTTTATCGGCCACGAATCCTTTAGATCCTTCATTTAATGTCTCCACCAT
>Ga0164293_10002217_pt1 | contig 16480 bp, 10 predicted proteins | sample GEODES118metaG_FD_111487 | JGI IMG/M metagenome (GOLD analysis project Ga0164293, IMG submission 111487) | Eutrophic lake water microbial communities from Lake Mendota, Wisconsin, USA - GEODES118 metaG | ecosystem: Environmental > Aquatic > Freshwater > Lake | place: USA: Lake Mendota...
GCTGCGGTCTTTTCCCTTTACCGGTCCCATGCCGGCAGCCAGCGCTCCGTCGGAGACCTCGCCGGGGTGCTCGCGGCCGCGCCGCTTCCCGGGGGGCCGGGAACGCCGCCGACGACGTTCGGGGCCACCCGCGATCCGGCCAGCGTTCGCTTCACCGCCTCCTGCCTCAAGAGCCTCGATCCCACCACGATGGATCCCCTGCTGGCCAATGCCTGGCTCGATGGGATCGACTGGGAGGCGACGCTGCGGCGCGTGATCTGCCCGGTCCTCGTCCTCCGGGCCGATCCGGCACGCGGCGGCATGCTTCCCGATGGCGACTTCGACTCGCTCCGCCGATCGCTCGCCGATGCCGCCGTCATCGATCTGCCGGGGATCGGCCACAACGCCGTCGGCCAGCAGCCCGACCTCGTGCCGCGGCTGGTGATTCCCTTCCTCGAGTCGCTGCCGTTTGGCGAGTCGTGGCCGAAACCTTAGGCTCTTCCCGGGGACGGTGTGTCCCCGCGAGAGGCCGATCGTGCAAGGGGGAAACGATGCGCAGCGAACCAGGCACGACCGTGATCCGTGGGGGAAGGTTGTTCGACGGCACGGGCAAGGCGCCGGTGCCCGATGCGGCCCTCGTGTTCACCGACGGGGTCGTGACGTACGCCGGCCCGGCGGCCGCGATGCCCGCTCAAGCCCCCGACGTGCGGCGGATCGATGTCGGCGGCGGCACGATCATGCCCGGCCTCGTCGAGGCGCACTTCCACGCCACCTACTTCGATGTCGCAGCCCTCGAGGATCTCGACATCAAGTATCCGGTGGAATACGTCACGCTCCTCGCGGCTGCCAATGCCCGATTGGCGCTCGAGTGCGGGTACACCGCGGCCCGCAGCGGCGGCAGTCTGTTCAACATCGACGTCTGGCTGAAGAAAGCCCTCGAGAACGGTCTCACGACGGGCCCGAGGCTCGTGGCCAGCGGCCGGGAGATCTGCGGCGTCGGTGGGCTGATGGACTGGAACCCGGACTTCCGTCGCATCGGCATGGAGGGGCTCGTGCTCCTCGTCAACGGCCCCGACGAGGCCCGGGCTGCGGTCCGCAAGCTCGTCAAGGATGGCGTCGAGTGGGTGAAGACCTACCCCACCGGCGACGCTGCCGCCCCCGACGTCAACGATCACCACACGCTCTGCATGACGTTCGACGAGATGCGCGCCGTGGTGGCGACGGCCCACAATCACGGCCTGAAAGTGACCGGCCACTGCCGTGCCACCGAGGGGATCACCAACGCCCTCAAGGCAGGCTACGACGCGATCGAGCATGGCACGTTCATCGACGACGAGGGGCTCGAGCTTCTCCTCGCCCGCGACGTCCCTTGCGTGCCCGCGCTCTACTTCGAGCAGGTGAGCGTCGAGCGGGGGAAGGAGTTCGGCCTGTCGCAACGCGTCATCGATGGCCACCAGGAAACGCTCGACGGGGGCGCCGAGAGCGCCCGGCGGATCCTCCGCGCCGGCGGCCGTCTGGGGATGGGGGGGGATTACGGCTTCGCCTGGAATCCCCACGGCGACTACGCCAAGGAGCTGTCGTTCTTCGTCGACTTCGTCGGGCTCTCGCCACTCGAGGTCCTGAAGTGCGCCACGAAGACCGGCGCGGAGATTATGGGACGCGGCCACGACCTCGGCACGCTCGAGCCCGGCAAGCTCGCCGACGTCCTCTTGGTTGACGGCGACCCGACGACCGACATCCGGCTCCTCCAGGACCGCAGCCGCTTTCGCGCTGTCCTCCAGGGGGGCGTGGTGAAGGCGGGGAGGATGATGGCACCGGCCGGGTGAGGCCCGCTTCACCGGGCAGTGGGGATCGGGGGGGCCGCTGGGTATAACGTCAACTCCTGCCGACCCCTCCGAGGCCCCCGTCGTGACCGACCCGCGCCCGCTCATCGAACCCCGCACGCTCAAGGGATTCCGCGATCATCTTCCGGCCCAGGCCCTTGCCCGGGAGGGGATCCTCGACATCGCCCGACGGGTCTACCGCTCCTACGGCTTCGTGCCGATCGATACGCCGGCGCTCGAGTACCTCGAGATCCTCACCGGGAAGGGGAGCGACGAGACCGACAAGCAGCTCTATCGCTTCACCGACCATGGCGGCCGCGAGGTGGGGATGCGGTTCGACCTCACCGTTCCCTTTGCCCGCTTTGCCGCCCAGCACATCGGCACCCTCGGCACCCCCTTCAAGCGCTACCACATGGCGACGGTGTGGCGCGGGGAGAACACGCAGCGCGGCAGGTATCGCGAGTTCATGCAGTGTGATTTCGACACGATCGGCACGACCAGCACGCTCGCCGATCTCGAGACGGTCCTCGTCGTCCACGATCTCCTCTCCAGCATCGGGCTGAAAAGCTTCACGATCCGCGTCAACGACCGCCGTGTCCTCTCGGGGATCCTCGAGCGCCTCGGACTCGCCGACCGCTCGACGGTCGTCCTCCGCGCCCTCGACAAGCTCGGTAAGGTGAGCCCCGAGGGGGTCGCCGCGGAGCTCGCTGGTCACGGCATCGACGCGGCCGCGAGCGCCGACCTCCTCGAACTGGCATCGCTCTCCGGGGCCCCCGACACCGTTCTCGAGGCCCTCGAGCCGCTCGCCGGGGCGACCGCCGCAGGGCGGGCCGGGATCGACAGCCTGCGGGCGATCGTCGAGGGGGCGAGCCAGGCCGGGGTGCCTGCCGGGAGGATCGTCATCGATCCCTCGATCGCCCGCGGTCTCGACTACTACACCGGACTCGTGCTCGAGAGCTTCCTCGACGAGTTGCCGGCGCTCGGGAGCATCTGCTCCGGCGGCCGCTACGACAACCTCGCCGGGCTCTACACGAAGCAGCACCTGCCGGGAATCGGGGCGTCGCTGGGGATCGACCGGTTGCTCGCCGGCCTCGAGGAACTCGGCCGGCTCCCCCAGCGGGAGACCGCGGCAGAGTTGTTTCTCGTCTACTTCGACGAGGCCCACCGGGGCGACTACCTGCGGATCGCGGCGGCGCTGCGAGCCGCTGGTGTGGCGGTGGAGATGGCGGCCGAGCCGAAGCGGGTCGGCCAGCAACTCAAGGTGGCGTCGAAGAAGGGGTTTCCCCTCGCGCTCGTCATCGGCAGCGACGAGTTTGCGGCCGGGACGGCGCAGTGCAAGCTGATGCAATCGCAGCAGAGCGCCGTGATCGAATGGCACGGTGACCTGCGCGTGCTCGTCGATGCCGTTCGCTCGCAACTCGAGGCGATCCGGGCCGGGCACTGACACGTGCTGCTCGTGCGCGTGCGATCTCCACTCCGGGCCCGTGGTCAGCCGGCCAGCGATCGGCTGATCGCTTCGAGGCTCCTGGCGACGGCATTGGCATCGGCCGGGCGATCGGCAGGATCGTGCGCGATCAACCGCATCGTGAGGTCGGCGAGGGGGAGCGGAAGGTCGGGGGAGATCTCGTCGAGCGGCGTCGGGCTCCCCCGTGCGATCGCGGCGAGCACCGCCACGGCGGTCCTTCCCTCGAACGGCATACGGCCGCAGAGCATCTCGTAGAGAATGACTCCGAGTCCGAACAGATCGGCGCGGCCGTCGACGATCCCGTCGGATGCCCGTTCCGGCGCCATGTAGGCCGGGGTGCCGACGACGATGCCGTCGATCGTCAGTCTGTGTCCGGGGACGAGCGTCTCGTGGGCCAGCCCGAAATCGATGATCCGCACGTGGCGCGCCGGCCCGACCAGGATCACGTTCTCGGTCTTGATGTCCCGGTGAACGAGCTTGCGGGCATGGGCGGCACCGAGCCCGGCGGCGATCTCGGCGGCGATCCGCACCGCCTCCGCAGGGGGCAAGGGGCCCTCGCGACGGAGATGCTCGGCGAGCGAACGCCCCTCGAGGAACGGCATCACGAGGTAGGGCAGGCCCCGCTCTTCACCCACGTGATAGATCGAGACCACGTGGGGATGATCGACCTGAGCCGCGGCGCGGCTCTCCCGGACGAAGCGTTCGCGGGATGTCGGCTCGATGGCCCGGGCCGGAAGCAGGACCTTGATCGCCACGTCGCGGTCGAGCCGGTCGTCGTGGGCCAGCCACACGCGCCCCATCCCGCCGCTGCCGAGGAGCCGGATGATGCGGTGGCCGCCGATCGTCCGCGGCGCGGCCGGTTCCACGCTCTCGATGCGAACGTCGACTTCGCCCGCGACTCGCTCGAGGCCCGCGCTGCGGTCGAGCATCACCGTCTCCGCCTCGTGGACGCCGTGTTCCCCGGTGTCATCTCTGTCCGTACGGAGCACGAACGTGCAGAACGGGTCGCCGCGGAGCATGCAGGAGGTCTCCTCGATCTCCACAGGCTCGCCGAGGTGTCGGGCCATTCCCCGGATCAGGCCGCGGGCGAGTCGGCACATCCGTCGCGGCGATGTATAGACGAGATGGAGCTCGCACGGGTCGACCCGGACCGTCTCGAGCACCGGTGGCTTCGCCCCGGGGTTCTTCATCCGCACCAGCGTGTGGATGATCTCCTCGGTCTGCTCGACGAGATCGAGCAGCTTCCAGGCCGGATCGACGGACGTGCCCGCCACCTTGAGGAGATGCGGGGCGAGAAACTCGCCGAATCGCTCGACGACGTCCGGGAGCGGCTCGCCGGAGGTGTCGGCGATCGACTGAAGCAGCGTGACGGCGTCATCGTCGGGATAGACGCCGGAGGGGAGGTATCTGGTGTTGGTGGACGATGCGGCTGTGGTCCGGCGCGTGACGTCACCCGGCGGAGGCGTAGCCCCCGGCGGCGCCGTCCCGGCAAGAAACTTCTGCAGGAAGAAAAAGATCAGACCGTGCAAAGATCCACCCCGGCAATGGCAGCGAACGAGCCCCGAATTCCAACCTCACGAGTCTGACAGATACCTGAGGCGTCGGAAAGGATAGTGGCGGCGTGCGGTCGTGCCCCGCGGGTGCGCCGGAGGCAGGGCGGTCGCCCTCGGTCACTCTGCCGGCGGATCGGCCGCTGTCGGACCGCAGACCCGCTCGCGGTAGAGCCTCAAACCATGGGCGGCGTGGTAGAGCGCGCCACATTCCACGTCGACATCGGCGCTTTGTTCAAGGAGCGTGACGAGCCGCTCCGCGGCCCGGGTGATCCACGGCTCGGCGAGCCGTTGGTCGTCGAGGGCGGCCACGAGGAACTCGAAGATGTGGCCGGTGGCACCGAGGCGGGCAAACAGGTCGACCGACGTGCCTGGACGCTCGAAGAAGTGCACCGAAAAGCTGCCGTCGGGCTGCTGGTGGCGGCGGGCGATCTCGATGCAGTCCTCGATCCGATTCGCGGCGTCCGCCCATCCCCCTCGCAGGACCGGGTCGGCCAGCCCGGCTGCCCGCTGGGCCGCCCGGTGGGCGTCGAGCGCCGTCACCAGGCCGTAGAGCCGATGGCAGCCCCCGCAAGCGGCGCCATCGATATTCGCCGCCGCTTCCATCGCCACGACATCCTCCACGGTCCACCGGCGGCCGTCGGCGGCCGTCCAGGCATCGTCAGGGGGCACCCACGCCGCGAGGGCCATCAGCGTCCAGGTGGCCTCGCGACCGGGGCGGATGTCGGCCCGGGCCTGTGCCAAGAGATCGCGGAGCGTGTACGGTGAGCCGTTGACGGAGATCGGCGTGTCGACCGGGAGGCCGTCGAGGCCGCACTGGGCGAGGTAGCCGATCCATTGGTCGGGATGACCCTGGCCGGTCGTGCTTCCCTCCTCGATCGTCGCCACCAGTCCCTGGCTCCCTTTGCGCACCCGCCAGCCGCGCAGGCTCCCGCCGCCGAGCAGCCACGGGAGTGCGTGCCGTTTTCCCTCCGCCGTGGCCAGGGGGAGTTCGTCGCCGAAGGCCAGGATGCCGTGCACCACCTGCCAGGCCCCGTTGACCCGGGCGTCGAGGAGCCGATCGTCCCGGGCATGCGTCAGCGCCCGATCGATTCGCTCGCAGAGAGCCTGCGGGGCGATGTCGGCAGGGGGGGAGACGCTGTCGGACGATCCGGCCGTCGAGCCGCAGCCGGCGACCGCGACCGCCACCCCGCCCCAGGTGATCAGACTGGACAGCCCGGTCCACCGTCCGCGGCCGCGGAACGTGGAGTGAACCGGTGCGGAACGCGAACCGTAGAACGTGGTCATGGGCGAGGTCGCGGGTTGTCTGCGGAAACACGAGGTGAAAAAGCCCGTGGAGGGCCGTTTCCTCCGACCGCTAGAATACCCTCGCTGATTCCCCGATACCGTCGATCGATCCCCGTTTTCCCGTCATTCCCGTCGCCAAGACCAGGATCCCCGATGCCTTTCTTCTACTTCGACCCGGCGTACATGCTCGCCATCGCCCCGGCGATGATTCTCGCGATGTGGGCCCAGTGGCGCGTGCAAAGCACGTTCGCCATGGCCTCGCAGGAGCCGGCTCCGCTGTCGGGTGCGGCGGCCGCCAGGCACATCCTCGATTCAGCCGGGGCCAGCGATGTCGCCGTCGAGCGGGTGCCGGGCAAGCTCACCGACCACTACGATCCGCGGACGAAGGTCCTACGGCTCTCCGAGGATGTCTATTCGAGCCGCTCGCTGGCGGCCGTCGGCATCGCCGCCCACGAGGCGGGCCACGCGCTGCAGGATCACACCGGCTACCCGTTGATGTCGCTGCGCAATGCCGCCGTCGGCATCGCCAACATCGGCAGCGGATTCGGGTTGACGGTGTTCATGGTAGGGCTGTTGATGTCGATCAAACCGCTCGCCTGGGTGGGGATCGGCCTGTTCGCCGCCACGGTCTTTTTCCAACTCGTCAACCTGCCGGTGGAGATCGATGCCAGCAACCGTGCCAAGCGGCAGCTCGTCGACCTCGGCATCGTGCCCGGCGGCGACATGCCACACGTCAACAAGGTCCTCAACTCGGCCGCGTGGACGTACGTCGCGGCGACGCTCCAAAGCGCCCTGACACTCCTCTACTACGCGAGTTATCTCACCGGCGGTGAGCAGCGAGATTCGGAGGGATGATCGACGCCCTCGGCGCCGGATGGTGCCGAGGGCGACAGGACAAGACCCCGTCGGCCGCCCCGCGGCCGGAGCAGGGGGGCATTGCCCGAGGGATCGATCAGTGATTGAGTGAGTAGAGGAGGATGTTGAGGGCGATCTTCTCGGCGTCATCCCGGCTGTAGCCGGTGCACTCCATCGAGTTCTGCTTCTCGAGCGCGCAGGAGAGATCGTACGGGGAGAAGATCACGGCCCACCGGTCTCCCATCTTGAGCCCTTCGAGCTTCGGCGGCACCTGCCGCTTCCTCGCGGTCATCGGCCCGTCCCCTCCGCCGGCCGGTTCGCGGAGGGTCACCGAGCGGATGTCGTAGCCCCCGTATTCCCCTCGTGCGAACAGGGGGTCGTCGGCGGGGATTTCTTCGAGCTTCGAATCGGGGAGGGTGGCGGCGATCTCCTCGCGAAAGGCGGACGTGAATCCGGGGGAGGCGCAGACGCTGTCGGCGAGGATCGTGCCGCCGCGCTCGAGGAACTGCCGGAGCCGTTCACGCCGCGGGGGATCGAAGGAATAGCTCTGCCGTCCGTGCATGAACACGAGGTGGTAGTCGAACAGTCCGGGTTCGGCCGGGTCGACGAGCAGGGGGCGCTCGTCGACGCGGATACCGAGTTCGCGGGCCGCCGCCCGGAGGATGTTGGCGAGCGCCGCCGGCGCGGCATCGCACATCCCGGCATGGCGGAGCTTGCCGATCGACAACTGCCCGCGCTCGAAGCGATCGCGGACCGGATTGGCCGGGGCCATGTCGAGGGCGAAAAGCTCGTCCTTACGCTTCAGCTCGCGGTTGGTGGCGTAGGCGATGACATTCGTGCCGATCTTCAGGGCGGCGTCGACCTCGGTGCGGATCGCGTCCGGGAGTTGGCGGGACTGGGTCTCTCCCACCTCCCACAGGCACGAGAGGCTCGGGACCGCGGCGGCGTTCTTCTCGAGATCGGTCGGCGGGGCGTAGATCAGGCAGGTGCGACAGCCGTAATCGACCCCCAACAGCGGGCGATGGAGCTCCGGAGGGACGATCTCCTCGGCATGCCACGCGGGATGCTCCGGAGGGAGGAGATGGAGCTGGTACTCGGGCTCGGGAAAGATCTCGCCGACGAGTTGCCGGAGGCGGGCGTCGAAATCACCGCTCGAGGGGCAGCAGGCCTCGGCGAACACGAATCCCCCCTCGTCGATGTACCTGCGCAGCCGAGGGCCTGCTTCGGGGCCGAGTTGGAAGGCCGACTTTCCGGAGATCCACAGCACCGGCGCCTGGAGGAGGTCCTCGAGGGAGGCGGTCTGCGTCTCGACGACATGCCATGAAAGGCCGGCCGGATAGTCCTGCTTCCAACGTGCCTCGACATGCTCGACGAGGTGGGCGATGTCGTGACCGTGCCGGTTCCAGTCCGACTCCGGCGCGTGCCGGCTCTTGGCGACGATCACCGGCCGCCGTCCCTTGGCGAGGAACAGGAGGGCGAAGCTCGTGGCGACGACCGGATCCTCGATCCGTCCCCCGCGGAACTGTCCGGAGAGATTGTCCTGTGTGCTGACGAACATCTTCGCCCCCTCGAGATACCAATCGGCGTCGCCGATGAATCGGCGGGCCGTGAAGCGCCCCACCCGCTCGAGGCCGTAGAGGTAGTAGTGGTGCCAGGTCTGGCCGGCCATCGGGTTTTCCACCACCGAGAAATGTTTCCCGAGCCAATCGAGGCCGCGTTCGAGGGGCTTGGGCGACGCGCCACCGCCACAGCAGGCGACGGAGTCGCGCGTCGCTCGGGCATCCGGGGCGCCGACGTGCTGGGAGGTGATCCAGATGCTGGCGATGCCGGCGCAGGTCATGCTTCCCGAACCGCCGGCGTTGCCGATCGTGTAGCCCCACGATCCGTCCGGGTTGGCGCACGCCACCCAGTACTGCTGCGCGCGGACCCACACCTCCTGCTTGACGCGCACGCCGACCCGGTCGGCCTCGTGGAGGGCAAGGAGGGCGAACTGGGAGTTGGAGTTGTCTCCGGTCCCCTTCGCCCGGCCATACGACCACGACCCGGCCGCGGGCCCCTGGGCGACCTGCGTCGCCTCGAGCCATTCGACGTTCCTCTGGAGGATGACGCGGTCGTCCTCGGGAGAGAGCATTGCCAGGAGCATCGTCTGGAGTGACACCGAGTAGGTTTCCTCGGGCTTCTGACGGCGGATCCATTCGAGCCCGCGGGCCATCTGGGGGTGACCGCGCTCGACGCCGGCGTTGGCAAGCGCGAGCATCACCAGAGCGCTCGCGCCGACGCGCGTGTCGTCGGCCCGCATGGCCACCTGCCAGGAACCGTTGGGTTCCTGCTCGCGGAGGAGCCAGTCGCGGGCCTTCTCGATCGCCCGCTGGATCTTCTCCGGGGAGACCTTGACCCCCTCCCGGTCGGCGGAGAGACCGACGCGGCCGCCGGCGAGGGTGCCGGTGATGACGACCGCGGCGACCAGCAGGGCAGGGAGGAGGGGGCGGGGCGACATCTGCAGACTCCGGACGACGGCGAGCGGGAGGCGAGTCCCTCTCGGGCGTCTCCGATTCTACCGGCCCGAGCGGAAACCGCAGTGCGACGCGGCCGGTTTGCGGCTCCCGGCGTGGAGCCCGATACTGAGAGGTCCCCGGTCGAATCACCGCTCCGGGGGCCCGCCAAGGAGGGAAACGCTCCGTGTCGACGACCCCGCGCCCGAAGTCCCTCGACGATATCCTCGTCGAGTTCAGTCAGCACCGGAAGCTCATGCAGGAGGAACTGCAAAAGGTGATCGTCGGCCAGAACGACGTCATCGAGCAGCTCTTCGCAGCCATCTTCACGCGTGGCCACTGTCTCCTCGAGGGGGTGCCTGGGCTGGCCAAGACGCTCATGGTGTCGACGCTCGCCCGGATCCTCGACGTCGGCTTCAAGCGGGTGCAGTTCACCCCCGACCTCATGCCGTCGGACATTACCGGCACCAACGTCCTCGAGGAGGACGAATCGGGGCGCCGCAGCTTCCGATTCGTGGAGGGGCCGATCTTCACGAACATCCTTCTCGCCGACGAGATCAACCGCACGCCCCCGAAGACGCAGGCCGCCCTTCTCCAGGCGATGCAGGAGCGGGAAGTGTCGGTCGGGCAGGAGACCTACCACCTTCCCGACCCGTTCTTCACGATCGCCACGCAGAACCCGATCGAGCAGGAGGGGACCTATCCGCTCCCGGAAGCCCAGCTCGACCGCTTCATGTTCAACATCAAGGTCGGCTACCCCTCGGCGAGCGAGGAGGAGCAGATCCTCATGGCCACCACCCGATCGGAGAAGCCGGAGGTGCGGAAGGTGCTCTCCGGGCGGGCGATCGTCAACATCCAGAAGCTCGTGGGGAGCGTCGCGGTCAGCGAATACGTGGTCAAGTACGTCGCCCGCCTCGTCCGCTCCACCCGTCCGAAGGATCCGCAGGCGCCGTCCTACGTCGCCGAACTCGTCGACTGGGGTGCCGGCCCGCGGGCGGGCCAGTTTCTCATCCAGGGAGGGAAGGCGATGGCGGCGATGGACGGCCGCTTCAGCGTCTCCATCGACGACGTCCGGCGGATCGCGGTGCCGGTCCTCCGTCACCGCATCGCCACGAACTTCCAAGCCCAAGCCGACGGCCTGACGAGCGAGTCGATCGTCGAGCGACTCGTCCGCGAGGTGCCCGAGCCGGAGATTCCCAAGCTCGTGAAGTGATCGTGGCTCGATGACGATCCCGGAGGCGGGGCCCGGTGCCCTGCCTGGCCCCTTTTCAGGCGTGGGACTCCATGGTGCGTGCGGTCGAGGAATACCTGAAGCCCCAGGTCGTGCGCCAGATCGCGCGGCTCGACCTCCGTGCGCAGTTCATCGTCAAGGGTTTCCTCCAGGGGCTCCACGCCAGCCCCTACCAGGGATTCTCCGTCGAGTTCAGCGAGCACCGCAAATACACGCACGGCGACGACCCCAAGGGGATCGACTGGCTGGTCTACGCCAAGACCGACAAACACTACGTCAAGAAGTTCGAGGCCGAGACCAATATCACCGGCTACCTCGCCATCGATGCCAGTGCGAGCATGGCCTACACCTACCGGCAGGAACTCACCAAGCTCGACTACTCCATCTCGCTGGCCGCCGCGTTGTGTTGGCTGATGGTCCATCAGCAGGATCCTTGCGGGCTGATGGTGTTCGACGAGAAGGTTCGCGCCAGTCTGCCGGCCCGTTCGAAGCGGTCGCAGATCTCCCAGGTGCTGTCGGTGCTCTCGAAGGTCAGACCCTCGGGGAAGACCGACGTCGCCCGGAGCCTCGTCCAGATCGCCGCGATGCTCCGCCACCGTTCGCTCGTGATGGTGTTCAGCGACCTGCTGGCCGACCCTGAGCCGATTCGTGACGCCCTGCTCCGTCTACGGCACCGCGGCCATGACGTGATCGTGTTCCATGTCCTCGACGAGGCGGAGGTCGGTTTTCCGTTCGACGGGATGGTCGAGTTCACCGAGCCAGAGACCGAGGACAAACTCGTCGTCGACGCCGACGGCGCCCGCAGGGAATACGTCGAGGCGGTGCTCGCCTTCCGCGAGGATTACCGGCGCACCTGTTTCCATGCCGGGATCGACTATGTCCCGCTCGACACGAGCATGCAGTTCGACCGGGCCCTGATGGAGTACCTCGTCAGTCGCCGGAACCGCTTTTAGGAAACCGCCCCGTTCCCATGGGACTGTCGTTCCTCACTCCCGCGCTGCTCGCCGGGGCCGGCCTCGTGGCCGTGCCGGTGATCCTGCACCTCATCATGCGCCGCAAGCCCGTGCCGCGTTCGTTCCCGGCCTTGCGGTTCCTCCGGCAGCGTGCCGCCGCCAACCGGCGGCGTCTCCGCGTCAACCACCTGTTGCTCCTCCTCCTGCGGATGGCGGCGCTTTCGGTGCTGGCGCTGGCCTTGGCCCGCCCGACGCTCCGTGGCGCCGGCTGGCTGGCCGACGGAGAGAAACCGGTGGCCGCCGTCCTCGTGTTCGACACCAGCCCGCGGATGGAGTTGCGGCAGGCCAACCGCACCCGTCTCCAGGAGGCGGCGACGCTGGCCCGGGCGTTGGCGGCGAAGCTCCCGCCGGCCAGTCAGGTGGCGATCGTCGACACCGGCGGCGGACCGGTTGCTTTCTCCCCCACCGTGGCAGCGGCGCTGGCCCGCGTCGATCGGTTGGCGGTCGCCACCGCGGTGCAGACGTTGCCGGCGGCGATGGTCGAAGGATTCCGGGTCCTCGACACGGTGCCCGATCTGCGGCACGAGATGTATGTCTTCACCGATTGCTCGCAGGGAGCATGGGAGGGAAGGACTGCCGCCGATCTCGTCAAGGAACACGCCGACACCTCGGTGATGTGGATCGACGTCGGTGCCAAAGGCGCGCAGAACTTCGCCCTCGAGGCGGTCGACCTGTCGACCGACCAGCCGACGGCCGGCTCGACGCTGGGGATCACGGTGGAGACACGCCGCAGCGGGCCGGATGCCAACCGCCCGGTGGCGGTGGAGATGCTCGGGAGTGACGGGCGTTATTCGCGTCGGGCGGTCAAGCCGGTGGCGTGGCAGGAGGGGCAGGGAGGAGAAGTCGAGTTCGAGGTCACCGGCCTGGAACCGGGAGTACGGCAGGGGAGGGTGGTGCTCGACGGCTCGGATGACATGGAGGCGGACAACGCCCGTTACTTCACCGTCGAGGTCGGCACCCCATCGAAGGTGCTCATCGCGGCCCCCAAGCCTGCCGCAGACACCGGCAGATTCCTTCTCCAGGCGATCGCGCCTGCCGCACTGCGGAAGTCCGGAAAGGGGCGTTTCGAGGCCACGCTCGTCGACATCGCCAAGCTCGATGCGACGCCTTGGGACGGCTACGAGGGGATGGTGCTTGCCGATCCACCGCCGCTGCCGCCGCGGACCCTCGACTTGCTCTGGCAGTGGGTGGCCGGGGGCCGGGGGCTCGTCGTCTGGCTCGGGCCGCGGGCCGCCGATGCGGAACGCTTCAACTCGGAGGCTGCACGGAAACTCCTCGGTGGACGGATCGTACGCGTGTGGCGCGATGCCCGCGAGGAGAACTTCCTCGCCCCCGTCTCCCTCGATCACCCGATCCTCGCGCCGTTCCGGCGGGTCGGTGATGCCGTTCCCTGGCAGGACTTTCCCGTCGAGCGGCTGTGGGAGTTCGAGCCGAACGATCCGGCGGCCGGTGGCGATGCGGTAGCCGCCCGTGCGGCCGGAGGGGAGGCCGCGGCCGATTCGGCCGTACCGGTGGTCGCCTACCGCAACGGCCTGCCGGCGATCCTCGAACACCGCGTCGGCCAGGGCACGGTCGTGACGGTCACGACGCCGGTGTCACAGGCCGCAGACGATCCCGACGCCTGGAACATGCTGGCCACCGGGTTCGAGCCGTGGCCGTTCGTGATCCTCGCCAACGAGACGATCCTCCATGCCGTCGACACGGCCGACGATCGCAACATCACAGCCGGTGCCCCCGCCCTCCTCCACCTCGCCCGTCGCGATGTCGCCACGGCCTTCGTGAGCACCCCCGGCGGCGACGATTTTCCCGTGCCGGTCGATCAACGGCGGGGCACGGTCACGGTGACGACGACGCAGGTGCCGGGCAATTACCGGGTGCGGTCCGGCGGCGATGCCGTCGGCATCGTGAGGGGGTTCAGTGCGAATCTCGCTCCCGACAGCGTCGACGTTCGGCGGCTGGCCGATGCCGGCCTCGTCGCCGCGCTCGGCGAGGGATTCCGCCTGGCAAGCAGCGAAGCCGAGTTGGTCCGCGACGTGAAGCTCGAACGCGTCGGCGCCGAACTGTCGGGCTGGTTCATCATTCTGGCGGCCTTGGCCATGGCCGGCGACTGGATCGTCGCCAACCGGTTCTACGCCCCGCGGGACGACGCCGGCATGGCTCCCGACGGAGCAGGAGGCTCGAGTCCTGCCGCTCCACCGCCGCTGCCGGGCGCCGCCGCCGTGCAGGGGGCCGACGCATGATGCCGTGTCTGGCTCTCGTCCTCGAGGAGTTGTCGCTCGATTTCGACCCGGTCGTGTCGTGGTGGTTCGTGGCTCTGGTCACGCTCGCCCTGATGGCCGTGCTCGTGGCCGTGGGGCCCGACCGGTCGCGGATCCCCAGGGGGCGGCGGCTGGTGCTCGTGCTCCTCCGCACGGGCGCTTTCCTGGCGCTCGTCGCCTGCCTGATGCGTCCGACGCTCGTGGCGACCCGCCAGGCGCGGCAGCAGGGGACGCTCCTGGTGCTCGCAGACACCTCCGAGAGCATGACCGTGATCGATGGAGCGGCGGGGCGCACCCGGTTCGAGGAGCTGACCGCGGCGCTCGCCCAAGCCCGTCCGGCGGCTGCGAAACTCGTGGCCGAAGGGGACATCGACATCGCGCTTTGGGCCTTCGACCGCGAGGCGCGGCCCGTGGCCGGCACGGCCGAGGATCCCTTTCCACTCGGGCCTTGGCAGCGCGGGGTGGCGAGCGACCAGACCGCGATCGGCGCCGCGCTCGACGACGCCGTGCGGGCCACCGCGGGGCGTCCCTTGGCCGGCGTAATCGTGCTCTCCGACGGCGCCCAGCACGCCTATCCGCCGCGCGACCAGCCGCCGCAGGGGGTGGCCAAGAAGCTCGGGGATGTCGCGGTGCCGCTGTGGAGCGTGACGTTCGGTCAGCAGCGCGGCGGGGGGCAGGGACGCGACGCCGCCGTCACGAACCTCTCGGTCGGCGAGACGGTCTATCTCAAGAACACCCTCGAGGTGGCAGGCAGGGTCCGGCTCGATGGCCTGGCCGACCGGGACGTGGTCGTGAAGCTCATGGCCGAGGGGGAGAACGGCGCGATGGAGGAGGTGTCGCGGACGGTCGTCCGTGGCGGTCCGCAAGCCAACGAGGAGACGGTCCGGCTGGCGTGGACACCGAAGACCCTCGGGGAGCGGAAGGTGTCGCTGCTCGTCGAGCAGCAGGAGGGCGAGGTCGTCCTCACCAACAACGAACTCTCGACATTCGTCGAGGTGGTGGACGGGGGCTTGAGGGTCCTCTATCTGGAGGGCGCCCTGCGGGTCGAGCAGCGATTCCTCCGCCGCGTGCTGGCCGCGAGTCCCGACATGCAGGTCGACTTCGAATGGATCGACGCCGCTGGCCGCCGCAACTGGCCGATCAATCTCGGCCGCAAGCTCGATGCGGACTACGACGTCTTCCTCATCGGCGACCTCGATGCGGCGGCGCTCTCGCCCCAGGATCTCGGGGCGGTCGTCGCCAAGGTCAACGCGGGTGCCGGGATCGGCTTCCTCGGAGGTTTCCACGCGTTCGAGGCAGGGGGGTGGGGGAGCACGGTCATCGGCCAGCTGCTTCCCTTCGAACCGGACAGACTCGCCCGGCAACCGTTCGACCAGCCGATCCGCCCGGGGCTCCACCTGCCCGGTCCGCTGAAGATGGTCCCCGACAAGCGGTTCGGAGGGGTGTCGATCCTCCGGCTCGGCTCCACCGATCAGGAGACGCGTGCCGCATGGCAGGCTTTACCGCCGCTCGAAGGTGCCAACGACCTCGGTCGCCTCCTTCCCGGTGCCAAGCCGCTGGCCGTCACCTCCGATGGACGGCCGTTGCTCGTGGCGAGGGAGTTCGGTGAGGGACGCGTGCTCGCCTTCGCGGCCGATTCGACCTGGCGGTGGGCGATGCAGGGGGGCGGGGAACAGCACCGGCGATTCTGGCGGCAGATGGTCCTCTGGCTCGCCAAGCAGGACGACTCCGGGAGCGACAGCCTGTGGGTCCGCCTGGCGCAGCGGCGCACGGCACCGGGCGCGACGATCGCCCTCGACACGGGCCTCAGCAAGCCGGACGGCAGCGGCGTCGCCGAGGCGGTCTTCGAGGGGGTGATGACATCGCCGGCCGGGGTCTCACGGCCGGTGCGTCTGGCCCGGAAAGGCGAGACGTACGCGGGTGTGCTCGCCGACTTCAACGAACCCGGTGATTGGAAGGTGACCGTCCAGGCGACGAAGGCGGGGAGTCCGCCGATGACGCGATCGGCGCGGTTCACCGTGGTCCGTCAGGATCTCGAGTTGGCGAGCCCCAGGGCCAATCCGCTCCTCATGCGGCAACTGGCCGAGTCGACCGAAGGGGGAGGTGTGCGGTCGCCCGAGGAGCTCTCCGAGATCCTCGACGACCTGCGGACGAAACCGTCGGCCTACGATGCCGAGGAGCAGTGGTCGGCCACCCTCTGGGACAAGTGGCCGATGTTCCTCCTCATGGCCGGCCTCCTCTGCGCCGAGTGGTTCCTGCGGAAACGCTGGGGCCTCGTGTAGCGAATCTCCGCCGGTTTTCCCCTGTCGCGGCCGGTTCCGGCCTGCTACTCTCCCCGCCCCCGCAGGCTACCCAGTCGGCGGTGAGTGATCCGATCCATCAGGGAGCAGGCCGTGCGCCAGCGACGCCCCATCCGCCGCAAGCTCATGGTGGGGGGAGGGCTCGTCCTCCTCATGGTGGCGCTTCTCTCGGCAAGCAGCTTCCTCGGCACCTACTCCTACCGCAGGCTCGTGAGGGGCTTGAGCAA
>Ga0164293_10002219_pt1 | contig 16472 bp, 14 predicted proteins | sample GEODES118metaG_FD_111487 | JGI IMG/M metagenome (GOLD analysis project Ga0164293, IMG submission 111487) | Eutrophic lake water microbial communities from Lake Mendota, Wisconsin, USA - GEODES118 metaG | ecosystem: Environmental > Aquatic > Freshwater > Lake | place: USA: Lake Mendota...
CCCATCACCTACCACGATGGCTTGCTTGAACAAACCACTGCCCAGTAATAATGATTCTGGCCACTCTGGAGAGATATTTCTGCCAAAGCTGGTAATCAACACATTCTTTTTACGACCATCCAAATACAAAAAACCTTCATCATCTAAATGACCTAAATCACCAGTTGGTAACCAGCTGTCATTGGTCATTGCGGGCGTGCCTTTGGCCTCACTTGTAAGTCCTTCAGCATTTTCTAAATAGTGCGGAAGGCCTACATTCTTGACCTCAATCTCGCCGTCTTCTGAGATTCGAACGCTTCGATTCGCAAGAACTTTGCCAACACTGCCGATCCGTTCATTGTTGGGCGTGTTTAAGGCAAGCACTGAAGCGCATTCTGATAAGCCGTAGCCCTCATACACAGGAATGCCCAATGACTTCGCTGTCTTAATCAAGGTAACCGGTGTTTTTCCACCGCCCACAGCCACAAACTTCAAGCTTTTCAATCGAGGATCTTGCTTTGTGCTGTGTGCAACCATGGCCTGAAGCATTTGAGGCAAAAGAATGATGCTTTCTGCCTGGTATTTTTCAATTGCTGCAATACAAGCTTCTGCATCAAAATTACTTGAGCCATGCAAGCCAACCTCGCTCAAGGGCACGCATATGTTTTCAGCGCCAAGGCCTAAGGCTGTGTACACGCCAGCAATATTTTCTAAAAGAACTGATAAGGGCAACACATTCAAATGTTTTTTTATTTGAAGTGAACGCAGCGCTTGCTCGAGTGATTGGGCCACGGACCATTGTTGGTCGGTGCTCAAGCAAACACCTTTTGGTTCTGAAGTGGTGCCGGAGGTATATGTTATTTTTTGTACTTCTGAAAGATTGGGTTGATCAATCATGCTTGGCGCAACGTTCATGCTTTCAAACAGCTTTAATTCACCCTCGTATTGATTCTCAAATGAGAAGCCAAGTTTTTTGACCACATCTTCTTGGGCACAAAAAATTGCTTGCATGCCACTTGATTGGACGGCATGCAGCCACTGACTCGGTGTAAAAAAACTGGGAAGAGGAATCAATGTCACGCCAATGTCTTGAGTGGCCAAATCAATCGCAATCCACTCCAAAGAATTATCAGCCAGTAGCCCAACGGGTGCTTTGGGATTCTTTCTATTTAAAAGAGCAACCGACACTTGAGAAATTTTCTTTACAAGAGCGGCTTTATCCCAAGACTTCGATCCTGAAGACAGAATGGTTTGATGTTCAGGGACTAAATTAAGCCAGCTTCTCATAGCCTGAGGCGATGTCACCAAACATCACTTGTGGTTGAGTGCTGTAATAAGTTCCCCAGTTTTTACCGCCATCCTCCAAGCGACCTGGATCAGCTTCTGCCAATTGAAATAACTTGATACCTAGGCGTTTGAATGAATTCAGTAATGTGCGAGTTGCAGTAAAAGTAACCCACTTATAGCCTTGCTCGTGTAGAAAGCGAGTCATATGAATGATCAGGGCACGACCAGCGCCTGCATGCACAGCAGCCAAATTACCCACCTCGACAATTTGCTGGCGAGTGGTGTGTTCTTTGACTTGGGCTGCAATGTTGATTTCTAGTGGCGCATCTAAATACTGCTCAACAAAGCTTTTATGATCTGTGAGCTCAGAAAAGCCTAAGGCTGCGAGCCATTGACCTTGAGCATCTTTGCAACCCACCAAGATATCGCTGAAGTGATGCACATCAGCACCATAGGTTTTGTAGAAGGTTGTTGCAATGAAAGACTGCAGACTTTCGCGTTCTGGATGTTGTTTGTTTACCCATTCAAGCTTGTAAAGATCTTCCTCAGAATTAAATTCTGGGCAGATTAATGTATGCTTTGCGTCATGATATGTTCTTAAAGTAAGAGCCATGCCCGATCCTTTTGTTTGGTATAGGTCAAACAATAGAGGTCGAAAATTAAGGCTAAATTAAGGATTCGCCAATCAAGGCATTAAATACTCAGGCCATTGATTTAATTGATTTTATTTAATAAAGAAAAGAGATTATTTTGAAAAAATTCATGGTTTTAGCGCTGTTTTTAAGCACCTTTGCTTCGTTTGCCTCAGCTAATCCATCGGCTGGAGCGGCACGCCTTGGCGATAGTTTGATCCTTGAGCTCAAGGATCAGCACGATCAAACCGTGACGATTAATGAACAAACCAACATGGTCCTATTTGCCGCTGGTAAATCAACCAGCGCACTCATGAGCAAAACCTTGGAAGATTTACCGCCCACAATCTTGAAAGATAAAAAAGCACTCTACGTGGCAGATATCAGTGGCATGCCAAGTTTTATCACCAAAATAGTGGCGATTCCTAAAATGCAAAAAAGACCTTACACGATTGCCCTCTTGAAAGACGATGCGCAGTCAAAACGATTTCCACAAAAAGATGATGCAATCACCATCATCAAGCTCAAGTCTGGAAAAATCACTGACATCACCTTCGTGACCAAGCAAGAAGAGATCGCTAAAGCCTTGCAGTGAAATTTGGTCAGCGGATATACCAAAACTACCAACTCACTTAAACTTTTTCTCTAGGTGACGTTCAAATCATTCAAGCTTAGAATTAAAGATTAATTGATAAATAAAATATAAAGTAACTGAATGAGATTCAATCTCTTCTGAGGGGTGAGCATGTTACGTTTTGATATACCGCCAGTGAGTGCCAACGTTGTAAGGCTTGAGGCTTTTATTGTATTTGTGGTTTGCGTCATTGCTCTGTTGGGCTTTCCGCATCTATTGCCTCTCTTAGCTTTGATGGGTTTGGTGCGAGGATTTTTCGGGCACTACAAATGCCCATCACATCGCTTGTTCACTAAAATCCTGACTGGTATGAACCTCGCTGGCAAAAAAGAGAATGCGGGCGCAAAAATGTTTGCCAACAAGATTTTGTTCATCGCTGCTGGCATCGCATCGATCTTGCTTTATTCAGGCAATGATTTGTGGAAAGTGCCTGCCACTGCTTTGGTGATTTTCTCTACCCTTGAATGGGCATTCTCATTCTGCGCTGCTTGCTGGGCTTATGGATTTTGGTACAAATTCTTTCCGCCACAAACCTGAGTCATTAACTCCAGACAGGCGGCTTCTTAGCTGCCTTCGCAACGTCCTCTAAGTAAGCTTGATGAGCTTCTTGCTCTTCATTTGAAGCCAACTGCACCACTAATTTAGTGGGTAGGGGTTTACGTTTTGCATTGGCTGCGTCACTGTCCATGCCATGCAGGTCAATCATCAAATCTTCTTGACCGCGGGTCATGGCCAAATACACCTCAGCCAAGAGTTCAGCATCTAAAAGAGCGCCGTGCAGGGTGCGGTGTTCGTTGCTGATGGCAAAACGCTCACAAAGAGCATCTAAAGAATTTCTTTTGCCAGGAAACATTTCTCGGGCATTTTTCAGGGTGTCAACCACGCTTGCCACATGATCATCAACCTTGCCACGCTTTAAAAATCCAAATTCAGCATTTAAAAACCCCACGTCAAACGGAGCGTTATGAATGATCACTTCAGAATCTTTTAGGAAAGTGATGATGTCATCGGCCACATCAGCAAAGACTGGCTTATCTGATAAAAACTCTACCGTTAAACCGTGAACAGCCACAGCACCCGGATCAATATCTCTTTGAGGGTTGATGTAATGATGAAGCTTATTGCCGGTCAAGCGTCGATCAATCATTTCTAGACAACCAATCTCAATCACCCGATCTCCAGTGAGCGGATTAAGACCAGTTGTTTCCGTATCAAGAATGATTTGACGCATAAATTCTTCCTAATTTAAAACTTTAAAAACAACTAAAAATAAAATTCAAAACTTGCAACTCTAAAATCAATCTTTTAGCATTTCAGGGGGGATCTCCATCGGGCCCGTGCCGCTGTACTTATCTAAATAAAGATAAATGACTGGCGTGATGATCAAGGTCACAAATTGCGACACGATCAATCCACCCACCACAGCAATGCCCAAGGGCTGTCTTAATTCAGCGCCAGCCCCTAAGCCTAGAGCAATCGGTAATGCACCCACCACGGCCGTCAGCGTTGTCATCATGATAGGCCTAAATCTTAGTAAGCAAGCAGAGCGTATCGCTTCACGCGGCGACATGTTTTGATTGCGCTGGGCATCCAAAGCAAAGTCAATCATTAAAATCGCATTCTTTTTCACCAGACCAATCAAGAGCAAGATACCAATGGTCGCAATGATCGTTAATTCCAGATCAAAAATTCTTAAGAAGATCAAAGCACCAATTGCTGCAGATGGTAAGCCTGCCAAAATCGTCAAGGGGTGAATATAGCTTTCATATAAAACGCCCAATAAAACATAAATCACCAACACTGCGGCTAAAAGCAAGATGATCTGACTGGTTTGGCCGCTTTGGAATACCGCAGCATCGCCACCATAGCTGGTGATGATCGATGGGGGTAGTTTAAGTTCTTTGACGTATTGCTCTAATTTTTTGGTGGCATCACCCAAAGCCACATCAGGCGCCAAGTTAAATGAAATCGTCACCGCAGGCACTTGACCTTGGTGGTTCACGGCAGTTGGCCCAATGGTTCTTCTGAACGATGCAATGCTCGATAGTGGAACTAACTTGTCATTCGTTCTGCCTCGCACATAGATGCCATTGAGATCAGTTTCATATTGCTTGTACTCGTTGGCTGCCTGGAGAATCACTTGATAAGTGTTCACGCTTGTGTAGATGGTTGACACCTGCCTTTCACCATAAGCAGAGTACAAGGCATTGCGAATATCAGCCACCGTTACACCGGCACTTGCTGCCTTTTCTCGATCAATGTCAATTTGAGCCTGCAAACCTTTTAACTGAGAATCTGTGGTGACGTCGCGGAAGATGCCAGGCTCTGCACGCATTTTTTCAGTGACTTTGGTGGACCATTCATTGATGCCCTCAAAACCCACGCTTTGCAAAATGTACTGATAGCGGCTCTTGGTGACTTTGCCGCCTAATTGCAAGTTCTGAATAGGGCGCAAATAAACCGCAAGACCTGGAATGTCTCTTAAGTCTTTGCGCAGACTCTCCAATACTTTTTTCATCGGAGCTCGTTCATCGCGAGATTTTAAATTGACAAACATCCTGCCTGTATTGGTGCCTGAGCTCGCGCCACCCCCGACAATCGATACAAGTGCTTCAATGTTTTCATTGTTGCGGACAATCTCAGCCGCCTTGTTTTGTAATTCGATCATAGCGGCAAATGAAATGTCATCCGCTGCCTCAGTGGTCACAAAGATTTGACCAGTATCTTCCTCTGGGAAGAAGCCTTTGGGACTTATGATAAATAAACCAACCGTGATGACAAACGTTGCCAAGGCACCTTGCAAAACTTTCTTTTGATTGACGAGCGCCCAATCAAGTGCTTTTTCATAAGCGGCTAAAACCTTATTGAAGTAGTGCTCAAACTTGATCGTGATCTGTGGCTCTTTGGCTTCTTGACCGTGCTTGTGTAAAAAACGACTGCAGAGCATGGGCACCAAAGTGAGTGACACCACTGCTGATACCAAAATAGACAGGGACACGACCACCGCAAATTCTCTGAACAGCAAACCCAATGGGCCTGGTAAAAAGAAAATCGGAATGAACACAGCGACCAATGAAATTGAAATAGAGAAGATCGTGAAGCTCACCTCTCGACTGCCCAATAAAGATGCCTTCAAAGGGTGCATGCCTTTTTCAATGTGACGCATGATGTTTTCAAGTACCACGATCGCATCATCGACCACCAGACCAACGGCAATGGTGATGCCCAGCAAAGAGACATTGTCTAAGCTGTAGCCCATCCAATACATGATGGAGAAAGCTCCAATCAAAGAAATCGGCAAGCTCAGTGCTGGAATGATTGTGGCAGCGGCACGCTTTAAGAATAAGAAAATCACCATCACCACCAAGCCGATGGTGAGTAATAGCGTGAGATTCACATCATGAATGGCTTCTCTGATTGATTTTGAACGATCAATCAATAAATTGACTTTGATCGATGCTGGCATCTGCGCTTCGAACGTAGGCACCATCTTGCGCACAGCATCGACTACTTCAACAGAATTGGCAGTTGGCTGACGCAAAATCGCTAAAGCGATTGAACGCTCGCCGTTATAAGCGGCCACTGTTTTGACAGACTCATAACTTTCTTCAACCAGCGCCACATCCTTTAAGCGCACCGGTAAACCATTGCGTTGCGCAATCACCAAATTGGCATATTCACTGGCTTTGACCAACTGCTCGTTAGCGTAAATCGTGAGTAACTGACGAGGACCATCTAAAACACCGACCGGGGTGTTGGAGTTGGCATTGTTGATGGCCTTAGCAAGATCATCAATGGTGAGATTCTTGGCAGCCAAGACAGTTGGATTGACTTGAACTCTGACCGCGTATCTTTTTTGACCGTAGACCAAGACTTGTGCGACACCATCAATGGTCGACAGTGTTGGAGAAATCAAGTTCTCTGCGTAATCATTGATTTGTGACAAATCCATCGATGGAGATGTCATTGTCATGATCAACACAGGTGCATCGGCAGGGTTGACCTTGCGATACGACGGTGGGTTGGTCATTTCAATCGGTAAACGCCTTTGGGCACGCAACAAAGCTGCTTGTACATCAACCGCTGCTTTATCAATGTCACGGTCGTTGTTGAACTCAAGCGTGACGTTGGTACTTCCCAAGGTATTGGTTGAGCTGATGACCTTGATGCCGTCAATCGTTGAAAATTCTTTTTCTAAAGGCAAGGCAACCGCTGATGCCATGTTCTCAGGACTGGCTCCTGGTAGTGTGGCGGTGACTTGTATGACGGGTGTATTAAAGCTTGGTAGGGCGGCTACAGGAATATTTAAATAAGCGACCGTGCCAGCTATAACTGTTGCCAAAGACAACAATGTCGTCATGACGGGGCGACGTATACATAACTCTGAGATGTTCATAGCTGATTACTTCCCAGCGCCAGATGTTTCTCTGATCACGCCATTGGGTCTTAAGTTTTGTTTGCCTTCCACCACAATCTTGTCGCCAGCGTTAACACCGGTCACCACGGTTTGGCCTTGGTACTGGTAAATCACTTTGATTGGCTTGAGAGACACTTTGTTCTCTTTTTCAACCACGTACAAATGGTCGCCCTTGGTATTGGTAACAACCGCTTGGGTTGGAATGACCAAAGAGTCTTTCAATGTTTTGGCTTTTAATTTGATCCTGACAAATTGCCCTTGAATCATGGCGCCATTTTTATTGCTTAATTTAGCTTTCACTCTTACAGCGCCAATCGCAGGATCGACTTGATTGTCGACCACATACACAGTACCTTCGACTGGTTTGTCTGAGCCATTCACATCCACGCTCACAGTTAACTCCTCGCCCGCTTCGCGGCCAGCAAGAATCAAAGGAATTTCTTTTTCAGGGATGGTGAACTGCACGTTGATAGGGTCCAACTGCGTGATGGTTACCATGGCGCCCGTGGTGGTAGTTGATGTCGCACTGCTGGTGGTTGAAATATTAGTACCCGCTTGCACAAGACTGCCAGGAAACACATTGATCACACCAGCACGACCGGCAATCGGTGCACGAATGTGGTCAAAGGTCATGGCAACTTCAGCGGCCTTGGCGTTTGCCACTGCTGATTCCATGTTGGCTTTTGACGTATCAGCTGCCGCTTGAGAAATAAACTTCTTTTCAATCAGATCTAATGATCGTTTGTATTGGCGGGTCGCATCGTCGCCCAAGGCTTTGGCTTTTTCGTAGTTGGCACGACTGGCTCTGTCGTCTAGGGTGAATAACAAATCACCAGCCTTCACAGCTTGACCTTCTTTGATATGTATCTTGCTCACCACATTGGTTGTTTGCGGACGAATATCAACAATATTAGCAGCCATGATGGTGCCGGTTGCTTCGATGATCACTGGGGTGTCTGCAGTTTCAACCAAGATGGTGGTCACTAATTGAGGTGGTGCTTTTTTCGCTGACTTTGGCATCCACTTGTCATATGCGTAATTGGCAGCAAAAAGCACGATCAAAATAATGATGATTCTTTTTTTATGCTTGATCACAAACGCATAGGTTTTGGCCCAATCAAACTTCTTGATCAGGTTCATGACAAAAGTCACAACACGGCAGCCTAGCTGCATGACTTTATCTTTTAGTTTGGTGATTAACTGCATGGCTGAGAGGCTTTGACTTAAAGCCACTATCTCCTTATGTTTTCTAGCTGAATTCTCGCACACTCGGCCTGATTTGGCACTTATTACAGACCTAAATTGGCCGGTGGTCAAATCGACCAAGGCCAGGGATGTCTAATCCCCCTCTGGTCGAATGCCTACCTTATTCGTAGTGAGTCCACATTCTTAAAACGCGTACCGTTTTTTCTTTGCGAAAAACTTCATAAACCAAACGATGTTGAATATTGATTCTGCGTGAATAGGCACCCTTTAAATCTCCCATCAATTTTTCATAGGGCGGAGGATTTTGAAAAGGATCAAGCTCTAATATACCCAGCAAAGCCTGTGCCTTATCTCTTAGCCCGGCGGTAGAGAGTTTTTTAGCATCTTTGAGGGCAAATTTGGAATAGGCTAAATTCCAAGTTACCATTTCAATACCCTTTTACTTTTAGCAATAGGCTCAGCCATTGACTCTTTGATCGACTCACGCATTCCCGGAGTTGCCAATAAATAAAGCGTCTCCTGAATAGCGCTCCAGTCTTCCTCGGAAACCAAAACGGCATTTGCCCGCTTGCCAGAAATAACCACTGGCTTATGTGACTCTGCCGCCTGATCAATCAAACGATAGAGGCCTGCTCGAGCTTCACTTACGGTTAATGTAGTCATGGTTTCACTCCTTTTAGACATAGTACGTAAAACCGTACGTTTTGTCAAGAGATTATTCCGTCCGCCAGACCAAAAGAGGGTGCCCTGCCTTAAGCATGAGTTAATTCAATTTCGCGGCTTCGGACATATTTAAATTCAAAACGCAGTTTTTTTGAGGATTTCCTCAACGCCCTTATTGGCCAAGGCATCAGCTAGCTCATTGCCAGGATGTCCTGCATGGCCTTTGACCCAATGCCAATCAATTTGATGCTTACCCAGTAATTCATCAATTTCTTGCCATAAATCGACATTTTTAACAGGATCTTTTCCGGCGGTTTTCCAGCCCCTGGCTTTCCAGCCGCCCATCCATTCAGTGACGCCTTGCATGACGTACTTTGAATCCGTGTACAAGCTCACGTGACAGTCCATTTTGAGGGCTTTTAGAGCCTCTATCACCGCAGTCATTTCCATGCGATTGTTGGTCGTCATCAACACGCCACCATGAAGATGCTTTTCTTTGTCACCCGAGCGCAACACCACTCCCCAGCCACCAGGGCCTGGATTGCCTTTACAAGCCCCATCGGTATAAATCACGACCTTGTTTTGCGCTGGACTGCTCATGCTTGATCTTTCAACTGATTCTGCAACTGATTGTTTTGTGAAGAGGTGTTTAATTGGGTCACCGTGCTTAATTGTGCTTGATTGGCTGAAACACTTTTCTCAATTTTGCCGACTAGGGTCAAAGTTGTTACACGTTTGATCGCTGACACCATGAACACAGAACCCAAGACAGGCCACCAGCGATCACCAGCTTTTTCAAGAAAGGCCAGTTTTTGCATGCCTGACTCACTGCGCAAAGGTAGTCGGTAGCAGCCAAAGCGCCCGCGATCCACTGAGAAGTTGAGTAGCTTCAACCAATCTTTCAGCCTTAATAATGCGATGAACTGACCTTCTCTGGGAAGGTAAGGTTGACCTACCAAATGACTGCAGTATTGGCGCAAGCCCCAAAGACTGGCTGGATTGAATCCAGAAATCACGACCCGTCCTTCTGGCATCAAGACGCGTTCAACTTCTCGCAGAACGGCATGAGGATCAGTGGCGAACTCAAGTACGTGCGGTAAGACAACCAAATCAAGACTTTGACTGGCAAATGGCAGTTCTTCTGGGATGCCTTCAATTGTGTGCCATTGTCCACTTGATTCATCATTGGGCTTATCGTGCGGGGCGCGCAGGATGATTTGCAGGGGCATCCGATTTTCAGCCAAAGCCGGTAATTGCGGTAAGCCAATTTGTAGGGCGTGATAACCAAAAATATCACTCACAATGTGGTCAAATTGAGTTTGTTCCCACTTCAGGACGTATTCTCCTGGAGGAGAGCCAAGCCAAGCATCCCATGATGTCCATGGGGCTTGTTGATGATCGGTATCAGTTGGTTGACTCATAAGTGGTTATTTCTATGCCTGATGACAATTTATTGCAAGTGCGTTCAATTGCAGCTTATGACGATAACTATATTTGGTTGATTTCAGATAAGCATTGTGCCGTAGTTGTTGATCCAGGTGATGCTGCGCCAGTGATTCAATACCTCACAGAACATCATTTAACACTGACGACCATTCTAATCACCCACCATCACGCTGACCACATCGGTGGTGTGGATAATTTATTGACTTGGTGCGCATCTCTGGGTCTTGCAAAACCGATGGTTTACGGTCCCGCCCATGAAGATATTTCAGTGGTGACTGAGCAACTCATCGAGTCTGACATTGTTTCTATTTCAAGTCCTGCGTGCAGGTTCACAGTATTGGATGTGCCAGGACACACCGCAGGGCACATCGCCTTCTATTTGAATGCGGGACAACAGCAACACGTGTTTTGTGGCGACACATTGTTTGCCACAGGCTGTGGGCGCCTGTTTGAAGGCACTGCTGCACAAATGGTGAATTCGCTGAATAAGTTAAAAAACTTACCCGATCAAACCTTGGTGCATTGCGCACATGAATACACCTTATCTAATATAAAATTCGCCTTGGCTGTAGAACCGCACAATCAAAAACTATTGGCTTGGCAACAAACAGCACAGACCATGCGTAGGCAAGGTGTGCCCACGGTACCAACAACAATCGCTCACGAAAAAAGTGTGAACCCATTTTTAAGGTGTGAAGAATCCAGCGTGATTGAATCAGTCAAACAACATCAAGTAATAAAAGATACTCACCCTGTGACGGTCTTTGCTCATTTGCGTTCCTGGAAAGACACCTTCAAAGCATGATGCAAAAATTCCCAGCTTCATTTTCACTGTCGCGAATCTCCCGACTGTTCACCATCTTGATGGTGGCCACAGTTTTGAGCGCTTGCGCCACCACCGGTGAAGATTGGAGCGATTCAAGTTCAAATAAACAAGTTTCTAAGACGGGTAAGTACAGCAAATCTGACAAAGCCCCAAGAGTCAATATTGACAAGGATTCTGTAGGCGCATTGGATGCGCCTTATAGCGATCTTTGGGATCGTATTCGTGATGGTTTCGAATTTTCAGACTCGACCAGTCCTTTGGTGATCAAGCATGTGCGTTATTACTCCAGTCGTCCTGATTATGTTGATCGCATGATGTCTCGATCATCACGTTATCTTTTTTACATTGTTGAAGAAGTCGAACGTCGCAAGATGCCGATGGAGTTAGCGCTGCTGCCTTTCATTGAGAGCGCTTTCAATCCTGAAGCCTTCTCTCGCGCCAAAGCTTCAGGCATGTGGCAGTTCATGCCAGCGACTGGCAGAGACTTTAAATTAACCCAGAACATTTTTCGTGATGAACGCCGTGATGTGATTCAGTCAACTGATGCGGCCTTGGATTACTTGCAACGTTTACATAAAATGTTTGGTGATTGGGAATTGGCCCTGGCTGCGTATAACTGGGGTGAGGGCAATGTTTCAAAAGCCATCAAACGCAATCAAGCAAAAAAACTACCGACCAATTACGCCAGCTTAAAAATGCCGGACGAGACTCGTAATTACGTCCCTAAATTATTAGCCATTAAAAATATTGTGGCCAATCCAGAGTCCTACGGATTGACGTTACCGACTTTGGAGAATCACCCGTACTTTGTGATTGTCACAACTGAAAAAGACATTGATGTGGATTTGGCAGCGCAATTCGCTCGCATGACCGTGGATGAGTTCAAGGCCATGAATCCATCATTCAATAAGCCAGTGATTTTGGGGGCTAGCGAGCCACAAATCTTATTGCCCTTTGGGCGCGCTGAATCTTTCCAAGAAAATCTCTTGCAATACACAGGGCGCTTGTCCTCTTGGACTGCCATCAGGGTGGCTAACCGAGAGACGGTGGATCAATTGGCCACTCGTTTGGATGTGGACGCTAACCAAGTTCGACAAATCAATAACATTCCCAAGGGGATGAGGATCAAAGCTGGATCGACGGTATTGATTCCAAGGGGTGGCAAGGTGGGAGATGTTGCCGAGCATTTAGCCAATAACGCTGGTAAGTTAATGTTAGAGCGCGAGGCAGCAGCCAAACCCAAACCAAAAACCACAGCCAACAACGCCAATGGTTTAAAAGCTAAAAACCCAGCCAATAAGCAAGCAACTAACAAGCAAACAGCTAATAACACCAATAAACCTAAACCCAAGCCCAAGACGCCAGCAGACTCTTCAGTGGCGGCCAATGAGAAAAAAGCCAATTAGGCATTTTTAGACCCATTTTGGCTGATTCAATCACCATTAACTAGGGTGAACCCTGATGTGTCAGATGCTAGTCAGCATGAAGTCGCACATTCATGCAGTTAAAGTATTAATGACCAATTGTCAGGGAGAGATACATGTCTGCTTATAAGGCATTTCACGAGCGCTCAATCAAAGATCCAGAGGGATTTTGGGCGGAGCAAGCCAAATTAGTTGAATGGCACAAGCCTTTTGAAAAAGTGTTGGATTACAACAATCCTCCATTTGCAAAATGGTATGTGGGCGGCAAAATCAATCTTTGCCATAACGCTGTCGACCGTCACTTAAAAGATCGTGGCGATCAACAGGCTTTGATTTCTGTATCAACAGAAACTGATCAAGAAAACACTTACACATTCAAAGAGCTTCACGCTGAAGTCAATCGCATGGCTGCGATTCTTAAAGCTCACGGCATTGTTAAAGGTGATCGCGTATTGATCTACATGCCGATGGTTGCAGAAGCTGCTTTTGCGATGTTGGCATGCGCTCGTCTTGGCGCAATCCACTCTGTGGTGTTCGGTGGTTTTGCTTCACACAGCCTGGCTTCAAGAATTGATGATGCAAAACCAAAGATGGTGATCTTGGCCGATGCAGGCGCTCGTGGTGGCAAGCCTGTGCCGTACAAGCCATTGTTGGATGAAGCAATTACTTTATCAACACACAAGCCAGAAAAAGTTTTATTGATTGATCGCAAATTGGTTGAGTTCAACAAAGTAGCTGGTCGTGATTTGGATTATGCGACTGAGCGCGCCAAGGTGATGGATGCTCAAGTGCCCTGCGAGTGGGTAGATGCCACCGATCCTTCTTATATTTTGTACACATCAGGCACTACTGGTAAACCAAAAGGTGTGCAACGTGACACTGGTGGTTACGCCGTTGCATTGGCTTCATCAATGCGCCACATCTATGGTGGTCAGCCAGGCGAAGCGATGTTCACAACCTCAGACATTGGTTGGGTGGTTGGACACAGCTACATCATTTATGGCCCATTGCTCAATGGTATGGCAACCATCATGTACGAAGGCACACCTTTGCGCCCTGATGCTGGTATTTGGTGGAAATTGGTTGAGAAATACAAAGTATCCGTGATGTTCTCTGCACCAACAGCAGCGCGTGTGCTGAAAAAACAAGATCCAGCATTTTTATCAAAATATGATTTATCAACTTTGCGCTCAGTGTTCTTAGCGGGTGAGCCATTGGATGAACCAACTGCCTCATGGTTGCATGGCGCGATCAATAAGCCAATCGTTGATAACTACTGGCAAACAGAAACTGGTTGGCCAATACTTGCCTTGCAGCGTGGCATCGAAGTGATGCCACACAAGTTTGGTTCACCAGGTGTTCCTGTGTACGGTTACAACATGAAGCTCTTGGATGACGCCACAGGTGCTGAATTGGGTGCTGATCAAAAAGGTGTGATTGCGATTGAAGGACCATTGCCTCCAGGATGCATGCAAACTGTTTGGGGTGACGATTCGCGCTTCGTCAAAACTTATTGGGAGACTGTGCCAGGCAAGATGGTTTACTCCACCTTTGACTGGGGCATTAAAGACAAAGATGGTTACTTTTTTATCTTGGGCCGCACCGACGACGTGATCAACGTGGCCGGTCATCGTCTTGGTACCCGTGAGATCGAAGAAAGTATTTCAAGTCATCCAAACGTGGCTGAAGTGGCCGTGGTGGGTATTGCTGACAAACTAAAAGGTCAGGTAGCGATCGGCTTTGCCATCGCTAAAGATTCAAACAATACCGCCACCTTGGAGGCTGAACTTCTAAAAACAGTTGATTCTCAATTGGGTGCGGTCGCAAGACCTGCGCGCGTATATGTGGTCGCTGCTTTACCAAAAACACGTTCTGGCAAGATCGTGCGCCGCGCTCTCCAAGCGGTGGCTGAAGGCCGTGATCCAGGTGACTTGAGCACCTTGGATGACCAAAGTGTTTTGGCTCAAATCAAAACATTGTTCACGCCAGCTTGATGGGATTGAGAAAGCCAAGCTAAAGCAATCTAAGTAGTTGAAAAATAGGGGATTTATCCCCTATTTTCATTTGTGGCGGATGAGTTAAATCGGGGCAAACACCCCCGGTAAGGTATAATTTCTTAGTTAAATTATTAGATACTTGCCCTAGCGCTTAAAGACACATATACCTCCCGAAAATTCTCAGACCGGAGGTGTCTTTTCCGGATGAGGGATGTGTCGGATGGCAGCAGGGCTTTGGAGAATACCTTTGCTGCCACTAATTCCTTCTTTACCCCCAGCAGTTTTGGCTCTTGCCGATGGAACCGTTTTTCCAGGTTATAGCATTGGTGCCGTTGGGCAATCAGCTGGCGAGGTTGTTTTTAATACAGCCTTGACCGGTTATCAAGAAATCCTCACTGATCCAAGCTACACCCGTCAAATCGTCACCTTGACGTATCCGCACATTGGTAATGTGGGTGTGAATCAGCAGGACTGCGAATCTAGCAAAATCTATGCAGCTGGCTTGATCATCAAAGATCTTTCACTGATCGCTTCAAACTTCCGCTCTGAAAAAACCTTGAGTGATTATTTGGTTGGTGAAAATGTCGTTGGTATCGCTGGCATTGACACACGTAAATTGACGCGCATTTTGCGTGACAAGGGTGCTCAGCCGGGCGCCATTGTGACTGGCAAAGTGGGTGACAGTATTGCAACCCTGACTGACAAAGCATTGGCAGCAGCTAAGAGCTTTCCAGGTATGGCTGGTTTGGATTTGGCACAAGTGGTCACAACACCTTCGATCTACGAATGGACCGAAGGTGAATGGGATTTGAATGCGGATCATGGCAAGCCCGGATTTAAGAAGTTAGTTAAACCACTCAAGCATGTGGTGGCTTACGACTTTGGTGTGAAGCGCAATATCTTGCGCATGCTCACAGAGCGTGGTTGCAAAATCACCGTGGTGCCTGCCAAGACTTCAGCCGCTGAGGTGTTGGCCATGAAACCAGACGGTGTGTTTTTCTCAAACGGCCCAGGAGATCCTGAGCCATGTGATTACGCGATTGCGGCAGCCAAAATCATCATCGCTAAAGGCATTCCAACATTCGGTATTTGCTTGGGTCATCAGATCATGGGCTTGGCAGCGGGTGCCAAAACTCTCAAAATGAAATTCGGTCATCACGGTGCCAATCATCCAGTCAAAGACTTGGATGATGGTCGCGTGGTGATCACGTCACAAAACCACGGTTTCGCTGTGGATGCAGCAACATTGCCAGCAAACGTAAGACCAACGCATGTGTCTTTGTTTGATGGTTCATTACAAGGATTGGCTTGGACTGATAAGCCAGCTTTTTGTTTCCAAGGTCACCCAGAGGCATCGCCGGGTCCGCATGACATTGCGTACTTGTTTGATCGCTTTATTAAATTGATGTGAGATTGACGAATGCCTAAGCGTACCGACATAAAAAGTATCCTCATTATTGGTGCAGGTCCAATTGTGATTGGACAAGCGTGTGAGTTTGACTACTCAGGCGCGCAAGCTTGTAAAGCATTGCGCTCTGAAGGTTATAAAGTGATTTTGGTTAACAGCAACCCTGCAACCATCATGACTGATCCAGAAATGGCTGATGTGACTTACATTGAGCCTATTACCTGGGAAGTGGTTGAGCGCATCATCGCGAAAGAAAAGCCTGATGCAATTTTGCCAACCATGGGTGGTCAAACCGCTTTGAACTGTGCCTTGGATTTGCACAGACATGGCGTTCTAAAGAAATACGGTTGTGAGCTCATTGGTGCTTCACCGGAAGCCATCGATAAAGCAGAAGATCGTCAAAAGTTCAAAGAAGCCATGACCAAAATCGGTCTTGGTTCAGCCAAGTCCGGCATTGCCCATTCATTGGAAGAGGCCAATGCTGTTCAACAGCAAATCATGGTTGAAACAGGCAACTCCGGTTACCCTGTGATCATTCGCCCATCTTTCACGA
>Ga0164293_10002220_pt1 | contig 16467 bp, 14 predicted proteins | sample GEODES118metaG_FD_111487 | JGI IMG/M metagenome (GOLD analysis project Ga0164293, IMG submission 111487) | Eutrophic lake water microbial communities from Lake Mendota, Wisconsin, USA - GEODES118 metaG | ecosystem: Environmental > Aquatic > Freshwater > Lake | place: USA: Lake Mendota...
CGGGGGCAGGCCTATGCCAAGAACGTCGGTTGGCGCATCGATTACCACCTGGCCACGCCCGCCCTGGCGGCCCTGGCGCGCAGCGAAGAAATCTACAAGGCCGAAAAGTTTTCTGATCACGCGCCGCTGACGGTGGCCTACGACCTCAAGCTCTGAGCGGCCGCTCACACCAGCCCGGCCACCAGGCCGAGCTCGGCCGCCTCTTCGGCCAGCAGGTACCAGTCGGCCTTGTTGACCTGCTCGCTCAGCTGCTCGTAGCTCAATTGGGTGCCTTGCACCAGGTCGCTGAAGGTCTGGTGCTCGAGTTTGCGCGCCACCTCGAGCTCGGCCAGAAAGTCATGCGCGTTGGCGCTGCACACGCTCAGCGGGCCGCTAAAGCGGATCTCTTTTTCGATCTGCCAGGCATGGATGAGCAGCACCGCGTCCCGGCTGAGGTAGCGTCGCTGAACCGGAAAGGCGGCCATGATCATCACGCCGGCCGAGTACACCATGGCCTTGCCCACGAAGTACAGATCCATGCCGCCGACTTCGCGGCACAGGCGGATTTCTTCGGCGATGCGCCGGGCCAGGTCGGCATCGCCTCCGGTGGTCGAGAGCTCAAAGACCAGCGCTTCGGTGCGGCCGCGCAGGGGTTTGAGTTGGTCCAGAAAACGCCCCAGAAAGGCTTCGTCGACGGCGCCATAGACGCGGATCGCAGGCTCGCGGATGAGGATGTCGGTGATGGCAGGTCGGATCTTGCGGGGCACGGGGTTCTTTTCTTGGGCGTTGGGCAATCAAGGGCCCGCTCAGGGGCGGCCCGGCGCGTGCCTGGCGCTCGTCAGTCGCGGCCGATGCGATCAGCTTAAGGCGGCAGGGGCGGTCACGTCTGTCGGCGCGCTCGCAAGCCGCTGTAGGTGGCGGCCTTGTTGCTGAGCTGCGGGCTCGGTTGCGCCGGCTCAGCTACGCCGGCTTAGTTGCGCAGGCTCAGTTGCGCCGCGCTTTTTCGAACAGCGCTTGCACCTGCGGCAGCGTCTTTTCGATGTCGGCGATCCGGGTGGCGCCGGCCGGATGGGTGCTCAGCCACTGTGGCGGTGTGCCTTTGCTGGCGTTTTGCATCTTGCGCCAAAGGCTCACGCCAGCCTGAGGGTCGTAGCCGCCGCGTGCGGCCAGCTCCAGGCCCACCAGGTCGGCTTCGGTTTCGTCGTCACGGCTGAACTTGAGCGTGAGCAACTCCGCGCCATAGTGGGTGACCGTGCGGCCCAGGTCGCCCAGGCCGAGGATCTGCGACAGCAGGCTCGCTCCGATGCTGGTGGCCGCGCCCTTGCCCATGCGCGCGCGGGCGTGCTCGCGCAGGGCATGTGCGATCTCATGGCCCATGATCTGCGCGGTTTCGTCGTCGCTGAGCTGCAGCTGCTCGAGGATGCCGCTGTAGAAGGCGATCTTGCCGCCGGGCATGCAAAACGCGTTGAGCTGCTTGCTGCCCAGCAAGTTGACCTCCCAGGTCCACTGGCGTGAGCGGGGATTCCATGGCGCTGTAAAGGGGATGAGCTCGCTTGCGATGCGCCGCAGCCGCAGCACCTGGGGGTGATCGGGCGGGGCCAGGGCGCCCTGGCTGGCCGCTTGCTGGAGCATCTGCTGGTACTGTTTGGCCGCCGACGCCTCAAGGTCCTCGGCCGGCACCAGCCTGGCAAAAGCCGAGGACCGTCCCACATCGACCTGGGCTGCAGCCGGCAGCGCAATGCCGGCTGCAGCCAGCAAGAAGCCGCGCCGGCTGTCCCAGCGACCGGGCCGCTTGGGCGCTTCTTGGCCAGGCGCCGCAGTCTTGAGCTCACACAGTCTGCACATGGCCAACATGATAATGAGCCGCGAGCCCGTATGCACGCGAGGGTGTGCGCCGGCCTTGTGCACTTGTGCACAATGGGCGCATGCAGACCGATGCGACACAAACACCTCGCCCGAGCTGGCGTCAGACGCTGGCTTCTCTGTGGGACGCTCGCGTGCTTTGCCTGTTGCTGCTGGGTTTTTCGGCCGGCGTGCCCATTTTGCTGATCTTTTCCTCGCTTTCGCTGTGGCTGGGCGAGGCCGGCGTGGAGCGCAAGGCGGTGACTTTCTTTAGCTGGGCCGCGCTGGGTTACTCCTTCAAGTTTGTTTGGGCCCCCCTGGTCGATCGCCTGCCCTTGCCCCTGCTGACGGCGCGGATCGGGCGACGCCGGTCGTGGATGCTGCTGGCACAAGTTGGCGTGGTGCTGGCCATCGTGGGCATGGCCGGCACCGACCCGTCGGCAGGCCCCGAGGCCTTGACCCGCATGGCGCTGTTTGCAGTGCTGCTCGGTTTTGCCTCGGCCACGCAGGACATCGTGATCGATGCCTACCGCATTGAGATCGCGAGCGCCGAGCAGCAGGGGCTGCTTTCGTCGGCCTACATTGCCGGCTACCGGCTGGGCATGATCGTCGCCGGCGCCGGCGCCCTGTACCTGGCGTCGTACTGGGGCTCGGCCAAGGGCGCTTATGTCTACAGCGCCTGGCAGTGGACGTATCTGGCCATGGCTGCCACGATGGCGGTGGGCATGCTGACCACCTTGCTGATCCGCGAGCCAGCGGCCAGTGCGCAGGGCCAGCCCGAGCCTGCGCGCGACCATGTGCGGCTGCTGCTGGTGTTTGCCGCCAGCGTGCTGGCCTTCGTGGGCGTTTTTTCCACCTGGGGCGATCTGTGGGGCGGGCTCAAGCTGGGGCCGCTGATGGGGCTGTTGTTGGAGACTGCCCGCATGGCGGTGTCGCTGGCCGCCGCCTTCGCCGTGGGCGCGGTGCTGGTCAAGCTCGGTCTGGCGCGCGCGCAGCAGGCGCGCACAACTTGGGTGATGCCGGTGCTCGACTTTTTTACCCGTTACGGACGCCGCACCGCCTGGCTCTTGCTGGCCCTGGTGGGCCTGTACCGCATCTCGGACATCGTGCTGGGCGTCATCTCGAATGTGTTCTACCAGGACCTGGGTTTTTCCAAGGTCGAGATCGCCAATGCGGTCAAGACCTTTGGCGTGGTGGTGAGCATCGTGGGCGGCCTTTGGGGCGGTTTGCTGGCCACGCGGCTGGGGGTGATGCGCTCGCTGTTCTGGGGCGCGGTGCTGTCGGCCCTGACCAATCTGGGTTTTGTCTGGCTCGCGCAGGCCGGGCCTGATGTGTGGGGCCTGTACGCGGTGGTGGCGGTCGACAACCTGGCTGCCGGCTTTGCCAGCGCCGCCTTTGTGGCGTTTCTCTCGAGCCTGACCAACGTGTCATTCACGGCGGTCCAGTACGCGATCTTCAGCTCGCTCATGACCTTGCTGCCCAAGACGCTGGGCGGGTACTCCGGTGCCATGGTCGATGCGCTGGGTTATCCGGCCTTCTTCGTGCTCACCACGGTGTTGGGCCTGCCGGTGCTGCTGCTGGTGATCTGGGCCAGCCGGCGGCTGCAAATCCGCAGCGCGCAGGCGGCGTGACTTCACACAACTTTACCTGCGCCAGCCAAGGCCTTGACCGACCGCGCCGACACTAGCGCCCATGACCTCGACCCGGCTGCTGCTCATCGATGACGACGTCAGGCTCGCGGCCATGGTGGTCGATTACCTCAAGGCCGCCGGTTACGCGCTCGACCACGTCAGCGACGGCGAGCAGGCGCTGGCCCAGCTTGCGCAGCAGGTGCCGCAATTGGTCATTCTTGACTGGATGCTCCCCGGCCTCGACGGCCTGGAGGTCTGCCGGCGCATCCGCATGCTGCCCGGTGCGGCGGCTCGGGTGCCGATTCTCATGCTCTCGGCCAAGGGCGATCCGATGGACCGCATCATCGGACTGGAGATGGGCGCCGACGACTACCTGCCCAAGCCCTTTGAGCCACGCGAGCTGCTCGCGCGCATCCGGGCGGTGCTGCGCCGCCCCATGCCCGTTGATCTGCCCGCTGGCCTGCCCGCCGCCCTGAGCGCCGCCGCCCCGCCGCAGCGTCCGCCGCTTCGTTTCGGCACGCTCGAAATTGACCGCGATGCGCGCACGGTCAGCGTCGACAGCCGCCCTTGCGAGTTGACCGCTTATCAGTTTGACTTGCTGCTGGTGCTGGCCGAGCGCGCCGGCCGGGTGCTCTCGCGCGAGCAGATCATGGAGGCCGTGCGCGGGCGCGAATTAGAGGCTTTCGACCGATCGATCGATGTGCACATGGGGCGCATCCGTCAGGCGATCGAGGCCGACCCCAAGGCGCCGCGGCGCATTCTGACCGTCCGTGGAGTCGGCTATGTGTTTGCCAAGCAGCAGGACTGAGCCCAGAGCCGGCACCAGGCCCCATGAGCGGGCAGCCGTTTGCATCGAGGTGCGGCCATGAACGCGCTCGGTTCACGCCTTTACTTGCGCATCTGGCTGGCCGTTGTGGCGGCGGTGGCGGTGATCACCTTGGCTGTGGGTTGGGCCTGGCGCGTCTCGCGCGAGGCCGCGCCGCGCGAAGTGCCGGTGCGTGAGCTGCTGGTGCGCAACCAGGCCGGCGAGGTCATTGGGCGGGCCGAGGCGCCGGTGGGCCCGCGCGGCGGCCGTCCGCTGGTGATCGATGTACAGACCCGCGACGGCCAGCAGCTGCAGATTGAGCTGTCGCGCCCGGCCCGGCCACCCGCAGGGCCGCATGGGGCCGAGCGCGGCGAGCGCGGCTTGGGTGGAGCCATGATGGGCTGGCGCCCGCCGATGAATTTCTTCTGGCTGCTCGCTTTGGTGGCGCTGGCGGTGGCCCTCGGCGCCTACCCGGTCATCCGGCGCCTGACCAAGCGGCTCGAGGGGCTGCAAAGCTCGGTCGAGCGTTGGGGCCGCGGTGATTTGAGCGCCCGTGTGACCGTGCAGGGCGATGACGAGGTGGCCTTTCTGGCCGAACGTTTCAACCAGGCGGCCGAGCGCATCGAGCAGCTGCTCAATTCGCACAAGTCCCTGCTCGCCAATGCCTCGCACGAACTGCGCTCGCCGCTGGCACGCATCCGCATGAGTCTGGAGCTCATGGGTCGCGGCGCCAGTGACCCCGGTGTGCTGCGCCAGGAGATCGAGCGCAACATTCGCGAGCTCGATCAGCTGATCGACGAGATCTTGCTGGCCAGTCGGCTGGACTTGCAGCAAGGTGAGGCCGAACCCATGGAAGAGCTCGACCTGACGGGTCTGGCTGCCGAGGAGTGCGCCCGCACCGGTGCTCAACTGCAGGTGCCCGAGGCCGCCGGCGGCCTGCTGGTGCACGGCTCGCCGCGTCTGCTGCGCCGCCTGCTGCGCAACCTGCTTGAAAACGCGCACCGCCACGGCGCAGGCGAGGTCAGCATGACGCTTCGCACCGACGGCCCGCAGCTGGTGGTCTGGGTCGACGATGCGGGCCCGGGCGTTGCCTTGGCGCAGCGTCAGCGCATCTTCGAGCCTTTTTATCGGCTGCCCGGAGCCAGCGAGCACGCCGGTGGCGTGGGCCTGGGCTTGGCTCTGGTCAAGACGATCGCCGAGCGCCATGGCGGGCGCATCAGCTGCGAGGACCGCCCTGGCGGTGGCGCCCGCTTTGAGCTGCGCCTGCCCCGCCTGGGCGCTGCGGTGCCGGGCTGACGCGCTGGCTGCGCCCGGAGGCACGCCGTGGTCCGCTTGGGCGTGCTTGGGCGCTGCGGTGCTCGCTCGGGCGCCAGTGGGCCAGCAAGGACTCGAACTGCTCAATCGGCAGCGCGGGGCTAAAGACAAAGCCCTGGTAGGCCTGGCAGCCCAGGCGCGAGAGCAGATCGCGCTGGGCCCGTGTCTCCACCCCTTCGGCCAGCACCTGCAGCCCCAGGTCGGCGGCCAGCTCGATGATGGTGCGTGCGATGGCCGCATCGCGCGGGTCCTCGATCATGTCTTGGACAAAGCTGCGATCGATTTTCAGGCGTTGCAAAGGCATGTGCTTGAGGCACGACAGTGCCGAGTAGCCCATGCCGAAGTCGTCAATGGCCAGCCCCAGACCAGCTTGGCGCAGCGCCTTCATGCGCGCGATGGTGCCGGCCAGGTCGGTGGCCAGCAAACTCTCGGTGATCTCGAGCTCGAGGCGGCGTGGATCGATCTGGTGATGGGCCACGCACTGGAGGACCTGCTCGACAAACTGGGGCTGCAGAAACTGGCGCGCGCTGACGTTGATCGACAGGCGCAGATCGCACCGCCCGGGCTGCGTCGACCAGCGCGCCAATTGCTCGCACGCTTGCTCGAGCACCCACTGCCCCAGTGGCAAGATCAGCCCGCTTTCTTCGGCTTGGGCGATAAAGCTGTCGGGCCCGCGAAGGCCGTCCGGGTGGGCCCAGCGCAGCAAGGCCTCGGCGCCAATGATGCAGCCGCTGGCTTGCACCTGAGGCTGGTAGTGCAGGACAAACTGCCGCTCGCGCAGGCCTTCGCGCAGCGCTGCCGTCAAGGCCGCCTTGGCCGATGCGGCCGCCTGCATCTGTGGGTCAAAGAAGCACAGCGTGTTGCGGCCGGCCGCTTTGGCCTGGTACATGGCCAGATCGGCCTGCTTGAGCCAGTCGGCCAGGCCCTGCGCATGGTCGTGCAACAGGGTCACACCGATGCTGCAGGTGCCGTGATAAGGCTGGCCGGCCAGTTCGTAGGGCTGCGCCAAGGCGCCCAGGATGGTTTGGGCCATTTGCCGGGCACGCTGGCCAGCGGCCTGTCCCTCATGAGGGTCTAGCGTGACCACCACGAACTCATCGCCGCCCAGCCGCGCCACGGTATCGCCTGGGCGCACGCACCTGCGCAGGCGCTCGGCCACTTGCTGCAGCAACAGATCGCCGCGGTCGTGCCCGAGCGTGTCATTGAGCAGCTTGAAGTGATCGAGGTCGATGAACATCAGCGCGCCTACGGCGTTGCGGGCGCTGGTCTGGCTCAGCGCCGCCTCGAGTCGCCGCATCAGCAACTGCCGGTTGGGCAGGTCGGTCAGCGGGTCGTAGAAGGCCAGGTGCTCGATCGCGTCGTCTTGTGCCTTGCGCGCCGTGATGTCGCGCCCGACCGTCACCCAGTGGCAGATGCCGCGCGGCGACTCGTCGATCGGCACCACCTCGAGCTCGACCCAGAAGATCTCGCCGTTTTTCTTGTAGTGGATCAACTCGCTGCGCACGGCCTGCCATCGGCCCATGGCGTGTGCGATGCGATCGAGCGCATCGGCTTGCGTCAGCGGCCCTTCGAGCAAGCTCGGGTGGCGCCCGATCACCTCCTGGCTGGCGTAGCCGGTCAGTCGGCTGAAGGCCTGGTTGACGAACACGATGCGTGCCGGCTGCCCGCTGCGCTGCTCGGTAATCAGCACGGTGTCATTGAGCCGGGCGATGCAGGTGTGCAGCAGCAGCAACTGCTCCTGAATCTGGTGGCGCTGACTGACGTCGTGCAGGTGCAGCGCCAGACCTTCGTCAAACGGGTACAGGCGCACCTCAATCCACTTGTCCAGCGCTTGGACGAAAGTCTCGAACTCGGCGGGCTCGCCGTTGTCCAGGGCGTGCCGGCACGCTTGCTGCAGACGCTCGCCGGCCGCCACCGCTTGCTCGGCCGGCTCGCTCCACAGGCGCTGCCCGAGCAACTGGTCGCGGCTGCAAGCCAGCAGTTGACAGGCCGGCTCGTTGGCGTAGCTCACGCGCCCTTCGTGATCGAGCGTGGCAAAGGCTTCGGTCATGCTGGCCAGCGTGGTGCCCAGCTGCATGCGCAGCTGCCGCGCCTCCTGCAGCTGTAGCCGGTGCTCGCGCCGGTCTTGCAGCACGCCCAGCCAGATGGAGCGATCACCCGATGGGCTGCGCCGCATTAGCATGCGCACGGGCACTTTGGTGCCTGCGCTCGTCTGCGCAAAGGTCTCCAGCTCAATCACTGCGTCGGCGGCCTGCGCCCGCTCCAGCGCCACCATGAGGTCGCTGCGGCATGCCGGCGCCAGCAGATCGGCCGGGTGCTGCCACTGGCCCGCGCCGAGCAAGCGCGTCAGGGCCGCGTCCCAGTGCAGCTGACCTGCTGTTTGCACCGCCTCGGTGCCGGCCTGCGGTGCCTGCCAACTCCACAGCGCGGCTTGGGCCGCATGGGCCAGCAGCCCCAGCCATGCGGCAGGCAGCTCTTGCGGCGCTTGGTGGCACTGCGGCGCCTCAGGCCAAAAGATGGATGCGCGAGAGTGTGTCAGCCGTTTCAAACCATGTCTCAGTGGATATCGCAGAGGTGTGTCGGTTCGGGTGGGCGCGCCGCGTGGCAACCTGAGCCGAGGGCGACGGCTTGCGCGGGTGTGCCGGGCGTGTCGACAGCCCACCACCAGCTTAGGTGCGATTGAGGTGCGATTGCACGGCCCAACGCAGCTAGGGCCAATGGCCGGCGCTGTTTTGCGCTGCTGCAGGGGGCGGTGCCCGTGCCCTGTCCTACGCCGGCCTGAGGCGGTGGCCAACCCGATGGCGCCTGGTGGCGACCTAGACTGCTTGGCCTTGCCCCATCATGAAGCGGTGTGACCATGCAGCTCGACAGACCTTCTCTCGACCCAGCCCGGCCCTTACATGGTCTGGATGTGTTTGACCTGCAGGACCGGTTGCAGTCGCTTTTTTCTGACTATGGCCATGTGGTGCGGCTCGATCTGGTGCGCGCCGATCAGGCCGGCCGGCGCCGCTTTTTGGTGTTTGTGCGCATGAAGACGGCGCAGCAGGACCATGCCCTGGCCAGTGCGCTGGGGCTCGGCCGCTTCGGTGGCGATCTGGTGATGCTGATCTCGCCCGATGAGGACGATCAGATCAACCCGCCCTGGCTCACCGGCCTGCCGGGCAGCCGCGCCGCCGGGCAGCGGGCGCAGCCGTCGCCCTGGTCGATGTGATGGGCCCTGGCGCGTCTTGAGGCTCTGCCCGCCGCCGGCTCAGTGCGTTGTGGCGTGGTGCGCTGTGGTTCAGTGCGCTGTGGTTCAGTGCGCTGTGGTTCAGTGCGCTGTGAGTTTGAACACCGGCCGGCGCGCACCGACTTGCTCGCCCTTGATGCTGCAAATCTCGGCCGCGCGCCAGGGCTGCAGCGCCTGACGCTGCTGGGCATCGAGCCAGCCGAGCTGGTCCATGGCTTCGACGGCAGCGGCAAACAGGGCCGGCTTGCTGCCATCGGCGATCTTGATCGCAAGACCGATCTGGCGGCTGCAACTGCCGATAGCCTGCACCCCATCGGCGCCGACCTTGCTGACCCAGTCGCCGCGCCCAATGCGCATGAAGGCCTCGTCGTTGCGTGCGCTGCCCGACACCAGCTCTGGGTGGCTGCGCATCGCCTGTGACAGCCGGGCCAGGCTCGCGCCCAAGACCGGGCTGGCGCTGCCCGCGGCCAGGCGGGCGTAGCCCAGGGCCAGCCGCGACAGCGGCACCGCATAGTTGGGAGCCGAGCAGCCGTCGGTGCCGGCGGCCATCTCATCGCTTTTGAGCTCCATCACCCGCGTCAGTTCGCGCGCGATGGCTTGCTGCAGAGGATGCTCGGCTGCCAGGTAGGTCTCCAGCGGCAGCCCGTGCTGCACGCAGTAGGCCAAGAAGCCGGCATGCTTGCCGCTGCAGTTGTGGTGCCGCTCGTCATAGGGCCCGCCAGGGCCCTTGACGCCCAGCTCGACGAAGTAAGGCGTGTGGCAGCCGCACTGCAGGCGCTTGTAGCCCAGGCGCGAGGCGGCCAGCAGACGATCGACCTGGGCCACATGGCGGTCTTCGCCGTTGTGCGAGGCGCACAGCAAGGCCAGCTGCGCATCATCGAGCTTGAAGTGCTCGGCGCCGCCTGCCTCCATGAAAGGCAGAGCCTGAAAGGGCTTGAGGGTCGAGCGGGTGAAGGTCAGCCGCTGCACGTCGCCTGCGCTGGCCCGCAGGCGCCCGCTGGCATCGACCACGGCCACTGCGCCAAAGTGCACGCACTCGGCCAGGCCGCCGCGCTCGTTTTGAATCAAAGGGGTCCAGTCCATGCCCCTCATTTTCCGTCGGATCGGGTCCCTTGTGCGACTGGGCCGCGCCCTCTCGGACAGGGGCGTGGCCTTTACCCCGGCGCCCAAGCCCGCTCAGAACCTCGGCAGATCCGGGTGCCTGATGGCGCCGGCACGCACCAGCATCCGGCCGTATTCGGCGCAGCGGTTGAGCGTGGGGATGACCTTGCCCGGATTGAGCAGGCCCTGCGGATCGAAGGCGCGCTTGATCGCGAACATTTGCTCGTTTTCTTCGGCCGAAAACTGCACGCACATGCTGTTGACCTTCTCGATGCCCACGCCGTGCTCGCCGGTGACGGTGCCGCCCATGGCCACGCTCGTCTCCAGGATGTCGGCGCCAAACTGCTCGCAGCGCCTGAGCTGGTCGGCATCGTTGGCGTCAAACAAAATCAGCGGATGCAGATTGCCGTCGCCGGCATGAAAGACATTGAGGCACTTCAGGCCGTACTTGACCTCCATCTGCGCAATGGCCAGCAAGATGTCGGCCAGGCGCTTGCGCGGAATGGTCGAGTCCATGCACATGTAGTCTGGGCTGATGCGCCCGGAGGCCGGAAAGGCGTTCTTGCGCCCGCTCCAAAACTTCAGGCGCTGGGCTTCGTCGCGGCTGACCGCGATCGCCGTGGCGCCAGCGGCCGTCAGCACCGCGCTCATGCGGCTGATTTCCTCTTCCACCTCTTCGGGCGTGCCGTCGCTTTCGCACAGCAAGATGGCCGCTGCGCTGAGGTCGTAGCCGGCGTGCACAAAGTCTTCGACGGCGGCCGTCATGGGCCCGTCCATCATTTCCAGCCCGGCCGGGATAATCCCCGCTGCAATCACCGCAGCCACCGCCTCGCCGGCCTTGCGCACGTCGTCAAAGCTGGCCATGATGCAGCGCGCCAGTTGCGGCTTGGGCACCAGCTTGACGGTGACCTCGGTGGTCACCGCCAGCATGCCTTCGCTGCCGGTGACCAGGCTGAGCAGGTCGTAGCCCGGGGCATCGAGCGCGGTGCTGCCGATCTCGATCGGCTCGCCCGCGACGGTGTAGCCCTTGACCTTGAGCAGGTTGTGCACCGTCAAGCCGTACTTGAGGCAATGCACGCCGCCGGAGTTTTCGGCCACGTTGCCGCCGATGGTGCAGGCGATCTGGCTCGACGGGTCGGGCGCGTAATACAGGCCGTAGGGCGCCGCCGCCTCCGAGATGGCCAGGTTGCGCACGCCGCATTGCACGGTGGCGGTGCGGCTGACCGGGTCGATCTGCACAATCTGGTTGAACTTGGCCAGCGACAGCGTCACGCCCAATTCGTGCGGCATGGCCCCGCCCGACAGACCCGTGCCCGCACCACGCGCGACCACCGGCACGCCCAGCGCATGACAGGTCTGCAGCACCGCTTGCACCTGGGCATCGGTCTCGGGCAGCGCCACCACCAGAGGGCGCTGGCGGTAGGCGGTCAGGCCGTCGCACTCGTAGGCGGTGGTGTCTTCGGTATGCCACAGCAGCGCGTGCGCCGGCAGGGCCTTCTTAAGCGCGGCCACGACCTGCGCCTGGCGGGCGGCGCGCTCGATCGATTTGGACTGCAAGGTGCTCGGGGGTGCGTTCATGGCTGGGCTCCTGGGAGACTCACTGTAGCCCAAGCAGCGGCGCGCTGGCGTGAGGAAATTTTCAGCCCGTTGTGAAGGCGGGCGTTCAGGCCGGCCTGCGGCTTAGCTGGCCGCCTGCCTGAGCCACTGCCCAAAGGCATGGCACTCCCAGCGGTCCATGGCACCCGTTCGCCAGCAAAGGTGATGGGCGTGTGGGCTGGGCACGGTGCCCGCGAAGAGGCGAATCAGCGAGCCGTTGTCCAGCCAGGGTGCGCCGAGCTTGAGGCGCACCAGGGCGATGCCCATGCCGGCGGCCGCAGCGTCGCACATCAGCCCGATATCGTTGAACTGCGAGCCTTCGGTCGGCTCGGGCCAGTCGAGGTGGCAGGCGGCAAACCAGGTGCGCCAGGGCTCAAGCGGCGAGCGCAGCAGGGGTTGGTTCAGCAAATCCTGCGGCGACTCAAAGGGCCCGTGCTCGCGCACGAAAGCCGGCGAGGCCAGGGGTGTGACCTCGTCCTTGACCAGGCAGACGTGCTCCACATCGGCGTAGCGGCCGCTGCCAAAACGGATCATCAGGTCGGCGTCTTCGGCCACCACGTCAAGCAGCGGGATCGACACCTGCAGCGTCAGGTCGATCTCGGGGTAGGCCTCGGTGAATTGGCGCAGGCGCGGGATCAGGATGGCGCGGGCAAATGTGGGCGTGACCGCCACGCGCAGCCGCCGTTTGCCCGGCGCGGCGCTCTGGGCGCTCGAGTCGGGAAACTTTTGCAAGGTCGCCAGACCCTCGCGCACATGGCCCAGGTATTCGATGCCTTCGGTGGTGAGCGAAAAATCGGCACGGCCGAAGAGTTTGGTGCCCAGGATCTGCTCGAGCTGTTTGACCCGGTGACTGACCGCGCTGGGCGTGACAAACAATTCATCGGCCGCCTGGGTGACGCTGCGCAGCCGGGCCAGCGCCTCGAAGGTCAGCAGGCACTGGATGGGCGGAATACGTCGGGCAGCGCCCGGCGGCAGACTCATTGCGGGGGCGAGGCCTTACTTGAAGACCACCGTCTTGTGGCCGTTGAGCAGCACCCGGTGCTCGCTGTGCCATTTGACCGCCCGCGCGAGCACCAGGCTTTCGGTGTCGCGGCCCAGGGCCGTGAGGTCTTCGACGGTCTTGCTGTGCTCGACCCGGGCCACATCCTGCTCGATGATCGGGCCCTCGTCGAGGTCTGCGGTGACGTAGTGGGCGGTCGCGCCGATGAGCTTGACGCCGCGGGCATGGGCCTGGTGGTAGGGGCGCGCGCCCTTGAAGCTGGGCAAAAAGCTGTGGTGGATGTTGATCGCCCGGCCTGCGAGCTTGTGGCACAGGCCATCAGACAGGATCTGCATGTAGCGCGCCAGCACCACCAGGTCGGCGCCTTCGCGCTCGATGATCTCGTACTGCCGTGCCTCGGCCTCGGCCTTGGTGGCCGCCGTCACCGGGATGTGGTGAAACGGCACGTTGTAGCTCGCTGCGAGCTGATAAAAATCACGGTGATTGGAGACGATGGCCCGCACATCGAGCTTGAGCAGGCCCGATTTCCAGCGAAACAGCAGGTCGTTGAGGCAGTGCCCCTCTTTGCTGACCATGATCACGGTTTTCATCGCTTCGCTCGTCGGCGTGATGCGCCAGCGCATCGCAAAGCCCTGGGCCAGGGCGGCGAATTCCTGCTGCAGTTGCTCGAGCGGCATGGCGCAGCCAAAGCCCACCCGCATGAAGAACAGGCCCGTGGCGTCCTCGTCCTTGTCGTCGGCGTACTGGGCCGCGTCGAGGATGTTGCCACCGCGCTCGAACAAAAAGCCCGAGACGGCATGCACGATGCCGGGTCGGTCGGCGCACGAAAGATTGAGGATATAAGTAGGGCTCATAGCTCGTCATTGTCGCAAATGCCCCTGTCGCAGGGTGACGTGCTCGCTTGCCCGATGCCAAAATCGACTCCCGTGTGGGCCGCGTGCCCGCGATGCTGAGGAGACTTCGGTGGCCTATCCTGACTTCAACATGGAGCATCAATGGCTCCCGTTCACGCCCAACCGCAGCTTTGCCCAAAATCCGCGCGTGTTCGTGGCCGCTGACGGCATGCATTTCACCACCCACGACGGCCGCCAGGTGCTCGATGGCATCGCCAGCCTGTGGTGCGTGGTGGCCGGTCACAACCGCCGACCGATCAACGAAGCGATCAAGCGCCAGCTCGACACCCTCGACTATGCGACCGCGTTTCAGGCGAGCAACGATCAGGCCTTCAAGGCCGCCGAGATGATTGCCGCCATGGCGCCGGGCGATCTCAACAAGGTGCTGTTTTGCAATTCGGGGTCGGAGGCGGCCGACACCTCGCTAAAGGTGGCGCTGGCCTACCACCGCGCGCGCGGCGAGGGCCACCGGCATGTGTTCATCGGCCGGGAAAAAGGCTATCACGGGGTGAACTTTGGCGGCATGAGCGTGGGCGGCTTGCCAGCCAACCGCAAGGCTTATGGCGCGCAGCTACTCCCGCGGGTGGACCACATGCGTTTCATTCATGACCCGATCGGGCACGCGTTCATCCATGGCCGCGAGCCAGTGTGGGACGAGGATCCTTTGCTCGAGCTCGAGCAGCGCATCTTGCCATTGCATGACCCGAGCAACGTGGCGGCCATCATCGTCGAGCCGGTCGCTGGCAGCGCAGGCTGGTACATCCCACCCCAGGGCTATCTCAAGCGCTTGCGCGAGATTTGCGACCGCCACGGCATCTTGCTGATTTTTGACGAGGTCATCACGGGCTTTGGCCGCCTGGGCACGCCTTTTGCCGCCGATTACTTTGGCGTGGTGCCCGACATGCTCAACTTTGCCAAGGGCGTGACCAACGGCGTCATTCCCATGGGAGGCGTGCTCTGTTCGCAGCGCATCTACGACGCCATGATGCAGGCCCATGGCAGCAGCCCCGAGCACGCGATCGAGCTGTTTCATGGCTACACCTACTCGGGCCACCCGGTGGCCTGTGCCGCAGCCATTGCCTGTTTGTCGCTGTACCAGCAAGAGGCCCTGTTCGAGCGCGCCGGCCAGATGGGTCGGCTGCTTGGCGATGCGGTGCACAGCCAGATCAAGGGCCTGCCTCATGTGGTGGGCATCCGCACGCTGGGCCTGGCGGCAGCGGTCGAGTTTGCGCCGGCGGCCTTGCCCGGCAAGCGGGCCTTCGATGTGTTCATGAGCTGTTTTGCCAAGGGCGTGCTGGTGCGCCCGGCTGGCGAGAACTTGGTCTTGTGCCCGCCCTACATCGTGGAGCCGGCTCACATCGAACAAATGGTTTCGGTGCTCGCCCAGGTTCTGCGCGAACACGCCTGAGCTCTTGGGCCCTGGCGCTGCGCGAAAGGGCCACTCAAGGCCTCGGTCCGGGCGGCCGCTGCCGAAAATGCTCGCGCAGGGCCGCGCAATGGTCGGTGGGTGGCGCCGGCGCGGTGGGCCAGTGGGCATCGAACAGGCCTTCGTTCTGGCTGCCCTGGCCTGCTTGCCCACTGGGGCCACCGGCCAGCAGGCGCACGCTGCGCACCGCAAGCTCGGGGGGCAGATGGGCCGGCACCCCTAGGCGCTTGTCGGCATGGACGCTGCCGCTGAGCATGAGCACCAACTGCTGCGGGCCCGCCTGACGCATGGCGGCCTCAAGGGTGGCGGCCAAGCTCAAGTCGCGGGCGATCTGGATGCGCGCCATCGGCACGATCTGGCTCTCGGGCAGCAGGCCGCAGTGGCCCTGGCGCATGAGCTGCTGCTGCTCGGCCAGTGCGGCCGGCGCCAGCCGGCCGTCGAGCTCGCTGCGCGCCATTTGGGCTCGCATCTGTTGGTCGGGCAGGTTGCCGCCGAGCACCGGCACGCCGGCCTGGACGGCGGCCATCACCACCGGCCCGTAAGCGGCCCAAGGCCAGGCGCCCTCATTCCAGCCCAAGGCCCGTTGCACGGTCGCCTCCGTGCTGTCTCGGGGCAATTGCGCGCTGCTGCTGCCGGCTGGCAGCATTTCGAGCACCACCGCGGCCAGCGCAGACCGATCTGCCAGCGTCTGCACCAGCGCCCGTGCAATGCGCTGGTGTTCGCTCGCGTCGTGCTGCTCGCCCAGCAGCAGCGCTCGCGTGGGCAGCAGGGCGTCGAGCCGCGGCGTCCACTCGTCGCTGGCCCGGGCCAGGCTGGCGGCCCAGGAGAGGGCGGCGCCTAACAGCAGGGTGCGTCGCAGCGGGTGACTGGGCGTTTGAGTCTGGTCGATGTTCATCGCGCGCTCACCGCAGGGTTGCAGCTTCAATGCAGCGCAATGGGGGTTTGGGCCAGCTGGGCATAGCCTTCCAGGGTGGCCTCGATTTCTTCCTGGGTCGGCGCCTTGTCCTGCCAGCTCTTGAGCCTTTGTTCGAACAGTTCGGCCCAGGAGCCGTCAAGAAACACTTCCTTGCCGTGTCGTTTGTCCACGATCTCAAAGCCATGGCGCACCATCTGCGGCGCAGCATCGCTGCTCGGCTGCTCGGCGTCGGCCACGAGGTGCACCACCACGAAGGTGTCAGAGTCGTAAAGCATTTGCATGGTCAAAGGAGGGTCCTCAGAAGAGGCAAGAAGGTGGTCTGCAAGTGTGGGCATCGACTTCAATTTCAAGGTCGGCGCTCGGCCGGCTTGATGCTCGAGAGGCGCTGGTCGAACAGGTCGCCATTGCCTTGGCTCAGCAGGATGCGAACCGGCATGTGCCCGAGGGCCGGCGCAAACCAGATCTCGACCGCCTGATCGTGCGGGTGCCTTGGCTCACGCCGCAGGCGCAGGGCGTTTTGCGGGCCGATCGGCAGATCGAGCGGCTGGCTGTCCATGACGTTGAAGACCCAGGGCTCGGCGCTGCGCGCACTGGCCGTCAGGATGCTGACCTGGGCGCCCGGCGTAAAACGCGCCGGCTCGGCCGCGATCATGGCCGAAAGCTGGAAAGGCAGGCTCAGCCGGTCCTGTGCGCCGGGCTGCCAGGCTGCCGGTGGGCTGTTGGCGCTGAACACGA
>Ga0164293_10002223_pt1 | contig 16460 bp, 15 predicted proteins | sample GEODES118metaG_FD_111487 | JGI IMG/M metagenome (GOLD analysis project Ga0164293, IMG submission 111487) | Eutrophic lake water microbial communities from Lake Mendota, Wisconsin, USA - GEODES118 metaG | ecosystem: Environmental > Aquatic > Freshwater > Lake | place: USA: Lake Mendota...
AACTTGGCAGTAAAAAAATTAATACAAATGGCTATTTATAGTTGTAAAAAAAATAATATTAAAATTGGTATTTGCGGTCAAGGTCCAAGTGATATATTTGAATTTGCTGAATTTTTAGTGAAAGAAGAAATTGATACTATTTCACTAGTTCCAGATAGTATTTTAAAAACACATATAAATCTAACTAAATTATAGATTGAATTTAATAATTTTTGTTTTAGGTGAATAAATATGATGGACTGCTGATAAACTATAAATAATATATTTTTCCCCATAATTATATTTTTCCTTACTTATTAGATTATGTCCAAAAAATCGTAAAAATTGTCGTATAATAGTGATACATTTATTCTCATCAATATTATCTAAATATAATTTTGCTTTACAGGGATAGTAATATTCACGTAGTTCGGTTTCAATTAGTTTCATTTTATCAATAGTGCCCATTGATAATAGGTCCTTTTTTCTAAAACTAAATTCTTCTTTAAATTCGTCTATGCCCAGAGTATTTAATATCTTCAATAATATAAGATTATCTGGAGATTTTTTAAATAATTGAGTCATTTATATAGGTATATTATATCTAAATGTTATTTCTTATTGAACTGATATTAAATTTTTAATATTATTTATAATATTATCTTCTAAACGTGGTAATACAGCGTAACAATCATGAAAGTATCTTTTATATAGTGTTTTTAATTTAAATGATGAAGGAAATAAATACCAAAAGTATCGATGACTAATAATTGAACGCATTGTTTTAGGAATACACTTAATACTGCTTTTTGGAATTGCTAACATTAATTGATATATTGTCCATAGTTCATTATCTATATTTTCATTCGTCCATTCTTTTTTATAATATTTATCCTTACTATTTGATATATAAACACATATATCTTTTATACTTGGGGTTATAGGAAATTTATAATACCATTCATTACTGGGACAACCTTTTATATAATATTGTAAAATCCAAGATAATCCCTCCATAAAGTTTTCACACATACCATTGGTCATATATGCGTCAGGCTCACAATCTAGCCAATATTTATAGAAACGTTCACGCCAACCTTTTTGTCCTATTTGAACACTATCTTTTTCAGCCATCATTGTTGGATAAAAATTCAATAAAGCTGTCTTTCTTTCATAATTATTAAATTTTGGATTTAAATATGGTTTAAATCTACGATGGTCATTGAACATTTCTGTTAAAATTTTATCTTCTACTTTACCTAATCCATTAATTATATATTGAAAAAAATCCACTCGTATTTGTAAATCTTTATTGACTAAATGACATTTGATTTTATTAAATCCATTAATATATAATTCATTTAAAAGTTCAAATCCACCTTGTTGTATTTTTAATATGAATAAATTTGGTAGAAAATCATTACCTAATAAAAATGTTAAGAAAACATAATCTATCAATAGACGTTCTTTATTATCCATTCCATCTTGCCAATATTCACTAATAATACTTTCACGCATTACTGAAACATCCATATATAAATAATCACTTGGTGTTTCCGGTTCAAATGGAAAATAACTTGTTTCGCGATATAAGTATGTCATGTTATATCCACGTAATAAATTTAAAATAATTAAATCAGCGTCTAACCCATATATAACTTTTTGATAATTATGATGTATCAATTTATGATTATCCATATATTTTAATAATTTATGTTCTCCTTCACCAAAATTTTTACTAGAATCTAAAATAAATTCTATATTTTTATTCACATTTTTAATTAAACTTATATAACCATCCAGATGATTACATAATCTATCCATAAATTTAGTTCCGGGTGTTATAGCATTAGTATCCCAATAAATACCTTTTCTTTCAACTCCCTCTTCTTCCGCAATTTGTTCAATACTATTTGTCCAAAAGGCTGTTTTAAAACGACGTTGACGTTGTTGAATAATTTTTGCCATAGGAGCAGCACCATCAATTGCTATGTATACTATTTTTAACTTTTTTACATCAACCGAATTCATTACTTTTTCGAGTAATACAATCACTTCATTACAAATAGCATATTCAATTAGTAATTTCTTGTTATATTTTGAAGAATTATCTAGTTCCTTTGACCGAACACTTATATTATTTTTAGCTTCATAGATAATACTATTGAAATCTAAATATAATATGACTGGTATATTTTTAATTTGAGAAACTACACAGTCTTTAATATTTGTTGTTAAATATTTAAAATAATATGGAACTCCCATGTTAAAGATACTTAATATCTTTAGCTATTTTTTTATATATCAATTTTTATATAAAAAATTAATAATCATCGTCTTCAATTAAACATTTTATATTTTCTGGATTATCTTTATCATTTTGTTTAATCACACGTTTATGAATAGTCATATTTTGTGGAATACCTAAATTTCGATAGAGTAAAACTTCCGTCCAAAAATTTGTAAATTTGGGTAAAACACTCATAAACCACTCTCTATCTCTATAAACACGAAAACTGCTGAATTTTTCTAACTTCCAATAAACAATATTTATATAAGGTTCTGTTTCATCAGTAACACTATTAATATTATGTAATACATTGGATTTCCACTTGTCTATTTCATTTATATTTTCATTTAATTTACTATAATAACGATTACATTTTTCATTTTTATCCCAATATTCTATTATACACCCTTTATATTGAGTAGTATTATCATCAATATAATATTCAATACAGTCATATTCTTTTATTGAACATTCAATAAAATCTAGTGCATTTAAATTACAACATTCAAGTTGTAATTGTGTTTGAACCCAATATTCTGGTTTAGGCACTCCTATTATTTCTCGTTTACTTGGATTTTTTATTTCTTTCATGATTCCATCTTCATCGATTCCATCAGGACTAGCAGCTAAAAATGTATATATTGGATGTTCAATACTTTCAAATTGATATATTTTTTTATTATACATCGTTTCATAAACTAATATTGAAATAGGCTCATATCTATGTCCTAATTGAGCAGCTACACCAGATGATTGTTTAAAAACAAATGGTTTAACTTTTTTATTTAAAATTCCTTTATAACTTGTACCTAATACTTCACTTGCTTCACTAGCATTAATATGATTATGTCTTTTTACATGCCATTCAATCGAATTTTGAGCATTATTTTTTGGTATATTTAATAATTTTTGTAATTGTTTTTTATCACTATTGTGATTTAGTTTAAATGTAAATCTTCTATTATTTAATCTAGGTATATGATAACATAATAATTGGTCAATAACCATTGGATGATATTCCTTTTTATGATAAACATGCGATATTGTTTCTAATAATTGTTCTCTCCATTCAGTAAGAGTCCATTCTGTTCCTAAATGTTTATTTATTTTGATAAACTCAATTATATCTTCCTCCATGGTTAATATTATTTAATTAAATATTTTTTAAATATCAATTTTTAAAAAAATATTTATTTAACTATTTTTGGTAACGGTTAGAGTAGTAGTTTCTAAGAAGTCTTACAGCTGTTTTAAGAGAAACCGCACGACCACCTGTTTGTTGTTGTTGTTGTTCAGATGATACAGAACTTTCTTGAGATGATGATTGAGAAAGTTCTTCTTCAGACCATTCTCCACCAGATTGTTGAGAACTTCCTTCAGATGATTGAGAGAGTTCTTCTTCAGAGCCTTCACCGCCAGCTTGAGCTCTCTTAGATTTTCTGGGTCTTCTTTTAATTTGGGTAAGAACTTGACGTTTGCTACGACGAGTTCCATCAGGGTTCTTCTTGGATTTCTTAAAGTGCTTAAGTTCTGGGCTTCCCTTGGGGTGTGCGGCTCTCCATTTAGCAAGAGCAGCAGGATTGCCCTTGCCACTATTCTTGGAAATTTTAGCACCATCATCAAGACCGGGATAGTCTAATTTACCAGGGTTACGAAGATAACGAGTGGACTTCCAGATTCTATCTTTATCAACTTGACCTTTGTGAGAAGGAGAATATTCCATATCACGTTTTATGGCAGCATCCATAGCAGCATCACTCTTGTAATCACGTCTAGCATAATATTGATTAAAAGCCTTAGTAGCTTTTTCTAAACTAAGAGGTTTGCCTTGTTGTTTTTGTCCTTTAGGAGTGCGAACTCTGTCTAAGTATGATTTTGGAGCACCTTGAACAATAACCCATTTAGCGTAGCTTTTTCCAGTTTTTTCACTTACGGCAGGTTCCCAAGTAGCGAGAGCTCCGTTTTCAAGAGCAACGTGAACGCCATCTGCTTCCATTTTGAGAGCAGCTTGAGGGGGATTTCTTTTAGATCGGGCTTCATTAAGTTTTTTCAAAAGAGCGGATAATTCAGCTTGATTAAATTCTTTAGCAGCAGCCATATTTGTTTTTATATAATTAGTTAAGATTTTTTTCCTTACTATTTTTATAAATAAAAAAAATTATACAGATTTTAAAAGAATTTACCATTTTATATCATTTTTTTATAGATTTATTAAAAATTATAAAATGTAAAAAAAAATTGATATAAAAATAACATCAATAAAAAGTAATTATACTCTAATTATGCATAAATCAAAAAAACAAACATTAGAAAACAATCTGGATAATGTTACAATAATAGATATTTCTAAAGAAGAAGATAAAAAAAATTATAAAAAACTTAGTCATATCGAACATATTTTAGTAAGACCAAGCACATATATTGGGTCCATTGAAAAAACGGTTGAAATAATGTATACAATTGACAATTCAAATGAAGATGAGCCTATTATTATTAAAAAAAATATTGAATATATTCCTGGTTTATACAAAATATTTGATGAAATCTTAGTGAATGCTACAGATCATGACACAAGACTATCAGTTAAAAGAGCTCAAGGAGATAATAGTATAATTCCTGTTTCAAATATTAAAGTTGATATTGAAAAAGACACAGGCAAAATATCTATATATAATGATGGTGATGGTATTCATATTGTTGAAATTGAAGAACATTCATGTTATGCGCCTGAATTAATATTTGGTCATCTATTAACTGGAACGAATTATAATGATAGTGAAGAACGAATTGTCGGAGGTCAAAATGGTTATGGAGCTAAATTAGCAAATATATTTTCTACTGAATTTACGATTGAAACAATTGATAAAACACGTAATTTAAAATATACTCAAACATTTACGAATAATATGACAAATAAAACAGAACCTAAAATTACAACATATAGTAGTAAACCATATACTCGTATTTCATTTGTTCCAGATTATAAAAGATTTGGATTAGAGGGATTAACAGATGATATGATTTGTTTATTGGAAAAGCGTGTTTATGATATTGCTGCTTGGACAAATAAAAATATTTCAGTTTTCTTGAATGGAAAAAAAATAGAATGTAAGTCATTTGAAAAATATATAGACTTATATTTAGGAAATAAATCAGAGCACCCAAGAGTATATCTTGAACTTAGTGAACGCTGGGAAGTAGTAGTCACATATAATACAACAAGTAATTTTGAACATGTTAGTTTTGTGAATGGAATTCATACGAATCGAGGTGGTAAACATTTAGAATATATAGTCAGTCAAATTAGAGATGGACTTGTTGAATACATTAAAAAGAAGAAAAAAGTATTAGTCAAACCCGCTACGATTCGTAATGAATTATTTGTATTTCTAAAATCAACTATTACGAACCCAGCATTTGATAGTCAAACGAAAGAGACACTCACAACCCCTACTTCTAAATTTGGTAGTTCTGTTACAATTGATGAAAAGTCTATCGATAAAATAGCTAAAATTGGAATAATGGAACGAATTATGAATGCCGTTGAAAATAAAAATAATAAAGATTTTCAAAAGACAGATGGGAAAAAACAAAATGTAATTCGTGGTTTACCTAAATTAAATGATGCTGATATGGCCGGAACAAAGGAAAGTAGAAAATGTATTTTAATTTTAACGGAAGGAGATAGTGCTAAATCAAGTGTTCTATCCGGTCTTGGTCAGGAAGGTCGTGATTATTATGGAGTCTTTCCACTGCGTGGAAAATTATTAAATGTTAAAGATACGGATCAAGAAAAAGTAATTAATAATGCTGAAATTCAAGCTATAAAGAAAATTTTAGGATTAAAGGCTGGTATTGAATATAGTATAGACACACCTGATGAACTATGGGAGTTAAGATATGGAAAAATAATGATTTTATGTGATAGTGATGTAGATGGAAGTCATATCAAGGGACTTTTAATGAACTTTTTCCATAGTTACTGGCCTAGTCTATTACAAGCTGGATTCATCATTACAATGTTAACACCAATTGTAAAAGTATTTAAAGGAAAATTATCGAATAGTTTTTATAATCTTGGTGATTATAAAACATGGAAGGAAAATACGCATGACCATCATCTATATGAAGTAAAATATTATAAAGGATTAGGCACGAGTAGTGCTGCGGAATTCAAAGAATATTTTAAAGATATGAAGCTTCTCAATTATGAATGGACTGACTTGAGTCATAATGCGATTGATTTAGCTTTTAATAAAAAAAGAGCAGATGACCGTAAAAAATGGTTAGAAGATTATGATATATTTAATGTATTAGACTATACAAACCAACAAGTTCCTATAGAAGATTTTATTAATAAAGATTTAATCCATTTTTCAAATTATGATAATATACGGAGCATACCAAATGTATGTGATGGATTAAAACCCTCACAACGTAAAATCTTATATAGTGCTTTTAAACGTAATTTGACTAAAGAAATTAAAGTAGCTCAATTTGCTGGATATGTAAGTGAACATGCTGCTTATCATCATGGTGAAGTATCATTACAAGGAACTATTACTGGTATGGCTCAAAATTTTGTTGGTTCAAATAATATTGCGTTATTTGTTCCGAATGGAGCATTTGGAACTCGACTAAGTCTTGGTAAAGACGCTGCGAGTGCCAGATATATATTTACATATCTTCACCCTATTACAAGTTTTATATATAGGTCAGAAGATTTACCAATTATGACATATTTAGACGACGATGGTTTTACGATAGAACCGACATTTTATATGCCAATTATACCTATGATATTAGTGAATGGTGCCACTGGAATTGGCACTGGTTATTCGTCTGATGTTCCATCTCATCATCCAAAAGACCTTATCAATCAATTATTAAATTTATTGGATGGTAAGCCAATGACATGTATAAAACCATGGTATTGTGGATATAAAGGTGAAATATTAAAATTAAATCCAGATTCTCAATATGTATCTAAAGGTAAATATTCAATAATTGATGCTAATACAATTGAAATTACTGAAATTCCACTTGGTATTTCTACTGAAAAATATAAAGAATTTTTAGAAGATAATATTATTGATAAGGCAAATCCAAATAAGAAACAATTTATAAAAAGTTATAAAGAAAGTTGTGTAGATAATTTAATTAATTTTAATATTAAACTAGAAAAATCAAAGCTTGAAGAGTTAGAAGGTGACCCAAGTGAATTAGAAAAAACATTAAAACTTATTGATGGTAGTAAAACCAGTTATAGTAATATGCATTTATACGATAGCTCTATTCGTATTTATAAGTATGGAGGTCCATATGATATTATTATGGAATTTTTTGGATTACGTTTAGAATATTATAACAAACGTAAAGAATATCAACTAGGTGCACTTAAAAATGAATTAGATTTATTACGTGAAAAATATAGATTTATAAGTATGATTGTAGAAAATAAAATGGATGTTCGGGCTAAAACTAAAATTGCCGTTGAAAACATGTTAGAAGAAAATCAGTTTTTAAAGTTATCTAATACTATTGGTAAAGAAACAAGTTATGACTATTTAGTTCAAATGCCTATTTATTCGCAAACAAAAGAAAAACTAGATGAATTAAAAGATAAATTAGATAAAAAACAAAAAGAATATGATGATTTATTAGGAAGAGACATTAAAGATATTTGGCGTTCTGAATTATTACAATTATCTGTTGAAATTGATAAATATTATTCAGATTATGAACAAATGTTACAAGGAGAAACGGTTTCTATTAAAAAAGGCAAGGGTAAACCTAAAAAAAAATAAGTATTTAGTTTTACATCATAAATATAACTAAAAACCCATTTTTTTGAAATTCTCATATAAATAATTTATCTTTTTATCTTGTTCTTTAATATGATTTTTTAAATTATCAATAATTTCTAATAATTCCATGTCACTTTTAGTTGAACTCTTATTTTTCTCTATTATATCTTGAAATGGCATTTTTATTCTTTTATTTTCATTTTCAAGAATTTGATTTTCTAGACCTTCTACTTTTTTATTTAGTTCATTTATAATACTATATAATTGTTGATTCGAAAAAACTACATTTTTAGGAAGTGTATTATTCAATACTTGTTTATAATCTTTTAAAAATTTATATATCCAATTCAAAAAATAAGAAATTCTATAAAATTGTAATTTATTATTATTTTCTAAAAAAAATAAACCTACAAGTATATTATTTGTATAAAGAGGACTACCATATATTAATTTGTGATTCGTTTTAACTATTATACTATGTAATGTAATCTGTTCGACATTAACATTAAATTTATTAGCATTTTTATCCTGTGTAATAAATGTATTACTAGTTTGCTCACAACTTATACAATCTGTTGGTTTTATTAATGTAATTGTTTTTTTATTTGGTAATAATTCACAATGTGAAGTTTTTACTATTACTAGATGAATATTACTAACAATATTTGTCTCAGCAATATTAATTTCTATAATATTTACACTAAATAGTTTATTTAAAAAGATTTTATATAAATCATTATAGGTTTTAATATTATATATATCATCCTCACATAATACTCCAATAAAATAAGTTTCATATAAATAATAAAAGTATGATATGGGATTTTTTAAATTGCGTATGTTATATAAATGCGAAATTTCTGAATCATTAAATATTGGTGATTCTTCAATTATTATTTCTTTTTTTTTATTATAATTTAGATTATTTAATAATAATTGAGAACCATCTATAATATTTTCATCTAGTTCTTTATTAATATGTTTATTTTCAAATAATTGTAATAATGACATTATATTATGAATTAAAGATATTTTTTAATATAAAAAATTGATTATAAAGAAAAGTAATTAAAGTTGTAATACTATGGATAAAGATATTATTTGGATTACAGAATACATTAATAGTCTTCATTCCAGTGTAGATGTTTTATCAGATAATACGCAAAAAATCTTAAAAAAACAAATGAATGTTGAAAAAGTATCATTAGATATGAAAATTTTACAGCAAAGAATAGATAGTGTTAGTATAACTAAATATTATAAAGATTTAAAAAATGATCGTTTAAAATCAGATGAAAATATAGTATATGTTCAAAATGAAGAAGATTTATTTGAAGAAATCAATAATTTTAATAACAATAAGCCATGGCCAAAATTAGATAAATACACGAAAAAGAAAAAGATAATTGATTTTATAAATAATTTAATGTTAAAAAATCCTGATTTTAACAAAGAACAAATATCTACTGAATTATTATTACTATTAGAAGAAAAAAAAATTAGTAAAAAGAATATTGAATTTGATAATTCAAATAATATTATTAAGTTAGGACAATATTCAATTACTTATTAATTTCTGATTGTAAAATTTTATAAGCTTCTTTTATTTGTGTTAAAGATGCCTTACATGTATCTTTTATAGATGTAAAATTAGTATATGTTAACAATAAAAAAATTACTCCATAAATCATAATAGATTTATATATTATGGATGCTATTTCGCCATCAAATTTAAAAACATTATAAAATGGTTCAATAATTGATGGATAATAATCCAACATTACTATCCAACACAATAAAATAATAAAAAATTTAATAGAATTAAGTATTGCTCCAATCATATTTGTTTGATTACATGCATTGCTAGTATTTTGTAAGTAAAATCCAAAATTTAATGTAGTAATCATAATTATTATTATTAAATTTATTACTATTTCAATTGGAATATGGTAGTTATAATGTAAAGCTTTAGCAATAATAGGTAATATAAAGTATAAAAAAGGAGTTAAAAAGGCAATTAATGTTGAATATATTATTAAAATCATTATATCTTTTTAAAAGATTTATTTTATAAAAATATATATGGATAAACCTAATCTTATCGATCCAGTTGGTTTTAATAATATAAAACGTTATTTACAAATACATCATTCAAATACTACACAAATAGGTGGTTTTTTTGATTTTTTAGGTGATAAAAATACAGAAAATTTACGTATTATATTTATTGTTATATTTTTTTTATTAATGGTATTGTTTTTATATTATAGATATCAACAAAAAAAATTAGTAAATAAACAAGCTCAAATTAATGAATTCATAAATTCAGTTGAAAACTATCTAAATACAAGTTAGTTTTTTTTATAATTTCTCTTTAAAGAATATATTATATTACCTAGTATATGAAAATTACTGGATTAGATAGTGAAACACATATAATATCACAGGAGGGTGGTATATCTATAGATGAATGTATAAGTATGCTTGAAAAAGATAATATTAATCCTGATATTTTAAAAGAATGTAATTTTAATTCAAACGATCCAGAAAAAGATTCTACTAATTGTAGAACGAATCGTGGTAAAATAGGATACAAATTAGCCAAAGAAGTTTTTGAAAGATACTATAATGAGATTAATACGACTGATAGTGGTCGTCTTCGTGGTAAAATGTTCGATATTAAATACAATAAAAAAAATAAGAAATTATTATATCCAAATGAACCATGTAGTGAAAAATATTTAGAACCGGAAGGACCTAAAAAATATGATATGTGGTTAGTAGATGCTTTTCCAGAAGCTGAAAATATATCCGTAGATAAAGGAATTAATATTTCAACCCAATATTATTCACCCGATGATAATATATCACCGGATTTAAAATATGGACCTATGATTACATATGGTCATTTATATAATAAAAATTATAATGAAGTATTTGACCAATTTTTAAAAGAAACAAATGATCAAATGAAAGCTCAAGAATTGTCTGAACAACATGCTATTGAAAAAACAACAAATCAATTGAAAGATAATCAAAATTTGCGACTATTTAATCAGTATTTTAGTAAAATTAGTATTCCAAATTGGTTATTACAGTATAAAAATAATCTAATCAGAAATGGATTGAAACCAATATATGATTTAAACAGTGATAGTTTTAAACAATCTATTATAAATGCTCGTAGAAAACGCGATGTAAAAAAAGAAAAAAAATCATTACAACCTACATTTAGAGAGAATCCAAAAATGATATCTGAAGATCAACCGGAAATTGATATAGAACAACCAATTGAAATAGAAATACCAACATTAGATACCGAAAAAAATGTGCCGAATATAACATTACATGATATATTTCAACAACATCCATCTATTGTTACAGATAAAGGATTAATAAATGACATTGATAAATATAGATCATTAATTGTTGTTGATATTACTGAAAATCCCACATTATTTGATGAAGAAACTAATTATTTATATCGATTACCTTTTACAGATATTTTTTTAGAAACAAATGACTATCAAACAATAGAAGATTTTTTTAGACAAAATGTTGAAGATTTATTTGACATTTTAGAAAAACCTATTGTCCCTTTTGCGATACTTACATATAATGGAATAAAAGACCTTTAAAAATTAAATGTATAAATTATATATATGACTGATAATTTAGTTAATCATATAAATAATATAATTCCTATAGATTATTTTACTAAGGATTCCCTTCAAAATATTGTAGATACACTAGTATCTATATTAATACCGCTTATACAGACTAAACCAGTTAAACAACGCAAAGATTTGCAAAAACAAATCACAAAATGGTCTGAATTCGTCCAAAATGATGAGTTAGAAGACATATTATTAGATAATGAATTTACGAATCAATTAGAGCAAGTAATAAATACATATATATTAGAAAATATAGAACAAAAAACGGTTATAAGTAAAGAACAAAAAGATATATTTATGTTATTAAAAAATAGTGAATATTATTATTTATATCTTATTCAATATTGTATTCCTATTGTGTATGAATTAACTGATTTAAAATTAATAATTGAGAATGAAGAAGATTTTATACAATTTTGTTTTAGTTTACATATTTTTGATCGTAATGATACTGTATTATCTATACAACACAAATTTACTAATAATTTTTTTGAATATCTTGATAATTTTATATTTTGTATTGAACAATATAAAAATACGAATATTGTTTGTATATCTGAAAATAAATTTGGACAAAAAAATAGTAATGTGCTTAAAAGCATGATTAGTGAAAAAAACTATGTAATAAATCGTCCTACATTATTTTTATATTACAATAGAGATAATTTATATAACGTAACATATTATAATATACAAAATAATACATTACATGATTATAATGATATTAAAACACAATATAATGATATTAGACTGAAAAGATTATTAAAATTAGAATATGAAAAAGTTGATCTTAATAAATTAGTAATACGATATGAACCTACTGATATTGGACGAAAATTACCTGTAATTAATGTTACTATAAATGGAGAAAGTATAAAATTATTAGTTGGAAGCACATATAATTTATATTTATATAGTCATGATGATAAACTAACTGAAAAAAATATATTAATAGGAAAAATAGATATAATTCATATTCATGGGGAAGATAAAGTTGGTAAGGGTAATATTTATTGGATAGAAGGATATCAAGATTTATTAAAATGAAAAAAGAAAAAAATGATTAATAGTATATAATGAATAATTACACTATTAATCAATTACCTAATGGTCTTGAATATTTTTTATTAGATAATCAGAACGTAGATACAATTAGTTTATGTGTATGTATACGTGTAGGTTCCAATCAAGAAGATAATCGAATTAATGGTATTAGTCATTTATTAGAACATATGATTTATAAAAGTAATGTTTTATTTAAAACAAAATATGAGCTATATAAAGCACTTGATAGTATTGGAGCCAGTTATAATGCTTATACGGATAAAAATATAACAACCTTTTTTGTTAAATCAGATGCTATTCATCAGGATAAACTAATACATATTTTTTCAAGTCTAATATGTGAACCAAATATTAATGAAATAGATTTAGAAAATGAGAAAAAAATAGTAATCGAAGAAATTAATAACGCTGAAGATGACCCATTTGATACGATATATAATAAATTTTTTAAATTAATGTATGATGAAAATCCAATTGCTAAAAAAATAAGTGGCTCTCCACAAAATATTATAAATATTAACCTAAATGATGTTAAAAATCACATCACTAAATATTATACGGCTAATAATATGGTAGTATCCATTGTTGGTAAATTAGATTCAAATATAGTAAATATGATTGAAAAAAGTTCTTTTTCTCAAGCTAAACAATCATTTTTGTCTCCTATTAAAAATAAATTGATACCTATTTCTAAAACAACATCAATTAATTTTGTTCATAAACCAATTAAACAAGTTTATTTAGGCTTATGTTTTCCAACAAAAGGGTTATATGATAATGATAAGTATTCAATAAAATTATTAGAACTAATATTAAATGGTTCTATGAGTAGTCGTTTATTTGTACATTTAAGAGAAAAAAAAGGATTAGTATATAGTATTTCAACTAGTTATATTAATTATGAAGAAGCTGGCATTTTTTTTACAATAACAAGTTTTGAAAAGGATAAGTATGTTGATGTAATTAAATCATTACTAAAACAATATCATTTATTACAATATGAAATGATTTCTGAAAATGAATTAAATCGATGGAAAAATTTTATAAGAAGTTCTATGAAAATGGAAACTGAAAATACAATGGATGTTGCTGATTATTATGCGAGAGAATTATTATTTCACAAAGATAATTTTACATCTTTTTCTGATTTATTAAATAAACATATGGAACCTACTCGGGAAGATATACTACGAGTTTCTAAATATTTATTTGATTGGCGTAATTTAAAATTAATAATTATGGGCGATTTATCAGAAAATCGTAATGAAATAGTAAAAAATATTATGAGTGTTATAAAAGAAACATATGATAAATAATATATAATGGATACGCGTTTCTGGGGTCCACCCGGTTGGACTTTATTACATACACTAGCATATGAATATAATCCTAATTTAAAATCAGAATATTATCTTTTTTTTGATAATTTAAAATATGTATTACCATGTATCTATTGTAGAGCAAGTTATACTAAATATATAGAAGATTTACCTATCAAAAATTATTTAGATACAAGAGACAATTTTTTTTATTGGTTATATGAAATACATAATATGGTAAATAATAAATTAAGAAGTCAAGGACTATTAAATTGGAATAATCCAAGTATTAAAGAAGTTAAAAATAAATATCATGATTTATCTAAGGAATTTAATCAGTGTAAAATTCGTGATAAATCAATTATGGGGTGGAATTTTTTATACTGTATAGCTTTTGTGTATCCAGAAAATGGTAAAGACATAGCACAAACTACTCATTATCATGGATATTTAGTTTTTTTTAATATTTTGGCTAAAATTTTACCGGAAAACTATAGAATATTATATAGTCAATATTTACATAAAAATCCAATTTTAGATGTTCTAGAATGTCGTGAAAAATTAAAACAATGGATTTATAATCTTGAACTTTTTATTAATAATCATTTTAAATTACAATGTTCGGATTTTATAGAGATTGAAGATTTAATAGAAAGTTATAGAGCTGGTTGTGGTGGTAAAACAAAGGATACTAAACCTACTTGTCGCAGAATTAGTAAATAAAAGAATATCATTTTTGTTATATATTTATGATATGTATAGATATATAAATAAATTATTACATTAATAGATAATTATTACGTAATAATTTATATAAAAAAAAAGATTATTAAATATATGGATATTTATAATTTAATAAAAAAACAAGAAAAACGAAAAGAATATAAAGAAGAACTATTTAAAAAAATATTACAAAGTGCTCATAGACGTATCGAGTTTTGTTCTAATTCAGGAGATAATTACGCTATATTTACAATACCTTTATATATGCCTGGATTTCCATTATTTGATAAAGGAGAGTGTTGTCTTTATTTATTATATGAATTACAACAAAATGGATTTGAAGTACGTAGTTATAGTGACCAATATATATACATAAGTTGGTCACATGTTTTAGAAAAATATAAAGTTGAAAAAAATTTTATAGAATATGAGGAAACAAAACTATTAGGAAATAATAACAATGTTGATAAAAATATAAAAAAATCAAATGAATTGATTTTTAATAATAATACTTTTAATTTACTTAAATAGAACACCAATCATAATTATAATCTAGATTATATTTATTTTCATTCATACAATTGATAAAAAGAAGCTTAAGCATATTATAATCAGGAACTTCTGTATATTTTAGCATTCTACAATACCTCAAATATTCAATCATAAATGTAGGACAATCCAAACATAAATCTTCTATACTTAAATTTTTTTTTACTTTAAAAATTAAATTAGAACGATTTTCTTTTTTTTTTGGGTCGTCCTTAATACCCTGCCATGGTAATTCCCCTTTGAAAAAATAAATTATCATGTATCCCAATGATTCAAGATCATCTCGACGACTTTGTTCCAATCTTTTATGACTTCGTAAACTACAGAATCGATATGTTCCTGTAAATGTTCTAGTATTTTTAAAAGGATTAAATTCGTATTGTGTTAAATCAATATATTTTTTACTTAGTCCAAAATCGACAATATATATAGTTGATTTAGTAGCATTATTGGAACCAATTAAAAAATTATCCGGTTTTATATCTCTATGAATAATACCATTATTATGAACAAATTGTAAGCGTTCAATTGCTTGAATACCAATCATTAAAATTGTTTTTAATGAAAAACTATAATGTAAATAGTGAAATAGTTTTTCTAGACTGGGACCTAAATAATCCATTACTAATACATTTTTATTTAATATTTCTTCATATGGTTTTTCTTTTGATGGTGGTATATTTAAATCTGTTCTACCATACCAATAAACCTCAGGTATTCCTGTATGTGTAGGATTATTATTCAAATCTCTATAATAATTATATTCATTTTCGAGACGTTCTTTTTTATCATTGTCAGGTTCTTCGCTCTTAATTGCGTAAATTTCAGATATATTAATTATACTTTGACCTTTATATACTTCTCCGAATGCTCCTGAACCCACTTTTTTAATTAATTTATAATGAAATGGTTTTTTTATATTCGCCACATTTTCCATAATAGATTGTAACCTATATATTATTATTAGTTTGTCTAAAACTTAAATTATAAACGAATAAATTATAATTTATGATTTATTGATTCGCTGGAACAGGACAACTAGATGATTTCA
>Ga0164293_10002226_pt1 | contig 16444 bp, 31 predicted proteins | sample GEODES118metaG_FD_111487 | JGI IMG/M metagenome (GOLD analysis project Ga0164293, IMG submission 111487) | Eutrophic lake water microbial communities from Lake Mendota, Wisconsin, USA - GEODES118 metaG | ecosystem: Environmental > Aquatic > Freshwater > Lake | place: USA: Lake Mendota...
CGACGGTGGGTGTTGATGGGGTGTTGAAGTCGGCCACCTCCTCCGGCGTGTATCGGCCTTGCGTGATTCGCGGATCGAGCATGCGATGCGCCTTGCTGATGACCCGCGCACGGAGCATCTCAGCGGGGAACTTCGCCCAGCCGCTTCCCGGCTTTGCGGGGATTAGACCGGCAATCTTCGCATCCTCTGCGGTGAATGAGACGCGAACCTTCTTCACACCCTTGCTGAAGTCGGCAATCGCCGCCACCGCATCGAACTGAATCCAGTCGATGTCCCATCCGGCATTCATCAGACCGGAGAGCATCGACTCGCTCTTCATCGTGATGTTGCCATTGATCAAATGGTTCTCGCGCTTCCAGGAAAGCGGGGTCATCCGGCTGGCGATGCATTCCAAAGCGAGGACATAGCCCTGCTCAGGTTTGACACATCCGAACATGCCGGAGTGTGCGATCCAATCGCCCATAGTCTTCACCGCATCCATCGGACTGTCGATGCGGTCGTAGAAGTCAGGACTGGCTGGACTCAGAGGTTGCGGTGCTGTCAATGGAACTAGGTTGTTGTTGCTGATCATTTGTATTCTCGTTGTTCTGCGGTTTTGGTTTCTTGGCTGCGTACGGATTCACAGCTCCGGTCATTGCTCGACTCTCAAGAATCGCCGCGATGTCGGACTCGGTGAAAAGGATTCGTCGGCCAATTCTCCTGTGCTGGATGCCGTCATTGCGAACGATTCGCCTTAGCGTCTCGGTGCAAATCTGGAGCATCGCTGCTGTGGCTTTGGCGGTGTAGACTTTCAAGTTTGAAAAGGGGGATGGCAACTGGGTGTTCAATCACGGGCAGAAAATCCAATAAAGCCCTGTCGCGCCACCTCGACGCGCTCTATGCCCAGTTGCCAAAAAATTGTCATCGTTGCGGACGTAGTGTTGCAGTTGTCTCAAGTCGTTGCAAGAGGATTTTCAAAAATTTTTCGGCCTAGTCGTGCCTCGATTCTTTGGAGGTAGGCCACTTGCTCTGGAGTTCCGTTCTGACCGCTGCCATTGAGGAACGTCACGCGCTGGTCCATGAGATGATCTTTGCGCCGTTGCCATTCCTTGTCGGATTCGCCGTCGTCGCGTCGGATCGTGTACGGGCCGTTGCGGAGTTCCAGGGTGTACGTTTCGGCGTTTGGATTGAACGGCTGACACTCTGGCTTTGGCCCGAAGCCTTCCCAGGTGTCATCGTCGTCAACGTCCTGATAAGATGAACGCTTCAACGCTTCATCGATCTTGCGTTCATGCTCCTTCAAGGTTTTTTCGATCCTGCCTAAACTCTTGGTTGCTCGCTCGACGAAACCGGCAAGCGTTGCAAAATTTTGTTCAAGTTGTGTGAGTTTATCGGTTTCCATAGTCTGTTGGTTTCTGGGTTATTTCGAAGAATACTGCGGAAAGAGTCGTGCAAACTCGTCTGCCAAAGAAGGTTCGGTTGATTCCACGGGTTGCTCTTCAGCGGGTTCGTCGGCTGGCTCACCCACTTTCCTGTCATCGCCCCTTTTGCCCTTGGTTCGCTTTGCAGTCTTCCGCTTGAGGCCTTCAACATCATCTTGCAAACGCCGCACCGTGGACTTCAGAACGGCTAGCTGCCGCTCAAAAGCGCGATGCTCACGGATGATCGACAGCTCGCTTGTCTCCGCATCGCTCGGTCGGAATTCGCAGCCCTTCCACTGCCGCTCAATCTTGTCGAACACCAGCACCCGACACTTCGGATGCCGCATCGAATTGAACGCCCGTATCGCCGCCGCCAAGTCGCAACCCATCTCCTGTCCGATGTAGGCCAGAACTTCCGACTTACTCGGGTCCAGATCATGCCGCTTCGGGGGCATCTGGCTGAACATGGTTCGTGGTGTTTTTCCTGATGGCAAATAGCTCATAACGAACTCTAGTCTGCGGTTCATACCGACCCTTGTCAAGGTCCAGTAGTTAGATTTCCATTTTCTCGGTTAGATTCAACTCTTCCACGGTTAGCTACACACGTTATCTATTTCACTAAAATGAAACCCCCCTTGGGATTAAAAACCCAAGGAGGGGTGGTTTCATCCCGAAAACGGTATGCTTGCTCCCCGCCTTTGAGGGCGGTGTCGCAACCGTTCGGGATGAAAAAGATGAAGATGCGTCGCTCAATCGCTCGACTTGAATGCCGCGCAAACGCTCTAAACGACGCGCTGATGCGTTTTGATTGCTGGATGGTGTGATGACAGCGGACATGGGTTTGGGTGCGCTAGAATCGAATCGGTCGGACGACCTAGTTTTGGCAGTGGAATGGTGGCCGACGGGACATCTAACTTTCTACGCGGTGAATGAACACCGGAGTCTGCTCGCCGACGTATGCTCCGGCTTGGTTGAATTCATGGTACTCGACTGCTTCCTCGTAGGTCATACCGCTCGCTTGAAGGTTGGCCAACACCCTTTCGTAATCGTAGGCGACGACCGGGACGCCCCCGAACGACTCGCAGATGCCGATGATGCAGTCATCGAATCCGTCCATGAGAAGCAGGTCAGGATCGATTTCGGCCAGTCTATCTCGAATGTCGCTCATGGCTTGGACCTTTCGGGCGTCGGATAAACATCGTAGTCCTCCGCCATCTCGAACGGCACGACCCGAATCCGACCTTGCGTGTACTCGCCGGGGTTGAGTTCCTTTGCCGCTCGATCCGCCTCCTTGCGCGAGGCGAATTCGACCGTCTGGTAGCTGACGACCTTCTCCTTCATGTCGGACCAGCCAATCGCGCCGCTGATCTGGATCTTGAATTTGGGCGGGGCGAATTGATTGCGGATCATTGGCACCCTCCCTTTCGGATTATCGAGCAAACCGTCTCCGCATCGTCGATCAACATTCTCCGCCGATTATCGCCCTCGATGGTCGTGTCGCGGTACATCCGCGCGTAGAAAAGCGAGTCCTCCAGTATTGTCGCCGCGCAATCAGCGTTGCGAAGCCGGTTCGCCGCCTCGCGGAGCATTGGTGAATGCATCATGTGCGCGACTGATTCGAGATTCTCGATCAACTCCTTAAGCGGCATCGTACTAGCCTGCACAAGAGCCGTTTCGGATAGGTTTCGGTAGAATTGTTTGCGGTCGATCATTGCAGCGTCTCCGGTTCGCCGGTTTGAACCAATTTGTCGCCAATCTCGCGTTCGATGATCAGTTCCAGAATCTGGTGGTCATCCGCGTCTATGAGGGAGCAAATGTGCCGGTCGTCGTCGTAGATCGAGAGCGGGGTGACTCCTGGCGTCTCGCATTCGCCGTTGATGATTGCGTTGAACAGGTCAACGATGGTTTGGGCGTTGGTTTTGGACTGAATGGTTAGTTTCATTGAATTGGTTGGTTTTACCGTCCGGTGAAAGTAGGGTTTTTACTGTCGAGTTTGTTTCGAGTCGCAACTTGCAAGGATTCTTTGGCGGTTTGTTTCTCAAGCTCGCGCATGACACGTCGGCCATACGCGCGTGATGATGATTTTCTAAGGGCTTTTGGCCCACCTTGCCAGAGCCGAGCTAAAGATTCGTCGCTGAGGTGTTGGCCATAGTGCGCGAAATAAGACTCCGCGATGAAGATCGAGACGGCGCGGTTGGTTACCTGCGCGTGCGCGTAGTGCGTTCCCATGATCCGATTCACGTCGCGGACCATGATCGATTTGATTTGTAGCGCGCCGAGTTCGCCGTGCTTGCCGCGCGCATGATCGTTTCCACCGGATTCGACCTGAATGAGAGCGGATAAAAGCAATGGATGCATGATTTGATGCGGTTTTGAGTGGTTTTCGTTGGATTTGTTGCGCGTGGAACGGATGCGCGCACCCCCGGTTTGAATCACTGGCCTTTCGCCTTCCTGATTACCTCGCGAGCGTGGTCTAGGTCGTCGTCGTCGGCCATGGGGTGCGTGAGACGTTCCAGCGCGGAGAGAAGATCGGGGGCGGAGGCGATTAGGCGAGCATCCTCGGGCAATATGTCGCCAGCGATAAACGCCGGATTCCATTCGCCAGTCGTCGTTACAATGTCCATTCGCAGGCTGTCAGGGTTGCGTGAAATGGCTGTCGTGGGTGTTGCAAGCCAAGGGCCGGGGGTATGGGTTTTCATTGGGTTCTCAGGTGCGTAGGGTTCAGGCAATCGTCTTAATCCACTCAAGATATTCCCGCGCCTCGGCTTCACCTTGACGGTAACCACCAAGTTCCAAGCGGTCAGATTCTCTGGATGATTGGCAAAACTGATACCAGCGCTCGCGAGCGTCGCAGTGCGGAATTCCGCAATCACGATGGAGAACATGCGCGAAGGCACCGAAAAAGTCGTCTCGGACTTCATCGACATGATCGTCCATTCCGATTGCGCGGAGAAGATCCGCATCCATTCGGTCCAGGCGCATCAGCGGAAGAATGGATTCGACCGCGAAATCACGCGCGTCCGCCCAGATTTGCTGATATGCGTTGGTTTTAATCCACAAAGAGCCGTCGTCAAAAAGGTGATAAATCGATGCGTCACCGCCTGATCCTTCACGGAATGACTCGCTGATGTTGTCCGCGAACGGTGGGAGAGTTTCGATCAGGTCTTGCTCCTCCCATGACAGGCTGCGACACATAGCGTAGGTATGGCGCACATAGGCGAGCGCGGACTGCGGGAGGTTGTCCGCGTGGAATGATTGCAGGATCGTCTCGCGTGCAATGATGCGTTCGAGGATGGGAATAAGTTTTGGATTCATGATTCGTGATTTGATTTGAGGAAGGACTTGTGGCCTACCCTTTCGCAGCACGCCTTGCGGCATGATGCGCGTAGGATGGGTCAAACCTCAAAGGTAACCAGCCGGTAGCCCTTGCGCGGTTCAATCTTGGCTGTCATTCGCTCCTTTCGCGTCGCGTCGCGCATTGCCTGATTCCAGTCTACCTTGTCGCGGAAAGAGCCGTTGCCAATCTTCACCGAGACATTGCGCGGCATTTCATGCGCGAGGAATTGCGCGCGTTCGAGTTGTGACAGCGGGGAGCGATTGAGAAAGGCCGGGATTGAATCGCCAAAGCCATTCCAGAATTCATCGGATAAATCGCGGAAGATTGCGGTGATTTTCATTGTATGCGCGGGGTATGGGTTAGAACAACTGAATGACGATTCCGCCTTCGAATTCGACGACTTGCGTGTGTTCGCGGAGCCATTCCAGAGCCTCCGGTTCGCAGTCCGCGTCATTTCCGCAGACTTCCTTGAATCCGAAGTCATTTGCGGCCTTCAGCGCGGAGGGATATTCGGCCCATTCGCAGCAGATACCGATCGGGTCTAGCTCAAGCTCCACTCCGCAATCGTCCTCGTAAGATTCAAGGTAATCGAAGAGAGCGAACAGAGCGGCGCGGGTAAATTGACTCTCGCGGCCAGCGGCGCGGAAAGAGTCGACGAATTGATAGGACGTGACGGTTTGCTTCATGGGATTTTATGCTTTTGATTCGGGTTTGATTACCCGCACAACCCACGGTTTCCCATGGGCTGGCCGGGGAATCAAATCTTGGTGATTTGATGCAATGCGGATTCAATGTCACGCCGGAGGCCGGAACGAATCGAATCGGCCAGTTTCAACGCGGCGTCCATGATTCGTTCCGATTCGTTGCGCGCATCCAAGATAATCTTGTCACGCTCACGCAGGGAATCGGCGCGCATTTCCGCGCAACGGCGCGCGCAGTCTTGGATTGAGGCGGAGGCCAAGATTCCCGGTTCAATGTCGGATCGAATGTCGCTTTCGATGAATGGGATTTGCTCGCGGAGCCAAGCGCCGCAGTAGCTGTCGGAACCGAGACTATCGGCGGCGGCGGTTAGGATTTGGATTTCTTCGGACTTGGATTTCATGGGATTTGATTCGGCGACTCATTCGCCGCTGCAATCCACTCTTTCGAATGGATTGGCGCGGGGAATCAATGGCGAACACGGATTCCGGCGGCGCGCATAGCTTTCCGCCAGTACTTGTCACGCGACGGCGGATTCGATTTGTCAAAGTGAAGGGATTCCGTCCGGTTAGAGCAATCGCGGAAGTTTTCCTCAGGATAGGACGAAAGCCAATCCCATCGGGAACCGGCGCAAGGGGACGAGGAAGGGATGGGATGCGCGCGCATCAATTCGACCAGCTCGCGGAACGTGACAGGCTCCGATTGACAGATAAATCCGGCGTCGTCGGATTCGCCGAATTCGGCGGATTCAGGCGTGACGGTTTCAAAGGTGCGGGAGATTAGAATCATGGGAGTTTTACTTTGAGAGATTGATGCGGGGACGGAATTCAAGGCATGGGCCGGAAACGGAAGCGGAAACATAATAGTCTGACAGGTTGAAAGCGGCGATGCGTTCCGAATCGGGGAACGGAAGGATAGCGTGGCATTCGTGGGGTTTTCCTTCGTTTCGAACACGGGGAGTTCTATCTATACGGAGGCAGAATTCGGAGAATGTTTCTTTCATGGGATTTGATTGGCTTTGGATTCGGCGTGATTGCCGATTGCAGGCTTCCGTTTCCGAAAGCCTGTCTATCGAGAATCAAACCAATTCGGCGTACGAATAGGATTTCAAATCGTTGCGGATTGAATCGGCGACGCCGGATTCGAAAGCTTCCCATAGTTCGTTGGCGTCATCGCTTTCGTTGAATTCATGGGCGATGAATTCGAATGGGGAATACTCACGGGAATTGATTTCAGCAGCGTAACAAATGCATTCATGGTATTCTGCGATATTTTCCGGCGTGACGGTTTTGCCAAGTCCAATCCAATCGATCGATCGATCGATGGCGTCGCCGATTGACGGGACATTATGGCAAGCGATGCCATGGCCATGATTCCAACCTAGGCGATAGGCACGCTCTAAGGTTGAATCGGAGGCGAATGCGGCGGGGATAGTTTCGGGATAGTTCATGGGATTTGTTTAATGGTTGGGAGTGAAGTTGAGAGACGTTTCAAGGTACGCTTGGAATAGGACGAAAGCGATGATTGCCAAGGCAATGGCGATGCGTTTCAGGGTTGAGCGTTTCATGTTGGGACAGACTAGAGTGGACGTGGCGGGGAGTCAAAGAAAAAGTTTGAAAAAGTTTAGAAAGGGGGAAAAGGCCTGATTTTACAGGGGAAAACGAGGGAAAACGAAAAGCGAAAAGGCGACGAAGGCGACGTTGAACGATTCACGACGACAGGCTAAGGTGACGGGAAATGAGGATTGGAAAACAAGCTTGGGAAAAGGCGAAGGCGCTTTACTTTGCGGGGCAAAGTTGGGAGACAATTGCAAACGATTTGCAACTGAACAAGGCGACGTTGACGAACAAGGCCAGTATTGAAGGGATTACGAAAGTGAAGGCTCAAATGCAAACGGTTTGCATTGAAAAGAAAACCCAATCGTTGGAAGCGTTGTCCGCAATCGTCCGCAGCAAACTAGCTGCCGATGCAGCCAGCACGTTGGAACGCATAGACAGCTATTCGTTGGACGGGATAAAGGATGAAAGCGTGCGCGAGACTATTCTTGGTTCCGTCGCCAAGCGTAGCGCGCTGGTTTTCGGATGGAGTGAACAAGGCGAAAGCGCCAGCGTGAGCATCAACTTGCTCGGTTCAATGCCTGATCGAATCGCTGAGATTCAAGTCACGGGAGAATCCGATTCGAAGTAAATATAACACACATTGTGCGTCTCAGGGAAACTTATGATCAGCATAAGTTTTGCTTATGACAGAAAAGGATTGTTTTCTTAGGGGTTGGCACGATTGTTGACGTAGGACCTGGCACCCCCTTTGCGGGTGGGCTTCGTTTACGATACCCCCCTCAAAAATTTTCCACCTTTTTGACCATGCTAAACAAAATCAAAATTGGTCAAACTGTATCTTTAACAACCGCTGAGAGGAAGTTGGCCCACTTCATCGCCAAGAATCGCAACGGCAATAATCGTCATTTCAACATTACCAACCTGAAGATCAGCGCGCAGGATTCTGCGACTGTGGATTTGGAGGGTATATGCGGCGAGATAGCGTTCTGTAAGTTGTTCAACGTGTATCCTGATCTGGATACCGACCGCGATCCTCCGCATCCGCTCTACGACGCGACAATCCCGCCACCGCCAGGATATCGCATCGATGTCAAAACGACCAAGTACGAGACTGGAAAGCTACTAGTCGATGCGCGCAAAGGCCCGAAAACCGATAGCGTTGATTTCTATGTACTGATGACCGGCTCATTCCCAGGTCCGTACACTTACCGTGGCATGATAGCGCGGGAGACGATCATCGCACCTCATCGGATCGAGACAATTAAGGGTTATCGCTCATACGCCGCCATCCAATCGGAGTTGGTGGCCAACCCTATGGACGACACATTTTAATTGACGCGATAAGCATTTCTATCGCTCCATCCCGCGTAACGACCTTAAGAGTTGCATTCAACTGGTCATTGAATGCCCCCGTCTAAGCGGCAATGACACTCCGCATCGGAAGCGGTTGGATAATCAGCCACCGTGTGGTGGATGGATAACCAGCCATAACGCAGATAACGTCGGTTTACATTTTTCATCTCATGTCTTGTCCTAATGTCTTCAACGCCTTTGCGGTGGCTACCGAGTCGCTCGCTCAGGACGTTTATAAACGCGCCTCGTACCGCTCGATGTGGCTCAACATGATTGAGCGCGGCGAGTATCCTCAGGGTACTGGTCTGACCCAGACCTCGTTCACCACCACCTCCATCGAGCCGACTGCGGCTGAGGAGTGGTCGGCCATCACGCTCGCCAGCGGCGAGAACGGTGGCGCTTGCGATGTCACCTACAATGACGTTCCGGTCGGCTACAATGCCGTCACCTGGAGTCCTGAGCGTTTCGCCCTCAAAGGTCCGCTCCTGTGTAAGGACGATCTGACCTTCGACCATCGCGTCGAGGCGTTCCTGCGCGTGTACTTGGAGAAGCTCTCGATCCGCGCTCAGCGTTCTTGGGAGACTCGTTATCAGAACACCTTCGCCAAGTTCGCCATCAAGGCTGTGGCCGACTCGTCCTTCACTCAGGTTGAGACGATTCCGTCTGGCGTGAATGAGTTCCCCTGGATTCAGACCGGATCGGTCGGTCAGGCGCTCAATCAGTCCACCTCCGAGCTGACTCAGGAGATGCTTGATGTGGCCGCCGCCACGCTGATCCGTAACGGCGCGACGAATCCTGATAGCTCCGGCTTCATCAGTTACTCCAGCGATGGTCCGATCTTCCCGCTGTACATCGGCTTGGAGGCTTCGCAGCGCATCGCTCAGAACAACCCCGCGTTCCGCGATGACTTGCGCTTCGCTGATCAGGGTAGTGGCGCTGGTGCGGAGTTGCTCAAGCGCATCGGCGCGAATCGGGTCATTAAGAACTTCCGGCATGTGCCGAATCTGTTCCCGCCCCGGTTTACCTATGCCGGTGGCAAGTACACGCTGGTTCAGCCGTTCACCAGCTCCAGCGGCACGAAGGGTACGGTGTTCAGCGTCAACCCGAGCTGGACGACCGCTCCGTACGAGGCCGCGTTCATCGTTACCCCGTACGTCTTCAAGTCGCATATCGTGCGTCCTGTGAACCGCGTTGGCGACTTGAGCTGGATGCCGACCAACTACATGGGTGAGTGGCAGTGGGTAACGGGTGCCTACAAGCTCGATGTGGATTGCGCCGATCCGCTGGAGAAGAAGGGTCAGCACTACGCTGAGTTCGTGCATGCGTCGGAGCCAATCTTCCCGTCGCAGGGAATGACTATTATCTTTAGGCGTTGCACCGGCGCTCTGACCCAGGTAATTTGTTCCTGAGGTAGTTAATACCTAATCCATGCAGCCTCGGCAGCGAAAGTTGCCGGGGCTTTTTCTTTGCCTCAACGTCTTGACGAATCAACGTTGATTGGTTAAGATTTCAGCGCATGGAAAAACTGAAACGTGGCGACGTACGCGAAAGTGACGGGAAGAAATTCTGGTTCTACGGCCCGAAGCTGGCCAACGGTGAACGCTCGGAATATTGGGTTTCGCCTGAAAGGTATGAATACCTGCTCCTGAAATCGGCTGAGAAACTTAAGCGGTACGCTGAAAAAAATCCAGACAAGCTAAAGGAGGGTGCAGCCAGGAGATATCAAGAAAATCGAGAGCAAAGGCTTGAAAAAGCGCGCGAGTATTACGCTCAGAACAAGGAGCAGATTAACAAGCGGAACAGCGAGTACGGAAAGAAGAACGCTGAACACCTGAAGAAAAAGTCGAACGAATACCGCGCTGCCAATCGCGAGCGAGCGCGTCAATGGAATAGGAAATACACCAAAGCCAACCGCCAACTTTTGACGGACAAACTCCGCGAACGCCGCCGCAACGACCCGCTTATGCGCCTCAAAGACGCTATTCGCGGCTCAGTTCGTGCATATCTCGGAAGCAAGAAAACGCGACGGTCGGCCACGTTCGAGATTGTCGGATGTACGCCTGATTTCCTGCGCTCTCATCTGGAAAAACAATTCAAGCCGGGAATGACCTGGGAGAATTACGGCAGTCATTGGCATGTCGATCATCGCATTCCATTGGCCAGTGGAACGACGCACGAGGAGGTTATGGGCTTGAGTCATTGGACGAATCTGCAACCGCTTGAGGCGCTAGAAAATATGATGAAGAGCGACAAGCTCCCAACATCGCATTAGCCTCTTGACACTAATGCCCACAAAGTGATGCTCCCCGTATGCCGGTATTTACCATCCCCGAAGGCGTTGAAATCCCCGAGAATCTGAAGGAAGGCGAGGCTTTCCAGACGATGGCGACTATCGTTCTTGGCAAGGGCGGCAAGGCTGAGGTCATCGAGATTGATGGCATGGTCATCCCAGGCTACGAGAGTAAGTCGAAGGGCAAGAAGATGGCTGAGCGTGGTGAGGAGGAGTACGAGGAGGAGGAGGAGGTTGCTGAGGGCGGCGGCGGGGAGGGTTTCGTCGCTGAGGTGATGCGCCGTGGTTCTGGTCCGATGGCCTAAATTGTAAATCGATATGCCAAACATCACATGCGACGAGGCGGAGACGCTGATCAATGAGGCGGCGTCGCTGGGATGTCGTTCTCCATGGGAGGTTGAGCTGGCCAAGCTCGCCCTTGAGAATCGCATTGCCGCGTATCTTCAGGGTGGTGGCGCGACGCGCGGAACGTATCGGAGCGTGAGCGCGACGGGGAATGTCACGAGTGGTGATTATCTTCTGCTCTGCGATTCAACCGCTGGCGCGGTGACGGTTACGCTGCCACCCGCTGCGCTTGTTCCGGGTCGGATCTATGTGTTCAAGCGAATCAATGCCGGTGCGAACAACGTGGTTGTTGACGGCTATGCGTCGGAGACGATTGACGGGGCGACGACGTACACACTGAGTTCTCAGTGGGCTGGCGTGACGGTTATGAGCAACGGAACCGCTTGGTTCATCATCATCTGATATGGCTAACATCTCCTGCGCGGAAGCTGCTAATCTGATCGCCGAGGCTTACGGCGCTTCGTGCAAGAGTCCGCGCGAGCGTAATCTGCTGGAGATTGGCCTACTCTGGGAGGCTGCGACGCTTGGCGGAACGGCTGACATCACGGCGGACAACACGGTGATTACGGCTGACAGCACGATCATCACGGCGGACATGACCGAATTTCTGTAACCCGAAACCAAACCATTTAATTCGATATGGCACAGCAAACCATCAATGTCGGAACGTCCCCCAATGACGGGACGGGAACGCCGCTGCGTACGGCTTTCCAGTACACGAACAGCAACTTCAGCGAGCTGTACACGGCTGTTGGGCCGAGCGGCAATAACATCGTTGTTCCTGGTACCGCCACCATCACCGGCGATCTGACGGTGGCAACTAATCGGTTGAGTGTCAGTTCCACCGGAGTTCAGATTGGTACAACTACAAATAAAACCACGGCATTTACCGGAAACGGAACAGGCCTAACGATTGGTGCGGCTTTGGCACCAACTATTGCTTTGTGGGATACTACGAATGCTTCGTATGTTGGGAGCATAAGTCAGATTGATGCTGATATGTATCTGACGAACACTGCTGTCGGGCAGATGGTGTTCTCAACTGATAATACATCGCGTTACACAATCTCATCCACCGGCGTAGCAACATGGTCGAACGTCGGCGGAGTCGCTGGCACCGCCATGACCCTGAACTCCACGGGGCTGGGCGTGGGGGTTACGCCTAGTGCGTGGGCTGCTGGATTTAAAGTGGTTCAATTTGGACCCGGTTCCGCCATTTCGTGCAATACAAACGCATCACGATGCGATATTAGCGCAAACTACTTTTACGACGGAGCGAACAAGTTCATTACCGCGAGTGGGTATGCTACAAATCTAACTCAGGAAAACGGTAATTTCTATTTCTATCGAAGCACTGCTACTTCTGGAGGTGCCGGTGCTGCGTGCACCTTCACCCAAGCGATGACGCTCGACGCGAGTGGGAATCTGTTGGTGGGGAAGACGTCGCTTGGTGATTCAAATGTTGGCGTTCAGTTGATGCCGACCGCTGGTCTGTCGATGAGTTTGGCTTCGCAGATTGATGCTCAAACCACTTGCGCTGTTTATTCAACTACAGCCGCTGCCTATCGGTTTTACATTGGAATGGGTGGCACCGTGTTCGCAACCAACACGACCATCTCGGCCATCTCCGATGCCCGACTGAAGGAGAACGTGCAGGATATTGACGTTGGCCTCAGCGCAATTCTCTCCCTCAAGCCGCGCAAGTTCGATTGGAAGGAAGGTAAGGGCAAAAACATCAAAGGTGACAGGGGCTTCATCGCTCAGGAGTTTGAGCAGGTGTTCCCGCAGCTTGTGGACGAGTGGAAAGACCCTGCCCCCGAAGGCGAAGCTCCCTACAAGTCCGTCCGCCAAGACCTCATTCCTGTGCTGGTGAAAGCCATTCAGGAACTGGCCGCTGAAGTCAACGCTCTGAAGAACGCCTAATATGAACATCTCCATCAACTGGATCATCGAACGCCTTCTCGTTAAGCCGACCGAAGGCACCTACTCCGATGTCGTAATCACCGCCGACTGGAGGTGCAACGGCACCGAAACCATCGGCACCGGCGACGACGCAAAGACCTACAGCGGCACCTGCTACGGCAGCGCGTCGTTCGCTCCGCCGAGCGAGAACTTCACGCCGTACGAGGATTTGACGCAGGATCAAGTCCTCGGATGGTGCTACGCTTCTGGAGTCGATCAGACCGCCATCGAGGCGAACGTCTCCGCGCAGATCGAGAACCAGATCAACCCTCCGGTCATCGCTCCGCCGTTGCCGTGGGTGCCGGTGGTTCCTCCGCCCCAACCCGAGATGATCGTGCCTCCGATGCTGCCTCAGGTTGAGCCGGTTTTGGTGACGCAGGCCGATTCCAAGCCGTCTTCGGCGCAGGAAATCGTTGCGCCAGTTCAGGATGTCACCGATGCTCCGGCGGCATGATTAAAATTGAACTGACACTCGAACAAACGAACACCCTGCTGCAACTCGTAGAAATCGCGATGAAGGCTGGCAACATCAACAATGTGAAAGCCGGACTTCCTCTCTACGATCTGATCCTTGATTCAGCCAAGCAGCAGGCTCCTGCCGCTAACTAACAGCCACGCACGATGACGGACCACCACGCTTTTATCAGAGACATATCAATAGGCGTCGGTGGTCCGGCCATCGGCATTCTGGGGAACGCGGTATTTACCGATCCGAATCTCAAGACTGCCTCATTGGCACTTGGCGCGTTCGCCGCGCTTCTTACATGCGCCGTGAAAGCAGTCGAACTCTATCGCAAACTCAAAAACGACAAATGAACGCCAATATTTCATCCCTCCTCCGCCACGGTCTTAGCGCGCTCGGCGGTTTCCTCGTAGCCAAAGGGTTGGCCAGTGCTGATCAGGTTGCCGAGATTGCTGGCGCGACTGTCACTTTGCTCGGTGCTGTATGGTCGATCTGGAAGAACAAGCAATCAGCCGCTGCCGCACCCGTCAAACAGACGGAATGAACTTCCTGGCCGACTTGGTGATGAAGCTGGTCATCTGGATTCATTCGCTGACGACCAGGGACACGACGAGTGAAGACGCCAAGAAACAGCCTGATCTTAAGCGCGGTCTTCTTGATCGTGTGCGCGAGCATGAGCGTGAGCTGCGCGAGCCGGGTGATTTACGTCCCCCACGGTGAGCCTGTGCGCCTCGCTGAGGATGTTGAAGCAAAGGTTTGGACTGTTGACGCCACCGGCAAAACGGTGCGTAGTAAGAACCGTATTACCATCCATGAGGGCTGGTACGCACTCCCAAAGGAATGAGCAATAACGCACCATATAAAGGTTCTCCCGCTGTCCGATCATCCGGCAGCGGACCTTACAGGCAGTCTCCGCCGCCCAAGCCGCCGGTTAAGCCGAAGCCGCAGCCGGTTCCGAGTGGCAGCGGACCGTATCGAGGTAAGTGATTTAAACGAAAATCCCCCGGTGGTAATGAAAACCATCGGGGGATAATTGTTTTGGAGAGTAGGTTCAGCGTCCGAGCGACTTCATCACGCTGGCGACGAAGTCTTCACTCTTCGCGGCATTCGCATTTGCCGGTCGATAACCTCCAGATGTCGCCTTCGAGGTAACGCCAGGTTCGCTTCCTCGATACTTCGTTAGCTCGGCCTGTAAGCGCTTGTTCACCTCAACCTGAGCATAGAGAAGCTCGCGGTACTTTGGCGCAGCAGCAGCCCAAAGAGCAGCCTTGGCAAGATCCTCCTCGCTGTTCTCACCATTGAAGATTTGCTGGGCAAGGCTAAGTCGGCCATTCAGCTCGGTGTTCCATTCATCATCGTTCTCACGCGGCTCAAAGATTTCGAGCGAGCGAGCATCGGTGGAAACCTTCTGCCAGGTCTTATTGGCCGACTCCAGTGCAGCCTTTGTTCCCTCCTCATTGTCCTGCTTGTACTTGGAGATGACCGCATCGTAATCAGCCTTTGCCTCGGTCAACTCTGAAGACCGTTCGCCATTGATTTCGTCGTACTTAACAATTAACGCACCGAGCTTGGCCTTCTTGGACGGAGAAAGACCTTCAACGATGTCGTCGATCTGCGAGTTGCGATAGTCGCTATCGGGTGATTTCAGGAGCGAAACAAGGCGCTCACCATCGGTTCCGACAAGGTTCTTCACCGAATCGAACACGCCGGTAATCTTGCCCTCGTACTTCTTGATGAAGTCAGGATGACGCTCGATGTCCAACAATCGGACACGCTCGGAAAGCGCGTCACGCTCCTCCTGCAATGTCTTGAGCTGCGATTCGAATTGAGGGTTGGTAGACTTACCAGCCTTCAGCTCGTCCAATTGCTTGGCCAACTGCGCCTTCTCCTCCTTGATCTTGCGGAAAGCGTCAGCCGCTTTCGTGGACTTGATTGTCTCAGGAATGTCCGCGTCGTCCGGCGCTGCTGGGGCGGCGGCGCTGGGTTCAGCAGCGGTCTTTTTGGAGAACATCCGCTCAATATCCATCTCGGATTTACTGAGCTTGGGCGGTGTATTGTCAGTCTTCTGCGGAGCGGCGGTAACTGCTGGCTTCTCAGCGGGAGTCGCGTTATCAGCGCCGATTGCCTTGAAAGCATCGATAAACGAGCTTCCAAAGTCTGGAGTCTGGCCGTTACTGACGATGGGTGAGTTCAGGGGTTCGTCCATATTTTAAGATTTAATACTGTTTTTCAAAAGTTGCTTCAGGTTCTTTCGCTGTTTCAATTACGGCCAATTTGCGGAGGTTTTCAAGACAATGCGCGTAGCCAGCGGTTACACCGGCAGCGAAAATAATATCCGATTCCTTGCTACCATGAGACGGCATCGGCACCGGGATTGATTCCGACACGATGCGAATGGCCATGCGAAGGATCGGATTTCGCATAATCGCAGCAAGTTCTGCCTGCTGGCCCTCGTTCTGCCAATCGCTCAGGTTTACCTCAGGCAGATTCAGTAGGTCCTGCTTCGCCTGTTTGCTCGGGTTCTTCGTCAAGCCTCTTAGCCAGTTCATTGTATTTTGATTTCTTGTTTCGTTTCAGTTTATGCCGCTCGGGAATCGGATCGAGAACGTCAGTCAGCTTTGGAGGGTTCTCCTTGTTGACGACATCGCGCTTCGGTCGAATCACCTTTGTCACCTCAAGCAAGTCGGCCAGTGGCAGCTTCATGTAGCCGCAATCCACATCGTTGATGCCGTATGAGATGACGAAATTGTTCTTCGCGCTGTCGAAGAAAGCGCCGCACGGGAACACGACCGCAGGCAGTCCAGGCCACCAGTCCTGCTGATTGGTGCCGGTAAGAAGCGGCAGTGTCGTCATGCGAGCAATGCGGAATGGAGCCTTAGCTTCGAAAGCGTACGCACCCATGTAATAGCGGCGCTTGCCGTTGATCCAGGGCAGCGAGCTGTGGAAGAAGGTCCAGTACAAGCCGTCCGCGTAAATGGGATTCGTTCCACCGCGAACCTCTCCGAATTTCCAGAGCGGATTGAACTCCTCGGTGAC
>Ga0164293_10002227_pt1 | contig 16440 bp, 14 predicted proteins | sample GEODES118metaG_FD_111487 | JGI IMG/M metagenome (GOLD analysis project Ga0164293, IMG submission 111487) | Eutrophic lake water microbial communities from Lake Mendota, Wisconsin, USA - GEODES118 metaG | ecosystem: Environmental > Aquatic > Freshwater > Lake | place: USA: Lake Mendota...
AACTTGTTTTGGGGGAAAAGGTGAAAACGTGAGGTAAGAGCTCACGGTATTGTATGGAGACATGCACTACGGTAAACCCCAGGAGTTGAAAGACCAAATAGGTCCCGGACGTGAAGTTGCTCGCTTCCTTATCCCGTACATACGGGATTATCCGGGATGGGTAGGTCGTTAGATCACGTAAGCAATTACGCGGCCAGATAAATGATAGAATCCATCTAGTGTGGAGACAGAACCCGGCTTACAGGCTTGCTTTTTTATTTTACAAAACCTAAATGATTCAGGATTCTTCGCCATCTTGTTTCTGTTAGAGATGCAATTATGATATTCGGTGTTTAAATAATCAGAAAATTCAGCGAGACTTGTGTTACATCACAGACCGAAGGTGAAGTATCTTGTTTTCAACAAAATTTTGATCAGTTCAGTAACATTCAGGAATATAAAGATTCTGCAGAACGTGATTACATAAAATATAATCTTGAATGAAAACTAGAATATATCAAAAAGGGCTGATGATGTTGATATCCAGAGAAACCAATGTACATTAAAACTGAAAATATAGCTTGAAAAGAGCCGATTAGAAAGTTTAAAGTAGAAAGCAAAAAGCGTAAAGCAAAAAGTTTAAATCAAAAGTCAAAATTTGTAAGTTAAATACAAATTAAGCTTTACCCTTTCAACTTCAAGCTTTTAGCTTAATTATAGTGTTTTGATTTCAGTTACTAGCTTTTGAAGTACTGACTTTGCATCTCCAAAAAGCATAGAAGATTTATGCTGAAAGAAAAGTTCATTTTCAATACCAGCATAACCAGGGTTCATACTTCTTTTATTGATAATCACTAGTTTAGAGAGCTCCACATCTAAAACCGGCATTCCATAAATAGGAGATCCAGGATCTGTTTTTGCAGCAGGATTGACTACATCATTTGCTCCTAATATCAAAACCACATCTGTTATTGGAAACTCCTCATTGGCCTGTTCCATTTCAAGCAATCTGCCGTAATCTACATCAGCTTCGGCTAATAGAACATTCATATGACCAGGCATCCGACCAGCAACAGGGTGGATTGCATAATTAACTTCGACTCCCTTATCAATAAGTAACTTTTCAAGTTCGTGACATACATGTTGTGCCTGTGCAACAGCAAGACCATATCCGGGTACAATCATTACCCGCTTTGCATAACTCATCACTACTGCAGAGTCGCTGATGCTTATTTCTTTGTATGCACCCTGCTCTTTACCAGATGAACTAGCATAAGATCCACCAAAAGAACCAATCAATACGTTACTTAAAGGACGATTCATCGCCTTACACATCAGAATAGTTAAAATAGTGCCTGCAGAACCAACCAAAATACCCCCGGTTAACATAACCGGATTATCATATAGAAAACCTCCGAAGGCAGCTGCTACACCAGTAAATGAATTCAATAATGAAATAACAACAGGCATGTCTGCTCCTCCAATAGGGAAAACGAAAAAGAGGCCGTAAACAATCGATAATACAAAAACAACATAGAAAAGTGTGCTGGCTGCTGTATCAAGTGTAATGATCAAATAAGCAGAAAGGGCGATTATTACTCCGAAAATAACAAGGTTGATGATGTGCTGCCCATTGAATGAAAAATCTTTAACTTTTCCGTTTAGTTTGCCCCAGGCAACCATACTTCCAGAAAATGAAACGGTTCCAATAATTAAACCTGCAAATATTATCAGTAAAGTTCCGCGATCTGCAGTTGCCCCAGATTGAACGAGATGTGAAATATGATCAAACTCAACTATAGAAATTAAAGCAGCACAGGCCCCTCCCATTCCGTTAAACAAACTCACCATCTCAGGCATTGCCGTCATTTTTACTCTTTTAGCAGCAATAGTGCCTAAAATTGTACCTATGATTAAAGCTGAAAAGATCCAGCTATAGTTCCCTAACTTCAGACCTTGTTCTTGATATAGAAAAATTGTACCTAAAATAGAAACAGCCATACCGGCTGCAGCAATAAGATTACCTTGTCTTGCACTCTCCGGATGGCTTAACATCTTTAACCCGATAATAAAGGTTACGGAACCGATAAGGTAACAAATGATCAATATATTTAATTCCATTGTACTATATTTCTGAATTTGATAAGTTTAACTAAAACTGAATTGCTATGAATCAATTATTATTATTTTTTCTTTTTAAACATTTCTAGCATGCGATCTGTTACTACAAATCCACCCACAACATTTAAGGTGCCAAGTATTACTGCCAAAAATCCAAGTATGAGTGCAAGGAGGTTATCTGATTCGGCTTTGCCCATCACAATAATTGCCCCAATGATTACAACACCATGTATTGCATTTGCTCCACTCATTAAAGGTGTATGCAGAACACTGGGAACTCTACCAATTACTTCAATTCCTAGAAAAACACTTAAAATGACAATGTAAATCATGTCTTGATGCTGGCCAAGCCAGTTGAATATCTCATTCATAAATTATTTTTTATTTATTTTTTCGAGTTTAGGCCAACTTTAAAACTTAAAACCTACAACTTAAATCCTACAACTTAAAACTTACTACTTAAAACTTACTACTTATTCCCTGTCAATTCCTTAACTCTGTCATTACATACTTCACCATTGTAAGTAATACAGGTACCTTTTACTAAATCATCTTCAAAATTTAAATTTAATTGTCCTTCCTTTCCGATTATCAATTGAAGGAAGTTTAGAATATTTTTGCCATATAATTTACTTGCATCGGATGGCATGCTTCCCTGTAAATTTGAATTTCCAATGATGGTTACATTTTTATAAACAACTGTCTCAAGGTCTTTAGTCCTGGTGGTATTACCTCCAGTAATTGAAGCGAGATCGATTATCAGAGAACCTGGTTTCATATTATCCAAAATGCTGTCTGGCAAAAGAATTGGGGCTTTTTTGCCAGGAATCTGAGCGGTAGTAATGATTACATCTGCTTTAGATGCTACCTCTGCAATCCTTGCTTGTTGTTTCTGTTTATATTCCTCGGTTTGATCAACTGCATATCCTCCCGCTTTTGAAGCATCCAAAGCACCTTCCACTTCAATAAACTTGGCACCTAAGCTCATCACTTCTTCTTTAACTGCCGGACGGGTATCAAATACTTCAACAACTGCTCCCAAACGCTTGGCAGTTGCAATAGCCTGAAGTCCTGCAACTCCTGCACCAAGTATCATCACTTTTGCCGGGGCAATACTTCCAGCTGCAGTCATGAACATAGGGAAATACTTAGGAAGTTGCATCGCGGCCAAAATTACAGCTTTATAACCAGCAATATTTGCCTGAGAGCTCAATATGTCCATACTTTGAGCTCTGGTTGTACGCGGCAGCATATCCATACTAAAAGTTGTAAATCCAATCTCCGCCCATTTTTTAATCATTTCAAAATGAGTAAGTGGATTAAAAACGCCCAAAATAACTGCAGATTTATTTGCCTTTCCAAGATCATTTTCAGTTAATGGATGGATACTTAATAGAATATCTGCCTTTTTAAGAATATTATCTCTGGAATCGATTTCAGCTCCTTGCTCAGCATAAAGTGTATCGGGTGCAAATGCATTAGCCCCGCAATTACTTTCAGCTAGTACAATTATATTTTGTTTCTTCAGGACTGAAATATGTTCTGGAATTAAAGAAACCCGTTTTTCCGGGTTGGGCTCAAGTAAAATACCAATAGTCATGAATTCTTTGAATATTATATAAATGATAGTGTCCCAAAATAGAAAAAAAAATTAGCTATTTAGAACGTACTATTAAAAAAATATAAAAAAATCGCTTGGATAAAATATTCCTATTGATTAAATAAATAGAACACTGAATTCATTTATTGAAATAAAATTTGCGCTTAATAAACTATATTTGCGCCCTAAATGAAGTATATACGTAACTTTTGCATAATTGCTCACATTGATCATGGTAAAAGCACTTTAGCTGACCGTCTTCTTGAGTATACCAATACAATCACGCAGCGTGAGTCTCAGGCCCAATTGCTGGATGATATGGATTTGGAACGCGAGCGTGGAATCACCATTAAGAGCCATGCTATTCAAATGGATTATATTCAAGACGGACAAGCTTATGTTCTTAACTTGATTGACACACCAGGACATGTTGATTTTTCTTATGAAGTTTCACGATCTATAGCAGCCTGTGAAGGCGCTCTATTGATAGTAGATGCTTCTCAGGGAATACAAGCCCAGACCATATCGAACTTATACCTTGCACTTGAGCATGATCTTGAGATTATTCCAATTTTAAACAAAATGGATCTTCCGGGTGCTATGCCAGAAGAAGTTAAAGATCAGATCATAGAGTTGATCGGTTGTAAAAGAGAAGAAATTATCCCAGCTTCCGGTAAAACCGGACTTGGAATAGATAGTATTTTAAGAGCGATTGTTGAACGCGTTCCTGCCCCAAAAGGAAATCCCGACGGAGAATTACAAGCACTAATATTTGACTCTGTTTTTAATTCATTCAGGGGTATCATCGCATATTACAAGGTACTGAATGGAGAAATCCGTAAAGGTGATAAAGTAAAGTTCGTTGCAACTGACAAGGATTATATCGCTGAGGAGGTAGGTACCTTAAAACTAACTCAAAAACCAAAAGAGGTAATTAAAACTGGTGATGTAGGTTATATAATTTCAGGTATAAAAGAAGCGCGTGAAGTAAAGGTTGGAGATACAATAACTCATAAAGATAAGCCTAGCTCAGAACCAATTAAAGGTTTTGAGGAAGTTAAGCCTATGGTATTTGCCGGAATTTATCCGGTTGACACAGACGAATATGAGGAACTTCGTGAAAGTATGCACAAACTGCAGCTCAATGATGCATCAATAGTATTTGAGCCCGAATCATCCGCAGCATTAGGATTTGGTTTCCGCTGCGGATTTCTGGGAATGCTTCACATGGAAATAATTCAGGAGCGACTGGAACGAGAATTTGATATGACAGTTATAACAACTGTGCCTAACGTTTCTTATAAAGCATTCACTTCAAAGGGTATAGAGATTGATGTACATAATCCATCTGATCTACCTGATCCGAGTAAACTTGAACATGTAGAGGAGCCGTATATCAAGGCAAATATTATCACTAAATCAGAATTTGTAGGTCCTATCATGTCGCTCTGTATTCAGAAACGTGGCACCATTATTAATCAATCATATCTCACTTCAGATCGTGTTGAGCTTATTTTTGAGATGCCAATGGGTGAAATTGTTTTTGATTTTTATGATCGTTTAAAAACAATTTCTAAAGGGTATGCCTCTTTCGATTATCATCAAATTGGTTATCGACAATCTGACCTGGTACGTTTAGATATCCTCTTAAACAGTGAACCAGTTGATGCTCTATCTTCTTTAATTCACAGAACAAACTCGTACAACTTCGGTAAAAAAATCTGTGAAAAATTACGGGAATTGATTCCGCGTCAACAGTTCGAGATTATTATACAGGCATCTATAGGAGCAAAAATTATTGCCCGTGAAACTGTAAAAGCACTGCGAAAAGATGTTACAGCGAAATGCTACGGAGGTGATATTTCGAGAAAACGGAAGCTGCTTGAAAAGCAGAAAAAAGGCAAGAAGCGTATGAGACAAGTTGGTAATGTTGAAATACCGCAGACAGCCTTTATGGCGGTACTTAAATTAGATTAATTTCAACCTTTTGCAATCCGCGAATTGCAAAATAAAAATGTTCATAAAAAATTAAATGTTTTTAAAAACAATATTTCAATAATAATGCAGCTACTGGACGGAAAATTTGTTTCAGAGAAATTTAAAGAAAGAATAGCGATTGAGGCCGCAGAAGTTTTAATAAAAACTGGCAGAAAACCTCATCTAGTAGCTATACTGGTCGGGCATGATGGTGGCTCAGAAACTTATGTTGCCAGTAAAATTAAAAATTGCGAAATGGTAGGTTTCAATTCAACGTTGTACCGTTATGAGAATACAATTACTGAAGATGAATTACTATTAAAAATTGATGCAATAAACAAGGATCCTGAAACGGATGGCATACTCGTACAACTACCTTTGCCAAAGCATATCTCTGCAGATAAAGTCACTGAAAAAATTTCACCTGAGAAAGATGTAGATGGTTTCCATCCGGTTAATCTGGGCAGGATGCAGAGAAACCTTCCCTCCTTTTTACCGGCAACTCCATACGGTATTCTTCTTATGCTTCAAGAATACGGAATCAATACTGCCGGCAAACATTGTGTGGTGGTTGGTAGAAGCAATATTGTGGGAGCACCTATGAGCATATTAATGTCAAGGAATACAAAACCAGGAAATTGCACAGTCACCATTTGCCATAGCAAAACACCAGACATTAAAAAATTTAGTCTTGATGCCGACATACTTATCGTAGCAATAGGTAAAAAGAACTTCATAACCGCCGACATGGTAAAACAAGGTGCTATTGTGATTGATGTAGGTATGAATCGTGAGAGCTCTTCAGAAACCAAATCAGGCTATAAACTCTATGGTGATGTAGATTTTAAAAATGTAGCACCTAAGTGCTCCTGGATTACCCCCGTTCCAGGTGGTGTAGGTTTAATGACCATCGTAGGCTTACTTAAAAATACCCTTTCCTCGGCTAAAAAAGAAGTTTATTAAATATACTCACTAGTATTTTTTATCACACCTAAAAAATATCTATACAAATAGATCATAAAGTTACCAGAGTTTCCACCAGGGTTTTGGAATACCTATGTAAAGTCCGTCTTCTCTAAGTTGAATTGGATAGGTTTCAATATAATTACCCTGCCCCTCAGCACCACGACCTGTTTTGATATCAAATTCATGCCTGTGATAAGGACATACAATATTGCCGTTGACGCACCAACCCTTACTCAGATCAGCACCGGCATGGGGGCATTTATTCTGTACAGCATAAAAGTCATTTCCGATTTTCAATATGCACAATTTTAGTCCGGATACCTCAACAGATCTGATAAAATCATTAGAAGAAGTAACATTAAAAGGGTATACATTAATCCAGTTCATAAATTTATGTGCATTGTCAGAAATTTGTATCTATCATTTTTCCTCAAGCTTGATCTATTAAACTTAAGTATATTTGCACTCTAAATTACAAAATGGCACATCAAATTCCACCCGACGGCAGCTTTTTACCATTAATGGAAGATTTTTATACCATTCAGGGTGAAGGATTTCATTCAGGAAAGGCAGCTTATTTTATTAGACTAGGCGGATGTGATGTTGGTTGTCACTGGTGCGATGTGAAAGAAAGTTGGAATGCAGAGATGCATCCATTGACAGAAACTGATCAAATTATACGAAATGCTGAAAAATATCCTGGAAAAGCTGTAGTTGTTACAGGAGGTGAACCATTAATCTATAATCTGGATTACCTTACACTTGAACTTCAAAAAAGAGGAATTAAAACTTTTATCGAAACATCAGGCGCCTATCCCCTGTCAGGTACATGGGACTGGATTTGTCTTTCACCAAAAAAATTCAAAGCTCCTCGTCCGGATATAGCTCCACTAGCCGGAGAATTAAAAGTGATCGTCTTCAATAAAAGTGATTTCAACTGGGCAGAAGAATATGCTGATACGGTTTCTAAAGATTGTAAACTTTATCTGCAACCAGAATGGTCTAAATCTGCAGACATGACCCCATTAATTATTGATTATGTTATGCAAAATCCAAAATGGGAAATTTCATTACAAACTCATAAATATCTCAATATCCCTTAACTTTGTTGACCTTAGAAAATAAATTAAATAAGCATGGTAGATCACGATTCGTTTTACTAATCAATTTATTAGCTACTTAGTTACGAATATTTTCTACCTTCATACCAAAGGATTTCTGAGCAGGATGAAAATTTTACTGATAGTTTTAGTTCTTATACCTAGTATTTGTTTCTCACAAAAGCAAAGCACCTCCTCAGTAAAGCAGGCTCAAAAATCTTACAATCTTGCTAATCAATACTTAAGTTACAAATTATATGATAAGGCAATAGTTGAACTTAATCAAGCCGTAAATCTTGACAAAAGCTTTATTTCTGCCTATCAACAACTTGGTGATATTTATCGACTATCAGGTAATTATAATAAAGCGCTGATCAGCTATAAGAAAGTACTTGAATTAAATCCGGAATTCTTACCACTTACCTATTTTGGTATTGCAGAAAGCGAGTTAAACACTGGCAATTATACCGATGCATATGAACATTTCAATAAATATCTTAGCTATCCTGGATTGAGTGTTGAGAGCAAAAAAAAAACAATAAAATACATTGCTGATTGTACTTTTAGTCTCCAGGCTATAAAAAATCCTATAAGTTTTAAACCAATTAATCTTGGTCCCGGAATTAATTCTAAAGAGGAAGAATATCTTCCGGTAATCACTGCAGATGAAAAAATGATCATTTTCACACGGCAGATGAATAGAAATGAAGACTTCTACAAAAGTGTCAAACGCGACAGCATATGGTTACAAGCAGAATATCTAAGCAAAGAAATTAATACTTACAACTATAATGAAGGGGCACAATGTATTTCACCGGATGGTAATTACTTATTCTTTACCGGATGTAACCGTCCGGATGGTTTAGGAAGATGTGATATCTACATTTCAAAATTGGAAGGTAGCGGCTGGAGTAAGCCTTTTAATATAGGAGCTCCAATAAACACTCCCGGATGGGAATCCCAGCCTTCCATTAGCGCTGATGGCAAAACCTTATACTTTGTCAGTACACGTAATGGCGGATTTGGAGGATATGATATATGGAAATCTGATCTTAATGATGATGGATCTTGGAATACGCCTGTTAATCTTGGGCCAGATATTAATACAATATACGATGAACAATCTCCATTTATTCATGCCGATGATGAAAGTCTCTATTTTTCATCAAATGGTTGGCCCGGCTTTGGGAATAAAGATCTTTTTATAAGTCGGAAAGTATTTCAGGATGAAATTCAAACGGGCTGGAAAAAACCTCAGAATTTGGGCTATCCCATTAATACTTTCGGAGAAGAAAGCGGATTAAGTATTAGTAGTAATGGTAAGCTTGGATTTTTTTCAACTAACCAGATAGGAGGATTTGGCGGACTTGACATTTATTCATTTGAGTTACCTGAAAATTTGAGACCCAATTTAGTAACCTACGTAAAAGGCCTTGTTTTTGACATCAATACGAAAGAAATCCTCGATGCAAAAATTGAAATTATAAACCTTAAAGATGGAAAGGCCATTTTTGATGATATAGCAGATCCTGAAACCGGAGAATTTATGGCCACAATGATGTCTGGTAAATCTTTTGGATTAAATGTTTCAAAAGATGGCTACCTCTTCTATTCGGAAAATTTCACGCCAGACTTGAATCAGATTCATAAACCATTTATTATTGAAATCCCTTTGAAAAAAATTGAGATTGGAGGACTGGTGATTCTCAATAATATCTTTTTTGAAAGTGGAAAATTCAATCTTTTGCCCGAATCTAAAATTGAATTACAGCAATTAATCCGATTCATGAAAGATAATCCTTCAGTATCTATTGAAATTGGTGGTCATACAGACGATATTGGCGATGAGAAATCAAATATAGAACTTTCCGAAAGCCGTGCCCGTACTGTTTATGAGTATTTAATAGGTAATCAAATTAATTCAAAGAGTATAACTTATAAGGGTTACGGTGAAGAACTCCCAATAAATAATAATACAACTGAGGATAGCAGAAAAAATAATAGAAGAATAGAATTTAAAATCACAAATAAATAAAATGGAACAAAATTTCAAAAATCACACACGTTATATCACAGGCTATCACAGAGTGCTAGCCTTCTTTTTAGTTTCAGGATTGATTGGATCAGCAATAAATCTATTTGAATCAATGGGTACTGATAATTTATACTCTGCAAGTCTTGTGGTACTTTTATTCATGTGTTGTATATTGCTTTATGCGTATGTTCGAATTTTCCCTTTAAAAGCTCAGGATAGGGCTATTCGGGCTGAAGAAAATTTCAGACACTATATCCTAAGTGGCAAACCTCTTCCTGCAGGATTACGTGTAGGTCAGGTTGTCGCCTTACGTTTTGCTTCTGATGAAGAATTTTTGGAACTGGCTGAAAAAGCAACAAAAGATAATCTGAGCAATAAGGATATTAAATTGCTAATTAAAAATTGGAAGCCGGATTATCATAGAGTTTAATACTGTTACTCATTTCAATGGTTTATGCTCTTAAAATTATTATCTTATGATATTATTTCTATACATTGAGAATCCCTAATCAATGAGTTTTGAATTTGAATATCAAAAAAAGATTATATAATTTTTGACTATTGTGCAAAACGAATTTTAACAGATTCAATAGGCAATCATTTGTATATTAGTCTATTAGTTCAAAAAAAAGTGTATTTTAAATATTTAGCTAGAAAAATCAAACTATAGTACAACGATGAAACATTTTTTAATTCTATTTATTCTCCTTTCATCTTTTCAGGTTATGGCTCAGTATCCTGAGGCTAGAATTTCAAACGGAGAAATTGAAGCCATAATATATTTGCCTGATGCAAAATCTGGATTTTATCGTGGTACACGATTTGACTGGGCAGGAGTAATTCCAAGCCTGAAATATAAAGGGCATGAATACTTTGGCGAATGGTATGCAGAACATGATCCAAAAAGGCATGATGCAATTACCGGGCCTGTAGAAGCCTTTGATCCAATTGATTATGATTCTGCTGCTCCGGGTGAAACTTTTATCAAAATTGGAATTGGAACAATTAAAAAAATCAATAATACCCCATACAGATTCAATGCTCCTTTCGAATTGGTAGATTCAGGTGTTTGGAAAGTGATCAAAAAAAAGGACCGGGTAATTTTTACACATGAACTGAATGACGGCAAAGGGCATTCCTATACCTACACTAAAACAGTTAGGTTACTAAAAGGAAAGCCGGAACTAATCTTAGAACATAGCTTAAAGAATACCGGACAAAAAACTATTAACACGAGTGTTTTCAATCATAATTTCTTTGTAATCGATAAGCAAACAACAGGATCTGATTTTATAATTAGCCTTCCTTTCAAAATTGATAATAAACCTAGTGGCAAAGCTCTGATGGATTTTACTGAAAATAAAATGACTTATTTAAGAGATCTGAAAAAAGGAGAAAGTACCATGGAATACCCTACCGGATATTCTGGCGATAAGGTTGAAGATTATGATTTTAGAGTTGAGAATAAGAAAACTGGTGCCGGAGTAAGAATAACCTCCGACAGAGCCTTGTCAAAATTTATGTATTGGTCGGTTTCGACTACATTAAGTCCTGAACCGTATACTAAAGTTGATGCAGCTCCCGGTAAGGAATTCACTTGGGCAATCAAATATCAGTTCTATAATACAGAAAAATAGTTTCAGCTTAAATTATGATAAATAGAAGAACTTTCCTTAAATCATCAGGAATTATCACATTAAGTGGTGTTTTACCAGTATGGGGTAGAGAGATAAATAATTTACCAGCTCTCAAATATCCGCCATTCGGACTGCAGGTCTATACCTTATCAAGTATTATTAATGCCCCTGGAGCAGATACCCGGACAGTGCTAAAGCAAATCGCTGATATGGGAATTCGTGAACTTGAGACAGCAACCGGCGCAAACGGACTCTATTACAGACATTCTGCGAGAGATTTTGCAGCTATGGTAAACGATCTAGGCTTAAAATGGATTGGTAATCATGTGGGTGGTTTACCTCGTAATTCACAAGTAGCTACTGGCTCAAGAAATTTGAGGGATAATTTACAACAAATTGTTGATGAGGCTGCAGAGGGTGGCTGCGGATGGGTAATTTGTTCAAGTTCTTCAATTAATAGTCTTGATGAAATCAAAAGAACAACTGAAATCTTTGTTAAAGCCGGCGATTTAGCATCAAAAAATAAAATGAAATTTGCCTACCATAACCATCAGTCAGAATTTACAGCGATAGAAGGTATCTCTGCGTTCGACTATGTTTTGGGCAATACCGATAAAAATAAAGTCTTTATGGAATTGGATCTTGCCTGGGCAACAGCTGCAGGAATGGACCCAGTGGAATTATTTAAAAAATACCCGAATAGATTCCCACTATGGCATGTGAAAGACTTGGACAAAACCACAGGCAGGCCATGCCCGGTAGGAAATGGCAAGGTAGATTTCAAACATATCTTTGAAAACTCAAAACTTTCGGGTGTAAAACATGCGTTTATTGAGCAGGATGGTGCAAAGACAATCGATGATCCGGCATCAAGTGTAAACTGGCTTAAAACTAATATTTATTAGAATTGCTAAATGTTTTGACTTGCTTTAACCCAGAAAACGATTATCGTTCAATTTTGAAAAATTAAATGATCGCTTGTCTTATCCTGATTAATTTAACAAGCAGATCTTCTAGATTATCGAGATGAAGCATGTTTGCGCCATCCGATTTCGCATTCTGGGGATCAGGATGTGTTTCAATAAATAATCCATCTGAACCGACTGCTATAGCTGCTTTAGCTATAGTTTCAATCAGGGCAGGCTTGCCACCGGTTACTCCGGATGACTGATTAGGTTGTTGCAAAGAATGAGTACAGTCCATCACCACAGGAACACCGAATGATTTCATTTCTGGTATTCCTCTGAAATCAACAATCATATCTTGGTATCCAAACGTATTACCCCGATCAGTAAGCATCACATTAGCATTGCCAGAATCCTGAACCTTATCCACTGCAAAGCGCATTGCTCCTGCTGAAAGAAACTGACCTTTCTTGATATTAACAATTTTGCCTGTTACTGCAGCAGCTATAAGCAGATCAGTTTGACGACATAAAAAAGCTGGAATTTGTAATACATCCACATATTCTGCGGCCATTGCTGCCTCCTGACTTTCATGAATATCGGTAACCGTAGGGATAGCAAATTCACGACTTACCTTCGATAAAATTTTAAGTGCCTTTTCATCACCTATACCAGTAAAAGAATCCAATCGTGAACGGTTGGCCTTACGGTAGGAACCCTTAAAAATTAATGGTATAGCTAATTTATCACTAATACTCACAATTCGTTCGGCAATTCTGAGAGCCATATCTTCACTCTCTATTGCGCAAGGACCTGCCATCAGGAAAAAATTGCCCGAGCTAGTATGTTTTATTTGTGGTATATTTTTTAACATTAGTTACCTAATTCTGATATGAATTTAATTCGCATTAATTGCACCTCCTCAGGAGTATAATCATCTGTGCCAAGCTCAGCAATAGCACTGTCGATAGAATCTGTTTCCGTAGACCTGAAATAATCAAAAACTTCTTCCTGACGATCCTCTTCTATCATTTCATCAATGTAGTAATTGAGATTTAATTTTGTGCCTGAGTTAACAATGGTTTCCAACTCTTTTAAAATATCATCATAGCTAATTCCTTTGGCTGATGCTATATCTTCCAGAGCAATTTGCCTGTCAATATTTTGTATAATTGAGACTTTTAAAGCAGACTTGTTGGCAGCACTCTTTATCACAAGGTCAACTGGACGTTCTATATCATTATCCTCAACATATTTCTTTATAAGTTCTATAAATGGCTGCCCAAATTTAAGGGCTTTGCCAGAACCTACACCATGTATCTGTTTCAGCTCATCAACAGATACAGGATAATGAATACACATTTCATCCAATGAAGGATCTTGGAATACAATAAATGGTGGTATATTCTTCTGCTTCGCTATTTTTTTGCGAAGGTCTTTGAGCATCTGTAAAAGAAGAGTATCCAAAGCCCCAACTTGTTGCTGAGACTCTTCAACCTCATCCTCTGCTTCATCCATCAAATAATTTAGTATAAACTTTAATGAATGTGGATTTTCAATGAATGAAGTGCCAGCCTTAGTGAGTTTTAGTAAACCATAATTATCAATATCCTTTTGAACGTAATTATTAAGAACAGCTTGTCTTAACAATGATTTCCAAATAATTTCCCCCTGATCCTTACCTGATCCAAACAGTTTATGTTTACCATGTCCATAAGAAGAAACCTGAGCATTTTCGATTCCCATCATCATATTGATGAAATACTGATCATCAAACTTTTCACCTAATTCTTTGATTAAGGTTAAGACATTGAGCAAAGGAATTTCTGCATCAAAATACTTTTTAGTGTGGCGGCAATTATCACACATGTTATTACATCCTGTTTCATTAAAATTCTCGCCAAAATAATGCAGAATTTGTTTACGCCTGCAAACAGATGATTCGGCATAATCAATTACTTCCTTTAATATTTGAGTACCAATTTCCCTTTCAGAAACCGGTTTATCTTTCATAAATTTCGTTAATTTATCAATGTCTTTCTGTGAATAAAAAGCCAGACAAATACCTTCACCACCATCACGGCCTGATCGACCTGTCTCCTGATAATAACCTTCCATACTTTTAGGTATGTCATGATGAATAACATACCGAACATCCGGTTTATCAATACCCATACCAAAAGCAATAGTTGCAACAATCACATCCACATCTTCCATCAGAAAATTATCCTGAGTCTCAGCCCTTGTTTTCGGATCTAGACCTGCATGATATGGAAGAGCTTTAATACCATTAAGTTTTAAGGCTTCAGCTACTTCTTCAACTTTTTTACGGCTTAAGCAATAAACGATTCCCGATTTCCCGGAATTCATTTTAGCATATCTTACGATTTCTTTAATTACATTTCTTTTGGCACGTACTTCATAGAATAAATTAGGTCTGTTGAAGGATGATTTAAAAAGTGCAGCATTATTCATTTGCAGATTCTTCTGAATATCCTGCTGAACCTTAGGAGTTGCTGTAGCTGTCAGTGCGATAATTGGAATATGATCACCTATGTTATCAATTACCTGACGAATTCTTCTATACTCCGGTCTGAAATCGTGTCCCCACTCTGAAATACAATGAGCCTCATCAACAGCCACGAACGAAATGGAAATACCTCTTAAAAATTCTACATTTTCAGGTTTGGTTAGTGACTCGGGGGCTACATAGAGTAATTTAGTTTCTCCATTGGTTAAATCCTCTTTAACCCGGCTGATTTCAGATTTATTTAAGGAAGAATTTAAAAAATGCGCAATACTGTCAGTACCCCCAAAGGCCCTTAACTGGTCAACCTGATTTTTCATCAGAGCTATCAATGGTGATATGACAATAGCTGTACCCTCACTCATAAGAGCAGGCAATTGGTAACAAATTGATTTACCACCACCTGTTGGCATAATAACAAAAGTATCCTTCTTTTGAAGAATACTGGTTATAATTGCCTCCTGATCGCCTTTAAAGTTATCAAAGCCAAAAAAATTCTGTAAATTATCAAACAAGGATTTATTTATTTCCATTGTCTGTGAGGAAAAAATTGAATATGAATCATAATAATACTCAAAATAACATATTTTTGGGATTAATTATTTATTTATTTTAAAAAAATATCATTGAAAAGCAATGTTGAAATATTAGAAATTGCAAGAAAAACACTTCAAATTGAAGCTGAAAGTGTAAAAAGACTTGCAACTCAACTAAATGATAATTTTCCGGAATTAGTACATCAAATTCTGTACCTAAAAGCCAGAGTTATAGTAACTGGCATTGGAAAAAGTGCAATAATTGCACAAAAGATAGTTGCTACTTTCAATTCAACCGGCACCCCTTCAATTTTTATGCATGCGGCAGATGCTATACACGGTGATCTGGGAATGATTCAGAAAGATGATTTGGTGATATGCATTTCAAAAAGTGGCAATACCCCCGAAATAAAGGTTTTAGTTCCATTATTAAAACAAGGTGGCAATAAACTGGTTGGAATGGTTGGAGATAAAAATTCGTTTTTAGGTTTGCAAGCTGACTGGATTTTGGACACTTCGGTTGAGCAGGAAGCATGCCCTCATAATCTGGCACCAACCAGTAGCACCACTGCTCAATTGGCAATGGGTGACGCACTGGCAGTCTGTTTACTTGAATGCCGAGAATTTAGCAGTGCTGATTTTGCCAAATACCATCCGGGTGGAGCATTGGGTAAGCGACTTTATCTTAAAGTATCAGACCTTGCCGCCCAAAATGAAAAACCCACAGTGCCTTCACATGCCACTGTCAGGGAAGTGATAATCGAAATAACTAAGAATCGTCTGGGAGCTGTTGCGGTAGTTGATCATGGAGTTCTAAAAGGAATAATTACAGATGGCGACATACGGCGAATGTTGAATAAAAACAGTACAATTGACAGTCTGAATGCAGCAGATATAATGACAATTGCACCAAAATTTATTGACAAAAATGAACTCGCTGTCAATGCATTGCAACTATTAAGGGAAAATAATATTACTCAGGTACTTGTAGGCACTGACACAAAATTTGAAGGCTTTGTCCATCTTCACGATCTTTTGAAAGAAGGAATCATTTAAA
>Ga0164293_10002228_pt1 | contig 16439 bp, 11 predicted proteins | sample GEODES118metaG_FD_111487 | JGI IMG/M metagenome (GOLD analysis project Ga0164293, IMG submission 111487) | Eutrophic lake water microbial communities from Lake Mendota, Wisconsin, USA - GEODES118 metaG | ecosystem: Environmental > Aquatic > Freshwater > Lake | place: USA: Lake Mendota...
ACAGCGGTCAGTTTTCAGCATTGGAAAAAGCTTGCTGAAACTATCGACAAACTGATCACTGACCACCCCGATCTGGCAGGCATTGCGATTTTGCATGGAACCTCATCTTTGGAGGAGACCGCCTACGCCTTGAGTCTAGGCCTCAAGACAGAAATACCCGTTGTCCTAACAGGCGCCCAGCGCCCGGCTAGCGCTTTGTCGACTGATGCAGGCATGAATATCTATAACGCGGTTCGCCTAGCAGCCTGCCCAGAGGCCCGCAATCTTGGCGTGCTTGTCTGTTTAAACGATGAAATTCAGTCCGCACGCGAAGCCACCAAAACGTCGAACGGAAGGCTTCAAACGTTTAGATCGCCAGATTTTGGTGCACTTGGGCATGTCGATGGTGATCGAATTGTCCTTTATAGAAGTCCCACACGTCTCCATACCCCAAACACCGAGTTTGACCTAACAGCGATCAAAGACTGTCCTCGCGTAGATATTGCCTATAGTTATGCGGGCGGTGATGGCGTTGCGGTGCAAGCTTTTATCGATGCTGGTGCTCAGGGCATTGTCGGCGCCGCTTTTGCTCCCGGATTGCTTTCACCCGAAGAGTTTGTCGCCATGGAAGCCGCAGTCAAACAAGGTATAAGCGTGGCTATTTCGTCACGGGCGGGTTCTGGACGTACATTTGCTCCCAGCAAAATGAGAGCGGCCGGGTTTATTCAAGCCGACAACCTCACTCCTCAAAAGACGCGCATACTTTTGGCTTTCGCTTTGTCAAAAACAAAGAATCGCGCAGAAATTCAGCGCATGTTTGATACGTACTAAGCCAAAAGCACGTGATGCCTCACTGCGCAGTGTACAGTCGCTGCGCAGTATAGATTCGACAGGACGCATCAATTAACTGCCTAGCGATGCTGACGTGGTCTGGCAAAGGGGGTAAAGCTTCACGTGAAAACCAATCCGCCGCCTCGATCTCGCTAGGATCTGGCGTGATTTCACCTCCTGCATAATCTGCAAAAAAAGCGATCATGAGGGAGTTGGGGAAAGGCCAGGATTGACTGGTGTAGTACCGAAGATTTGCAATTTCAAGGCCGACCTCCTCTCTTACTTCTCTGACCGCACACTGCTCGAGGGTTTCACCAGGCTCGACGAAACCTGCCAGAGCACTGAATACGCCAGGACGAAAGTGCGGACTACGCGCCAACATCAACTCGTCGCCGCGTTCAATGAGCACCATCACTGCCGGTGAAATACGGGGATAGGCGACGAGCCGACAGCTAGGACACTCGAGCGCCATTTCCGTTTTTTTCATTATGGTCGGCGTACCGCAATGACCACAAAAACGGTGGTTTTTCTGCCAATCGATTAACTGCGTGCCACGACCGGCTAATGCAAATACCTCGGGGCCAGCCGAGGCAAACAAGCTACGAACGGGTCTTAACTCGCCAATAATGTGTTGAGGGATATTCTCTGTCTCAACGGCATAGCAGACTGCACCATTCCAGTGCCCAATCTTCAAAGCCTCGCCGAAATCTCTGAAGTCTTCGTGACTTGCCTTGGGAAATGCCTCTCTGCCTTGCTCGTCAACAGAAATCAGTACCTGATTACCACATCGAATCAACCAATAACTTAACTCGCTCATCTCGTGTCTCGTGAAATTTTAAGAATGCTCAAAGGAAGCATGGATTGTTTGACAACATTGTATTCTGGGTTGATGATTCACAAGGCTTGTATTAATTTGATGCGTATGAGCGCTCGAAACCTTTTGGAATAAAGGTATATTTAGCGGGCGTCGTCATGAATCCAACGTATCAAAAATCGGCACGCTCAAAGGACATTTACCCATGAACGCACCGCTGACCACATCCGCCCAAAAGGTGTATGACAAGGTATCACTCGAAGACAAGTACACACAGGAATACGGCCGCGCCTTTATGAGTGGCGTTCAAGCGCTCGTCAGACTGCCGATGATGCAGCAGCTCCGTGATGCGCGAGCAGGACACAATACTGCCGGATTCGTTAGCGGCTACCGTGGCAGCCCCTTAGGGGGCTATGACCAGGCGCTCTGGAAAGCCTCGGCACACTTAACACGCCATCACATTGTCTTTCAGCCAGGCGTCAATGAGGAGCTTGCCGCCACCGCAGTGTGGGGTACGCAACAAGTAGAGCTTTATCCCACACAAAAAAAGTACGACGGCGTTTTTGGACTGTGGTACGGCAAGGGACCGGGTGTTGACCGCTGCTCCGATGTGTTTAAACATGCCAATATGGCCGGCACATCCCCCCTTGGAGGCGTCATTGCAGTTGCCGGGGACGATCACATCGCCAAAAGTTCAACTGCAGCACACCAAAGCGACCATATCTTTAAAGCTTGTGGATTACCTGTATTTTTCCCAAGCGACGTTCAAGGTATTTTAGACATGGGCCTGCACGCCTTTGCCATGAGCCGCTTTTCGGGTCTCTGGTCAGGCATGAAGACAATTCAAGAGGTCGTTGAATCAAGTGCGAGCGTAGACATTGATCAAGATCGGGTCAAGATAGTTTTGCCCGAAGACTTTAACTTGCCACCTGGTGGGCTACACATTCGCTGGCCTGACGCGCCGCTCGAGCAAGAAGCGCGTTTAATGGAATACAAGTGGTACGCCGCACTCGCATATATACGCGCGAATAAACTTAACCATACTGTCATTCAGGGTCCCCATGATCGCCTTGGCATCATGGCAAGCGGTAAAGCGTATCAGGATACCTGTCAGGCATTACTCGACTTAGGTCTCAGCACTGAAGTTTGCAAACAAATTGGGTTGAGGCTGCATCACGTCAATGTCGTTTGGCCACTGGAGCCTCGTTCAACGCGCGAGTTTGCTCAAGGTCTTGAAGAGATTTTGGTCGTCGAAGAAAAACGTCAAATCATTGAGTATCAACTCAAAGAAGAACTCTACAACTGGCGCCCTGACACACGCCCCGATGTTCTTGGAAAATTCGACCAACCGGAAAATGATCATAGCGGTGGTGAATGGGCTCGGCCAAACCCTGCAGGGAACTGGCTATTACGTGCCAATGCCGACTTAAGCCCTGCCTTGATCGCGCAAGCGATCGCAAAACGATTATTACGTCGCACACTCCCTGATGCAGTACGAGCGGGTATTCATGCCAGGTTGAGTGTCATCGAAGCTAAACAGCGAGCCCTGCTTGTTATCGAGAGCGCCGTGGGTGAGCGACAGCCTTGGTTTTGCAGTGGCTGTCCACACAGCACAAGCACGCGGGTGCCGGAGGGCAGTCGAGCGATGGCAGGTATCGGTTGTCACTATCTGGTGTTGTGGATGGACCGATCAACATCAACCTTTACTCAAATGGGTGGTGAAGGCGCACCCTGGGTTGGACACGCACCCTTCGCCACAGATCAGCACGTTTTTGCCAATATTGGCGATGGCACTTGGTTTCACAGTGGGTCTTTGGCGATCAGACAAGCTGTCGTTGCAGGTGTCAATATCACCTATAAAATTTTGTATAACGATGCCGTTGCAATGACGGGTGGCCAGCAAGTGGGCGAGCGTCCAGAGGGTCTATCGGTCCCACAAATCGTCAAAAGCAGCATTGCTGAAGGTGTTCAACGCGTCGCCGTCGTCACAGACGATCCGCAGCGCTATGCTGGCGTCCTGTTAGAGCCTGGTGTGCGCATCTGGCATCGAGATGAACTCGATACCGTCCAGCGTTTATTCAGAGAAATCCCTGGCACCACCGTCATTGTGTATGACCAGACCTGTGCGACAGAGAAAAGACGTCGTCGCAAATCAGGCAAACTTGAGGATCCGAAACGCGTTGTACTCATCAACGAACTCGTGTGCGAAGGGTGTGGGGACTGCTCAGCCAAGAGTAACTGCCTGTCGGTCGAGCCGCTTGAGACCGACTTTGGACGAAAACGCCAAATCAATCACAGCAGTTGCAATAAAGACGAGTCTTGCTTGAAAGGCTTTTGCCCAAGCTTTGTTGTCATTGAAAATGCAACGCTTCGCAAACCCATATTGAAGGTTGACGCGAATAATGAGAGTACAGGCGTTGAACATGTTTCTGCAAAAAAACCAGCGGCCCTTGTACGACCTACCCTTCCCGATTGCATAAAGCCTTATCGCATCGTCGTGGCGGGAGTGGGTGGTACTGGAGTCATTACCATTGGTCAATTACTTGGGATGGCTGCCCATATCGAAGGAAAAGGCGTCATCACGCAGGATTCCGCAGGACTTGCTCAAAAAGGCGGCTCGACATGGAGCCACGTACAAATTGCACATTCTCACGACGCGCTGTGCGCCACTAAAGTCGATATTGCACGGGCCAATTTGATTATCGCTTGCGATGGTGTCGTGGCGGCAAGTCAAACCACGATGGCATTGATTCAAAAGGGACTCACCCGCATCGCACTCAATCAGCATGACACACCTACAGCTGGTTTTGTACAAAGCCCTGACTGGCACTCGACAAATGCCGTATGCGCAACTGCGTTAGGTCAAGCCGTTGGTGCAGAGCAACTCGTCGGTCTCGATGCAAGCGCAATGGCCGTTGACAAGTTAGGTGACGCGATTTATGCGAATCCTCTACTTCTTGGATACTGTTGGCAAAAAGGCTTTATCCCTCTCTCATTGGAGTCCTTAGTCGAAGCTTTTAGACTCAATGCCGTACAAGTCGAGCGTAATCTGCTGGCATTTGAATGGGGCCGGGCTGCGGCTTTAGATCCAAAACTTTCAATTACGACGACTAAAGAACACCCTGTTCAATTTAAAGCGCGTCAATCCATTGAAAACATCATTCAGACACGCTCTGAATTTCTGATACGTTATCAAAATAAACGCTATGCGGCTCAATACCTCGCGTTTGTTCAGCATATTCGCCAAGCCGAACAGAACCTGACAAAAGATTCTTCCAACACAAACCTCAGACTGACGCAAACCGTTGCACGCTATCTCTTTAAGCTGATGGCATACAAAGATGAATATGAAGTCGCACGTCTTCATACAGAGCATCATTTTGTAGCCAAAATCTCTGAACAGTTTGAACCCGGGTATAAGATCACCCATTATTTAGCCCCACCCTTGCTCTCGGCACACAATGCTCAGGGCGAGGCAATCAAACAACGCTTTGGTAGCTGGATTCGTCCCGTCATGACAGGACTTAGACATCTGAAGATATTACGTGGTACTCCACTAGATCCCTTTGGCTATAGCCAAGAGCGCCGCACAGAGCGGGCGTTGATCGCTGAGTATCAAAACTGTATCGAAGCGCTTCTACCTGAGCTCACGCCGGACAATATCGACTTAGCCGTGCAGATTGCTTCAGTGCCCGAACACATTCGTGGCTATGGTCATGTCAAAGCCAAGCACTTAGAAGAATCTAAGAATAAAACTCAAAAGCTACTTGAACAATGGCACAAACAGATTTGAGTGATTAATGAAGAGACATTGTGCTAGAACGACTCGTTAAACAGCTCACGTCCTATCAACATGCGTCGTATTTCACTGGTGCCGGCGCCGATCTCATAGAGCTTGGCATCGCGCCAGAGACGACCTGTTGGATAGTCATTGATATAGCCATTGCCACCCAAAATTTGGATCGCCTCGCCAGCCATCCAAGTCGCCTTTTCAGCACAGTACAAAATTACACCCGCAGCATCCTTGCGTAATCCGCGCTGATTTTTTGACAACCCCTGCGCTGAGTCTAGCGCGCGCGCATCCAGCGTGCGACCAACAGCATAACAATAAGCGCGACAGGCAGAATATGTGGTGTACATATCGGCAAGTTTGCCTTGAATCAATTGAAACTCTCCAATAGATTGTCCAAATTGACGTCGCTCGTGGACATACGGCAAGACGATATCCAGGCAGGCACCCATAATACCGAGGGGACCCGCCGCAAGCACTGCTCGTTCGTAGTCCAATCCACTCATCAATACATTGACACCCCCATCGAGCTGACCCAGGATGTTTTCAGCCGGAACAAAGACGTGATCAAAGACCAGTTCGCCCGTATGTGAGCCCCGCATACCGAGTTTGTCGAGACGTTGCGCAACAGAGAAACCCGGCATGTCACGATCGATTAAAAATGCGGTAATACCGCGTGCTTTTTTATCCGGATCAGTCTTGGCATACACCACGAGCGTCTGAGCATCCGGACCATTGGTAATCCACATTTTAGTGCCATTGAGACGATAGCCACCCCCGTCTGGTGTCGCACGTAGTTTCATACTGACAACATCCGAACCCGCCTCAGGCTCGCTCATCGCGAGCGCGCCAATGTGATCGCCGCTAATTAAGAGCGGTAAGTATTTTGCGCGCTGAGCGTCCGTACCGTTTCGCATGATTTGATTCACGCATAAATTGGAGTGAGCCCCATACGACAAGCCGACAGAAGCAGAAGCCCGGGAAATTTCTTCCATGGCGATCATGTGCGCAAGATATCCCATGCCTGCGCCACCATATTCAGGACTCGCGGTCACGCCAAGCAATCCCATATCACCCATCTTGCGCCAGAGATCCATCGGAAACTGATCTTCTCGATCAATCTGAGAGGCTCTCGGAGCAATTTCCTTGACCGCAAACGCACGGACGGCTTCACGCAAGGCATTTAATTCTTGTGACAGTCCATCATCTAAAGTGTATGTGATCATCAATTATTCTCAGGGTTTAATCCATTTAGTAAGCTTAATATAGCTTAACGACACTCAATGCAAAAGCCCCCTCACCAATTTCGAGTAAGGGGGCTTCGTTTGCATAAACGAATGAGAAATTAACCAGGACCCATCAACAAATCTGGCAACCAAGTCGAGATAATCGGGATGTAAGTCACCACAAGCAACAATCCAACCATCAGGACGAAAAACGGCATCGTGCCACGCAATACCTGTGCCAAGGGGATCTTGGAGATATTACTGATTACGAACAGATTCAAGCCCACAGGCGGGGACATCAACGCCAACTCCATGTTGATCACCAGCACTACACCAAAATGAATCGGATCGATACCCAGAGGCTCAAGCAAAGGCAAGATAATCGGCACCATGATCAACAAGATCGAGAAGACTTCGAGGAACATGCCCAGGATGATCAGGATGATGTTGACAGCAAGCAAGAACTGCCAAGGCTGAATGTCTAGGCTTTTGACAAAATCAAGCGTCTTTTGCGCTACACCGGTTTCAGTAATCAAGTGACCAAAAGCAAGCGCCATCGCAATGATGATCATGATGGCAGCTGCACTACGCACAGCATGCGTCATCACTTGCAAAAAGTCTCCCGGCTTGACTTCACGGTAGACAAACAGGGCAAGCACAATCGCCACAACGGCCGATAATGCCGCTGTTTCAGTCAAAGTCACAAAACCACCGTATAGACCGCCCAGTACCACGACGGGTACCAGCAAGGCAGGAATTGCATAGATGGTCTTTTTTATTTTCTCATCGCGTGGCATTGGAACGCGATCAACATAACCATTTTTCTTGCTGTAGAAATAAACGTATACACCCATCATGGCGGCGCTAATGAGGCCGGGCACAACACCTCCCAAGAACAAGCGAGGAATAGATGCATCAGCGAGTACGCCATACACCACAAAAGCCAATGAAGGTGGAATCAAGATGCCCAAAGTCCCGGCAGAGACTAGGATGCCTCCGGCAAAGGCAGGGTTGTAGCCATTACGAAGCATGGCCGGGATCATGATCGTACCCATGGCAATCGCAGTCGCAACCGAGGAACCACACATGGCAGCAAAAATTGCACATGTCAGGACAGAAACCAAACCTAAGCCACCGTGAACACGTCCGATCCAAGCTGTCGCTGCATTAATCAGCGCTTTGGCCACACCACCACGCTCCATGAACGTTGCAGCAATCACAAAATACGGGATAGCCAACAAAGTTGGCGAGTTCAGTTCATCAATGATCTTTTGCGCGAGAGGAACCAGACTACCTTCAGAGGCAAAGACTAAGCCTGAGGTCACACCCATTGTCAAATAAATGGGTACGCCAAGAAACAGCAGAATAATAAAGACGGGAGAAAAGAAACTAAGCATGCTGCTGCTCCCGCTTACACCACTTATGATAGAGGCGGACGATATACGCTAGGCCCATTACAAAAGCGCCACCAGGTAAAGCAGCGAAATAGATCCACAGTGGGACTCTCAGCACCGTGGTTGAAACATCGCCAAATTCCCAAGCTTGATAGGCCACTGCACTGCCGTAGTACACGGCGCACACTGAAAACACCAAACCAAGCACATCAGCAAGCACTTCAACACCATGCTTGAGCCTTGGCGGAAACATATTGATAAAAAAATCTGACTTGACGTGACGATCCAGCAGGGTCACGGTGCCAAGCGATAAAAATACCGCCCAAATCACCATGTACACCTGAACTTCTTCGACAAAATCCAGTGTCAACGAGGGTTTGATCAATCTCACAATGACGTTGTAGGAACACATCACCAGGGCAAGCGTTGCCAAGCCGCCCACTACCAACGCTTCGATAGGATGAGATTTGGGTACTGCGTGGGCTTCTGCCTCGAGGTCAGCCTGAGCCTTTTGACGCAAAGTCTCATAGAGTCTATTGCCAGATGGCTCGGCTACCTGAACTGTATCTTTAACTTGCATTATTAGTACGCCACACCTGCTGCTTTGAGGTTTTTAAGTGCTTCGTCGACCACGTCATTATCCATCTTGATACTCTTGACGAGTTCAGTTTGCATCTTCATCAGCTTTTGACGGCTTGCAAGCAACTCCGCCTGATTGGGCACCACAACTTTCAAGCCATTTTTAACCAAGGCTTCTTTGGCTTTTTGTTGTGCATCAGCAGCGTCTTTACGTTGTTGTGTCGCGGCAATCTCCCAAGACTCGAGAATCGCCTGTTGGACTTCTTTAGGCTGTTTGTTGAAGAAGTTTGCGCGCATCATCGGCACATATTGATTGAACTGGTTGCTGTCCTCGTAGGCAAAACGCATGCCAGAATCCATGAGTTTGGAGGACAGGCTACTTTCGTATGTTGTCACCAGTCCATCCATCACGCCTTGGCTCATGGCCAAAGGAACATCGGGCCAAGGTACTAGCAGTGCAGTACCACCAAGAGTATTGATACGTTGTGCATTCGCGGTACCGCCTGCATAACGCAGTTTCATACCGGTCAAGTCCGCGGGTGTTTTAATTTCTTTCTTGATGCTGTAAGTGTGTTGCATACCTAGCTCCATCCACTTACCAAGAATCTTGACACGCATGCGGTCTTCGAATTTTTTATTCAAAAAATCACCGAGCTTACCGTCCATCACTTTATAAACAGTCGGGCCGTCTACGCCGTAAAACATCGGCAAACTTTGCAGGGCTGCGTTTGGCTCAGCACTGTCTAGTTGCCATGTACCAGGAACAGCCATTTCGACGGCATCCTGACGCAATGCGCGTGGGACATCGCGATCACGGAACAACTGACCGCTTGGGTAGACTTCGATGGCAAAACGGTTACCCGTGCGTTTTTTCAATTCTTCAACAAAAATTTCCACACCCTTATTACGGACATGAACAGGGTTCGTGTCAAGCGCAATGCGGAGTTTTTCCTGAGCCGAGGCGGGTGTCGCGACCAACGCCGACGCCAACACTGCGAACGACGCAGTCATGAGTTTTATGGATAAAGAGGACATGTGATTTCCTTGAAAAAAAGAAGTCTAGTTCAGGCTCTGAACTAGACGCTTATTCACTGTAACGAAATAGCCTTGTTAAGTGAATAATGTTTACCCTATTACCTAGCAAAACATCGGGGAAACCATTAGTTACTAAAGTGTACGCCCAAGAGCTTTGAAAAATAACTCGGACTGCAGTCTTTCACCGAGCGTCTGCTCCCCAACGCGCGCAGCCAAAGAGGCATCAACGGACTCGAGCGGTAAACCAGAAGACATCGCGAGCACTTGCATCATGCAAGCTCGCTCCAAAAAGTACAAATCATCATAGGCATAATCTACTCTATCACCACACACCACGACGCCGTGATTGCCAAGAAAAACAACATCCGCGTCCTGCATGGCATGTGCGATACGTTCGCCCTCGCTGGCATCAAGCGCTAAGCCGTTGTAATGTGCATCGATCGCCACGCGACCATGAAACCGCATGGCGTTTTGCGAAAGAGTCGTGTCTAAAGCCCGCTGCCGTGTCAAGGTCAATGCAGTGGCATAGGGCATATGGGTATGGAGTACACACGTCTTTTTTGCGATTCGATGCACTGCAGCATGGATAAACATCGCAGTTGGTTCGACAGGATGTCGACCGGCCAATATCTCGCCTTGCTCATCAATCATCACAATGTCGTCAGCCTGAATCTCGCTCCACAGCAAACCTCGAGGATTCAGTAAAAAACGTCCGCTCTCATCCGGAATTTCTACGCTGAAATGATTACAGACTCCTTCAGATAGCCCATGATGGGCCGCGGCTCGCAAGGCAAGAGCGAGATCCTTTCGCAAAACGCGTATCTCAGGAGACTCGAAATCTTCTTCATGCATACTCATTGCCATCGTATTTCTCCAGAAGCCTGATTATTAAAATTTAAGCATGTTTTAACACTCAGGACTATTGTTCTAACGCACGTTCAATGAAGTGTGGCGCCACTGAAGTACGCGGTACTTTGAATGTAAACCAAGTGCGCACGTCCTCTTCGAGACCGATGCCATGCATGTAGTTATAAATCGCCTTTCTTAACCCAACGCCTAAAGCGGCGTGATCCACATTGGTAGGATCCTTAAAACCGACATCGTTTTTAGCAAAGCTCGTCGGCGGTAAAGGTTCGAGTGTGACACCATAATCAGAGGGATTTAAACCCACAGGCGAATGGACGGTACAGGTAAAGCGATGAAAAAATCCACTCTGTATACAGCCATGGGAAAAAAACTGTCGGACATATTCCAAAGCATCCACGGTGTCCTTGACTGTTTGAGTGGGAAAGCCGTACATCAAATACGCATGGACCAACACACCTGCATCACTAAAAGCGCGTGTCACGCGCGCCACCTGTTCTACCGTCACGCCTTTTTTCATCAATTTGAGAAGACGATCCGAGGCCACCTCAAGACCACCGGAAACCGCAATGCAACCGCTTTGTGCAAGGAGCTGACACAGTTCCGGAGTAAAGGTTTTTTCAAAACGAATATTGCCCCACCAAGAGATATTGAGGTCGCGTTTAATAAGCTCCAAAGCTAGAGACTTTAAGGCCTTGGGAGGTGCAGCCTCATCGACAAAATGAAAACCCGTTTGTCCGGTTTCACGTACGATCGCTTCGATACGATCGGCAAGCACTGCCGCAGAGGCCGTCTCATAACGTCCGATGTAATCTAGACTCACGTCACAAAAACTGCACTTTTTCCAATAGCAACCATGGGCCACGGTCAGCTTGTTCCAACGTCCATCACTCCAAAGGCGATGCATGGGATTGAGCATGTCTAACAAAGAAAGATAATCAGAAATTGGTAATCCATCCCATGTCGGCGTGCCCACCTCCTCGAACGGCACCTCGGGTTCGACCATATTGATATAGCGCACCTCACCAGACTTCGAATCACGACAATAAGTGCGGACTAGGCGTTGCTGCGATCGCTTTCCACATAAATAGTCAAGGAGTGATAACAAGGGACGCTCTCCCGCATCGAGTGTCACAAAGTCTACATAATCAAACACTCTGGGTTCTGAGAGCTCGCGAAGCTCAGTGTTGACAAAGCCTCCACCAAGCACGATTTTGATCTCAGGATGCTGTGCTTTGATGGTCTGCGCTATTCTAAATGCTGCATAGACCGTGCCCGGAAAGGGCACCGAGAGCAAGACAACCGTCGGAGCATGCCGAGCGATCGCGTCAAGGGTGAGCGTTTCTAAATAAAGGTCTACTAATGTCTTCGGTGCCGCAAGCGCAAAGGCTAAAGGTTCAAAGGTAGCCTGACTCGCTGCAAGCGATTCGCCATATCGCACAAACTCAAATCTAGGATCGACGGCATCGCGCAAGACATCAGCCAAATCGTTTAAATAAAGCGTCGCCAAATGCTTGGCACGATCCTGCATCCCCAGCGCACCAAAAGCCCAGCCCAAGGGATCGCCTGTTTCCTCATCGACATAGGCCTCTAAAGTTGAAAAACGTGGCCCTTCGGGAAGATATTGACGACTTACGATGCGATGTGCAAGGGTTGAGTCCCGACCTTGTAAAAATGCAATCACGGCATCAACGGTGTTAAGGTAACGATGGCGTTGCGCAGCAAAGGCCTGAAGAGATGGACTGCGTCTTCGAGCGGTGATCTCATCAACCTTGAGAGCAACCTCCTCAAGACCCGTTGAACTTAACAAGCGTAATACAAGCGCTAAAGCCAGGTCTTCTTGGACCGCATCAATGTGATGCGAGCGTAAAAATCCGGTGAGATACGCAGTAGAGGGATAAGGCGTATTGAGCTGCGTCATCGGCGGGATGACAGACAATACACGTAGCGTCGCCAAGTTGGCTTTAGACATAATGACATGCAGAGATCAGAGGTGTTCAGTATAAGAGGAAATCTGTCAGGCTACCTTTCTCTGACTCTCTTTCAGTTTGAAAAATATGGAATAAAACAGTTATTTAAATAAAAAATAGAATCCAACAGAATTGATCTCTGTAAATTGAGGTGTGACATGATACGTATTGTTATTTTGTTGATGAGTGTATGGACAGGTTCAGGCATCGCTGCAAGTTTTGATTGTTCAAAAGCGCGTAGCAACATGGAAAAAGCCATTTGTGGTGATAAGCAACTCTCTCAACTCGATGTCGAGCTTGCGTCTGTATATAAAAATGCGCAACAAAAACTCTCACCCACTTCGAATCATATTTTAGTGACCAGCCAGCGCTCTTGGTTAAGATTTAACTCGACGTATTGTTTTATCGATATAAATGCAGGGTCAGCTCCAAAGCAGGAAGCAACACGCTGTCTCATCGACGCATATAAAGATCGAATAAAAGACCTTGCCAATACAGGACAGATCTTTGGCCCATTTAAGACCTTTACTGCGATCGATCACCACATTCGTGTAACGAAAGAGAAAGACGCTGTTTACATCATCAAACGCACATTTATCCAAGCCGATGATGCAACACAAGAGGGTAAAAGTTTAAACAATTATCTAAGCTTTAAAGCAAAGGCGAATCTGCCCGATGAGCGCGGCACAGAAAGTTACGAAGTCACGCTCAAGCACATCTCGCCTGATTGGCTTTATAAACAAGTATTCAGCGAGACAATGACGGGTGCCTATCCAACAAGCGAAACGGAATGCGGCCTATTTTCAATCAAACAAGGTCATCCTTTAAAGATCTCAGATATTTTTGAAGGAAACGCTTGGCAGCAAGTTTTTGCAATAATGATTAAAAATCATTTTCTTGAACTCGCAAAAAAAGAAAAAGATTTTGATATCGCCATGGTGAGTGTTGCTCACTTAAACACTATTCAATCATCTTCCCCTTTCACATTTTGCCTGAATCGAAAAGGCATAGAAATTGTCGGCTTTCTTCCCCACGTGGTACGTGCCTATGATGGCGTCACCATTGCGTGGCATTATTTAAATCATTCTCTCACTCCCTACGCAAAAGAACAGGTAAAAAAATTGACGCTCATTCAATAAGACATCTTTAACGCATAATGAACGGATTGGCTGGCGCACCTTGGGCGTAAGAAATCCACGTGCTCTTGGTTTCAAGGAAACCCTTGATCGCCTCAATTCCACTTTCTCGACCAATGCCTGAGTGCTTCATCCCACCAAAGGGCATCATGTAGCTAATGGCACGATAGGTATTGACCCACACTGTGCCTGCTTTTAATGCAGCTGACATACGTAAAGCACGTCCAATATCTTCAGTCCAGACGCCTGCCGCCAATCCATAAATAGTGTCGTTTGCCAACTTGATCGCTTGCGCCTCGTCTTCGAAGCCGATAATCGACAGAACGGGTCCAAACACCTCTTCGCGTGCAATGCGCATGTCTGGTGTCACATCTGTGTAAATCGTGGGTTCTACAAACTGACCTCCAGGTAGATCAGGAGAATTTGCTGGACCACCGCCGAGGATACAGCGCGCGCCTTCTGCTTTTGCGATGGCCATGTAGTCCAGAATTTTTTTGTATTGAACAGGTGTTGTCACGGGACCGATATTGGTATCAAGTGACATCGGGTTCCCCTTTCGTGCAGAAGCACCCAACTCGGCGACACGTTTGGTGAACGTTTCTTTGATCGAATTTTGTACGAGCAATCTCGAGCCTGCGATGCAGGTTTGACCTGTTGCAGCAAAAATCCCAGAAATCACACCTGCAGCGGCTTTGTCAATATCGCAGTCTGCGAAAACAATATTTGGAGACTTACCACCCAACTCAAGAGCAACACGTTTCATGCTCTTGGCTGCTTGCGCATATATCATTGCGCCAGTCGTATCCGAGCCCGTAAAAGTGATCTTTGCGACACCGGGATGATCGACGAGCGCAGAGCCAGCCTCGGCACCATAGCCTGTCACAACATTGAATACGCCATCAGGAAAACCCGCCTCTTTGGTCAACTCAGCAAAAGCGAGCGTAGAGACCGAAGCATACTCAGAAGGCTTGACGACGACGGCGCAACCCGCCGCGATCGCAGCCGCACATTTCCAAGCAATAAACAAAAGCGGAGAATTCCAGGCGGTCAACGCACCGACCACACCAATCGGCTCAGAACGCGTAAAAGCAAACGTATCTGCTTTATCGATAGGCATGACTGCGCCTTCGATTTTGTCGGCAAGGCCACCGTAATAGCGCCACCACTCAGGATGATAGTTAAGTTGACCGCGCATTTCAGCGAGTAATTTGCCATTATCTCGTACCTCGAGCTCAGCAAGGCGTTCAGCATGCTGTGTCACCAGATCAGCCAGACGCAACATCAGCTTGCCACGCTGCGTGGCATTCATCGACACCCACGGACCTTCACGCATGGCACGAGAGGCTGCTGCCACGGCCAAATCAATATCCTTTGGACACCCTTGTGGGATACGTGCCCAAGGTTTTCCTAAATAAGGATCAATACTATCAATCCATTTTTTTCCAACCGGCTCGACATACTGACCATTAATGAAGTGGTTATAAGTTTTCATGGGATCTCGCGGTTAATTTCCATTGTTTAAAATATCATTAATTGGAATTTTTTTCCAAATCTAACTATTTTTCTCTTTGCATGATGTCATTCCGACAAGAAACGCCTACAGAATCGTTTAAAGTCTGGATAAATATAAAAATTATCCTTGCCCATTCAGGTCAGGCATCTTGGAATTAAAAGAATATGTCCGTTTTGCAGTACGCCTCTTTTATATTGATCGCCCTACTTGCCGCTTTTTGTCAAAATTTAACGGGATTTGCATTCGGTTTGATCTTGGTTGGCTTAACAGGTGCCTTACAAATTATATCGATCGCCGATGCAGCCAACGTAGCCTGTATTCTCGCTATCACAAACAACTTGGTGTACCTCAGTAAATCACCGCGTATATCGTTTGGTCCACTACTGAAGCCGATGTTTATCAGTAGCATGGTCGGGCTTGTGATTGGCTATATGTCTTTGACTTGGTTTACAGACAATGGCATCAATACATTACGACTTATTTTGGGTCTTTCTATTTTTGCTTCGGCAATCGCCTTATTTTTAATCAACACAAATACGCGTAAAACTTCAGGCATATCCTCAACGTGGACGGCTGGATTTCTCACCGGCATTCTTGGTGGTATGTTTGCTACACCAGGGCCACCCTTGGTCTATCATCTCTATAGCCAGCCTCTTGATAAAGATCTTGTTCGCCAATATCTGTTCATAATTTTTAGTTTGACTTCTGCTGCAAGACTCGTCATTGCGCTTTTCACAAATGAACTAACAATGAATGCCATCATCCTTTCAGCGATTGCATTTCCTGCAATTACGACTGCCACTCTTTTACAGCTCAAATATCCAATCAACCTAAGCCGAAGATCGGCGCAACTATTAGTGACGGCTCTCCTGCTCGCCACTGGGCTTGGGCTGATTTACTCATCTCTAAAGACCATACTGGAATAACATGAAAATTCTTGTTGCCCGGCTCAATCACGAGACCAATACGTTTTCTCCTATTGCCACCCCTTTAAAATCCTTTGGCGACAATGGCCCTCTCTATGGCCAAGAGGCTTACCAGGCCTCCAAAAACACTCGGACAGGGATCGCGGCTTATATCGATGTGTTGGAGCAAGCGGGCCATGAAGTGGTCGTCGCCTGTAGCGCCACCGCAAACCCAAGTGGCACGGTCTGTGCCAAAGCCTATACCCATTTGTGCGACACCATTGTGTCGGCGGCCAAAGGCTGCGATGCCGTCGCCCTCGATCTACATGGTGCGATGGTCGCTGAAAACTCCGAAGATGGTGAAGGCGATCTGCTTGAACGCATTCGCGCTGCCCTTCCAAAC
>Ga0164293_10002230_pt1 | contig 16422 bp, 22 predicted proteins | sample GEODES118metaG_FD_111487 | JGI IMG/M metagenome (GOLD analysis project Ga0164293, IMG submission 111487) | Eutrophic lake water microbial communities from Lake Mendota, Wisconsin, USA - GEODES118 metaG | ecosystem: Environmental > Aquatic > Freshwater > Lake | place: USA: Lake Mendota...
ATAACGATTGGGATGGTACAAACGTACCTGATGGTGTTTACTATGGTGTGGTGAGTATTATTATGAACGGGGTTGTTGTTTCTTATCCTTTTCACATTACAATTCTCCACAATTAGACTTTCAAAATTTGACACTATCATTTTGTTTTTTTATAATTGAACCATGAAGACAAAATTACCACCAATTTTGAATTATGGCTTTCGGGTCATTGCCATAATTCTGCTGATTTTCATTTCCATTGAGATTGATAACCTCTCATTCGGGATGATGAACGCAACAAGCACAGTGCAATTTGGTTTGGGTGTTTCCCTTTTATTGGGTAGCAACCTTATCATCCTCATGGTATGCTACGACATTATTCAATCAATTCTTAAACTTAAAAACAAAAAACAATGAATTCAATAACTAAAATTCTTCTTTGGGCTGGTATTGGTCTATTCCTTATCTTTGCAACTTTCGGATGCGAACGCATCGATGCTGGACACGTAGGTGTCAAAGTAAACATGTACGGAAACGGTAAAGGTGTAGATGATGTAACCGAAGTGACTGGCTGGGTGTTTTACAATCCTCTGAGCACCAAGATTGTAGAGTTCCCAACTTATGTTCAACACAAAGAATACAAGCGTGTTGTTGATGAATACGGTGAAGTTCAGAGTGATGAGTCATTCATCGTAAACTCAAAGGATGGTTCTGAATTCCACGTGTCACCAATTCTAAACTACTCGGTAAAGCGTGAGAAAGCTCCTTACATCTTCTCCAAGTACCGTGTGGAACTACCCCAGGTTGAAGAAGGTTTCCTCAAAACTGCTGTATACGATGCTTTCCGAATTGTAGCGAACTCCTACACAGCTGATGAGCTAATTGGTAATCGTGAGTTGTTTGAAGTTAAAGTTCGTCAAGTGCTACAAAAGCAACTTGAACCAGAAGGTTTCATTCTCTCGCAGTTCACCTCTAACTTGGTATATCCAGAGACCTTTAAGAAAGCAATTGAAAGTAAGAACAACGCTGTTCAAGCTGCCCTTCGTGCCGAGAATGAAGTTAAGACCGCTGAAGCTCAAGCTAAAATCAAAATTGCAAAAGCTGAGGGTAATGCCCAAGCCATGCTAACCCAGGCAAAAGCAGAAGCTGAGGCTAATGCTATGAAGCAACGCACCCTGACACCACTTCTACTTCAGCAAATGTGGGTAGAAAAGTGGAATGGGCAGTTACCTTCCACCCAGCTCGGTTCAGGAACTGGTTTGATGTTTAACATCAACAAATAAAACTGTGAATATTTATAAGCATGACACTAGAACAAGCAAAACAAATCCTTAGAGACCACGGTAAACCATCTTGCACCTGCAAGTATGCAAGCACCGAGGCAATGATTGAAGAGGCTAAAAAACTCTCCGGTCAATAAGATAAAGAAACCCTCACCAAAAGTGGGGGTTTTTATTTTTCCAGGTATTTATACTTAAAGATTAACTATGAACGCTGAAGTTATCGCCAAATTGGTGCAAATTCAAACCCAGTTTCGTTTTATGCACTGGCAAACCAATTCATATGCAAAACATAAAGCATATGGAAAAATATACCAAACCCTCACAGATTTAATTGACAATTTTGTTGAATCTTGTATGGGTAAACACGGAAGACCAGAATATATGGGTGGTTTGACTTTGGAGTTTGAAGATTTAAATGAAATGAGCCTTCAAGAGTTTGTTGATGACACGGTTGCTTTCCTCATTAACTTTGACCAAATATTCGATGAGGTTATGGATTCCGACCTTTTGAACGTAAGAGACGAAATACTTCAGCTCATTAATAAAGGAAAATACTTATTCACATTAGAATGAAAAAGAACATTAGAATTACTGAAAAAGCATTAAGTAAATTAATTGATGCTGTAACCTCTGAACAAAAGATTGTTAAAGAATACAAAGTCAAAGACATTAAACGACAAATTGACGAACAGGCTTCGATGTATCAATTAAGTTCTGGAGATGTATTTGAGATTCAAAATGCTTTAAATGATTATTTCAAGATGAAAAAAATTCCAACAAGAGTTACCGTGGATGAAAGATGGGGACCTTCGACAGTCAATGCTCTAAAACAATTTCAAAAAATGGAAAAAATGGAAGTTGATGGTATTCCTGGACCGGATGTTTATAAAAGAATGGTTGAACTAGGAATCAGAGGTAATTTTATTGAAAGAGGTTTAACAAAGTTAGGTTTGTTTTAAAATAAAATTAAAAAAAATAGAAGGGGCTAGAGTAACAATTTTACTTCAGCTCCTTTTTTAATTTCCAATTCTTTAGCAGAACCTCCTTCAATTTCCAAAACTAGTCTACCGTTGGCACAATAGTTTTTGCATTCTTCTGTCTTACAAGGTGGACAATTGTGGTAAATTTTTGATATTGTATTACCTTCAATGAAAATAATATCCAAGGGTATAATGCAATTTTTCATCCAAAAGCAATTTTCATCCTCATCCATAAGAAAAAGCATTCCATTGAATTCATCTGTAAATCTTCTATTCATCATGCCTTGAGCTTTGTCAAACTTGCTTGTTACGACTTTGACATTGAATATATTCTCCCCTATTTTTAATCTCATAGTAATTATAAATATGAAGGAGAAAATTTATGTTGGGGTTATTGTGAAAGTTAACGACGAAGTTTTACTTTGTAAAAGGTCAAGCAAGGCTTCCTTACCAGGAGTCTGGTCGGTTCCAGCGGGAAGTGTTGAAAAAGAGGAAACAACAAAAGAAGCTGCAGTAAGAGAGTTTCACGAGGAAACGGATATTATTATTAGTTCAGATGATTTGAAATTTGTTGGTTTAGTTCCCAGGACCTCTAGGGATGGTAAGTTTATTAAGGGGTGGATGTATGTGTATCTGCTTGAAAGCAATGCGTATTTGTACCCTGACTTAGAAAATGCTAAAGATGGTGATGAACACTCTGAATGTGGTTATTATACATTCGAGAACATACAAGAAATGAACACAGGAAAGTTTTTTAAAAAATTATTGGAGGCAATTTTAAATAAGGTTTAACTTTTTTTAACTTAACGTATATTTATAATCTCAATCGAGAGGTTGAAACACCCCCACAAAAAGTTCTACAAGCCAGTTGACAAACCCTAAATTTGTTTTATCTTTGTAGAACACTCGGAAGAAGGACTTCGGTCCCTTTTCACATCCCACAACGAGTGTTTGAGAAAACATAGTAGTTGTGGGATTTTTTTCGGGGTCGTTCTTTAAAATATATCGCGGGATAGAGCAGTGGTAGCTTACAAGGCTCATAACCTTGGGGTCGGAGGTTCGAGTCCTCCTCCCGCAACTAAGTAGACCTTCAAAAGGGCCCTTCCGTCTCTGCGTGAGCGGCTTGCTGGGCCCGGGTCTACTTTTCTAAAAAAAAGTTTAATAACGGATTTGACAAAATCAAAATCTTTATTATACTTTAACAACAAGTCGGGGAAACTCGGTGAGTTCTTTGAATTACAAAATTGGCGGTTTAGCGTCATTAGATAACCCCAGCGATGGGACTAAAGGGGATGAAAGGGTTTAGCGACTTGGGATTCTCGCAGGGCTTCGGTCTTGACAACTAAACAAAGTACCTACGGTTGAAACCCTGACGGCAAGTGCTGAGGGGATGATGCCACACCGATTTCGTGGAGAGTCGGGGTTGCGGTGGAGACACCAATAGGAAAAGGTACAGGTGACGGTTTGAGACATCCCGCCGGATGTTGTAAAGCTGAGTACCAGTCCAAGGGGCTACCACGGGTTTAAACCCACCGTAGTCCTGCGAGACCGTGAACTGGCGGGTTCACAGAGAGGTGTGAAGCATTTTGTTCTCAAAAGGAACAGAACTTCTCTCGAAGCACATCTTTCCTTCTTCCACATTTGCTACATATCAAATGAATGATATTCTAAGATACAAGCAAAAGTCTTCGAGCGTTGATATTGAAAGGTGTCTAATCCTTCAGGTCATCGGACCAATGAAGGCATCGGTCGGACTGCAAGTCCCCTGGTGTTGATTGTGAAACTACTCGTGGGACGGCCATCCCTTAGTGAGCTCGCAAGGCTTAAGAGATAGAACTAGCAGTTGAGTTGATGTCAACGAAAAGAGTGGTAGACTCAAATTACCGACACTGGCTGGATACGTTAGGCAACTAGCGTGGACCGAGTGGGGAAGCAATAATCCCACTAAAGACTGGCCCTCTAAGCTCGTAGTCTCAGAGCATTAGCCAAACCCCCTTCCGTAAGGTTGGGGGTTTTTTGTTTTTAATATTTGGTAGTTAAGTTTTTTTGTTTTATATTTGTGTAGTAAAACAAACCACCATGAAACACGATACAGTTATCATTCAGCACAACAAGATGGGGCAATTACTGACTCAGACATTCGAAAACGCAGGTCAGTTCAAATTGTTCTTAATCAGCATTCAGTCATCCCTGGAGATGAAACATGATTTTACTCATTTCAACGGAACTGATTTTATCATTCACATTCCCCAGAAACTTTTGACTAAGTGTGTCGTCTACACAAAATGTGTTAATGTTGATAAAACCAACCCTTTGTCGAAAGCTTTCAAATCCCGTATGGAGGCTGAAGTAATCAAAGAGTCCTAACCTCTCTGTTAGGTGGTGGAGCGACTAACAACCCGTTGGTCCCATAGGAAGGTCAGAGTTAGTCTCTGACCTTTTTTCTTTCTAGAAAAACGCGTACACCAAGAACTTCTTGAAGCCGACTTTCAATCATAGTCTCTAAGCTTTCAAAGAGTTCACTTTCGGAATAAGGGTCATCAGTTAACAACCATTTCCAAACCTCTTCAATAGTTCCTTCGAACGTATCACCGTCTTCATTTCCTACCTCTAAATTAGAATCTCCAAAGCCCCAATTTTGAATTATAACGCAGTTTATTTGAGTGTTGACATCAACCTCTGCTTGACTTAAATCAATTTCAATAAAAAAATTCCCATTTGTGATTGGAAATTCCCATTCTGTGGGTTCAAAAGTAAAATGCTCATCATCACGAGATAGATTTCTTATTGTTTTTTGGAAAAAAATTTCAGCACCTTCCTCGCCCAACTCGGCAATGATTGATTTGAAAAAATCATTTCTAGACATTCCCAAAAATGTAATTAATGTTGTGACGAATTCAGAGGGATAACCCCCCTTTTTTAAAAGTATTTTTATAATTTTATCAAAACTAACCATGCTCATTCCATCTGAGGTAATCGTTTATATCGGATTTCTTAAAATAAAAGTCTTGAATTAAATTTCCCATAAGTTTTTGACTGATAACTATTTTAGCAGCATAATATCCAGGATTTTTCAAAGTAAAACTCAAAGGCACCTCACTTGAACTTTGATTTAACATAATGATGTTTTTCAAAGTAATTGGCTCATTATCATTTAATGCTTCTGAATAGTATTTCAAGTCATTCGGGTTGGTAAAAATACTTGTAAAGGTGGGCATTGAAAAAACTGTTTCGGATTCAACCTCGCCAAAACCTTCACATTCACCACAATCTTCAGCGCCCCTTCCATTACACCAGGAACATTCAACTTCACCAGCCCCGTTGCATTCAGCACAAGTATCACCCTCATCATCAACACCAGCTCCATCACAATCAGGACATTCAACCATACCACCGCCCTCGCAGTTTTCACAATCAATATCACCACTACCATCACATTGTTCACATTCTACTCTTTGTGGGTAAAAATCTGCTTCAAAAGAATAAAGTAATCCAACATCCGGGAGTTTGGAAAGTATCTCCTGTAGAGAATAATTGGGATTAACACTCCATATAAAATAACAAAAGATAAATAATTTAAAAAAATCTTCCTCCGATAAACCATCAAAAAAATGGCCCAGCTCGGTTACAAATAGTTCAAATTTTTTGGAAAATTGAATATTTTCCCCCAGATTTGAATATCTTGGTTCTAATTTTTTTGCTAATTTGTAAAAGGCTTGGTCTTTCATAATACTATCTAAATAAATATCCAAAAAATTTCTTTGATTGTCTTAACTTTTTGGTCATTTACTTTTACATTTAAAAAAAAAACTATGGAAGTCAAAGTAACCAAAGAAGAAATTTTTAGCAATCCAAATGATTATGAACTAGGCCGTTTAGTTCGACGCAAATATTGGGAGCAAAACGAAGAAGAAATTATGAATAATCATGATGAACATGTTGGGCTTATTATCGGTGAAGATGGATTGGTTCAAAGTATTTTAAAACCAGAGGAAATGAACCAAACTTGTGAAATCTGTGGTGACCCAACCTACAGAATTTCAAGTGAACATTTGGTGGGTTATAATCACATGGAGTGTGTGTTAAAAAGAGACAATGAATACGACGCTTGTGTACTTTGTGGAAGACAAACTTCATACAAACGAAGCACCCCAATTGACCTTAGAATCGGCTATATTGAAGGTGCTGGGCAAGCTTGTGACGGAACATGCAGAAAAGTATAATTTGATTCTGTAACTTTCTTCAACTATATTTAAACACATGAATACAAAGAAACCATCAGCCATAGTTTATGGATGGCATACATTAGGAGAAGTTGTATTGATTTCAGACATTTATTGGGAAGAGGGTCTCCATGATGAGATTAATCTTTATTCACTTCCCTACACCGGAGATGTTGTTGGGGATTATACAAAATACAACCCAGACTTAATCATAAGTTTCGACCAAGAAATCGATATTCCCCACTTTCACCTAACAAGATATCACATCCACTACGATGAACTTATCCCTGATATGATTTTGGCAAATGTGGTTGTTTGTCAATCTACTTTTAGGCATTCAACAAACTACAGACCTCGGTTTTCAATCTTTACACCTACCTATAAAACAGGTGATAGAATTTTTAGGACCTATGAGGGTTTGAAAAATCAAATCTATAACAATTGGGAATGGGTTGTCGTAGATGATTCCCCTGATGATGAAACCTGGGAGAAGTTGCAACAGATAGCTCGTAAGGACTATAGAGTAAAACTTCACCGCATTTATCCATTAACGGGGGGGAATGTTGGCTTGGCTAAAAACCGAGCAGCTAGCCTATGTGATGGTGATTGGATTGTGGAGTTGGACCACGACGATACTCTAACTAATGAGTGCCTATCCGAAGCTAATGATGCCATTGCAAAATACCCAGATGCTGGATTTCTCTATACGGATTGCGCTGAGATGTATGACGATGGTGAACCAAAATACTACGACCACGACTGGACTGGTGACTGGTATGCTAGGCATGATAACTATTTTGATTTTGGTTATGCTGGACACACTTGGGTAGATGTCGATGGAGAAGCTAGACTTGCACATCACTACCCTGATATTAACCCTTTGACAATTAGATTTAATATCTCAATGCCCAACCACGCTAAAATGTGGGATAGAAAGGTTTACCTTGAAATGGGGGGGCATAACAAATTCATTCCTGTTGCTGATGACTTAGAAATTAATATTCGTACTTTTTTGAACACAAAAATCATTCATTTGAAAAAGGTATTGTATTTGCAGTACAACAACAGAAACAGCACTGTTGATAACAACTCCACGGATATTAACCGTAGAGCAAGACTAATTAAAGACCACTATGATAAGGCCATCAATGACCGAATTATAGAACTTGGATATGAGGATTGGAATTGGGATGAACAAGAACAACACTCACAAAAATGCCAAAACTCCGGAGGACCTCGCCGTTATTTTGAGGCTGAACAAGTAATGAATTACATCTATGAATAACAAAAAAACAAAAATCGTTTTAAATGCGATGGTGGCTAACGAAGCCAGAACCATCACCAGAATGTTGGAATCAGTATATCTATACATTGACTACTGGGTAATCCAGGATAATGGCTCAAAGGATGGTACTCAGGATATTATTCGCAATTTCTTTGCTGAGAAAAATATTCCAGGGTTTCTTTATGAAACTGAATGGTTGTTTCCTGGTTTTAACCGTGACCACGCACTTCAAGAGTGTTTAAAAACCGACCATGGTTGTGATTGGATTCTTCGAATGGATGCCGATGAGTGTTTGGAGGTTGATGAAGATTTTGATTGGTCAATCCTTGAAGACACAAGCGTTGACTCATATAACATCATCGTCAGAAGTTTCAATACTCGTTACTTTAGAACTTGGATGTGGAATGCTCGCCGTCCTTGGTTCTTCCAGCACGATAAACGTCACGAAACTATTCACCTACCTGAAATCGGTGAGGGATTCCAGCGTCTAACCCTTCCTGAGGGTTTCCGTCACATCGTAACCAACGACGGACAAACTTGGTTTGCACCTCGTAAGTTCTTGCGTGATGCACTGGAGCTTGAAATTGATAAGGTAGTTGGTGATACCATACTTGAAGACCACTACCACCTTTGGTATGTAGGTAAGAGCTACGCTGACTGCTACGGTAAACCAAGTGAGCTTGCCTTTGGCAAAGACCATTCAGATGAGTATGCAAGACGAGCTATTTACTACTTCAAACATTTCTTGCGTATTTCTCACAACTACTATGAAACTGGAAAACCAGCTCGTCATGATGAAATGGCGTACATGACTTTCATTTTGATGGCATCAGCTATGGAATTCCGTGGCGAGATTCAAGAAGCTTTCGATACAATTGTTCAAGCCGAGGCTTTTGCCCCAGAGCGAAATGAACACCTCCTGTATTGGGCTTTGATGTTAGAGAATCAAGAACGTTACGATGAAGTTTTGCGACTCATAGACCTTATGATGTTACCTGAGAAAAAGAATCCATTTCCTCAATTGTGTTTCTTGATTGAAAACCGCGCATACACCGATACGTCAAACTTCTTGGCTGAGTGGAAAGAGAAAATTATGCGTCGAATTAACGAACCAGTATTAAGTAATCAGGGTGTTGACTTTGATTTCGAATAAGAAATATGATTATGTGATTGTGGGCTCCGGCTTATTCGGAGCCACATGTGCCTATGAACTTTCCAAAAAGTTCAAGTGTTTGGTAATTGACAAGCGTTCGCATATAGGGGGGAACTGCTACACCGAAAACTTGGATGGAATTCATATACACAAATATGGAGCCCACATTTTCCACACTTCAGACAAACAAATTTGGGATTGGGTAAATCAGTTTGCTGAGTTTAAACAATTTGTAAACTCACCCATTGCAAACTATAAGGATGAACTTTATTCATTGCCTTTTAATATGTGGACCTTCCACCAACTCTGGGGTGTTAAAACAGCAGAGGAAGCAAAAGCAAAGATTGAGAGTCAAAAGTTTACCGGAACAATTACAAACCTTGAAGAACAAGCCAGGTCAATGGTTGGTGATGATATCTATTACAAGCTAATCAAGGGTTACACCGAAAAGCAGTGGGGTAAGAAGTGCACTGAACTACCAGCCTCAATTATTAAAAGACTTCCGGTCAGATTCACCTGGGACAACAATTACTTCAACGACAAGTACCAAGGTATTCCAATTGGTGGCTACACTCAGATTTTCGAAAAACTTTTAGAGGGAATTGAAGTTCAATTAAACGTGGATTTTTTTGAAAAACGAAATTACTACGAGTCAATAGCTGAAAAGATAATTTATACTGGACCCATCGACCAGTTTTTCAATTATGAATTTGGCCGATTGGAATATCGAAGCCTTCGTTGGGAGAATGTGTACATTCATACCGATAGTTTCCAAGGACATCCAGTTGTAAACTACACTGATGAGGAAACTCCCTTTACAAGAATTTTAGAACATAAGTTTTTCGATAATCAAAATCAAAAGAGAAGTTATGTAAGCAAAGAGTTCCCTTGTGATTATACTGGAGAAAATGACCCTTACTATCCTATAAGAGATGCTCGCAACACGGATGTTTACCTGCAGTATAAAAATCTAGCTGAGCAGTTCTCACAATATATTTTTGGTGGAAGACTCGGGACCTACGCATATTACGATATGCATCAGGTTATCGCCCAGGCTTTAACAACAGTTAATAAACTGATTCAAAATTAATATCTGTTGCGCAAAGCAAGTCGTTAGAGACTCTAGCCATTGAGTTAATAATGGTTTGAGATATTAAAGATGAAATTTCAGTTTGGTTGACCTTGGGAGTTTTTGTGTGTACTTTAATACCATAAACCCAATCGCACATAGCAGTTTTAACAGGGGCTCTAAACAAGAAAGTAAGCTCCAAAGAATCAACATCTTTGAAGGCCGGATTCTTTTTCTGAAGAGTTGTTAAAATCTTCTCCAAAGATTTTCTCATAATTAGGTTCTTGTCGGCCACAACGCATAATTTTGTACAAATATAAATACTTTGTTTGTTGTTTGTGAAATAATTTTTTTATATCTTTGAACTATGAATTTTGCAGACTCGACACTTAAAATTAAAGCGCAGACAACTGGTTTTGCGTCACCGGCAGAAACTTATGTTGACAAGCGATTAGACCTCAATGATTTAATAGTTGGGAACACCTATTCAACATTTTATTTTAGGTATAAGGGCCCAAAAACTTTGGGGGTGGAAACCAACGATGTTTTGGTCATTGACCGAGCAGTTCAACCAAACGAGGGGGACCTGGTGGTTCTCACTGATAAATTATGTTTTAAAATCCGTCCATATGAAAACCAACCCAATTTGTGGGGTAAGGTTTCTTGGGTACTAAAGAAAAAATGATATGTTTATAATTGGAATTATTATTATCTTTTTATTGTTGGAGATAAATGCCAACATTGTCCGTAACAAAGGAGATAGGAAGGGATGAACCGCAAAATTGGTATTATTGATTGCAACAACTTTTATGTAAGTTGTGAGAGGGTATTTAACCCAGTATCGGTTGGTAGACCCACAGTTGTTTTATCCAACAACGATGGCTGTGTTATTGCCCGCAGTCAGGAGGCCAAAGCTCTCGGAATTAAAATGGGTGAGCCATTCTTCCAGAAAAAAGATTTCATGGAGGAACATCGATTTTGTGTTTATTCTTCAAACTATAATCTTTATGGGGATATGTCCGATAGAGTTATGGCTGTTATTAAAGAGTTTGCTAAGCAGGTTGAGGTTTATTCGATTGATGAAGCTTTTGTAGATTTTTCAAACATTCCGGATGAAGATTTTAAAGATACTTTAGAACTAATTCGTCACCAGGTTTATCAACGAGTTGGTATTCCAGTGTCAATTGGTGTTGGTCCCAATAAAACCTTGGCAAAACTCACTTCCCACATAGCAAAACAACAACCATCTTACAAAGGTATCTGCAGCTATTGGGACTTCACTAACTTTAGAAACGACCTTTATGAAATCCCCTTAGATGAGATTTGGGGAATAGGTAGAAAGTGGTTCAAAAAGTTTAAAGAAAATGGTGTTGAATCAATCGGACAATTTGTCATGTTGACTGACAATTATGTCAGAAAACTAACAAATGTAAATGGAGTTAGAGCCAAAGCTGAAATTCTTGGTATGTATTGCCATCAAATTAAACCGATACCCAAGTTTAAACGAAATATCGCATCCACACGTTCTTTTGGTCAGGACATAGACCAACTCGATGATATTGCACAAGCTATGTATTCATACATTCAAAATGGGGTAAGAAAGCTTGAAGAGAATGGTGCTGAAACTAATCGTGTTAGCATTTTTGTAAGTGGTAATGTTCACAAAGGAGAGCGACACTTTGCTTCTAAACAATTGAATCTTCAATATCAAACCAAAGAAGTGAATGAGATTTGGAGTCAGGTATATCCTTATTTAAAAGAACTTTATAAGGATGGGAAAAAATATAAAAAATGTGGAATAATTTTCCACAATTTAGTTCCTCACACACAATTTCAAACATCCCTTTTTACTCAAGAGGTAGAAACTATTCAACCGCCAATCTTTAACAGTGGTCGTTGGGAAATGAGACAAGAATTTAAAACACAACATTACACAACTTCATGGGATGAAATTCCAGAGGTTTTTGTTTAGATTTGTGAGATATTTATTTGAATAATATCCGCATGAAAAAGGTTTTAAAAGAAGAGTTAGAAAAGCAAAGACGTTTAATGAATTTAGACGAACAATCTGCTGAAAAATCATTTACTGATGCTGTTGTTGATTATTTGGTTGGAGGCTTAAAATCAATTTTTTCACCAGAAGAAGAACCAAAAAAATCTGCACCAAAACCCAAAGTAGCTTTTTCGGAAGTTTTCAAAAATATTATTGAAAAAATTGAAGGGGGTTATTATCATCCCGACATGGTCTACGGGGGAAGAGGGTTTCCCAAAGGTAGTAAAGCTATGGGTGATTCCGGGGAAACTATGTTTGGAATTGATAGAAAACACGGTGGTGAAATTAATAACACTGCTGAGGCCAATCAATTTTGGAATATTATAGATAAGGCTGGAGCGAGTAAAAAATGGGTCTGGGATTACCGTGGTGGAAACTTAGAATCTAGGTTAGTTATTCTTGCAATTAAAGTTATGCAAGATGCTTATGATAGGTTTGCAAATAGATACCTTTCAACCGAAGCCAAAAAAATTGTTGATAGTGACCAAGGTTTGCTTACACATTTTGGGTATGCTACATGGAATGGTCCTGGTTGGTTTAGAAAGTTTGCTGACTCGATTAATACTGAAGTAAAAAGTGGGAATAAAGACCCAAAAAAACTATTAAGGAAGGGACTTTCGGATAGAAAGGTTGCCTCAAACAAATTGATTTCAAATTCAGCTGAAAAAATAGAACAAATTCTAGGAACTAACCTAGTTTAAATCATTTTCTTTCATTTCGTAGTAAAAAGAATTACCATCTTCAGTAACCCATCTATCGGATTGGTTTTCAACTGATGGTAATTCAGTATCCACTTTAAATTGTTTTAAATCCTCAGGGAGTGGTTTCGTTACCCAGTTGGAATCTTTCCAGAAAATTCTATTATTCGGAACGCACAATAAATATCCTTCGTCAGATTCCAAAACATGACCGCATTTGTAGTCTGTTGGTTCATCACTGTAAGGATTATCAAACCAATCTACGGTAAACATATATGTTCCCCAAACCTTACTACCATCTCGTAAAACGACTTGAGCTCTATGATATGCTAAAAAACTATATTCTAATACCGAAACGTTTTCACTAAAACAATCCCATAATTGTTTAAAGTTAAATGGAATATCTTTTGTTGGAATTTTTGTATAAATTTCGGAAAGAGGTACTCTAGAACGCACCATACCATTGTCGGTCATTACGTGAAAAGTTAATATAACTCCAGATGATGATTGAAGTCCAAAAACATAAACGTTATAAAACTCTTGTGAGTCTTCAGGATTTTTTGTGAAAAAGGATTTTTTTACGAAAGCTTTAAAACTGGGTATGTTTGAATTGTACAATGCCATATAATATAATTATTTAAAAGGGGACCGAAGTCCCCTTTCACTCTTACGAGAAACCGGTTTATACACTAATCTACATCCGAAAACAGCCGGGAGTCTCAAGACAATTAAACAATAAGTGTAAAAATTTCAAAAGGGAAGTTTTTTCAATAGATTTTTGAAAAACTTTTTAAGTTTTCCTTTGAGAGTGTAATCCTTCAGTCCAACAGGTTCCTTAGAATAGGTTAATCTTTTTTTTGGTTTGAGCTTTTGGTGGAGTTCCCATTTTATTATTGACATAATTTTGACTTTTACTTTTCATAAATAGTATATTTGAACTATAAACAAAAGTGAAATGTTAATTACAAAATATGGTGGCTTAAGAATTCTCGGTGGCTTCGTTTGAAAAAATGTTAATATTTTTGTTGTTGAATAATTTGACCATCTAGTTTTTTTGTTGTATCTTTGTAGTCTAAAACCCTTATTACTATGACTAGTTTCACTATTATTAATACCCTTGGTTGGATTGTATTGCTTGCGGCTTACATTGTCAAATCGTACATGGCAACAAAAGAGAATCAAATTCAAAAAGAACTCGAAGCTCGTACAAACAATATGCGAGAACTTTCAACCGAGGAACTTGTTCAACTTAAATACGACCTGGAAGACTTTAAACTACGTAGATTTGGTGCTTTTGGTTCCTATGGAGTTCACGCACAAATCTTAAGTTTTGGAATTGGTCTTTTCACTGCTAACCTTTTAACTTTTATTTCTTAATCATGAATATCAAACAAGCCCTCAAACAAAAAAACAAACTAGCAAAGAAAATTCAAGAAATCTCTGCTAAAATTTCTAGATACAACTCCGTTGATGAAAATGCCTATCGCCCTTACGATGTCAATCAAGAGTTAAATAATCTAATTACCTTGACCAATGATATGGTTAAACTCAAGACCCAAATTCATATGGCAAATCGTGAAGTATATTCCAAAATATTCCGATTGTCTGAACTAAAGGCTCTTGTTAAGCATTTGCGAGGTGTTGATTGTACCCAAGGTGTTACAAACATGGGACTTCGCTTTGGTGAATCTGTTAATCCTTCTGTAAAGACTTGTGTTATCGGTCGTCTTGATATGGACAAATACATTGAACAATATGAAGCTGAGATAGATAACATTCAAGACGAGCTAGATAGACATAACAGCATTACTGAAATTCAATAGGTTGTCAAGGGATTTATTTGTTATTCAAGCTACGGCTGGCCTTAATTACAAATTGATAAGTGGAGTGTGATTTAGTCTCAAATTTCAAAAATCAAATGATTCAAAAATCGTCAAGAGCAGTAATCAAACTTTAAAACTCCTTCAGACAAATTTATCCTAAGATGACCTAGCCCCCACTCTTTCCGAGTGGGGGTTTTTCATTTATATTTAATAAAAAAAAAGTATGTGGTTACTAACTCTTGTAATTTTCTGCCTATGTTTTCTAGGTCTTTATGCTATCGGTGAACTGATTGCCGTCAACACACCAAATTCTTGGTTCTGCAAATTTTGGAGAAAATATTTTATCTACGAGTGTCAGGATTGTGAATAACGATTACTTCTGAAATCAATGTAGAAATCCCATAATGATAATTTATTTCCTAAATACTCATACATTTCTCCTTTGGTACGTTCTGCTGCATCACCTGAGTTTATTATCAAAGATAAATTAGGTTCATATTCATTTTTTGAAAATCCTTCTTTCTCTGGTGGATATTTGAGTTTATCATAAGTAAATTCATAATTATCTATAAACTCACTAATAGCTAAATTAACGAGTGGGGACAATTCGTCAATCCAATCGAAGTTAGTTTTTTTATACTTTAAACTATTGATAGCATCCACACCAAGTATGTTCAAAGCATCTAAAATCACAGATTCTAATTCATCCATTTTAGTATAATACTCTGGGTCATAATTTGGCCCTGCTTGATGGTACATTGAGGTATCAACATCAACTTCAATATTGATATAGGGTTCATTACCGACTACTTCAACGTTTAGTTGATAGGGTGTATCTGGTAACAATGCTCTGTCTAAAATTTTTTTTACAATCTTTTCCCAGTTGTTCATAATCTATAAATATTCATTTTTACTTTCAGCACAATCGAGTTTGAGAAGCATGTTCAGGCAATTTTCCCTTACCCACTCGGGTTCACCTTTCATTTTTTCGATGAAATCCATTTCCCAAAGATAACAAATACATTCTTCATATTGTAAGGGAAACTGCAAACCAAGTTGAATTATTTCCAGGTGTTTGCTTTCATGAACAATTATGCACGCAAGGTTTTCTACTGACCCAAGTTGCATATCCCCTTTTGCTATAGTGACTGTTGAGCTTCCCTCAACGGTAGAAAACTCTCCATTCCAAAAGCTTATTTTTTTACAATGCTTATTTACAAAATTAAAGGTGTTTGTATCTGTGGTTTTTATTAAAGACAAAGCCTCCTCAACTTGAGGTTTCCAGTTGTCCCCGACTTGGTCAATTTCTATCTGACCGAAAATTTTTAAAGGAATTAACAAGGCTGCAAGGAACCAAAACATTTTTTTCATATTTATAAGTACACACTTATCTACATCCGAAATGAAAAAAATGTTTTTTATTTTGGGTACCTTTTTGGGGATGAATCTTTATTCCCAATCGTGCCCAACTCCAACGGTGAACGGAGCACACATCACCATCGATTCAACTTATCAAGTTGGAACAGCATCAGCAGGAAAAACAAATCTGGGACTTTGTTTTTTTAATAACTCCGGAACAGATATCACAGCAGTTCAATTTAGATTGTTTTATGATAAACTAGCTTTCGGTTCTGTTGATACAATCACCCTCACAAATACCTCATTCTCCCATTATCTCCAATACCAGGACAATCCAAGCTTAGGGTTTGTAACAATTACCCTAACCTATACCGGAAGTATAAACAATTTCACCATTCCGAATGGTGGATTGTTTAATGTTGAGTTAAATCACACAAGTGCACTTGCGACAACATACTTTAACATTGCAAATCTTACTTTTGTTGGAACAAACGTGTTTGGTCATACAGCAACCTCA
>Ga0164293_10002231_pt1 | contig 16421 bp, 15 predicted proteins | sample GEODES118metaG_FD_111487 | JGI IMG/M metagenome (GOLD analysis project Ga0164293, IMG submission 111487) | Eutrophic lake water microbial communities from Lake Mendota, Wisconsin, USA - GEODES118 metaG | ecosystem: Environmental > Aquatic > Freshwater > Lake | place: USA: Lake Mendota...
ACGCTCCACCTGCTACCGATGTATATGCATTGATAACATCGACCAAAGCAAAAGACGTTATGGACTTTTATAATACAGAAGTAATCTCAAAATTACAGTGCAATGATGATATGCATTATTATATTGATAATCATATTATAAAGCCGGTTTTCGATATTGCTTCCCAAAACATTGCGGAAGTTGGTTCACAACATTTAACCGACCTTGCAAAAACAACAACTGAATACCATTTGAAGAAATGTATAAAATTAATAAAAGGTCAATTATATACGTTTAATGCTATATTAAACGAACTGTCTAATCCACCAACCGATAATACCATTACAAATATAATAATCCTTCCATATATTAATTTGTTATTTGAATTGTTTGTATACAGTGAATATGGATTAATAGTCGACATGAACATTGATGCTAATCGTGAAGATATTAAACAGTATATTGCAAAGTTAAAACCGTTTAATCAGCAAATCGATACTTATATGAAAGACGCGAAATATCCGGACATTGTAATGTCATTGACCGGACTCAAACTGCCAGAAAGTTGGAAAACGGATGAAGTTGACAAAGCCGAACAAAACAATTTGATAACAAAAGACATTGTAATTGCCGAATTTAAAAAATTATTCAAACCGGTCGCGGAGAAGAAGGGTGGAGGCAGACGTAAATCACGCACCAAGAAACATAAAACCCTGGATTTACCAGTTGCGAAACATTGCTCTCGTCGCAAGCGCCAATAGAAACCCGTAAAGTATATTATTACACAAAATAATATATTTACACTGACTAAATAAGTATTTATTTGTTTATAGCCATGTTATTGGGCTCTTTTTTGGTACATTTCTTCTCTTTTTTGTTCCACTTCGCGTCTTTCTGCAAAAACTGCGTTTTGTGCCGCTGGCGACCTTACATCCTCTCACTCGTGTGCATTTATTTGGATTCGCAACTCGCTTTCCGCGACATAGACTTTTCCCCATTATAGATGGTATATTATAACAGAATATAATTTTGTGTTATTTGCATAAAATTATACAGAAAATGCTATGTCGATATTAGACTAATTGTTATGTCTTCGTTTCACCGTTTGACGGCTGTTATATTTCAACGGTTTTGTAACAACCTTCATTAGTTCTTCAAATAGTTCAGGATTGATTGGTTTACACTCGTTTTTCTTAAATATTCTTGGAGGCGGGTCAACATACGAATGCATATACAATCCGGTGGGGATTACTAGGTCTGCAAACCGTTGCATTGGGTCATTTTGCAACGCCCCTCCAGTAATTGCGCGTTCGGTTCTCATTTCATTTTGCACACATGTGCTCAACGGTATTCCTGCGACCGGACTGCCAAATTGGTTATTAAATATGACCTGCTTTGCAAATGAATCAATATACTGCATGGTGATTACTATAATATTGTTACATAATTTTTTGAACAAAACTCATTATTCCGTTTTTTTGTATGTCCGCTTAATATCACTACATGTCGATATTTCTCGATTGTCTTTTAAGTATTGCATAATATAATTGACCTGCGCCTTATCTTTGATTAATTCCGCTAAACATCGTTCCACATACCCAAATGTAATCGAGGAATACTCTTTTTTCTCGTGTATTCGTAATTCTCCGTCACTAATTGCAATTGTGTTATGGGCCATATTGCGTGCATTCATGTAATCGCAGATTTGACTATTCAACTGTGACTTCATTTCACGCATTTGTTTTGTTTTTTCGTTGACTATCTTTAATTGGCTGTCTAGCGTAACCCATTTTTGCACTTTTTCTATTAATTCTTGTCTGGATTGAATTTGCTCGATAATATTGTCACTCATGATAATATTATACAACAGATTTTTATGTTGATATATTCGCATTTTTATGTTCCATATACACAGCACAATATGTTTCTATATGTTCGGTTGAAAACTTAATACTTTATTATCCAATATACACCAAAATTATAAGGGCGGGTTTCATTTGCATCTATAAAAGTTGTATTATTGGCAATAGTTGTAGCAACAGTAACTCCTGTAGTATTTAAATTTATATTTGTCCAATTTTTACTTCCAAAATCACGTCTTGCAAAACTTGGATTTGCACCTCCTGAAAAATCGTTTCCAGCATCATTATCATAATTATCATTTTGACTGGTTTGTGAATGTGTATGACCTGGGTCTGTAACAACTGAACTTGCTATATGCGTATGTGTTTGTGTTGCATGGGTTTGCGATGTATTCAATGCAGGACCCGAATAGCTACCATTTGTTCCAGTTCCTCTTAAAAATGCTCCCTGATAATTAGGTATATTGAATGTTGTAGTATTATTACCAGTTCCAAATGTGGTTCCAATAACTGCAAATAATGATGCGTATGTTACACGGCTTACTTCAGTACCATCACAAATTAACCAACCTGGTGGTGATATTGCTAAAGTATAAGCGGTAATACTTCCAATTGGCGGGGCGATTGGAACATAATTTATGGTAAAATTGGAAGATGTATTTATTGTTCCACTTACATCAAGTTTTACTTCAGGTGTGGTTATCCCAATCCCAACATTACCACTATTCACGTTGTACATGTCATCTTCACTAAATAACCAAGTAAGTTCTTCTTTTATTTCAGGTATAACACCGTTTACTGGTTTAAATATTGTACTTATTTGATTTCGAAAATAAGTAATTTTGTTTTGTTCAAGAGATTTTCTTCTACCTGACCACATTTTAAATATATATATATGTATTTATTTATTTAAAATTATTGATTAAATCGAATCATAGTAAAATGCACGAATATATGCACGCGTTCATGCATTGATATCATTTTGTTGCAAATTTACATAGTGATGTCGGGGTTTGCAGGCGCATGTACCATCGGCTGGTTCTGGTGAATCGCGTTGTTATTCGCACTCATCGCGTGGTGTTGTCCAATTCCACCAAATACATTTTCGGCATGTACCGATGCATTGCCACCCTTAAATAGTAGTTTCTTCATCCAATTGCGGCGTGTTAATACGGCAGAATTTCTCTGTTTTGACATGCTGCGTCTATGTTTATTACTAACAGACCGGCTGTGACTGTTTTGTTTTCGCATGGTTTTGCCGTTCTTACGTATGTTGCTATGCTTACGATTAGATGATTTTGATTTATTCATTATAGACTATTCACATATATTATTTCAAGCATATGTGTTCAATCATTGACGTATATTCGTACGTCTCTTACAAAGTTCAATATTTTCAACAACAAATATAGGTTTGCTAAAACGAGGACAAATAAAAATATACTATAAAAGCAAATCACCCATAAATATGCATATATTTCATTGTAAACAATCTCACCTAGTGGTGTAAGTATTTCTTTGATGTCTTTACGTGTGTCTTCATTATAAAAAAAATGAATACATGAGTCTTTTATATTTTTCATTCGTACTTACATTAATGAAGAATACATTGGCCATGGGAAAACGCAATTCGTGTAAATATAGCAATATATTTGTACATAAATTGTAATAAAGGTTTATACACATTTCAGTGTAATGGACAATATACACGAGCCGACAGATAACTTCTCGTTTGAAACCTTAAAATTATCGAAGCCGGTGACTGCTCCCGGCGGTAGCTACTTTATACGGTTCACTGTGAATAACGCCCCGTTATACATTCAGCCACCTAAATGTAAAACGAAACAGGGCTTCTTAAAAACCGGTAAGCGTTATTACACCGATTTGATATTTACGAGCGACAACGATGAGTTTGTACGATGGATGGAAACTTTAGAGGCAACGTGCCATAATCATTTATTTGCAAACCGCGACAAATGGTTTGAAGGCAATATGGAAATGCCCGAAATCGAAAACTACTTTACATCGCCTATGAAAATTTACAAGACTGGCAAGTATTACATGGTCCGGGTAAATGTCCACACAAATTTAGGTGTGCCTGCGCTGACAATTTATGATGAAGACAATCACGAGATATCTATCGAGTCAGTTGATGACAAGACAGATATTATTACTATTTTAGAAATAAAGGGCATCAAATGTACTGCGACCAGTTTTCAAATCGACATTGAAATGAAACAAATGCTCTCGGTTAAACCTGTTGAACTGTTCACGAAATGCATTATTAAGACTCCATATAGACCTTTACCGAGTGTACCTAGTTTACCGGAAGCATCCGGTCTGGTTGAACAAAGTGCTGCAAATCGCCCGGTCAATATACCTACCATTGCTGACGATACATCAGTTGAACAGCTAGTTACAGATACAACGCATGTGGACCGAATTGTTATGACAGATGCCCCGCTTATTGCATCTCCACCGGTCGAGCTGGCGAGTTCGGTCAAAGATTTAGACAAAACGCCTCCGACCGAAGTTGAAGTGAATAAACAGGCTGAACCCAAGCCTCAACCAAGGTCAGCACAAGAACCAATTCGCGAGGTAGCAGTAAATGAAAACATAACAATCAATACAGATAGTTACAATGTAGAAACAAATATGGGGTTAGAAGAATTCACTATTGATTTAGATAGTTTAACGGATCAGGAAAACGTGGTTATTAAAAAAAGCAATGATGTGTATTATGAAATGTATCGCGAAGCCTGCCGAAAGGCCAAGATCGCGCGGGATTTAGCACTTTCTTCTTATTTAGAAGCAAAACGCATAAAAAATACATACATGTTGGAAGATTTGACCGACAGTGATGAAAGTGATTTAGAACAAGATTCTATTGTAGAATAACTCATTTTTTATAGAAGCAACAAAGTTGTTATAAGTATTAGGCTTATCGCATGGAAACGTTTAGGTAAAAAATGAGTTTTTAGATAAATAATTTATCAACCGTTATTATATAAACGAAATGTTTGGAAAAATATTTGAACATGCTTTAAAGGGAGTGAAACAATTCTTCTCGACCGAACGCGTCGTCATTATTGTTGTATTCTTATTGCTTGTTTGGTTACTTTCTCAGTATGCAAGCAGCAAGACAGCCGTTGTCGATAAGATGGAGGACGGTAGCGAGGAAAATGAGAAGGAAAAGGAAAAGGAGGAGGTGTCAAATATGACGGCCAAGCCCAGCTCTGGCAACACTGCTTCTGGTCACGGATACACAACCAGCGAGGTTGCTAACCCCGCCGACCTTCTTCCTGCCGATGAGAACAGCCAGTGGTCCGCGTTGAACCCCAATGCCGCCAATAAGGGTGATACAACTATGCCTGATTTATTGAAGGCTGGTTACCATATTGGGTTAGACACCATTGGCCAGACCCTCCGTAACGCCAACTTACAGTTGCGTTCTGACCCCATTATCACAAAGGCAACTGTTGGCCCGTGGAACCAGAGCACCATCGAAACCGACTTTGCTCGTGTGCCCCTCGAAATTGGCCCCATGAAGTAAATAGTTTAAGTTTTTTTACATTTTACACCGTCTATTTTCGCAAATCTCATATATTTGCGAAAATAATATACAGAAACGCTTATTTTCGGCGTGTGGCTCTTCTCTTTTTCCCTCCAAACCTGGGTCTATTTGGGTCTTCCGCATCCATCATGTCTTCGAAATCGTATTGTCTCTTCGTATTTTCTAATTGGGGGGTTTGATTCACATACACAACCTCAGTATTGCCTGGATATAATGGTTCGCGATATCTATTGCTTCTCATATTAATTATTTTTTTCTTCTCGATTTCCGCATCTTTGATTTTCTCATGCTCGATTTGTTCTTGATGATGAGGGTCGTTGTTATTATTCTCCTTATTCGAAAGAAGTTTGTCTTCCATACTACCAGGGACGTAATCTTCTCGAATATACTTTACCGGTCTTTCATATCCATCACCTTCACGACTACGCTTTTGAGGACCTTTACCTCCTCTATTTACGCGTCTGCTTTTTCTAAATGTTTGTTTTCGCGCAGTATTGCGCTTATTCGTTTTTGTGCGCTTTACGCGTCTACTAGTTTTTGATTTACTACGGTTGTAAGCCATTTATAATATATACCGACAAATTTATAATGTTGAAAATGAGACAAACGCAACCGACCAATAGGCAATTATTATTTATATCACTATAATTTTTAATAGGCTCATAATGTATAATTATGGACAAATATGAGGTTTTAGGATTTGTGGCAACATGTATCGTCCTGGTTGTCTGTTTATATATATATTTTGATAATTATGGGGCATTTGATTTGAAATGCATTGTGTCAACAGTAGATGGCAATGAGTACTGCGTTCGAGAACGTAGTCGCATACAAGAAGCGGCTGACCTTTTGGCCAGAGTTACCGACAAATGCAAGCGTTTAGTTGATTATGTATATGAAAAATTCCCAGATAAAGAGAACGTGCAGCGACTACACAAAGGGTTTAACCCGAAAAAAGTGATGGAAACATTGCCAACCAGCAAATTTACGGCATACAGCGAGAACAAAGGCGAGAAAATCGCGTTTTGTTTGAACCGTGAAAAGACTAAAAATGAGGGACTCATCGACGAGACTACGCTTACGTTTGTTGCCATCCATGAGCTATCACACGTTATGACGAAATCGATTGGTCATAAAAGTGAATTTTGGGAGAACTTCAAATTCATGTTAGAACAAGCAAAAGAAGCTGGCATACATAATCCGGTAGATTATAAGAAGGAACCCCGCGAATACTGTGGTATGAAAATACACGATAATCCTTATTATGATGCGTAACCGACGATTTTTTACATTTTCATATTGATATTTGGAACAATATGAAATAATAGAGCCGTTTATGCTAGATAATACACGACTGCAGTAGTCAGCGCGAACAAAATACCACCCCATAACGTATCTGTTATTGCGAGAACCGGCGACCAATGCTTAAATATCGCATATGTCGTTGCGTCATATACACCATAAATGACGATTCCCAATAAAAACGCATCGAACATCGACCGGTTCTCCTTAAGTATAAAATAATACAGACCGACTATCAAAAATATGTAGCATGCCACTACACCTGACATCTTTATGTTCATGGCAGTTCGCTGTACTTTTGCGACCTGTTCACCATATTGAGTGCCAATTGCATTCAAATATAGTCCATCTAACAATAACATTGTAATCGCCGCTATAGCCACCGTTTTAATCATGTTATATAATTTATACATATATTTTTAGTGCGGCGGGTTTATTATAAATTGGGCATTTAAGTTCTCCTTTGTTTAATGCGCGAATTTGTTACGCCACTACCACCACCACCCGTGGATAAACTATGAGGTTTATAATATACTTGAGCGTTATTCGTAAATAAACTGCGCATAGAAAAAGAAGGAGTTGGCGAAGATGTAGCAGAGTATAAAAAATATACACCTGTTGCAATTAATGCAGTGCCAGCATTATATGGTCCACCATTTGGTGTTGGGGTTTCACCACCGGCATTTGTTGCAATGTACCACGATGAAATATTGTTTAATGTTTTTATTCTATACTGGTTATTCGCCAGATAATCTTCATAATCATTACTGCCAATAGAATTTGTTGTATCTGGATTATTGTATTCGTCTAATGTTGTCGCTGCTTGATTCGCTTCTGTTTGAGTATTAAAGTAAATAATAGAGTATGATATACCAACACGAAACCCGGTTTCACTCATCGGTCCAATCATTAACCGCTCACTATCCCCTGTATTGATAGTAGAATGTGCAAGACCTTCGTTAAAAATGTGCGCATTTCCCGCTGCAATTGGATACGATTGTCCATCTATGATTAAATTTCCAATACTATCGGTTAAATACAACAAATAAGTATTATTAAAGTGGTTCTCTCCTCTATCGATGTGTGGCTGAGTATCTCCCTTAATCCATCTCAGCGGAATAGATGTAATTTGAGATAAATCAATACCAAAACCAGTTTCCAATTTGTCTTTAATTGCATCGGGCAATTGAATCGAAAAATCAACTTTTTGTTGCACTGAAAGTTTGTCCTTATTTGTTTGTACAACAGGATTATTCAATATCTCCGTAATTTCATTAGACGATAGCAGATTATGTATCATATTTATATCTTATACATAGATATAAATCATCAGGTTATTTGTATAAAAATATGGGTATATTTTAATGGATATGGAGCTAGGACTCCGGATGGGGGCAGTTCTTTTGTTCGAAAAAATAAAAGAACATGATGGCACCACACATTTTGTTACGGACCTATCTATCGTGTTTATGCATCTTACAAGGGTTTCCTTTTTGTCGTATTGTGATACAATTCTAACAAATGACGCTTCTTCTAATTATACATGGGTCGTCGCATGTGAGAATATTAAGGATAATGCCAATCAAGACGTAGAATCCATACTATATGTAGCAAAATGGATGTCATCTAAATATGCAGCCCGAATGAATCAAATACAGTTTCAACGTCCAACAAAACTTATACATACAGTACTGCATACTAACTGGACATATTTGAGTGAAAATTTACAGAATGCGATTGTCATTGCAAACGAAAGGACTGGGACCTAGACAAAATTATATGTATAAAAATAGACATATAATTTATACGCATCTGTATATATGGAAACACAAACTTCGGTTCAGTCTATTATACAATATAAGGAACCTATCCCAACCCATGATATATTCAAGGTTTGTATTCTAAATGATGCAAATTCGATTCGCAAAATGATTGTTTTTCAAGGTAGCGATAAACCGATTGCGAAAGACAGTCCAATATTTAGTGAGGATGAAAAGCTTCGAAATCAAGCCGAAAATATTGAAATTCAGCCGTCTACGTTTCAACTTCATCCAGACGATTCCATTCACGTACTAAAAATGAAGATTTTACATGAATTGTCATTGCCATCTGTTTCCTACGGTGAATTGTATTTGTTCTCGAAAAAACGTATTACAATGCACTTACATGAATTATATATGGAAGTAACTAAAAATGACACGGTACCATTAACTAAGCCGGTCATTGGACAACTATTATCCAATCTTCAAATAGTAGACAAAGATACACTGATGTATTTTGCGGAAATGAGCCATCCATCCTATACTTACGTGGAATTTGTAAATGGGTTCTCCAAATATATTCGCAACATGGAAATTTCCATTCCGGTTGGACATCGTTTTGCGAAATCGAGAGAACTTCTATTTGCCTCCAATCCGTATGATGTAATACAATCAAATCCGTTAGTTTTCCAATCGGGAGCGGCGAATCCTCTCATCTTATTTGAGAACCATCTATTATTAACATATGGAAATTTAGTAAATAATACACTGTATTTATGTTTTGCCGATGATGTTCTCAAATATGGAGAACGCATGATCATTGCAACCGATTATTTTATGAAATTATACTACCCATTGTTGGCAAAACGTGATATTTATTCGAATGAAGATTTAATTCAAGCCCGGCCTGCATTCATGAAACTCACCGAGAAAATGATGAAACCTGCCTTTTTTCAAAAGTATAAGAATACGGACGCGTTTTACGATATTTATAACAGCCGTGTGGGGGAATTGCCGTATTCAAAACAAGGCATTGAGAACTTTCATTTGATTTTACATCCCGTCTCCACGACCATATTTCCACTGGATATTGTGTTTAAACAAATGCATGCAACTGTAAATGTGCCATTTATTAAATACAATCCTGGCTATAGACGAGAACCTCTCTATCGTCTATATTCAGTGAAACGAACCAAATATGGCAAAAAAATACCAGAGTTGTCCCGAACACAAATCATGTCCTACTCCAAAGTAACCGGCAAACCCAAACAATTGTCATTTGTTGTAAATTATATACACAAAAATGCGGAAGAACACGTCTTTGTGCACATTAATACGAATGGCGATATTGTTGTAAATGGTACATGTGCACACACAATGACCGCCGCGGATTTAACACATGTTCTCGTAGATACAATTAATCCGCTGTTAACTAAATTGAATGATGTGTTAGATGCTTCTGGATACAAAACATCGATGTTCGAAGATGTATACGACGAACGCATTGAGTTCATAAATCTCAAATATACATGTAGCATAACTCGTAATTTTAATATAAAATCCACTGAACTTACCACAATATTGTCGAATATGTTTCACGTATATGAGGCGGATATTAATAAGGGTGCCATTCTACGGTTCAAGAATGTGGAGAACTACAAAGAAATGAATGCAATGAATGCACTTATAACACAAATATATAAGACTACGAATGACCTTACACAAGTTAAAAAGGCAATTATGGAGAACTTTGTATTAACTGACGATGAGGCGCGCGAACTTATTAACAAGTATTTAAATGAGCACATAATTATAAATGGGAACTATGTAAATAAATCGATCGATGTTGCAGAGAATCCGGGGTTTCCGTGTTTAATGCGTACGTCGACTGCATATGCTACACCGGAAATAATTATTGAAATCGCCGAAATTAGTTCCATTCATTATATTGACGTTATTCATCGGTATTTGGATGTATTTTTGCGGGTTACACAACATGGGGATAAATCCACCATGAGCAAAGAGAAATTACTGAAAATGATGGCAAAAACGAAAAATATAGAAGATGATTTCGTGCAAGAAAATGTAATTGCTGCTACAACTCAACCTATCCAACCGTTTGCATTAAAACCGATTACCGATGATAATGAAGATGACGACGGCGATGAAGGCATGTTATTTTTTGATGACGATGATGTTATGGGTGAAGGTGAAGGTGAATATAAAGACGATGAAGTCGATGGCATTGGAGACGACGATGAATTCGAACCATCTGCTACCGAAACCAAGCTCCCTAATAAACAGGGCTTACTATTTCAAGACGATGATGATGATGGTGATGATCCATTTTTTGGGGGAGCCAGCATGTTTTTTAACAAGATGAAGAAACTGGAACCGACCTTATTCCGCACAAAAAAAGAGGGAAAGTTTGATTCTTATGCACGCTCTTGCCCTAGCCAAAGTAGCCGACAACCGGTTATTTTAACAAAAGAAGAGTTGGATAATATGGACGAAGCTGCATATGAAGTAGCCATGCCGTATGGAACAGATAAAGATAAACAATATTGGTATATCTGCCCGAGATATTGGTGTACTCAAACAAACAAACCTATGACTGACGCGCAGGTTGCAAATAAAGAATGCGGAGGTAAAATTATAAAGGATATCAAAAACCCGGAACCAGGACATTATATATATGAATTTACCGATGAACGACAACATAAATATACTGACGAAAGCCAGTATACCGGGGATAATTATCGCAGACATAGACCTGGGTTTTTGGGAGACGACAAACACCCAAATTATTGTCTACCGTGCTGTTTCAAAGAAATGAATACAACCCAACAAATTAATCGTAGACGAGAATGTGGCGTATTGGATTCGGATTTACGTGGCAATAAAACCACTGTCAATGAACTGATAAACCCAGACGCGAACGAACCTGCCGGAAAAAAGAAGGCGGAGAAACCTGCTGGAAAAAAGAAGGCGGAGAAACCTGCTGGAAAAAAGAAGGCGGAGAAACCTGCAGGTCAAGATGAAGAAGATGGCGACGATGAACCACAAGATGGTGACGATGAACCGCAAGGTGGCGATGATAAACAGCCAGGCAACAATGAAGAAACCGGAGAGGTTAAACCGCCGGTTCATGTTGACAAGACTGGCGAGGATAAACCTGAACCGGAAGTGACAGTTGTAGGCCCTGCAAAACCTGGTCGCATTGGTAAGGGAGTGATGGGGGTTGACAAGGTCCATATTGATAAATCAAGATGGGGATTTTTACCACTCTCCGTTGAACTGTTTTTGAGAACCGATAATTCAACTTCTATTAAAGAAAACAACCCAGCATTGATAGCACAGACGGAAATCCCTCTTTTACGATATGGTGTAGAATATTCAGTTAAACAATCGTTTATTGCATGCATTGCAGATTTGTATACATATTATAACAATATCCCGGTTCCGTCTATTAGCGAAATGCGTAAAAAAATCGTATCCCACATTTCATTAGATATTTATGTGAAATCAAATAACGGCTCTCTTGTATCTATATTTCAACCCAAAAAGACAATTGTCGATGACATTACGGTAGAAAAATATAAAACTACCGAGCTTTATAAAAGCATTGATGATTTGACAAACGTGGCCAAGAATCGCTTCTTAAAAGATACAATTGCGTCTTACCAAAACTTTATTGCGTTCATGGAAAATGACGACTCATTCATCGATCATACATATGTATGGGATATAATTACATCGGCGGAGACAGGAATCTTTGAAAATGGTATCAACATTGCATTGATCGAAATTGTCGACAATGATATTACAGATAATGTGGCAGTGTTGTGTCCGTCCAACTCATATGCGGCCAAACCGTTTGATTTGGCAAAAGGAACGTGCATTTTGTTAAAGCAAGATAAGTTTTATACCCCCATTTACTTGTACGGAAGTACAAACGCGGCGACACTGAAAAGGCAGAACGCGGTCAAGATATTTTCCCATCAAAATACACCACCCAATTTGTTAAACGTGTTTGAAATGATTAATAAAACCACAAGTAAATACTGCAAACCTCGTGAAAGTTTGCCTAATGTATATGATTACAAACCAAATCTATCTGCGTTGGAAATTTATGAAATATTGACCGAAAAACGTCTGGTTATCAAAAAACAAGTCCAGAATTATCGAAATAAAGTCATTGCATTTATCGTATCTACTCGAGTAGAAGATGAATCTGGAATATATGTACCAACTGCGCCATCTGCTCCTATCAAAAACATCCAAACCATTTTCACAGATGCAGTTGTATGGCAAGAATATAATGTGACTCGTGACCGACTTACTCAGGTTGCTAATAAAACGGAAGGTAAACTGTTATGTAAACCCGCGTTTAAGGTAGTGGAAGATGGGCTAATTGTTGGCATATTTACAGAAACGAATCAATTCATATCCGTGAGTACCCCCGCCGAAAATATTATTGAAGATGGTATTCCAGAATATAAAGTTCATGGATATAAGAATAATCAATATTACGCTGCAGACACCGCGTTTGCAACAGTTTCATCGCATGATTCGGTCCGTACGCAAACCATACGAAATATATCATTAGAATCACATTTCTATAATTTGTTTCGAAGTAAATTGCGAAACACACTTGCCGATTATAAATATAAGACCGCTCGCGACGAAATTCTACGTATCATAAACAACAATCAGTTTTTGTACAAAACAAAAATGAAGAAATTAGAAAATGTTATTCGTCACATGTTAACGCCATTGATTGCGTTTATTGAATTCGATGAAGCGGTTCTCAAACACGTCAACGAAATGAATGCCATCATAAAACCAGATGAAATTAACAAGATTTGTTTATTGAAAGAAAATAAACTATGTGCACCACAAAAGCATCTTGTCAGTGGAATAGATAATGATCGACTATATTACACACGATTGGCAGATGAACTCATTCGATATACCCGAATTCGCACATACATTCTGGATCCAACCAAATATTTGAATATAGGTAGTGTGGAATACCAGGTTGACGAAACGGAAATATTATATTTACACTCAATGTTAGTTGCCGAGGACTTTGATAAATTAGTTGCAATGCCCACAAACAAATACATTGGGAAAGTTTCGCGCGATTTTGCAAACCCATTTGTATCGACGAATACACAAACATCCTCCGATGTTGCATTGACCGAACAGTATAGAGATACGGTCAATGCATCATTTGATATTTTGAAAGCGGTGTGTGTTTCCAAAACGGTACATGTAGAGAGCGAGAAATGGCGCGCGATTTTACACGAAAATGCGGTGGAGCATATATTGAGCAATTCGGTTCAATGTAGTTTCTATATCATCATGTTGATATTAAGAGAACATAAGCAAATTCACGAAAATATTTACGAAATTAAGCGGCGTTTGTGTGGATATTATGCAACATTATTGGAAACGTATCGAGTGAAGATATGCCATATGTTAGGCAAACAAGGAAAGCAACAATTTGTAAATAAGTTGAATAAGAACCGAATCGATGTATCTACGATGATTATGACCGACGATTATATATTAACGGCAATCGACATGTGGGTATTCGCAGTGAACATGCAACTCCCTATTATTATTTTTGATTCGAATGGTTCATTGCCATTTGCTCCCACTTTAGATTGGCTGCGATTGGGTGGGAACCCCGAAACCGATAAGTTTTATTTTATACGTATGATAAATAATACACAATATAATTTGATTACTCCACCGTCTCCATTGCGCGAATTAAACGGGTTTGAGCAAATGATTCAATCGCCTTTATACGATAAACATATCCAAACGTTTCAGGAATTTATGCAAAATTATACGATTATTCCGCCGAAAATGAAGAAGGTCACCGAACGTCCAATGAAAAAAATAAATGTCGAAATTGACACGTAATTCAATCATAAAATATGTCTATTTTTTATGATTTCTAATACAACGTATTTTTAATTATTGCAATTGTCTACACGGTGCTTGCATCACAATCTAATGCATGGTTCAAATATACATGATGGTCCGCCGTATCGGTTTGGTATAATGCGAATTGATCCGCACATGCATGGTCTTCACATTCGACCGCGCTGCACATTTGCAACGCATGGTTTTGGTCTTCGTATATTTCACGACACGAATGATAGTAATTCAGCTCTGTAATCGGCGGGACGTGTGGCACCATATCCTTATGGTGAGTAAATCGCCATAAGTCCAACTTTTTCGCATTTACAAATTTCGCGTATGCAGGGTTTCCTATACGGGGCTGTCCGTAGTTATACACACTGCTCGCTATTTTGCTAGATAATAGCTCCATCGCTACCAATTGTGCTACGGCCGCGCCATATGAATGACCCGTTACCAAGACACTATATGATGGATAAACGTCCAATATGTCGCGGACGGAGCTGTAAACCTGCGAATAAATATTCTTTGCCGATTTATAGAATCCGGTATGCACTTTACAATTACATTCGGGGAATGTTTCATATGGAACTTGTATTACTTCGGCGTCGTCCAACCAATTCGAAATGGAAGAAGTCCCACGAAATACTATGGCAATTTGTTTCGAGTTGCTATTCACCGCAGTGTATCCTTGTAAGTCAGTTGATTTATCGTACAATGTTTCGTAATATTTGAATCCGGTAGCCGACCCAATCAACTTCATGTTGGGATAACCATCTTTGTTACAATACGCCGCACCGCTTAACCATACACCTTCATAAGCGGTGTTTAGATTATACCCTAGTCCATACATCAATGGCATAAGACACAATAGAAAAAAAATATACATTATATATTAACCAGATATTTTTTTATGGGCAAATTACGTCAGTTCATTTTTCATGACAGTGCGCTCTTTCCAATATTCGCGATTCATGTATCCTTTGATGGTATTTGAACGCATAAAGATTGCGTACGGGTCATCGCCACGTGGAAGCGAATATTCACGGGGGAGCCTGTAGTTGGATAATTTTATTGTAACTCGCGTGCTCGCATCTATACGCTTTCTACCTAGAAATTGTTTTTCCAATTTCTCCTGTGTAATTGGAACATCGTATGTCGCATTATATAGTTCAATTAAATCTCGTTCATGTTGCACTAATGCTTCTACATCATTTGGTTCGATATCTTTGCCAGTTAACGCATCCAATGAATATATACCAAACCCGCCAACCGATTTGTATTTTTTATATAATTTGATTATATTCTCATGGTTTACCATAATATAGTATGTTGGCATTTTTTGACTCATGTAAGAGATTATTATTTGATTTATTGCAACTATTATGTGCAAATCATATCAATTTTTTACTAAATTGAATACTTAAGAATCTATGTAAAATTTTAAACAACTTTCAGTATGGTTAAACGAATCATGAATGAGGTGTCGTTGCCTGCAGTTGTTACGTCGGCAGTTCCAACTACAGAAGAAATTGCAATGACGAGTGATGTTAAAACCGATTCTAGCGACCTTCCATGTATCCAGGTGGTTGCAGTAGTTGAACCTGAAACTGTATTTGTATCAATTGCCAATGAAACAGCATCTGCTCCACTATAAATGGCGACTGAACCGGCAGACGCCAAACTCATTTCATAATCGATAACGTATACTCCGGGACCTAATGTAAAAACTGTTCCGCCCGCACCAGCAGCAGCTACAATGAAAGTAGGAATGCTGTTGAAAACCTCAGTATCTATAGTAAACGCAGTGCCTGGAGGAACCGAATTATTGGGGGTTTGTATCGTGCGTATATATTCGGCGTATCCAACAATTCCAGTTGGGCCGGTTGGGCCAGTATCGCCAGTGAGTCCAATTGGTCCAGTGTCACCAGTGAGTCCAATTGGTCCAGTGTCACCAGTGAGTCCAATTGGTCCAGTGTCACCAGTCAGTCCAATTGGTCCAGTGTCACC